>Ga0308170_10000239_pt1 | contig 86203 bp, 72 predicted proteins | sample PhyBR2_2_FD_202136 | JGI IMG/M metagenome (GOLD analysis project Ga0308170, IMG submission 202136) | Phyllosphere microbial communities from UC Gill Tract Community Farm, Albany, California, United States - DLSLSB.R2 | ecosystem: Host-associated > Plants > Phyllosphere > Unclassified | place... | reverse complement strand
CTCAACTTATCGTTTGTGATTGCCGTAGCAACTTTTATATCTTAGCAAACTCTCAAATGATTGTCAACTATTTTTTAAAAGTTTTTCGAACTCGTTTTTCACGAGGTCGTTTTAGCAACTCACTTATAATAACTGATTGTTTGTTATTTGTCAACAACTTTTTTTGCCTCTTCTTTTGTAGAGTCAGCATTCCTTGATGAACTTCTCAAACAACACTAGTTATATTAACATGTGTTTTTCTATTCGTCAAGCCTTATTTAAAGTTTTATTTACACTATTAAAATCAGCAATAAACAAAAAACAACAAAAAAAAATATACCATTTATCCTATTTAGTTGTCAATCACTATTTCTTATAAATCTATCTGGTATACTTTCAATTCTGATCCTCTTTATAGTAGAAATACGAAAAAGTCGAAATGTTTTATTTTGGAATATACGATTTGCCTCTTACACTTTTTGCTAGTTTTCACTAGTTTCTTTACGAAAAATATGCACCGCGCCTTTGGTAATAAGCCAAAAAACCAGAGTACAGGTAAGTGAGATTTTGATTCTTTGGCTTGTTACTAAGGAAAAACCGATGATCCCAATTGCCTTTTTCAGTATGTAACACAATTGGATACAGTCTATTCATGTAAAATCAATTGCTCCATCAATCGTTGATCGTAGCCAACAAACAGCGCATCATCGATGATGATCAAAGGACGTCTCAAAAGATGACGTTGCGTTTTGCACAAAAATAGAAGTTGATCTTCCTGATTTTTTGGAAGCCCAGCTTTAATTTTTTTGAATTCAAATGACCATGTAGTAAATAATTGTTCAATATCTGCATTTTCAAAACTACATAACTCTTTGACTTCTTTATTACTTAAAGCTCTACTTTCTAGATCAACAAATTGATAAGACAAGTTCTTTTTCTCTAACCATTGGATTGCTTTAACCGTTATTGTGCAATTCGTTGAACTATAGATTTTGATATTCACAACGTCTCCTCCTATTCTTACGAATACAAGACACTATGTTTCATATAAATCAAGTTTCTTGCGACACCTCGTATTTCTCTAGGAATAAATGCTCGTATTTCATCTTCATTGAACCCAATCAATACTCTTTTTTCATCAAGTAGAATCGGACGTCTAAGTAAAGATGGGTATTCTTTGAACAAGCGGATCATTTCTTTTAATGATAAATCATTAAAATCGATTCCTAATTTCTCATAAACTTTTGAACGAGTAGAAATAATATCTTCGACTCCGCCTTCGGTTGCAGCCAATATTTGTCGTATCTCATTTTCTGATAGGGGTTCTGCAAAGATATTCTTTTCTTCGAAATCAAGGTGATTCGTTTGTAACCATGCTTTGGCCTTTCTGCAAGATGTACAGCTAGGCGAAGTGTATAGTTTTATCATTTTCTCACTCCTTTTTAATTGTAATCCCATTCTAAACGTAATATCAAAATAATGCCAGTCATACGCTATCCTTAAAATAAATAAATTTTGTTTTTGTTCATAATATTGTTATTTAAACAGTCAATTAAAGGTTATATTATTTTTATAAACAAAGGTTATTTAAAAACGACATAAATAATAAAAGTTATTTATTTATTTGAATAAAAAAGCAAATCGAGTGTATTTTTACTCGCTTTGCTTTTCGTCATTTATTTGATTTTTTTAACTTTACAACCTGTTTCTTTAATAAAACGTGAAGGTTTTAATTTTCTTTTCCCTTTAAACTCAGGTACACATAAATAAAGACGATTCCTTGCCCTAGTCATTGCGACATAAAAAAGACGCCTCTCTTCCTCAATCGTCGTTAATGGTTCGATTTTCAACTCACTTTTCAGTCTTTTATCTTTTGCTACCGCGCCATTGTAAGGAATCATTCCTTCATTACAACCGATTAAAAAGACGTTACGATAACTTAAACCTTTGCTTTTATGAATACTCTGGATACATAAGGCATCTAGTTTCCCCTTACGATAAGCAATCAACCTTGTTTTTAGTTCTGCTGCAATTCCTTGGATCTCAAGATACAATTTTTTCAATTGCGGGATCGTTGGATATTGTCTGACAGTCTCCAGCAACCATTCTTTGTCACCTTGCTCGATTTCTTTATTCGGTCTTGGCAACCGACAATAGGCCTCAATCAGTGAAACACATGACCGCTTCGTTGGTTGATCAAATGTTTCTAGCGCGCTTACAAATGTCTTTAGTTCTTTTTCTCTAGCTTCTAAATTAGGCCGCCGTTTTAAAATATAAGCGACAATATCTTGGTCACTGTTTTTATTAGAGAAAAATTGGTCACATTCATTTGTTTTCAGATAACAATTAATCATCAACTGTCGTAACAACTGTTGGTGTGCTTGCACTTTTATCGGTGTTGCCGCATCATACCAACCGATAAACTTTTGATAAAATTGATAAAAAAGCTTAATTCCATAGATTCCCGCATATTGGGTATCTGCTTCTAGTACAAATGGAATATCTGTTTGGATCAAACGTTGCACCAATGCTTGTGTTTGTGATAATGAGCGATATAAAATAATAGATTCTTTGTATTTTCCTTTGTCTTCTATAAAAGCATATACTTGCTGAATCAACCAGTCACTTTCCTCTTGTACCGTTTTAAATGATAATGCCTGTAATATGCCTGGTTCCTTTTGTGCTGGTACCATCGCTTTAGGTATGCGATCCTCTTTATTGTACGTGATCAATCGATTAGCTCCTTGAACGATCGACGCTCGCGAACGATAATTGGTCAATAGAAAGAGTGTTTTTGTTGGATATTCTTTTTCAAACTGTTTGATATAATCAGATTCTGATCCTCTAAAGCCATAGATACTTTGATCATCATCTCCAACGATGATCAACTTGATTGACGAGTCTTTCGTAATCAACTGAACGATTGCCCATTGCAAAGGATTCGTGTCTTGAAACTCGTCGATAAACAAGTAATCGTATTTTTGACCTACATATCTTCTGACATTTACATGAGAGAGGGCATTTTTCAAATTTTGTAGAACATCATTGAATTCAAAAAGTCGTTGCTTTTGTTTTTCTTCATATAGTTCAGTCATTAATTGATCCATACGCTCAGAGATAGGTTGACGTGGATCTTTTTCAATGGAATCAAATCTCTTTTTGATCAATTGGATGATCTCCTGTTGGGAGAGATTCATGTTTTGCCAATAATCCAATCGGTTAGCAATCGTTTTCTCACCATACTGATCGAAAGAATATAGTTGATATTTTTTTATTAGTTTCTGCAGTAAAAGATTTACTTTATATGGTGTGTCTTTAGAAAACTCACCTTGAATCCCTTCGGCAGAAAGATCCGGAAACTGCCGTTTGATATCACTGTACAGACGATAAAAAATACTATGAAAAGTTCCGATCGTTACATTCGTTTTTCTTTGACTAAAATTATCCACCCGTTTTTTCAATTCATTGGCAGCATTTCGAGTAAAGGTAATCATTAAGATCCTTTGCTCTTCTACTTGTTCTTCATTCATCAGATATACAGCTTTCGCACATATCGTTTGTGTTTTTCCACTTCCTGCACCTGCAATGATCCGTAAGTGTTTGCTCATATCATAAGTGATTGCTGCTTTTTGTTCATTATTGAATCGATTATAAGAACGCTTCTCAATATGTTCAAAAAATGATTCATTTGGCTGTTCTTCCTCATGTTGTTCTTCTACCAACCCTGGTGCTTCCCCATATGCAGCTTCATAACTAGCAATTATTTCTTCTTGCATTCGAAAAATTTGTTGGAGCTTTTTATATTTTCTTTCCCAATGGCTGATTTCTCTTTGCAATCGAAGAATTTCTTTCTCATTTTCTTGATTGATCATCTTCCCCATCTTTCTTTTATTTATTTTCTACTCCATTTATTTTCTTTATACTACCAGACCTTTACAAAAAATAAAATGGGGCTTCACCCTTTTACGATTGTGGTCTTAGGAAGAAACAAAAGAAACTCTACGATCAACTGATGTATTTGATGAGTTCCTAAAACTACATGAGAACCCCAAAAAAGCAAAACCCACTTTTCCTTTACCTTTCAAAGTAAAAATAGCCAATCAAATCCAAAAATGATTTTCCATCATTCAAGATTTGACTGGCTATTTATCAAAATACTATTTTTCATTCAAGAACAGTTACTATTAGTAGCTGTACTCTTTCACTGCACTTGACTTACGAACGACTAATTGCCAGTGTAAATTGTGTGCAGTTTCATTGTCTTCATCTGCGCAATTGAGAACACGAACCATCAAACTATTCTCATAGATTTTTTCAATTTCTGCTTCAATTGGAGAACAAAATAAATCTGATACAAATGCGTACGTTTTACCGACTTCAAATAGATTTTCATTTTCCATGCTATTTCCTCCATTATGTTGTGCATACGGCACAACTTCTTTTGATAAAATTTCGAATCTGTTACCTTTATTGACAAACCCACCTTCTTAAAGACTTGCCTTTTAACATAGAAACTACCTTGTTGTTGATATCAGAAGGCAACAACAAAAGGGGAAGGGAGTTGCTGCCTTCTATTAAGAAGTTGGTAAAACAAAAATATAAGAACGTGTCACTTACATTCATCTTCGCAACCTCTACTAATTTTTAACATAAATTTTTAAACATAACACAGAAATATCATAAAAAGTTCTTTTGGCATCAAAACTGTTAATTAATCTCACTCTTTTTTGGCATAATCGTATGTTTAGTTGAAAATTTAAAGATGATTTGATAGTTTTACAGGAATTTTTTAATTATTTAGAGATAAACATGTCTTTTATTTTTTACATAAGAAAAAGTTTTCACTCTTATATAACAAATATGTTACAAAATTCACTTAGTTAACGATTTTGATGTCAAAACGTCCTTTTATGAATCGAAAAACTTTTTTTGTGTCTTTTCGCTTATTATAGTATTCGGAGGTACGTATAGAGATGAAAAATAAAGTGGTAAATCGAATATTGGCAATATTATTCAACGGAAAACAAGATGAAGAAGATATGACTTACATCCAAGTCAAGTTTGCTTTGGAAGTTTTACTGAACAATCTTGGAAAACTTGCTGTCGTTTTTGTATTTTCTTTATTGACAGGCACGTGGGCGGAAACAGGAATGACTTTCCTTTCATATATCTGTATTCGCAGATATGCTTACGGTCTCCATTCCGATTCTGAATTTGTTTGCTTACTTTGGACTTTGCTTTATTTGTGGGGGGTTCCCTTAGTAATGAAACATTATCAATTGACTTTCTCTTTCCCTATGATGGTCCTTTTGTTAATTGTTTGTTTTTTCCTTTTGCTTCGCTATGGATCAAGAGGCACAGCCCTTAACCCGATTGCACCAGAGAAACGCCCACCCCTACTAAAAAAAGCAATTTTCATGTATCTTTTATTTGCAGTACTTACATTATTTTTCTCTGCTTCTTACTTTTCTACCTATTTACTACTTGGGATTATTTTAGAAATAGCTACGTTGCTTCCAGTTACAAATTACATGATGAATATTGGAGGAATTTTTTATGAAAAAAACAATCGTTAAACAATTAACTAACCTTTCTGATTTCTTTGTATCTGGCTGCTGCTTCGGTATGAGCTCAGAATTTAAAATACCTGAAAAATTAAAAAAATAATATTATAAATATGCTATAATTTGGGAAAACGCAATGGGAGCTGTGCTTTATGTTTTTGTGGTCCATAGCCTTGCAATATCTGATTTACACAAGTTCTATCTTAATCATCAATTCCCAAATTAAAAATAAATACCTATTTTCTACGTTTAGTCTCTTGGCAGCAGCCCTGTTGGGAATACTTTACCCGATTTTAGGTATTTTTTCTGCACTTGTCGCAATTGCCATGTTGAGTCTACTTTTCTTTTTCTTTTCATTCTCGCGCCAACATATGATCTACGCATTACCATTGGGATTATTAGCTTCCATCTTAGGCGATCATTTGACGAGCGTCGCGGATTTTTTAGTATTGGAATCTGCTGTCATTGAACCTGGAGATGCATTACAATATTTCCATATAACTGTATCAGCGATTTTATCTTTATTATTTGCGTATGGATTCAAAAAATTTTTAGATAATTGGTCCGCTAGCGTTGACCGTCGAATGATTGGTACAATCGGTTCCTTGGTTCTACTTACCTACTATATCATTATTTTTTATACACGCTTTTCTGGTGAAACGCCAAAAGTACTAGCATTAAATACGAGCTTTTTTATCCTTTATCTGTGTGTCGGCCTAATTATCTTGATTTACTATTGGAAAATATCAAATAAAAAGATGGCAGATCAATTATTGGAACAACGCATCCAATTACAGCAAGATTACATTAGAGATCTAGAAAAAAACTATCAAGAACTTAGAGAGTTTAAACACGATTATCAAAATCTGTTGTTTTCTTTGAATAGTTATATTTCTGAAGGCGATCTTGAAGGCTTACAAAAATATTACAACCAAACGATTTTACCTACACGTGAAATGATGAATCTCTTCCCAGCAAATCTTAGCTTACTAGACAAAATGAAGGTACCTGAAATAAGAAGTCTATTCTCTTTAAAATTAATGATGGCACAAGAAAAAGGTATCTCTGTCCAATTGACTGTTCCAGACGAAATCGTCATTGGTAAAAAATATACGATCAATTTGGTAAGAATGCTTGGTATTATTCTTGATAATGCAATCGAAGGTGCAACAGTAACCAAAAAGAAAAAAATCGAAGTACTGATCATCAAGAAAAAACAGTCGTTGATGATCCGTGTCATCAACACTACTACGAATACGTTTCCATTGAGTAAGTTAAAACAAAAAGGCTTCTCGACGAAAACAAATCCCAAAAATGAAGGATTAGGTTTATTTATTCTTGATGAGTTAACAAAAACGAATCCTTATCTTTTTCTTGAAACATCGATTGAGAATCAGCGATTTTCACAAACAATCCATATACAATTAAAGGAGTAATTTTATGATTCCCATTTACATTTGTGAAGACGATCCGAAACAACTGGAAGTCATCTCTACAGTAATCAAGAATCGGATCATGATTGAAAATTTGGATAGTTATGTCCATATTGCCACTTCTGATCCTATTGAACTCCTCAATGCAGCAAGGATACGTACGTCTTCTTTTGGTATTTATTTTTTGGATATCGAACTGAAAGACAGTGAATTAGATGGCATTGCCATTGGAAAACGAGTACGTGACTTGGATTCGCTTGGAAAAATCATTTATGTGACTTCACACACCGATCTTTCCATGACGATTTTGAAAAGCAACATTGAGCCGACTGATTATATCATCAAAGAAGATATTTTTGATCTTAAAGAAAATGTTGAACGTATCTTAAGTAAAATATTCGAAGATTTCCAAACTGCGCCATTACAAAAGGATATTTTTAGAATTGAATTCAATGATGAAATCAAATTTTTACCTATTCGAGATATCCAATACTTTTCTACTGCTCAAGGTACTCCTCATAAACTGGAGGTCCATTTGACACATGCCCAGATGCAGTTTTACGAAAAGATAAAAGATATCGAAAAGAAAAGTCAACACTTTATCCGCTGTCACAAATCTTATGTCATCAATACCCAAAATGTCCAAACAATCAATAAGAAAACACGAGAAGTGACTCTATCCAATGGGGAAGTGATCCCTGTTTCGATTCGTGGGCTAAAGAAGTTGATTTCTTGAAAGACAATAAAATAAATAAATTCTTTTTAATAAAGAAACGAAGAATAAATGAAAAAGTCGTAAAACCTCTTTTCCATTCATTCTTCGTTTTTTAGTATCGTTTAATGCGCGATCATTTCTTGCGCGATTTCTTTTCCAGCCATTTCTTCAGGATAGAAAGTTGGCCAATTGTCCATTTCTTCTAGTAAAGCTTCTTGGCTATCATTTCCTAAATAGATATGGAAATGGTCTGATTTGGTAGGCGCAATCGAGTGGTCACTGAATTGTACATACTTGAATGCACCAGAATCAGGATCTTCTGCTTCGAATAAGAAACGGACACCGCGATTACCTGCTGAATAGTTCAAGATTTCTTTACCAGCATAACGGTATTTCGATTCTTTAACTTCGCCATCCTTGAAAGTAAAGATCATCGTATCATCTTTGATCTCAATTTTTTCGACATCTGTTTTGTAGCCTATTTCATAGTATTCACGATATTCTTCAGCTGTCATATCTGGATTTGTTTTGGCTTTATATTCAAATACTTGATCAAACGTTCCATCTGCCATATACGTATCGACAGTTTGCCAGATACCATTCCAATCTGATAACGGGCGGTCTTGGACCTCTGAATCTTCAAAATAACCATTGTAAACTGTTTTTTCTTTCTCAGGCTTCAATGTATCTTCTAATGGATTTTCAGTATCCGTAGTTTTTTGGAGCGCTTTTAAGTTTGCTTCCATGATTGAAATGTACGTTTCGCCGTTATCCATTTGTTCTTTTGTCAATCCTTCTAAAGGATTCAATACTGCTAGTGATACCCCAGCTTCAGTGGCTAACGTACGAGCAATACTATCTTTGGCATTTTCTTCAAAATAGATATATTCAATCCCATGGTCTTCCACAAATTCTTTTAACTCGGCAATTCTTGCAGCAGATGGTTCTTCACTTGAAGAAAGACCGGCAATTGGTACTTGATTAAGACCGTATTCTAGAGCTAAATAATTGAACGCAGCGTGTTGGGTCACAAATGATTTTTGTTTTGTTTGACCTAATGTTTCTTTAAAAGTGTTGTGTAGCGCTTCTAATTCTTCTAAATAAGAGGCAGCATTTTCAGTGAATGCTTCTTCTTTTTCAGGATATGCCTCAATCAATTGGTCACGAATCGTTTCTACTTGCTTCATCGCTAGATTAGGAGCTAACCAAACATGTGGATCTAATTCATGAGAATGACCGTGGTCTCCGTGATCGTGATCATGGTCATCCGCATGATCATCGTGATCATGGTCTTCATGATCGTGATCTTCATCGTCATGATCGTGGTGATGGCAATGACCATCCCCAGGCAATAACAACATTCCTTCTGTTGCTTTGATTGGAAGTACATCGCCCTCTTTTAAAGTATGTTCAATTGCTGGAACCCAAGTTTCCATATTTTCATCATTATAAACAAAAACATCAGCATTTTGGATTTTTGCCATATCTCTTGCTGAAGGTTCATAGTCATGTGAATCTGTTCCAGCTGGAATCAATAATTCAACATTTCCCTCTTCACCAACTACTTGCTTCGTAAATTCGTACATTGGATAAAATGTCGTCATTACATTCAAGCTTTCATCATTTTGTGCATTTGTATTTGTTGCAGTATCTCCTGTGCCACAACTTGCAAGGATCCCTGTCAACAGTAATCCTCCTACCACCTTGATCCAACGTTTCATTTTATTCGCTCCTTCTCATCTTCTTTCTCTATTTGATTACGATTAATGAACGCAAATCGTAATAGTTACGTTTTAGCAACAGGAATTAATTTAGCATAGAATCAAACCAACCGTCAAGCATTATTACTAAATTTATTTTATTATCGAAATTCGATTGATTTTTCAACTGTATCATTTTCTTTTTATACCCGTTTCAGATTATAATAACTTGGAGTAGGACAAGGTTGTGAAAGAAGCGGTCAGCACTGAGTAATAAGACAGGAAAATCAAAAATGGCTTTTTCATTTTGGATTTTCTTGGCTTATTATTGAAGTGTTGCTTCTTGAACACCGTTTATCATAGGTTGTGAAAGAAGCGCTCTGACCTGAGCAGTAAGATGAAAAATCAGAAAATAGCTTTCCATATTTTTTCAGCTTAATGTTGAAGGGCAGCTTCTTGAACACCGTTTATCAGGTTGTGAGAAAGATGTTCAGCTCCAAGTAGTAAGGCAGAACTTGAGAAAATAGCTCTTTATATTTTTCATGGTCTGGCTAGCTATTGAAAAAGTATTCATTCGGTTTCAGTAGCTGATCAATGAGAACGGCATAACCCAAAAATCCAACTACTTATTTCAAGAGAAAGGAGAACTATCGTGGAAAAAAAACCGAAAGAATCTTCCCGACTGATTCGTTTTTTAGGAGGGAAAACTTCGTATTACGTTCTAGGATTACTCGTGATGATCGCGTTGGTCGTTTACTTTTTCCAAAAGATTGCTTTTATATTCAAACCACTGGTTGTCATTTTCATCACGACTTTACCACCAGTCCTTTTTGCTTTGGTCTTATATTATTTATTAGAACCTTTGATCAAACGTCTCAGCAAGAAACTCTCACGTAATCTGTCAGTCATTTTAGTTTTTGTTATTATTTTATTGCTGATTGGCTTAGGAGGTGTCTGGCTATTTCCTTTTTTAGAACAGCAAGCAACCACTTTGATTCAACAATTGCCTGACCTATTCCAAGATTTTCAACAAACGTTGAAGGACTTTTTAGCACAGACACCATTTTCTGATTCGTTCAATCAATTCTTTGCATCGATTGATGATTTCACCGATAACTTTACTTCATTTATCGGTAACTATTGGGAGAGCGGTGCTGAAAGTCTAGGAAATCTATTCTCAGCGGTCACAACGACCTTTATCACTTTATTTACTGGTCCAATCATTGCCTTTTTCCTTTTAAAAGATCCGCACAATTTTTATCAATCGGTCTTAGGTATCGTTCCACCAAAATTTCGTACAGATTTTCGGACATTGACTAAAATTGCGAACCAACAATTAGGTGCTTTCTTAAAAGGACAAATTATCGCTTCTTTCATTCTAGGTGCCGTTTACTGGGTAACTTTCTTATTGATTGGCTTAGAATTTGCAAGTATTCTGGCTATCGCTGCTGGTTTATTATGTATTATTCCTTATATTGGTCCATTCATCGCTTTCTTTCCTGGACTGTTCATTGCTTTTCAAGATTCGACGTTCATGGCTGTAAAATTTGTGATCGTCTGGTTCGTTGTCCAGTTGCTTCACGGAGATCTTGTGGTCCCTCGTGTGATGGGTGATCGGTTACAGATCCACCCCATCACGATTTTGATTGTCTTATTAGTCATGGGAGATCTTCTAGGAATCATGGGTGTCATTTTTGGTATCCCGATCTATACGCTGATCAAACTACTCGTTGTTTTTCTCTTTAGAAAATTCAAACAGCGTTATAACAAGTTTTATGGGGATCAAGGAGTTTATCAAAAAGCTGATTTTTCAGAGAAGGATTACTTTAAGTAACTAAAAAGGATAGGAGTAAGACATTCGTCCACTCCTATCCTTTAAAAAACTATACGGTATTCAAAGAGCAACATTTCAGAGAGATGCAACTCCTCCATAAATAAGCAGCAAAAGCTATTCATGCTTTTGCTGCTTATTTTTAAAACTATTCGTTTGTCACAGTCTCTACTTTTCTTGGACTAATAGTGCGACTGCTTGATAAGGCTGTAACTTCATTTCTTTTTCAACTGTCGTTGGGTAGTTACTGATCAATACTTCCGCACCTACAAATTCTTCCGGCAATTCCACCGACGTTTCTTTCGGGTAAAAATTGGTCAGAACTAATAATTTTTGATCATTGGTTTGTCTAAGATAGCCATAGACTTGTGGATGCTCAGGTACAAAGGCTTTGTAATCACCATTAGCAATCACTGGATATGTTTTTCTTAGTTGAATCAGCTTTTGATAATAGGCAAAAATCGACTGTTCTTGCTTTTGCTCAGTTGCTACATTGATTGTTTCGTGCTTCGATGCTAAAGGTAACCATGGTGTCCCTGATGTGAAGCCAGCTTGTGGTTCATCTGTCCACTGCATCGGTGTGCGTGAGTTATCTCGTGACTTTGCTTTAATTCGTCGAAAGGCTTCTTCTGGTGTGAATCCTTGTTCTTGTAAAAGTTTATATGCATTTAAGCTTTCAATGTCCCGATAGTCAGAAATCGAATCGAAGTCAGGATCGATCATGCCAATTTCTTCCCCCATATAGATATACGGAGTGCCTCGATTTAAATGGATCATCGTGGCCAACATCTCTGCTCCTTGTTTGCGGTACTGTTCAACATCGACAAAGCGATTTAAGGCACGTGGCTGATCATGGTTATTCAGAAACAGCGCGTTCCACCCATTTCCTGCGCTCATTTCTTCTCCCCAAGTATGGAACAAACGCTTTAATTCTTCGAAATCAAATGGTGGTGTGGTCCATTTATTGCCATTCTCATAATCGACTTTCAAATGGTGGAAATTAAATACCATTGACAATTCATTTCGTTCAGGTGACGTATATAAAAGACAGTTTTCGATAGTCGTTGAACTCATTTCCCCTACCGTTATGATTTCAGGGTCTTGGCCAAACGTTTCTTTATTTAAGCGTTGTAAATACGTATGAGTAATTGGTTTATCTGTGTACTCGGCTTTCCCTTCATTTTCCGCGTTGTTTTTTAGTTCCTCGTCTTTTCCGATCACGTTGATTACATCAAAACGGAACCCTTTGACCCCTTTATCCATCCAAAAACGAACAACTTTGAATAATTCTTGTTGGACTGCTTCATTACGCCAATTCAAATCGGCTTGCGTTTTATCATACAAGTGTAAATAATACTTCCCTGTTTCGCCGAATGGCGCCCAAGCGTTCCCACCGAATTTTGATACCCAATCTGTTGGTTCATCTCTTAAAATAAAGAAATCTTGATAATACTTGTCTCCAGCTAATGCTTTTTGGAACCATTCATGTTCAATAGAGACATGGTTCAATACCATATCTAGCATGATGTCGATCTGATATTTTTTTGCTTCAGCGACTAGCTCTTCAAAATCAGCCATCGTACCGAATAATGGATCGATTGCTTGATAATCAGAGATATCATACCCATTGTCTTTTTGCGGGCTTGGGTAAAAGGGGTTCAACCAAATCATATCAATGCCCAATTCATTTAAATAAGGCAATTTTTCTTTGACTCCTGGTAAATCACCAATCCCATCACCATTCGTGTCACGATATGACTTGGGATAAATCTGATAAATCACTTTTTCTGTAAACGCCATAAGCCTTTACCTCCAGCTGTTTTTTAACTTATATATACAAGTTGATAATCCAATTATATATGAAACGTAAGCGTTTGTAAATCAATGACGCTAGGAAATGTGTGCCATCATTTTTCCAGCAAATATTTTACGTTAAATCGATCATTCACGCCGCGCTCAATTCATTTAACTATTTATTTTTTTACAAATTCCTTTTTCAAGAAAATAAATTCTTTTAGTTATGTTATATTTAAGTATAGGGTCGTGATATAAATCAGCTTGTAGCATCTAAAATCGATTGAACAGTCTTCAAGTAACATGCTTTTTTCATACATACCCTAAACGATAAAAAGCCAAAAAGCGGAGGATCTCTACTATGACTTTTTTAAAACGTTCCAAATTATTTGCAACACTTGTTTTACTTAGCTTGACAGGAATCACTATTTTTATTTTTTCTAAGATCACTTTTATTTTCAGGCCACTCGAAGCGATCATGGCAAGTATCTTCTTGCCAATCTTGATTTCAGTTTTCGTATTTTATATTTTTCTTCCAATATACAATCAACTCCTCAAATATATAAAATCAAGAACGCTTGCGGTCACACTGATGATGCTACTGATTTTGTTAACTGTGTATTTGACCGTACAAGTGATTTTACCGATCATCATTTTGGAAATCAGTAAATTTATCGGTCAGGTTCCTCAAATTCTTTATGTTTTGGCAGAGAATCTAGATGGTTCCTTATTAGAAGAACGCTTGCTCCCATTTATTGATACACTGGAATTGAACCAATTGACACGTTTTGTTTTACAATTTGTTTCAGGTGCCACTTCAAGTTTAGTCAATGTATTCGAAATCGTTTCGCGCTCTGCGATCATTCTCTTTACGATTCCACTCTTACTGATTTATATGTTCAAAGATGGCGACAGGATTCCAGCTATATTGACACGCTACACGCCTAAGAAATTCCATCAGTTAGTCAGAGATTGGTGCCATGATTTCCATTTAGCAGCTTCGACCTATATTAGTGGCAAGCTTTTAGTCTGTACGTATGTAGGTGTGGGGAGTTATCTTGTTTTTAAAGTATTAGGCTTGCCAAATGCGTTATTACTTGCCTTGATTTGTGGATTGATGGATATCATTCCTTATTTTGGTCCGTTTATTGGTGCTGCACCGGCTTTACTGTACGCATTAAGTCAAGACGTGAAAACAGCCTTACTCTTAGTAGCTTTCATCACCTTGATTCAATTTGGGGAATCTTACTTGGTGTCTCCTCTAGTGATGAATAAGATGATTCATATCCATCCAATTGCGACTGTTTTTCTTTTACTTGTCGCTGGGAACTTGTTTGGCTTATTAGGAATGATCCTCGTATTGCCGACGTATACGATCATTCGGGAGATGATCCGTAGCTTTATTCGCTTTAAGAACACTACTGATACAGCTAATTCAACTCATCCAACTGAATAATCCTAGGGATAAACGGGGAAATTTACCGTTTATCCTTTTTTGGCTTTGCCCCGAGGCTCTCTTTATCTATTCTCCTCTATCTTTCAACAAAAAAACCGTTTATTGCGATCTTCTTTTTCAAGAATAAGCAATAAACGGATCAGAACTATCGATTGATCTATTCTGTTGGTTCATCGATGAAACGTTGGACCTTCATCTTCAACTGATATTTTTTTCGTAATTCAGCAATCTCCACCATCATCTCTGATTTGTGGTGACGATCGATTGCTTCTTGATCTGTCCAGCGATCTACCAATAAGATCGATTCAGCATCTTCTAAAGGAATAAAATACTCATAACGTTCATTTCCTTCTTGCGCACGAATGCGTTCGACGATTCCTCGCTCTGTCATTTCTTGGGCAAATGCCTTTGCATTGCCTTCTTTACCGCTATATAGGATATTCACAGTAATACTCATCTTAGTCCTCCCACTCGTTATTCATTTGATTTCAATGCATCGATCATATCAATATGCTTCAATTTGAAATGAGTGACGATCATCACGATCACCGTGAATAGAATCGTCAAAGCAGCGGATAGTGTATAAGCAACCCAGGTAATAACTAACGGGAAAATCACTGATTCCATTGAAGCTTGGCGTAAAATAAAGTCGGTCAGCACATAACCAATCCCAAATCCTCCAAAAATCCCTAATAAAGTAAAAATGATATTTTCTCGAACGATGTACATCGTGACTTCTTTATCAAAAAAGCCTAATACTTTGATCGTAGAAAGTTCTCGTACTCGTTCAGAGATATTGATATTCGTTAAATTGTATAAAACGATAAACGCCAATAAACCAGATAGAACGACGAAAATGATGACCACTGCATCTAAATTTGAAAGAGATTCTTCTTGGTTCTTGATCTGTGTCGAAATAAAAGAGGTATTAGTGACCGCCCCCGTTTTCAATAATTCTTCTGAGAGCGTATCCTCTTCTTCTTTCGACATCTTTTCTGTTTTGAGTAGATACGCATTGGTTGTCATTGGCTGTCCAGAAATCTCTTCATAATACGTTGGACTCATATAGACAAAATTACCCAAATAATTTTGCAAAATGACTGCCACCGTTCCATGTAATTTTTGTTGATCGTCATCATACATTTCTACCGTATCACCGACGGATAAATCGAATAATTCGGCCGCTTTGCGTGTAATCGCAAGCCCATTATCTGGTAGTTCTACCGATTGATCGTCCGTTGTTTTCAAATGGATAAATGTTTCTAATGCTTGTTCATTTTCTGGTACCATCAATGTCAAACTTTGTGATGCTTGACCTTTTTTACGTAGTTCAATCGTTTGCGAATCAACCGCTAAACGATCAGTGATCTTCACTTGATCATCCATTGCGTCATTGATTTCTTTTTGACTCGTTTCATCAGTTTGATTGGTCGTTACGATCGCTTGATAATCAATGATTGGTCCAAACTGTTTGGCAGAAACCGAGCTAAGCGAATCCTTTAGCCCAACTCCTGCGACCATCAATCCTGCACAACCGGCAATTCCGATGATTGCCATGAACATCCGTGATTTATAACGGAAAAGATTACGATAACTGATTTTTTGGTTGAAGCTTAAACGTGACCAAAGAGGAGTAATGTATTCTAAAAGAATTCTTTTCCCCGGTTTCGGTGCTTTAGGCTGTAACAAAGCAGCTGGTCGTTCGCGTAGATCTTTGAATAGAACTAACATCGCTGCACCAAAAGCAGCAATGAAGAACGCAATAGCTGCTTGGATGATTGGTGGCCAATCATAGAAAATCACCGCACTGCCAATATCATAACGTTCGTTTGAAAGCTCAAAAATGATCCGTGGCAAAAGATTGGTTCCTAATATCGTTCCTAAAATGATTCCGATACCTGAAGCGAGACAAGCATAAATGGCATATTTTTTGGCAATCTCCAATTTACTGTATCCTAAGGCTTTCAATGTACCGATTTCTCGTCTATTTTCTTCTACCATCCGTGTCATCGTGGTAAAAGTGATCAATGCTGCAATAAAGAAGAAAAAGACTGGAAAGACATTTGCGATGGCTGCGATGCGTTCAGCTAGATCGCCAAATTCCTGAAAGCCGACATTTTCCGATCGCTCTTGGAAAAGATAAGTTGGCTTGGCTAATTCATTGATTTTTTCTTCATTCTCCGCAATAGATGCTTCGGCCTCTGTTAGCTCCGCTTCTTTTGTTGTCAATTGTGCTTCTTGTTCTGATAATTGACTTTCTTGTTCCGCTAAAGCACTCAATGCCGGTGTTCGCTGCGGTTCAGGTAACTGCTCCAAGACTTGACGTTGTTGATCAATCTGTGTTCTCGCTGCCTCTAATTGACTTTTCGCATCACCCACTTGTGATTTTCCGTCTGTGATTTCTTGTTTTGCAGGGGCTAAAGCATCCTTGCCCTCTTGCTTCAACTGTTCTAAACGTTGCTGCGGTCGCTCTTCAAACAACGCTTCCAGCTTTTCGATGTTTTTTTCCATCTCTTCTTGGTATTCTTCACTGTACGTATTTAAATCGTCTACATTTGCAAAGTCAAGATATAAAACGGATTGGATATCTGTTTTAAAATTATCTTGGGGAACATAGGCAAAGTAATCAATACTCCCATTCCCTACATTTGCAAACCCTCGTTCTAAATTATTGATGAATAACGGGGAACGAACAAATCCTGTAATCTTGTACGCCGTCTCTTTCAAGTCATCTGATTCAATCGTATAAGTGTCACCGATGCTGTAACCTTGATTTTTTGCCTTCTCATCTAGTACAAGTTCATCATCCGATTGCGGCAAGCGACCGTCGATCACCGTCAAATGATTTTGTTTCATATCAGGTGCATAGGAGAACACTTGGACAACTTCATTTTTATTGGCATTCGCGTAATATAGCTGTTTGCCCGTTTCAACGGTTACATCTGAGAGTTTCTCTGCTTCTGCAACATCTTCTTTCGTCAATCCTGCTGTCGAAACGATCTGTAGATCAGAGAGTTTACCTGCCCTGACATATTCATCCATCGTTTTTTGCATCACAGGACCCGCTGTCTTGACGCCTACATATAGGAGCGTGCCGAGTAAAATAATCAAAATGATCGCGATAAAGCGTCCTTTTGATTGGCGTATTTCACGAAATCCTGCTTTGAGGTAAGTTCTATTTTTCATGGCAAACCTCCTTACCAAACAAGTTCATCGATAGATGAAGGCTGTTCATTCAATTCGACTGCACGGACTTTTGCATCGTTGATATGGATCACTCGATCAGCGATTGGCGCTAAAGCCGAGTTATGTGTAATGATCAAAACGGTGTTGCCATGTTCACGGCTAGCATTTTGCAACAATTTCAATACTTGTTTTCCTGTTTCAAAATCCAATGCGCCAGTTGGTTCATCACAAAGTAATAATTTTGGGTTTTTCGCAAGCGCTCGTGCAATCGACACACGTTGTTGTTCGCCCCCTGATAATTGTGATGGGAAATTATTCAACCGGTGCGCAAGACCAACTTGTGTCAAAACTTCTACAGGATCTAACGCATTTGGCGAAACTTCTGTTGCCAATTCAACATTTTCTTTTGCGGTTAAGTTAGGAACAAGATTATAAAATTGAAAAACAAAGCCAACATCTGTCCGGCGATAAGCCGTTAATTGTTTGTCATTGAATTGAGCAATATCTGTTTCATCAATAATGATCTGTCCCTCATCCGGTGTATCCATCCCACCTAAAATATTCAATACCGTTGATTTCCCTGCTCCACTAGGGCCAAGGATGATCACTAATTCTCCTTTTTCAATGGAGAATGAAATATCGTCATTCGCTGTAATCGTTGTTTCGCCCATCTGGTAACGCTTAAATTCATTTTTTACTTCTACATATTTCATAAAACTTCCACCTTCATTCTCCCGTTTATTTGTCTATTTGGTAAATCTCTTCTATTTTAACACTGAAATGAAAGGTTGTGAAAAAAACCTTTTCAAAAGAGGTCGTGAAAGGCACGTTTAGCACTGAGGCATAAGAAAGAAAAATAGAAAATGGTTCTTTCATTTTTTATTTTTTGTCTTATGTCCGAAGTGTTGTGCCTTGAACACCGTTTACAAGAGGTCGTGAGAGAAGCGATTAGCACTGAGTAATAAGAGAGGAAAAGCTAAAATGGCTTTTTCATTTTTTGATTTTTTTGGCTTATTATTGAAGTTTTACTTCTGGAACACCGGTTATTCGCTTCTAGGGTGTGCAAGGTGAATAATATCACAGAATCATCATTTACTTCTTTACGTATTCATGGGAAAATGACACTAAGAAAGAGATAGGAGTATAGCAATGGCAAAGAAAAAAGTGACGATCAAAGACGTTGCGAAACATTCAGGCGTATCCATCGCAACTGTCTCATTGATCTTGAATGGCAATGAAGCAAAATTCCATCCAGATACGGTCAAAAAAGTAGTAAGAGCAAGAGACGAATTAGGTTACCAACCTGATTACATTGCACGTCAAATGATCACAAAGAAAACAAAAACAATCGGTGTCCTTGTCCCTGATATCACCAACCCTTTTTTCAATACATTGATGCAAGGGATAGAAGACTATCTTTACCAACAAAATTTTGTCACGATTCTATGCAATGCAGATTTTGATCATCAAAAAGAAACGGATTATTTACTTGAGTTGACGCAACGTGGTGTCGACGGGTTTATTATTGCCTCTTCGGCTGTCTCAACGAAAGCCCTCCAAGTTTCTTTGAAGAAACAAGGAAAGCCATTTATCGTATTAGATCAGAAAAAAGCAGAAGGTTCTAGTGATGCGGTCTTAACAGATGATTATCAAGGTGGGTACTTAGCCGGTGAGCATCTACTAGGTTTAGGGCATCAGGAAATTGCTTTAGTCTATCCACAACAGACACCGCAAAATGTCCAAAATCGGATAGATGGTTTCTTAGCAGCGTGTAAACATGTGGATCATTCTGAGAAACAGATTCATTGGTTCCCTACTCACTTTTCAAAAAAAGGGGGCTATGAAATCGTCCCTGATTTACTTTCTTCTGCTACTACAGCGATCTTCGCATTAAATGACGAACTAGCTTTTGGTGTATATCGCGGATTAGCGGAGCATGATAAAATCATTCCCGAAGATTATAGCATCATCGGCTATGATAATATTGATATGTGTGAATACATGAAGCCTAAATTAACGACCATTGCTCAACCTATTTTAGAGTTAGGTAAAGCGACTGCGCGTTTACTCTTAGAACGCATCCAACACCCTGATAAATCATGGGAAGAACTTTTATTGCCCGTAGAGTTGATCCAACGTACCTCGACTCAATCGATCGATCCCTCTGACCATCAATAAGACGAATATTTGTTGCGAACCAATGATGACTGAACCTGTTATCATTGGTTTTTAAAATAATACGTTATTTTATATTTTTATTTCTTACATGAAAAGCCATCAGTTAGGCCTTTTTTTTACGTTCGTTATTTAACGAAATGTTTTGAAGAATTTATAAATCTTTGGTAAACTTATAGTAAGTGTACTCATTTCCCCCAAAATTTGTGCCCCCACAAATGAAATAGGGTACATCAACCAATGAATGTTCAAACGAAATAAATGGCTACTTAATGCTTTTGTCCAATGTTTATTTGTTTTTTATTCGTGAATCTTGATTGAATGTATTCACGAAATCAAGCAACTGACAGAACAGATGTAACTTTATTAGTACAACTGTGGAAAAAGAAAAGGAGTATTTCGTTATGAAGAAAAAAACAGCAATACGCCTATTTGCAGCATCTTGGCTGATTGCTCCAACTTTGTTATCTACACAGCCTGCGTTTGCTACAATCAGGCAAACACAGACATCCGAAAGCACGATCGTTGCAGAAAGTCCGTCGTTTACGACCGATTCAAGTACAAATGATTCAACCTTATCAAGTTCTTCGCCTGATTCTTCAGACAACACGGAGGAATCCACAGAAGAATCTACTGAAACAGCCACTCGGACGCTATCGATTGCTCGGAATTTACGTGGAAAAATCAAATTGAAGATCGTTGATGAAGAGAAAGAAAAATCTGAGATCAAAACAAGAGAGTACACAGAAGAAGATTTCCTAGAGATTTCTAAGTCTGGCAAAATCAAAGATTTAAAAGAAGGAACCAAAGTTACATATATGATCACACCTGAAACGAATGAACAATTAGTTTCTGTCAAAATCGAAGGTGCGCAAGAAATCGACTATACTAAACAAATTTTTACAGTCGGCGTGACTGATTTAACGATCTCCGCAAAGTTTGAGTCGTCAACTTCCCCTTCTGAACCAACCTCTCCAGAAGAAGAAACGACGGATTCCTCAGAGCCAACGCCAGTTACTCCAGATATTCCGGATGGTGGCAATAATGGCAACACTGGCAATTCGGGAAATAATGGCAATAACAACGGAAATTCAACTACAGGCAATACGACAAATCCTTCACGACCGCCAAGTTCTTCAAATAATAATGGGAATACAAGTGGTTCTACAGGATCAACAAACAACAATGGCTCATCTTCAAACCAGACAACAAACACTAATCGGCCTCAGACGCCCGATCGAATTGAAAACCCAGCTTCAGAATCATCTGATTTTGTTGTAAAAACACCGATCGAAGCAATTTTACCAGCAAACACAACGAGCATCCAACAAGCACTTGTAAAAGAAGCGTATCGCCAGCTGGGAAAACCATATGTCTGGGGTGCCAAAGGTCCTACGACTTTCGATTGTTCTGGTTTGACTTATTACATCTATAAAAAAGTAACTGGCCATTCAATTGGAGGTTGGACAGGGGAACAACAATATGCTGGTACACAAATCCCTGTCGAGAATGCTCAACCGGGCGATTTAGTCTTTTGGGGCCCTGCTTCTGGTACTACCCATCATGTAGGTATTTATATTGGTAATGGGAATTACATCCATGCCCCTCAGCCGGGTGACCATGTGCGGATCACTTCTATCAAGGATTACAGACCCGACTTTGCCTTACGTGTCAATATAGCTGGTTTACCACGAGCGACAAATTCATTAGCCAGCTCACCGATTTTAGATGGAATCAACGATTCATTCCATTTCGCACAAAACCAAACAACAGATCAGTTTGTTGCAAAAATCGCTGAAGATGCTCGAGAAATCGGACAAGAAGAAAATATTTATGCTTCTGTTATGATGGCACAAGCTATCCTAGAAAGTGGTTCTGGTAACAGCTTGCTTTCTCGTTCACCTAACTATAATCTTTTTGGGATCAAGGGCGCTTATAAAGGGAGTAGTATTTCCTTCAATACCTTAGAACAAACAGCAGCTGGGCAAAACTATCAAATCCGTGCAGCATTTCGTAAATATCCTTCTTACAAAGAAAGCTTAGAAGACTACGCAGATTTGATCAAAAACGGCTTATCTCATAATGCTGATTTTTACAAACCAACATGGAAATCTGAGACCAAAGATTACCGAGAAGCAACGAAATATCTAGAAGGGCGCTATGCAACTGATCGACAATATTCTAGAAAATTGAATGCGATCATTGAAGCGTATGACTTGACGCAATACGACGAACCAAAAGAACAAGAAACACAGGATTCTGAAACAAATGAACGAATGGATTCCTTTGTCGTTCCTACTCGTTGGCGAAATTCTTCGTCTACTTCATCTAGAATGACCATTTCGTTGTTCAATCAAAGAAACCCTTCACTTCTATATCTATCAGAATTAAGATTTGCTTCTTTCTGGGACCTATGGCATCATTTTTCAGTGAGAGAGATCCCACAGAAACTTTCTGTTACAGTCAGAGAAACCGATCAGCCACTTGCTAGTCGCTTGAACCTTGATCGTGTCTTTCGGATGAAACAATTTTTGAGATAACAAAAATGGACACCCTATCAAAGAACCAAAACTCAGAAGTGGATGGAATACTTCTGTGTTCTGGTTCTTTTTATGTATCTTACTCCACCTAAATATGCGCTGGATAGTTGCATTATTGGTTAGAAAAAATATTTGGCAATTTCTGATAACCTTTCTTTTGTTTGAGGATCAATTTGATCAACCACTTGAAGATTACTGCGTTGAGATCAATCGATGCTTCGGATATATTGACATAATATCGTTCCTTTGATTGTATTCATCGCTGTATCAGAAATTGTTTGAAATGCACCTGAGCGTTGATATTTTTCCTGTAAATATTTTGTTGAACTACTGATTGGCATGACTAAAACGGTATTGAAATCTTGTTATAGTTGTCATTGCTAATGATGACACACGGTCATTTTTTTGCTAGTTCGTTCTCTTTTGTTGGAACCAAATCTATAAAAATAATATCCCCTTGTTTTATCATTCGATTTTCTCCTCGCCTACATCCTCTCCAAAATCAACGATTTCTGTATTATCACTCGCATGTTCTTCCATCACAACCAACTCATTGTTCCAAAAGTCTTCATCAGCCAGAATTTTTTTTCACTAGTCACTTTAAGTTCATCTTCGGACGTGAATTCAAAAATAACTTTCTGATGCTCTTTCAAGCTTAATTTTTGACACACACTCTTAGGGACAGTGATTTGACTTTTGGACGTCATTTTAGCTGAGACTTGCACTTTTTTATCCATAAGTATTCCTCTCCTTTATTTGATTATACAAAAAAAGTAAGGAATCCCCTCACCTTTCTTGTACGCCTCTGTTCAGATTTCTCATTTATTTCTTTGTTACATGTTGTAAAAGTAATAACAAATAAAAGCGAAGATCGGTAGCAGACTAAAAAAGTAAAGTGCATGGTTCACTGATAACTGTTGTGCCAAGACACCGCCTAGTAAGGGAGAAATGAAGGAAGAAAGCCCCATATAGACACTTATAGACAGAAGTTGTCCTGAAGAAAAGATATTTTTAGGGGTAATCTCACTGATGATCATTCGACTACCGATAGTAAAAGCTGGGACAGTGAAAAACTGCAAGAAACTGGCAGCAAGCAATACTAACGGCGTTCGCGAAGTTGCATAAATCAAAAATTGCAGGACCAAAAAGAAACCAGAAAGAAAAATCAATCGCTCATTTTTCCATTTTGTCACCGAATGATTCAATAGAAGATACGCCGGGATTTCACAGAAAGCTTGAATCGCCCACTTTAATCCTACGAACGTATTTCCACTATCCATTAAGAGTAACTTGTCAATCACGATCGTATTATTGGCGACGATCGTTAAATATAAAAGGAAAAATAGCAACGTATAACATAAAAACTCCCCATTCTTGCACAGCTGATACATATCTGAAAGATTAAATTCTTCGTTTTTTTGTTCTTTAGGTTCCTTTTTATCGTGAGGTGTTTGAGGCACTGTTTTTGCGATGTACAAATAACTGATTAGAAAAAAGAGAAAAGGAACAATCAGCCAGTGGTAATTTTTATTAAAAATGAATAAAGGAATACATACACTCATCACACTCCAACCTAAAGAACCTATTGCTTTGATCGCCGCAAGATTGTTTCGCATCTCTGACTCTGACAACACCCAGTTATCTAGGACGGTTGCCCCTGTATTGGATAGCCCTCCCGCAATAGCCAGTACGATCAGATGAATCAGCCAGATATCTTTTCCTAGCAAATAAAAAGTGATCGCAAAGCATACAAATAGTACAGAAACTACCATGGAAACTTTTTTTATCTCCTTACTTCGGTCAGAATAATAGCCAATAAAGATTTGGAAGATCATCGTGGTCACACTGTAAGAAGCCAAAAACCAGCCTCTCTGGACTGCATCATAGCCTTGTTGGGTCAAAAACGGTACGATCTGCGTCATCAAAATAGCCATCAACGCATACTGAAACAAATAGACGAGTTGAAATTTATTCTTTACTGCCATATCTACTTTCAAAATGATCGGCTGAAGGATCTCCTCCAGCCGACCCCTTTCATTTTTATAAGTGATACCTAGTGAAGCTCCGGCCAATAAGGAGCATTGACTTCGATCATTTCATCAAGGATCTCCTTCGCTACTTTTGCACTAGGTACCGTTTTGTTCATGATAAAGGCTTGCCATAATTTTTGATATGATTTTTGTTCCCAAGCATCGACTGCTAACTTCTCAGATGCAATTTGCTGTTCCATCAAACCTTTTTGAAAAGTAGGGATTTCACCAATCGATAGTACTTCATAACCGTCTTTCCCTACGATACAAGGCAATTCGACCATCGCATCGTGACTGAAATTAGAGATGGCACCATTATTCTCAACGATCAGGATCATGCGCTCTTTCGTATTGAATGTCAACGCACAAGCTAGATCTGTAATAAATGAGGCATGCTCATTAGAGACAAAAAGCGTGTCTTTGGCTGTTTGGTTATTAATAATCCGCTGGCATTCTTCAAAAACGATTTTCTCCCGTCCATCAATGATTTCATTCGCTCTTGTATACTGTTTATCGGCATGAGCAACCGTTTCATCAGCCATCAAATAATATTTTAAATACGTATTAGATAAAAAGGTCGGCTCGATTTCATGTAACTCTTTGGCTGCTAGCATGGTTTCCAACCAGCTTGTTTCTTTGTGTTGGCCTTGTTGTGTTTGTTCTGTATAGCCATATTTTTTTACATGGGCACTTATTTTTGGTAGTAAGTCATTGCCGTCATGGTCTTTGATGCTTGTCCACCACCCAAAGTGATTCAAGCCAAAATAAGACGTTTCAAACTCTTTACGATCCCGTAGCCCAATCACTCGAGCCATGATATCTTCTAAACAAACGGGCATGTCACAAATATTGATGATTTTTGAATTGGGGCGAAACCTTCTTGTTGCTTCTGCGACCACTGCTGCTGGATTAGAATAATTCAATAACCAAGCATCCGGTGAATACTTTTCCATATAGTCGACTAGTTCTAAGACTGGCCCGATCGAGCGCAACCCATATGCAAGTCCCCCTGGTCCGCATGTTTCTTGACCTACAACATTGTGCTTAAATGGAATTTTTTCATCTTGTTCCCTCATGGCATATTTTCCGACTCTGAGTTGTGCCATAACGATATCAACATCTGTAAAAGCCTCTTTGGGATCTGTTGAATAATCAAATTCGATTTCTGGCGCTCGTTCTGCGAGGATGATCGCGCATGCTTTTGCTATAGCAGCTTGCCTTTGTTCATCATTATCATAAAATTTGATTTTTCTGACTGGAAATCGTTCTCGGTCTTCTATTAACATCATCACTAATGAAGGTGTATATGTACTCCCTCCACCTGCGATCAAGATTGAACTTTTTTTCTTATTCATAATTATCCTCCTCTTATTTTACGATCAATTCTTCAAATGATTCTCTCACCCTTGGTACAGTTAACCCAACAATGATTTGGATACCACCATTTCCAGGATTGACAAGTCCTGAGGCACCAGCTTCCTGAAAATCAATAGGATTGGCTACTTTACTTGTATCTTTCACGGTAAGTCGTAACCGTGTGGCACAATTCGTCACATCCAGTACATTCTCTTTTCCACCTACTAACACTAGATAGGCTTGTGCTTGTCTAGCATGTTTAGGTAGGTTTTTCTCTTGTTCATCTTGCTGTGTCTTCTTTTTGTTTTCGTAATCAGCTTTTGAATAAAGTTGTATCTCTGATACATCCTCTTCACGTCCTGGAGTTTTTAAATTGAATTTTTTGATCATGAAGGTAAATACTAAGAACCAGATCGCAGTAAATGTAAGTCCGATCATGATTTGGGTGAGGTAGGTTGACCCATGAAAATTCCAAAGAGGCAACCAATTTAGTCCTAACCAATTGATCAATCCACCACCAAAATCCCCAACGACGCCAAAAGCGTAAGAAACCGTAGCAATGGACGCATCTAATAGCGCATGGACACCCCATAAAGCTGGAGCAACAAATAAGAACGTAAACTCAATAGGTTCGGTGATTCCCGTCAAAATCGCAGTTAATGCAGCTGGGGCGATCAATGCAATGACCTTCTTCTTTTTCTCTGGATGAGCGGCTTGAATAATGGCTAAGCTTAAGCCAGCAGTTCCAAATACTTTTGACATGCCCGATAAAGAAAAACCACCAAAAGGATAAAGTTCTTTAAGCGAAAGCGCACTTGTTTGGAATTCGCCAATATTGGATGCCCAATAAGCAGCCATCCCTCCTTCAACCACCGCACTATCATAAGCAAATGGCGCGTACACGAAATGATGTAAGCCAGTTGGAATAAGGATTTTCTGTAAAAATTGATAGATGAATACACCAAAATTCCCCGAATGGATAAAAAATCCTTGCATGCTTCTCATTCCTTCTTGGATGATTGGCCATATGACACACATCAAAAGTGCTAGAGGAATCATGACAAAAAAAGCGATCATCGTAACGAAAACAGAACCACTAAAAATCGTCAACATCTCTGGTAATTCTTTTTCATAAAAGCGATTATGCAAATAAACCACGACACCTGAAATCAACAATGCTCCGATCATGCCCGTATCTAAAGTAATGATTCCAGCAATCGATGTTAACCCAGAACCAACGGCTGTTCCTTGAGATAGATCCACGGCGAAAGAATTTGGCCATAACGTTAAAATTGCATTGACGAAATAATTGAAAGCAATATAGATCACTAATGCTTCCATCGTTGCTCGAGCCGTATATTTTTTAGCTAAACTGATTGGTAATCCGACCACAAATAAAAGCGGTAATTGAAAAAATGGGGTCCAGCCACCGGCTGCTACAACATTCCAGAACTTATACCAGAGTGTATCAGGCGCAGCAATATCTCCCATGATCGTTTGATTGGAAAGAAGTAAAGAAAAACCAATAACGATACCAAAAAAAGAAAATAGCATGACAGGTGCTAACATTGCTCCACCAAATCTTTGAATTTTTTTCATCATAGTTTTTTAGTCCTTCATATTTTTTAGTAAGCGCTTTACTGATTCTTAGTTTACTATTAAAATGGATTCCTGAAACACTTTAAGATGATTTAAAAACTCCTCACAGGAAAAAGGTTTTTGTCACAAAATTTGTGAATCGTCACATCCTATCTTCGCGAATAAAACAAGAGGTCTGGTAGTAGTTAATCAAATAAACGGTACATGAAGACGTATCTTATTAGTGAGGTGAGAACAATAAGGACACACGCAATTGGAAAATCCTCCAGGTAAACCAAAGGGTGATTGAAGACAGTCTGCCAACCAAAAATTGGCTAATAATGAATTGGTTATTGAGTTAGGTAACAAAGCTTTAGCAGTTGTATCACCTTACAAGGTCTATGAAAATACCACTAAAACAAACAAGATTGAGAAACGTCTACGTCGATTACAGCGTGAACTCTCTCAAAAATATCAAATGAAAAAGGGGGAAACTGATTTGTCAAAACCTGTAATATCTATAAATTAGAATCGAACATTCAATCGATCCATCAAAAAAATAACCACTATTCGTCAGATCCATATTTACAAATGACCAAACAAGCGTTGTAGAAACATGGTTCTGAAAAGTTTAATGGTTAGTTCTAACGATTTATAGATTTTTGGCAATGATGAAAAGAGATGTTACAAGACCGAATTACGACGTTTCAGTCAAGGTTGACTGAAAATGATTTTCTTATCTGGTCCTATATCACAAATCACAAAAAAAATTCTTTAACAATGTCTATTAACGAACTGGCGAAACAATGCAACGTTTCGCGCACAACAATCATGCGTTTTTGCCAAAAACTAGGATTTGATGGTTTCTCAGAATTCAAATATCATCTAAAAAATGAACTTACACAGGAAAATGTTCCTCTATCTGAACTTGAAGGAGAAATCTTGGAAAATCATATCCAAACAATTGAAAATCTCAAGAAAAAAGATTTCACCGATCTATGTACAATGATGGCAAATGCGAATCGGATTTTTATCTATGGATCAGGTGACATACAAACGCTAGTTTCGAGTTATATGAAATTGCTTTTCGTACACAACGGATTGATACTCTATGACTTCGGTGCCGTTTCCATCAACAAGCAGTTTTACCAAATCATTCAGCCAGAAGACTTAGTCCTGTTGATCACGCTAAATGGTGAGTCTCCTGAAGTCGTCAAATTAGCAAAGCAACTGAAGCAACGAAATATCCAGACAATTGGTATCACAAAACTTAGGAACTCAACTGTCTCAAAACTTTGTGATGAAACGATTTTCTTCTTGAATCCAGAAGTACAAGATCAAGAAGATATCCTTACACCTTTTGAAACAACTTCAACACTTTTTTTCGTGATCGAATATTTTTTGTTGAAATATGATGCTTGGCAAAAACAAACAAATAAAAGTTCCTAAAAAACGCATCTCTTTCGTGCCACTTTGGCTTTTAAAGAGATGCGTTTTTATTTATTTGATTCTGTCTCTCTCACTGCCTTTTGATCGAACCGTCTTTTTCTCGATCAAGGTAACGATAATCGACGAGGTAGCGCCGTAATATGGCATGATCAGAGTAAATACTTTTTAAAATTGTGTTGATCTCACTCTCTAAGTAATCTTTATCAAATTCAAACTTCGAATAAAGATGATCAAAAAGCAAGCGTGTATTTTTTTATTTTCTAGGGATTTGTTGCAGTTATCCGTCTTTGAAAAAACTAGCAGTTCACTCATAACCGATCTCCTTCCATCGTATCCAGTGGTCTTTTCTCTATTTGATCATGCTTCAAGCAAATTTTATCGAAGGCAACAGAAAAAGCGAGAAGGAGGTTTTTCTACGAACCATCTTCTCGCTCTTTATCAATCTAAACTTATTCTTTTTTGTTCAAAACGATGCCTGTATACAGCCAAGTAGTTACAACATAGTAGATAAAGTAGAGAACAAAGAATATTGTAAATGGTATCCATAAGTTGTGATATGGATCATCCATCAAAACAGTAAACATTTGAAGTCCAAATAATACATGGATGGCTCCTAGAATCCCTGGTGCTAAGAAGAGAATACCGATTTCTCGACGAATCGATTGTTTTAACAATGCTTGACGAGCACCGATCTTACCGAGCATCTCATAACGAACGACATCACTCTTGCTACCTGAGAGGATCTTGAACATCAAGCAACTTGCTAACATTGTCAAGAAGGCGATCCCTAAGAAGAAGCCCATGAATTCAAAGCCTGAGAACATACCGTTGATCATTTGGTACGCATCATATTTTTGCGTGAAACTAAACATTCCATCTTTTAATGATTCATTATTTTTATTGTTTTCTGCTACCAGATCACCAATTTGTTCAATACTCTCATGGAAATCTTTTGCTTGGATCAGTTGCATACTGGTTTGTGGAAGATTTAATTGAGCAAATTCTTCTGCTGGCAGTAATTTGATTTCTTTTTCTCGTTGTTCTGGCAATTCGTAATAGCGCAACTCATCTTGATAGTTTGAGTTTGTCGCTAATTCTTCTGCGGTTACTTTTTTCGTTTTGACGTTTCTTTCCCCAGTGTTAGGTGTTTGATTTTCCATGATCAAAAATGGATTTTGTTCAAACTCACTATAGTTATAGTACACTGTTTTTTCGTCTTCTTTTTGTTGATAGACCGCGTTGATCGTTGGTGAAAGTTTCTCCACTTTAGATTGATCGATCAATTCTGATTGATTCAATACTAGATCATAATTCGATACTTCATTCGTCAACTGAGTGATCTGGTTTTTAAAGCCTAGACCGACTGTTAATGCACCTAAAGCTAATGCGAGTAACATTGCAACCATTGAAAGCATTTGCGTGTATTCACGAATACGGAAGCTTAACTGTGATAACGTAAAGTTGTTCAGTTTTTTCATCGAAAGATTTTCTGTTTTCTTCAATAGTTTAAGGAAGAAAATGATGACCGAATGGAAAATAAAGTACGTTCCTAAAACGATTGTAACTAACGCGACGGCGATTGCCATCAACTGATAGGTTCCGATATTTGCCATCATATAGTAACCGACGCCAATAAAAATGATGCCTAAAACTACTTCAAGGAAAAACAAGAATTTGTGTTGTTTCATCTGCGCAGGTGTTTGATCCGCACGTAGTAAAGTCAAAATTGGTTTTTTGACAATCGAGAATGCATTGACAAACGCTGCTAATAAGAATAGTACGATGAAAAACAACAAAGTAATCAATAATCCATTCATATTGAACGGTGTAAAATGAGTGATTTTAATATTTAACTGGGCAACTAATAGTCGATGGACGACGCTTGTTAAACCAATACCTAGCGCTGAACCAACTAAAGTAGCGACTGTTCCTACTATCAAGGTCTCAGAGAAAATCATTTGGGCAATTTTTCGCCCTTTTGCTCCTAGCATCATAAACATCGCATAATCTTTTTGTCGCATCGTCATCAAAAATGAGTTGGCATAAAGAATGTAAACAAACGTGATGATCCCCAATAATACCGACCCAAAGCGAAAGATGAAGACTGTCATCGCTAAAGTGGAATTATTGTTCAAAAAATCGGTGTTGCTTGCCATTGACTCGAACATATAAAAGATGGCTGAAGCCATGACTAAACCTGAAAATAGAACAATATAGTCTCTTAACCGACTCTTGATCCCAGTAAGTGATAATTTCCAAAGCATGTTCAGTTTCCCCCTTACTGTTCTAGATTACCTAGAATCGTTAATATTTGACGATAAAAGTCTGAACGGCTTTGTTCTCCGCGTTTAACTTCCTGATGGATCACGCCATCTTTAATAAATAAGATTCGTTGACAGTAACTTGCTGAAAAAGCATCATGTGTCACCAATAAAATGGAGACATTATCTTTCGTGTTTAGCTCCTCCATCGTATCTAAAAGATCTTTCGCACTTTTTGAATCCAGTGCCCCTGTCGGTTCATCACCTAGAAGAATCGTTGGTTGAGTCACCAATGCACGCGCAGCTGCTACCCGTTGTTTTTGTCCACCGGAGATTTTTGCGGGGTAGCTGTCTAAAATGTGACTGATTGATAAGCGTTCAGCCACCGCATTGACTTTTTTCTTGATATCTTTTGGTTTCACGCCTTGTAAAGAAAGCGGAACTGCAATATTTTCTTGTGCAGTCAAGTTCTCTAAAAGATTGAAATCTTGGAAAATAAAGCCGATTTCTTTTGCACGAAAATCGGCTAACTGATTCCCTTTCAACTTCGTGACATCTGCTTGGTTGATATGGATCGTGCCACTTGTTGGTTTATCTAATGTTGATAAGATATTCAATAAGGTTGATTTACCGGATCCAGAAGCCCCCATGATACCAATGAATTCGCCTTTTTCTACACTAAAACTGATACCATTCAATGCTTGTGTCTGTTTCTCATTACTTTTTCCGTAAACTTTTGTTACGTTCTTGATTTCTACGATTTTATCCATTATTGACCGTCCCTTTACTTAATTTTTCTTGTGCTGCTGATGGAATGTCTTTTGCCTGTACTTCTTCATAAGACGTCACGCCTTTATTTTTATTCCAAGTCACTTTCAAAAATGCATCTTTTCTTAATGGACGCTCTTGAAAACCATTGAAGTCCATTGTTTTTTCTTTACCTTCTTTATTAAAACCAGGTAGTTCATAACGATAACTGATGATTTCTTGTCCACCGTCAGCGCGATCCACCTGTTTCTCACCATCCGTTGTGATTTGAACATAGTAGCTTTCACCACCCATGATCAAATGATCAGCTAAACGGTATCCACCAAAAACGATGATGATAAATGCACCCAACCCAATCAATAATTTTTTCATTGTGACTCCTTCTTTCCTGTTCTGATAAATTAAGTATAGTCAAGTATCCGTGAAAATTCCTTTCTTTTTACTATCAAAACTCTTTCATTATTGTCATATGTCCCATAAAAAAAAGAATCTGGAAGTGTGAGCCACTCCAAATTCTTTTTTTATTGATTCAAACCGATATTCATTGGAGAAAGCATTCCACTGACGGATGCTTTCCTCATTTAGCTATTTTTCTTTATTATTTCCAGTATTGATCACTGGTTGCGTGCCTTTATCAGTAATGATTGATACAAGTAGATTGTTGATCAATTGGACCTTTCGATCATCGGTAAAAGCGATATCCTGTCCTGCTTCGATTTGTTCCAGAGCCATTTGCGTCATCGACACCGCGCCTTCAACGATGGTTTGACGGGCGGATAAAATGGCCTTAGCTTGTTGTCGTTGCAACATCGCACTGGCAATTTCTGTTGCATAAGCCAGGTGATTTAATCTTGTCTCTAAAACTTCGACCCCCGCCACCGATAAACGTTCTTGTAATTCTTTTGCCAATTCATCTGAAATCGCAGTGGTATTTCCACGTAAAGTAAGATCATCCTCGTTGAATGTGTCATATGGATATTGACTGGCAATGTGACGAATGGCGGTTTCACTTTGGATTTCAACAAATTGATGATAGTTTGCTACATCAAAAAGCGCCTTGGCTGTATCTACTACCTTAAAAACGACGACAGCGGAAATCTCGATTGGATTTCCATCTAAGTCATTGACCTTCAACAGCGAACTATTGAAGTTCCGAACTTTTAAAGACAAGTTGATTTTTTGTGCAAACGGAATCGTTAAGAAAAACCCGCTCTCACGAATCGTCCCCTTGTATTCACCAAAAAAGACGATTACTTTTGCTTGATTGGGGCTGACTACTGTCAGTCCACTGATTGCTAAGAAAACAATCACCCATAAGAAAATCCCAGCAATTGAAAAGCCAACTGAAAATCGAGCAACCCCTATGAAAAATAATAAGATTCCTGCGATAAACACTAGAAGAATGATGAACAGCCCTATATAGCCATTGATTGTGAATGCCTTTTTTTCTTTCATTTACTCACTCCTAATTTTGCTTAGTTCTATTCTGTTTTTTTACGAATCCTTGCCATGGCTCCTTCTAATTCCAATTCTTTGTCTTCCGTGATATACCAACCGTTTTCGTGTACGCCACCTGATGCTTCTGGCAAATATTCTAATCGTGTACGGACCCACTGTTTTGTTTCAGTAAAATAGTCTTCCACTAAGATCTCTAAGTCCATACCAGCGGATAATTCAAGATTCTCACGAACCGATTTGAAGACAAATCGCTCACTTGCTTGATCGTATTTTAAAATACCCGTATCGATGATTGGCAGTGAATAATAATCTAATTCTTTTTTCACTTTCAATAGATGTTTGAACATTTCGTTGTACACTTGCTCAAGTTGTCGACCTTCGGAATTATTTGGATATTGGATCGTTACCCTTTCTTTGTCTGTATCATAATACTTGGTACTCAGTTCTGTTAAAAAATGATGCAATTTCCCTAATTCACTTTTCAATTCTTCTCGCTTGATTTCCTCTGTTTTCATTCAATATTCACCCTAGTTTCCCCATATATGTACGTTTTTCCCTTTCCTTATTCTACTATATTATTGAATGATAGGCGATAATATTTCATGTAAAATAAATAAAAAAGCGTATAATTCCTTATTCCATAAAGAATTATACGCTTTTTCAACTATTTATTCGTTATTTTGAAAAAGACAGTCTTGACTGTTCAACGATTAATCATACTCTCCGTAATCTTCATCATCCATCGGAGGCTCTTCATCATCTTCATTCGTCAAGTTCACTTGACTATTATGACCAGTCACTTTGAGGTCTTTGTTTCCTTGATGATACGTCTTCGTTGTCAAAGATTCATAATTTTTGTTGATATAAGAATCCCCTTCAAGTGTCACAGCTAATCCTTGCTCTTGATTATCGTAGAAATCAATCGTGCTATTTTGAAGTGTGATTTCGCCTTTGATTGATTTTTCATTATCGTTAAAAATGATACTGCCATCACTTGTAGCTAATTTGACTTTATCTATCGAAAACTCGTGTAAATCTAGTGAGCCCATTTGATTTTCTACAGTAAGAAGTTCTCCACTTACTTCATTGATCGATGTCCAAGTATTTGCTAAATTCAAGTTGATTTTCTTACTATTGAACTCATCTAAAAATAATTCATTGTTTTTCCCTTCAACCACTAATTCTGTTAAGGACATGGTTTTAGGGATCGTGATTTTCAACATCGAACGTGTGTCTGTCACGTTGATCATCACTGCTGGCGTTTGACCGTCAGCTGAGATATCCAATGTGTGATCTTCCAGATTGATTTTTGGTTTTTGCGTTTTATCATAAGACGTTTCAACCCCAAAGTTCACGCCTCGTTGGATCACGATATTTTGGTAATCTGCACGGACAACGATTTTTTCGATTTTTTCAGACGAAAAATCTTTTGTTTCGCGAGCCATTTCTATGATCCTTGGTCCACCTTCCCACGTCAGACTCGTTTGGGCACCAGAGGCATAACTTAATCCTGCCATCAAGCCACCAGTGACCATCAGTCCCAATCCTATCCCCAAGATATATTTTAATTTCATTTTTTACACCCCACTATTCGTCGTATGGATCGCTCGTTTCGTAATAAACCGGCGTCCTACCCACTTGACAAAGTTCATCATCATTTGGAATAACCATTTAGTTCCTTTTAACAATAATGGTGCAAAGAAAACGGCACCTCCCGTGGCAAGTAACCCTAGTCCTACAAAGAACAGCCCACTAGCAATCGATTGTTGCAAGACAGCAACACCTGAAATGATCGAAAATAAACCTACTCCTAAAATACTGATACATACGACATAGATTCCAATGATCACGCCAATTAAACCAATCAAAATACCAAAAATCGCTAGAATAAACGCTAATGCTAAAGGAATCAATAAAGGTGATGCACACAACCCGATAACGATCATCCAAATCAAACGGATTTTCCGTTTAGGACTTTGGCTGTATTCTGATTCATCGTCGTCTTGTTCCGAGTAATAATTGATTTTCAGCTTCAGGGCAAATTGCTTTGGTGAGCCATATTCATCCACGACTTCTTCTACTGTTTTGCCAGAATCCAAGAAGTATTCTTCATAATACTGAATAATATCAAAGCGATCATCTTCAGGTATTTCTTGAAGTTCGTCCAACACATCATTTAAATATTCATTCATTCGTATTCTCCTCCAGTAATCGGTTTAAAGAATCTCGAAACACGATCCATTTATCAATGATTTCTTCTAAATGTTGACGTCCTTTCGGAGTTAAGCGGTAATATCGGCGATTTCTACCTTCGAATGGTTCGTCGTATGTTTCTAAGTATTCTTCTTTTTTTAATCTGCGTAAAACAGGATACATCGTTGATTCACTGACAGATAAACTTTCTTGGACGATCTTCGTTAATGCGTAACCGTACATGTCTTCTCTGCTTAAAGCTGCTAAAACCGTACCATCGAGTAAAACTGTTGGGACTTGGATATGCATTACTTCACCTTCTTTATAGTTTGCAATATTTTATATTTACCAATATTATACCACGTATAATATTGTTTGCAAGTAAAATTCCCAATCATTCCCCTGATTACTTCAATATTCGCGAAAACAATGCTAATTATCATAAAAATTCTGCTTACAAAAAAGGAACAAAGACCGTAATGATTTCTGGTCTTTGTTCCTTTTGAATACTTTCTTATTATCCTCTTACCTACAACAAAGCAAATACGATAAAACTTAGTGCAAAACCTAGAAAAACGGCAAGAGAGAAACGGATCACTTCTTTTTTATTCCTATTCAACCACGTTTCATTCATCTTTCGCTACACTCCATTCTAAAATAGTCAGTTGCTAATTTGGATAAACAGAGGTGACATGATTGTATTGCTGTGCATGTTTATTAGCAGCAGAAACAGCTGTACTAGCAAATAGATGCCACTCACTATTATACCCGCAGGTATGGCATTTCCAATAATAACCGATACCACGATCTGCTTGTTTTTCATCCTCTGCACTTGAACTTGCCACAAGTGTACCTAAGAGCGAATCCTGTTTCAATAATACTGTGGGAGTACCATGAGAATGAGTTGTTTCCTCTGCAATGACTATGGGATTGGCTCCGCTTAGTCCAACACTTAACGTCAAAAGTCCGAGCAATAAACCTACTTGTTTTTTCATTTTCTATCATTCCTCCAATAACGGTTATTAGAAAAATATACGAATGCTCTCTTATGTACGACATGACTTCGTACACTTTTCCATCTTTATATTACTTGAAAAATACACCTTGGAACTATTGAATCAGAAGTGGCGTTTTTTTCTTCGTTTTTGTTGGTTTATTGCTCCTATAGATCATTAACTGTTCACTTCTCTGGATCTTATTCCATCGGAGAATTTGGTTGCGTGTTTTCTTTGTCTAATTGAACGATGACGGTCGTACCTACTTTTGGGATACTGTTATAACTGATTTTTCCATGATGCAATTCAACGATTTTTTTGACTAGTGATAAGCCCAGCCCATTCCCAGAAAATTGACGACTGGATTCCCCTTGATAAAATTTCTCAAAGAGTCGTGCTTGTGTTTCTTGATCCATTCCCACGCCAGAATCTGTCACTTCAACGATCACTTGAGTGGCATTTTGTGTTAGGCGAATCTTGATTTTCCCTTGTGGTTGATTGTACTTGATGGCATTGTCCATGAGATTCAGCCAGACTTGATATAGAAATTCTTCATTACCGACAAAGTTGACACTTTCTAGATCGATCTCCAGTTGAAGGTGTTCTTGCTCCCATTTAGGTTGTAAAAAAACAATCACTTCACGAATCTGTTCATCTAAACGAAAAGGGCGCTTTTCTAATTTGATTCGCTGATTTTCTAATTTATTCAATTTCAGTGTGTTCTCTGTCAATTGCGAAAGCTGAGTGATGCTCTCAATGATCCGTTGCAAGAAAACCTGCTTTTCTTCTTCTGAAATGTTAGGTGCCTGCAATAATTGGACGTATCCTTGGATCGTGGCAAGCGGCGTCTTGAATTCATGAGAAACATTGGAAACAAAGTCATTTCGTAACGTTTCGATACTACTCAATTCTTGGACCATCACGTTGAAATCTTTGTATAGTTGCTGCACTTCTTCGACTTTTTGTTGCTCATCCATCCGAATCGAAAAATCGCCAGTTGCTACTTTGCTCATATTCGTTCGTAAATCACTGATCGGCAGCAAGATCCGACGACCGACAAAGATCGAGATTCCTGTGCCCACCATCATACTAAATCCTGCAAAAACGACTAAAGGAAACCATGTCGCTTGTTGCTCTGAAGCAGGAACTGTTTTATGTGACAGTAAGAAAATAAAACCTAAGAAACACAACAAAGTAACTAAAATGGAAATAAACACAATACAAGCAAAATAAATCCATAATTGCGAAAAGATTTTTTTACGCATCAAATCACCGCCTTATAGCCTAAGCCGCGAACTGTCATGATCTGGAAATCATCATTTTCAATAAAACGCGTGCGTAATCGTTTGATATGCACATCGATCGTCCGTTCTTCCGTATTGGTATCCAACCCCCATATATCATCCATTAATTGTTGCCGTGTAAAAATCTTATTTGGATAAGAAAGTAGTTTGTACAATAATTGAAATTCTTTTTGTGGAAGTAAGATGGCTTGATCTTGCTTGATCACTTCATAGGTTTCTTGGTTCAAGCTAGTTTGTCCGATGTTCAATTGGTGGCTATGATTGATTTTCGCTCGCCGTAACAAGGCTTCTACCCGCAATACCATTTCATTGACATCTACTGGTTTAGTCATATAGTCATCCGTTCCCAGTTGAAATCCCTTCTTTTTATCTTCAAAATCTGCTTTCGCTGTGATGATCAACACAGGTGTTTCTACGCGACTGCTTCGTAAAGTTTCCAACAGTTCATAGCCATCCATCACAGGCATCATAATATCTGTGATGATCACATCCACTTGAGTACTCTCTAATCGCATCAAAGCTTCGGTCCCATTTGCAACGGCGAAAACCAAAAAACCAGCGCGTTCTAAAACGGATTGATAAAGTTGTTGCAAACGCTCATCATCTTCTACTAATAATATTCGATTCATCATTTCTCCTCATGTAATTATTTGAAAAATTTCAGTTTTTTTTCTGATTGTTCATATTCAGTTAACATTCATTCATTATACTACGTTCGTTGTTCTGTTATACTTATTAGTATAACGAATATTTCAAACGGAAAGAAGGGTGACAATGTTACAATTAAAAGAGATAAAGAAATATTATAAAGTTGGTGAAACAACGACAAAAGCATTAGACGGCGTATCCGTCGCTTTTAGAAAAAAAGAATTTGTAGCTATTTTAGGCCCAAGTGGATCTGGTAAAACAACCATGTTGAACGTGATCGGCGGCTTGGATAATTATGACTCTGGCGATATGGTCATCAACGGGAAGTCCACAAAAGATTTTAAAGACAGCGATTGGGATGCTTACCGTAATAATTCCATCGGTTTTGTTTTCCAAAGCTATAATTTGATCGGGCATTTAGGAATCATTGAAAATGTTGAACTTGGCATGACATTAAGTGGTGTCTCTAAAGATGAAAAACGGAAAAAAGCGGAGGAATCATTGCGTCGTGTTGGATTGACCGACCACATGCACAAAAAACCCAATCAATTATCTGGTGGACAAATGCAACGTGTCGCAATTGCACGTGCTTTAGCCAATGACCCTGACATCCTTTTATGTGATGAGCCAACCGGTGCTTTAGACACAGAAACAAGTGTCCAAATTATGAAGTTGATTGAAGAACTATCCAATGAGAAACTAGTGATCATGGTCACACATAACCCTGAGTTGGCACATGAATATGCCGATCGGATCATTGAGTTCTCAGATGGAAAAATCGTTTCTGATTCTAATCCACATATCGAACGTCCAAAAGATGATCAATTTAATCTACGCCGGACAAAGATGAGCTTTTGGACCGCACTAAAATTATCTTTCAATAATATTCGCACGAAAAAAGGACGGACATTCTTGACTTCCTTTGCTTCAAGTATTGGGATTATCGGGATTGCGATCGTATTGGCCCTATCTACTGGATTCCAAAAACAAATTGACCAAACACAGTCAGAAACGATGGCTCGTTTTCCAATTACGATTTCCAGAGTCACCACTAGCCCACCTTCTGAATCGGATGGCTTGAGCTCTAATACAGCCGACTATCCAGATACGAAAACTGTTACAGCCAAGGTCAGCGACGAAGACCGGGCACAACATACGAATAACATCGACCAAGAATATGTTGATTATGTAACGAGTATCGATCCTGATTTAAGTAATAATATTGGTTTTACCCGCACGACTGGTATCAATTTGTTAAGAGATGTTGACGGCGAAGTACAGCCTGTTAGCTTTTCGAATCAAAACCCAGATTCTGAATCACTATCATTCTCAAGTGCGATGTCTTCCATGACTGGTGTGGGGGTTTCTAGTTTCCCAACACAACTAGATGACCAAAAAGACAATTTCTTAGAATCAAATTACTCATTACTTTCTGGTAGTTATCCTGCCTCTGCAAATGATGTCGTATTGATCGTGGATGGTAATAACAATACCAACATCAATGCGTTGAAAAATTTAGGCTTTGATGTGAAAGACGGCGAAACGCTTGATTTTGACAAAATCGTCGGAACGACTTTCAAATTAGTGAACAATGATACGTACTATACAAAATTACCGACAGGAAACTTCATTCCTAATACGGATTACCAAGCGATGTACGAAGATGCCTCCAGAGAAGTTAAGATTTCTGGTATTCTACGGGTCAAATCTTCTTCTACGATGAATCTGTTATCTCCGGGTATTGCTTACAGCGACCAATTGACAACAGAAATCGTCAATGAAAACAAAAATTCTGAAATCGTTCGAGCGCAAAAAGACAGCGATATGAACGTATTGACGACCGAAAAAGTAGATGACTCAGCAAAACAAACGCTGATCAGCTATTTAGGTGGAGACAGCTTACCTTCAAGTATCATGATCTATCCAAATAATTTTGGCGATAAAGAAGAGATTCTAAACTATTTAGATGAATTCAACAAAGGAAAATCAGATGAAGATAAAATCATCTATTCCGATTTAGCTGGAACGATGACCGAATTGACTGGTGGATTGATGGATGCCATCACGTATGTCTTGATTGCTTTTGCAGGTATTTCACTCGTTACAAGTATGATCATGATCAGCATCATCACTTATACTTCTGTGATCGAGCGGACGAAGGAAATCGGTGTCTTGAAAGCCTTAGGTGCGCGTAAGAAAGATATCACACGGGTATTCGATGCTGAGACTTGTATCTTAGGGATTTCTTCTGGTTTACTAGGGGTCTTGATTGCTTGGCTAGCGACTTTCCCAATCAATAGTCTCTTGTACAATATGACTGATTTAGAAAATGTTGCTCAACTAAATCCTGTACACGCCTTGATTTTGATTGTTGTATCAACGATCTTAACGATGTTAGGCGGACACATCCCAGCTCGTATGGCAGCGAAGAAAGATGCAGCGATTGCTTTAAGAGCAGAATAGTAAAATATAATAGAAAAAAACACAGTTGGTTTTGACAAGTAATTTCAAAACCAACTGTGTTTTTGCTTTATTCTTTTGGAAGTAACCTCTTCGGAAATAAGACGGAATCCACCAAAATTTGAAAAGCAATTTTCGTGGATTCCGTCTTATTTCTCGAGGCTGAACACTTCTGTTCCGACCTCATCCATACTGTGGATTTTTTTCTTTCCGCAACTGTTAATTTGATCACACTATTTGTTTGAATTTGAGAGACAAGATATGACTAGCGGTAAAGTAATAATTCACCCGGATGTTTTGACAACGGTTACTTTCACTATATCGCCAATATCCTTACCAATCTTTTGGCGAATGTCTTTGCGTATCCCTAAGATATAACAAATCGTGCTGTCTTCATTTTTTATGCCCATATTCACAATGCTACCTTCATAGGGTTCACCATCAAAAGTGGCAGAAACCTTGATTCTTCCAACATTGTACAATGCCTTCACATCATAAGGAAAGATGACGTATGCGCCACCTTTACCAACTTCAGAGGCATAGATTTTAGATTCAAATTTATGTATTTCAGTCATTATTTCCCCTCCTTTTTTTCAGTATAACAAAGAAATGGAACCGATTGAATCAACAATAAGAAAAACTGTTCGTACTCGGCTGAAAAGACCTGAGTACGAACAGTTTTCCTTTTACTTCTTCACTTCTGCGACTAATTTTGCCAATGCTTGTTTTTGATAAGCTGTCGCTAAGTCTTTTGATACTTGTTGTTGTTCTTCTTGAGACATCGCTGGATTTTGGGCGATGGCTTTCATCAAGCCTTCTTTTACAAACTTTTGTGCATCGGCTTCCATCGTGTCTTTCTGTTCTTCGACACGTTTTGCCAATTCAGAGGCTTGGTCAGTATTTAATTCGATCCAATCATTCGGAAGTTTGAACGTATTGACCCGGCGTTCATATTCATGGTTGTTGTCCGCCAAGTTGAACCAGAATTTATATTGGTCATTTTTATAGACCCAATAAGTTGTTTCACTGACTTTTTCTGCTTTGCCATCCGTTTGTTCAACCTTATTTGTTTCATTTTTTGTGCCAGTAGCTTTTGGTTCTTTTTGCTTGTCATCTGTTCGATATAAGTAGACTTTTTCTGTCCCATCTCCTAGTGACTGATAAAGCAACATATTTACGTCTGACTGATCCGCACTGGAAACGAGCGGAGTCGTTTTTGTTTCTGTCACTTCTTCCATACCAAAATGATTAGTGATATTTCCTACGATCAGCCCTAACGAGAGAACAAACAGTAAGCCAAAGACGAGTGAAAGAAGTGTTTGCCACATTTTTTTGGCAAACACATTCGTCAAAGCAAAAGCAATGACACTGGCAATCAATACGAAAATAATCATGCGTTATCCCCCACTTCCACCACTACTGGTTCTTTTCTTTTTAAGAAGAAAGCAATCGCAAAACCAATCAAGCCGAATATGATTGCGACAAAGAAGGCCGCATGGTAACCAGATAAAGTCGCGTTGATTGCTTGATCTTTATAGGCTAAAGGTGTACTTTTCAACACAGCATCCGTTGGTAGATTATCTTTCGTAACATTCGTCAACACACTGATCAAAATCGCAGTTCCGATCGAACTTGCGATTTGGCGGAAGGTATTGTTCACCGCTGTTCCGTGGCTGATCAAGTTGTTAGGTAAAGCATTCATTCCTGATGTTGTCACCGGCATCATGACCATTGAGATCCCAAACATTCGGATCGCATAAAGAATGACGATATACAAAACAGGTGTCGTTTCAGTCAAGAAGGCAAAAGGTGCTGTAGCTGCTGTTAGGATGAACATCCCAACAATCGCAAGACGTTTTGCCCCGTGTTTATCAAAAATCGCACCAGTGATTGGCATCATGGCACCCATGATCAATGCACCAGGAAGCAACATCAAGCCAGAGTGGAATGCCGATTCTCCACGAATATTTTGAATATACAATGGCACGACCATTTCCGCACCGACCATCGCCATATTCGTTACGCCTGCTAGGATCGCTGCAATTGTAAAGGTTGGTGATTTAAAAACGCGCAACTCTAAGAATGGATGTTCTAAATGTAATTGGCGCCAAGCAAATGCGGCGATGAAAATCACACCAACGATCAAGAAGCTGATTACTTTCGTACTTCCCCAACCGGCGTCTCCTACGCTTGAAAATCCGTACAGCAAACTACCAAATCCAATTGTTGAAAGAATGGCAGAGAAAATATCGATACTTGGATTGGATAAAGGAATCACACTCTTCATCAAAAAGAACGCAAGTACTAAAACAAGAACGACGATTGGAATAACCATTCCAAATAAATCGCGCCAATGATAGTTATCAATGATATAACCAGATAGTGTTGGGCCTAATGCTGGGGCTAATCCGATAACGATCCCAGACATTCCCATAGCAGAACCTCTTTTTTCTGGTGGGAAGATCGATAGCATGATATTTTGCAATAATGGCATAGATACCCCTACTCCACACGCTTGGATCAATCGTCCAATCAATAATGTACTAAAGTTAGGAGCAGTAAAACAGGTGATCGTCCCAATCAAAAAAATCGTCATAGCAGACAGATATAATTTTCTAGAACTGAACTTATTGATCAACCAAGCAGTAATCGGAATCATGATCCCGTTCACTAGTAAAAAGCCTGTTGTCAACCATTGCACATCAGAAGCTGAAATATCAAAAGCTTTCATCAATGCTGGAAAAGCAGTTGTCAATAAGGTCTGATTCAAGACCGTACAAAATGTCCCAATCAATAACACGACAACTAATAGTGTACGATTATATGGTTTTCCGTAAATATCTACGGGTTGATTCTTACTCATATTTCTCCTTCTTTCTGAATGTTTTCTGAAATCACTAAGATACTTTATTCCTATTTTTAACTTTTGTCAACCTACTTGACACGATAGTCAACAAAAGTATAATTAAGGGAACAACCAACAAAGGAGTGTGACGAATGGTGGGGGCTTCACTTAAACAATTATTGGAAAATGACCATTTATTAGTAGGCATCAGTGAATTGAGTGAGATCGTCGGAGTTTCACCACGACAATTGAGATACTGGGAACAAAAAGGCTTTATCCAATCCGTTACTGCTGACGCGAATTGTTCAAGAAAATACCGATTACCGACAGTGGTCAAAGTTGAGATCATCAAGAAATTTTTAGATGAAGGGTACACGTTGACCAAAGCCGCTGAAAAAGCACAAGAACGTTTAAACAAAATGAGCCATGTCCGAAAAGTATTCTCAAAATCCATTAAAGATATCCAGTTAATTGATGAACGTTACACACTCCTTTTGATCGGTGATTTTAACGATATGGAACAGTTATGTATTATTCATGACGAAGAAACGGATGAACTGTCCTATAAAATCTTCCCAGCAGATGAAACGATCGATCCTAAAAAAGTACTGGAAAAATAAGAAAGATCGCAGGTTGATTTTTTTACTCCATTATAACTTGTAGCGACATGCTACAGTTAAATAAAAAAGCCACCACGAGGTCGGGACAGAAGTGTTCAGCCTCGAGAAATAAGGCGCCATCCACGAAAATTGTTTTTCAAGTTTTTGTGGATGGCGCCTTTTTAAGTTGTTTGTCATAAACCTTCCATTTATTTTCTTATTTCTTGTTCCAATACTTGTGTCAACCAATTGATATATTCGGTTTCTCGATTGATTGCGTGAGACAAGATCAGGTAATGGCCATAATTTGCATGTTGCTCTTTTTCTGTTGGGAAAATCACTTGTTGTCGGGCGAATAAATGCTGTCTTTTTTCTTCATGAAGCTCCTTTTGCTGTTCAAGGATCTCGATCCATGTTGGATCATTGATATCTTTTACAAAATAAAGTTTCAAGACAAATTCGTCTCGATTAACTGGAAGTTCATTTGGCGAGGTATGGATCCATTCGTTTAACAAAACACGCCCTTCTTCAGTCAGCTGATAAATTTTCTTCTCTAGCTTGACTCCAGTAATGCCTACTTCATGTTTGATGATTCCTAGTTCTTCCATTTTGGCCAGTTCAGGATAGATCTGACTATGCTTTGCCTGCCAGAATTCACCGATTTCATTTTTGAATGCTTGATTCAATTCATACCCCGTTTGATTTTTTTTGCTCAGTAATCCCAGTAATATATAGCGTAATGTATTTTTTCTAGCCATCAAAATTTCCTCCTTGACATTCTCTCAAAATCATTCTATCATAATCACGTAATCAAAAACATGTAAATTATTACATGTTTTAATTTAAAGGGAGATGTTTTACATGAAACAATTCAAAAACTTAGAAGATTTTATTGGAACTCACTTTATCTATACGTATGACAATGGTTGGGAATATGAATGGTATGCAAAAAATGACCACACCGTTGACTATCGTATTCATGGCGGAATGGTCAAAGGGCGTTGGGTCAAAGATCAAGAAGCAGATATTGTAAAATTAACAGATGGTGTTTTTAAAATCACTTGGACTGAACCAACTGGTACAGACGTTGCTTTAGACTTCATGCCAAATGAGAAAAAACTCCATGGTACGATTTTCTTCCCTAAATGGGTCGAAGAACATCCAGAGATCACTGTCACTTTCCAAAACGAACATATTGCGGAAATGGAAGCTGCTCGTGAAAAATATGAAACATATCCAAAACTAGTCGTTCCAGAATTTGCGACAATTACTTATATGGGTGATGCGGGTGTTGATAATGAAGATGTCATTAGCGAAGAACCTTATGAAGGCATGCCAAAAGACATTCGTGAAGGCCGTTACTTCGACGAAAACTACCGTCGCATCAATAAATAATCACTCTATCTCACTAGTATAAAATCAAAAGCCACTCCTTCAATTGATGAAGACCAGTGGCTTTTTGATCATTATAAACGGAGGCTTTTATTTCTACTTTTTATTTTATTGTAAATAAATGTAGTCTTTTAACTTTTCCAATTGATTTCTTTATGATTTACATAAATAATTTCATGTTATTTTCAATTTTTTTCTAATTCCTTGCCTCTCTTTTCATTAACCTTTATGATAAGTTTAGTTATTATATGAAAAGGAGCCAAACAGTTGAAAAAATATAGACCATATTTTTTGATTTTTATTTTCGCAATTATTTTCGTATTGCCGAATATATTATCACACAAATTGATCATCGGGGCTGACGCGCCATTTCATTACAATCGTTTTTATGATGCAGCCCAACAAATTATTCATGGAGACTTACACTACTTCCCATCGATGTATGGCTTTCAACAAAGCGGTCGGATCGTCAATGCAATCTACGGTCCCTTATTCTCATACTTTCAAGGGTTGATCGTACTCGTTGCTAGAAGTTGGTATCATTACCAGATTTTATCGAATTTTATCCTCTTCCTTATCGCAGGTTGGTCCATGTTGACTTTGTTGCGTTATGTAAAAGTACGTGAATGGGTAAGTGTACCGGTTTCAGTCCTGTTCATGACGACCTATTCGATCCAATATTGGGCTGTTAATCAAGGTTTTACGAGCTGGGGAACAGTATTTTATCCTTTATGTATGATCCCGCTCGTTGATTTCATCGTGCATAAAAAATTCCCTGTACTTAAAGTAACTGCAGCGATTGCATTGATGACGCAGATCCATCTGCTATCTTCTGTGATGCTAGTACTGATGTATATTCCTTTTTATGGGTATTATTTCTTCACACAAACCAACAAGGGAAAAGCTCTTTTACAATTAGGGAAATCAATTTTGCTTTACTTTATCCTAACGGCAAACATCTGGGTAGGTATGGCGATGGTTTACAGTGGGAATGAGATTCTTCCACCTTTCGTCAATCGACGCATGACAGAGAAATCAATCAATCTTGAGGGAAGTTACTGGTTGAATTATCCGAAAATCCTACCTGTCGTTTTATTTGCTGGATTTTTATGTTTCTTATTGTTCCGAAAAAGAGAAGAACTGTTTCCAAAACTTTTGTTGCGCACAAGTGTTGTGTTCTTCTTACTTTCAACCAGCCTGATCCCTTGGAATACATTAGTTGAAAACGAAGTGCCATTTATTAGCTTGATCCAGTTTCCGTTTCGCTTTTTTGTCCCATTTACCTTGCTTTTCTTACTTTACTTTGCGATTGTCGCCAATCGTTGGGAAAACAAAACCTGGTTACGGATAGCTGCGACCTTACTGATCCTGATCAGTTCTGTTCAGACCATCCAAAACTTATACCGTCACCTCGATAAATGGGAAGATGAAACCTTTGTCAGTCGTCATACGTATTTGTTCGATACACCTGATGAAGCAAGAAAAACCTTCTATAGTCGTGATATGTCGAAAAGTTTATTTGTTTTCCAAAAGACCACACCAGACTATTTACCGATCTATAAACAAACGACAGCGAATAAATACGATCGCTACAATGAAGAAATTTTAGAAAATGAAACAACGTTTATCAAATCCCATCCTGATGGTCGGTTGAGCATCAAATGGAAAAACACTGGTGAACCAACTGTTCATGTACCAGTCATTGTTTATGATCGCACCGTTTTGATGCAAAATGGACAGAAATTAACGGATATTGAATTGACCGATATCGGGACACCGATCGTCAAGCAGCATAATGGCATCAACGAAATCATTCTCTATTATGACCTTCCAGTCTATTTCTACTTTGTTGTTGCTGCGACTATTGCCGGTTGGCTATCCTTTTTAGGCATCTATCTTTCACAAAAGTTTAATTTTAGGAAAGAAAAAAATGTGAAAATCAGCTAGACCATCATTTTTTAGATTATGTGAAACATCTATCATCTAGGCATAAGAATAAGCGATGGTGTGACAGATTGACTGTCACACCCTCGCTTAGTTTTAAAATTCGAGAGTAGATAATTAATTTATCCTTTCTCAGCAGACATTCTCTTAGTTAATCGTTATATAAAACGTAAGCAGGTGGGTATGAAAAATCCTAAGACTTGTCAGCTCTTATTCGTTCGCTTTATCTTAATCAATCCAATCGTTCACCTCATCAAACTTATTTGAGTGAGTCCACCTACGGCAAAAAGCACCTATCTTATAGCTCCATTTCCACAGCTACCCCAAAATGATCGCTCACGATCGGGCCATTCGTCCCATCAAAGACGCGCGTATACGTACTGACTTTACTCTCCGTTGGAACGAAAATATAGTCGATTCGCAGTGCTTCTGTATTGTTTTCCCAGCCATCGATTTTTTTCTCGATCGTGGCTTCTTCAGATTTTTGTTCGGCTAAAACATATGAATCTTTGATCTTCAATTGGTTGTCTTCATTAACTAAGCGATACCCTTCCTCACCTGCTGGATTATTAAAATCACCCATCAACAAGCAAGGTATTTGATAAGTTAGGAGTTCTTTCTGTAGGAATTGCCACTCGTAGGCAAAGCCCGTTTCTATATCTGACCACCAAGAGAAATGACAGCTTGCGACAACGAGTGATTGATTGTCAATAACTGTTTCGGCAACAAGAATCATACGTGTACGGTAGTTTTCTTTTTCTTTTGTTTCAGACACTATGTATGCCCGACTATCCAAAGGAGCCTTCGATAAAATAGCGTTTCCTTCTTCGTACTTATCATAACCAATATGACTCATTTCCCAACTCCAAAAATAGGATTCTCCTGCTTCTGCCAGTCGTTGGATCAAGCAATAAGCGAAATTATCTTTGTGGATTGGTGTCTGATTCGTTACTGGACAAAAACCGACTAGCTCTTGTTCATTTACGATTTTTGTTTCAATCAGTTGATTGACCTCTTGCAAAGCAATGACATCATAGCGCTCAGTTAAAATCTTATCTGCAAGGTCTTGTAGTTTAGTTACTGGTTCTTCTTCCAACCAACTATGTGTATTCAACGTCATTATTTTCATTTTTTTGGAACCTCTTTTCTATTTTTACATAAAAATCAGAGAGTGTTACGTCAGCGCTGATCATTGAAGAAATCTCTCCTCAATCGTCTCGCTTTTCGTCACAATCTCTGATCACTTCTTTTATTTATTATAGCTTGATTTTTCCGATTTCTGTACCCATTTCAACAGAACCAAGTGTAGTGATCGCAATTTCTTTCACTTTATCATCCGTGAAAACAACCATGATCGTTGTATCTTTTCCTTGTTCTTTGACTTTTGCAAGATCCATGCGTGCAATCGGCATGCCTGGTGTGACTTCTTGTCCTTCTTTCACAGATACTTCAAATGCAGGTTGCGCCATTTGGACAGTATCGATTCCCATGTGGATCAGTACTTCTGCGCCTTCAGCTGTTTCCATCCCGATGGCGTGTTTCGTTGGGAATACGCTAACGATTTTACCTGCTACTGGAGCAGTGATCGCATCTGTTTCAGGAATGACTGCAAAACCGTCACCCATCATTTTTTGTGAAAAGACTGGATCATTGACCGCTGCTAAAGCAATCACTTCTCCTTTGGCTACTGCGTACAATTCTTTTTCGATTCCTAATGCTGCTGTCGCTGTTTCTTTTTCCATCACGACTTCTTTGACTTGCGGTTCAGGAATATCCGCGCCTGATTGCAACAAATCTTCAATATCTGATTTTAACACATCTGCTTTTGGCCCATAAACTGCTTGGACACCATTGTCTTTGACGATCAATCCCATTGCGCCAGCACGTTTCCACGCGTCTTCTGAACCAACTCTACCTCGATCTGCCACTGTTACACGTAAACGCGTCATACAAGCATCCACGTCTTTGATATTTTCTTTTCCACCTAATAAATGGATGATTTGGATAATTTGTTGATCCGCCGCTCCTGTTGTCGTGCCAGCGGTTGTTTCTTCACTATCATTGTCATAGTTTCCGTTACGTCCTGGTGTCGCAAAGTTGAACTTCTTGATCAAGAAGTTTGCTAAGAAATAAGTCACTACGCCAAAGAGAATGACACAGATGACGAAGTTGATCAAATCGCCGCCAAGTCCTGCTTTGATCCCTAACGGTGTTCGCGTCAATAATTCGATATTTCCGAAGGAGTGGACACGCAACGGTAAGATATCCGCCATCGCAAAAGCTGCTCCTTGGATCACTGCATAGATTGCATACAGTGGAACTGCCGCAAACATAAACATAAATTCTAGTGGTTCTGTTACCCCTGTTAAAAAGACAGCTAAAGCAGCTGAGAAATACATGGATTTGTATTTTGCTTTTTTGTCTGGATCGACATTGCGATACATCGCAAGCGCCATCCCCATCAAAATACCAGAAGAACCAATCATTTGACCGACTTTGAAACGTGCCGGTGTCCAATTGTTCAAGACGAATTCATATTGTGCCATGTCTCCTGCACCTCGCAGGTTCACTAAGTCAGTTGCCCAAGCTAACCATAGTGGATCTTGACCAAATACTTGTGTACCGGCTTGTGCGCCAGATAAAATCTCATATGTTCCACCTAATTGCGTATAGTTGATTGGAATCGTCAACATGTGGTGTAAACCAAAAGGTAGTAATAACCGTTCTAATGTTCCATATAAAAATGGTGCTAAAATTGGTGCACTATCTTGCGATTGTGCAATCCATAAACCAAAGTTGTTGATTCCTGCTTGAATAGCTGGCCAAACTGCTGCCAAAATAAGAGCTACGATCGTTGACCAAAGAATCACTACAAAAGGAACAAATCGTTTCCCATTAAAGAAAGAAAGTGCATCTGGTAATTTACGGTAGTTATAGTATTTGTTATACGCCATCGCACCGACGAACCCAGCGATGATCCCTACGAATACCCCCATGTTCAATGCAGGAGCTTCTAAGACACTCGTAAAGAATCCTTTCACCATGATTCGTGTACCGAACAACGTATGTGTGAAGGCATCTTCGTTTGCTAACATCTCTGTTGTGACACCGAAGATTGCTCCTGTGATCCGATTGATCAAAACAAACGAGATTCCGGCAGCGAATGCACCACCTGCTCGTTCTTTTGCCCAACTACCACCTATCGCTAATGCAAATAATAAATGCAAGTTCCCAATAATTGCCCAACCAATACTTTCAAGAACGCCACCCGTAGTGACAAGTGCTGCCATGTTCGGGTTGATCAATGGGATCGATTTCCCGATACTGATCATTAAACCAGCAGCTGGCATAACTGCTACAACGACCATTAAAGCCTTTCCAAATTTCTGCCAAAAATCAAAACTAAACATTTTCTTCAATTTCTATCTCTCCTTTACGCAATCGGTTTCGTTAATCCGTATTATAGAGGTAATTCCTTTTTTTGTAAATGCTTTATTTTTATTTTATTTATTTTTTTATCCAAAAGCATGATACATCTAATATATTAAGAATTATATAGATAAACTATGACAAGTATGCTTTCCATCCCCTTGCGAAGTGTTCGCCAATAAAAAAGATTGAGTATTTATCAGTTTACTATTGACTGACGCAACCGGTTGCGTTTATTATAAACCTAAGAAATGAAACATTTAGGAGGAGAATCATGAAACAAATCAAACGCTTATTCCAAATCGACCCTTGGAAAATCAGCACGACAACATTAGATAAAGAAAACTTGCGTTTACAAGAGTCATTGACAAGTATCGGAAACGGCTACATGGGAATGCGTGGTAACTTTGAAGAAACGTACTCTGGGGATCATCACCAAGGCACTTATTTAGCAGGTATCTGGTATCCCGACAAAACTCGTGTGGGTTGGTGGAAAAACGGCTATCCTGAATACTTCGGCAAAGTCATCAATGCAGTAAATTTTATTGCAATGGATATTTACATCAACGACCAATTGATTGACTTAGCTTCACTAGATCCAGAAGATTTCTCTTGGGAATTAGATATGAAAAACGGGGTCTTATCTCGTCAATTTACGATTACGACAGGTACAAATAAAGTTCGTTTCTCATTTGAACGTTTCTTGAGTATTGTTAAAAGCGAAGCGGCCTATATTCGTGTAAAGGTTGAATTAATCGCCGGCTCTGCCACTGTAAAATTTGTTTCGAAACTAGATGGAAATGTTCAAAATGAAGATAGTAACTACGATGAGCATTTCTGGAATCAGATCGACCGTGGCACAAAAGACTCGATCGGTTATTTGACAACAAAGACCATTCCTAATGCATTTGATATTGAGCAATTCACCGTCACTGCAGGCATGCGTCATTTTATCAATGGAGAAGCAGCGACACCTATATTTGAAGAACAAACATTAGCGTTACAAGGTGTATTCTCGTATGATCTAACAAAAAATGATCCCGTGGTCGTGGATAAAGAAGTCTTGATTTTGACAAGTCGTGATATCCCTGAAGCACAACAAGTGGCAACACTTATGGATGAATTTGATCAGTTAACTACTCATTATGATGAAGCAAAAAAAGAACAAACAACCGCTTGGGCAAAACGTTGGGAATTGGCTGACGTAGTGATCGAAGGCGACGATGAAGCGCAACAAGGAATCCGTTTCAATCTTTTCCAATTGTTCTCTACTTATTATGGAGAAGACGAACGCTTGAATATTGGACCAAAAGGCTTTACTGGTGAAAAATACGGCGGTGCGACGTACTGGGATACAGAAGCTTACGCTGTGCCATTATATCTGGCATTAGCTGACCCGGAAGTCACAAAAAATTTATTGAAATACCGTCATAATCAGTTACCACAAGCCATCCACAATGCCCAACAACAAGGATTGAAAGGCGCACTTTATCCAATGGTGACCTTTACAGGTGTCGAGTGCCACAATGAGTGGGAAATCACCTTTGAAGAAATCCATCGTAACGGTGCGATTGCTTACGCGATCTACAATTATACAAATTATACTGGCGATACGTCTTATCTGAAAAAGGAAGGACTTGAAGTATTGGCTGAGATTGCTCGTTTCTGGGCGGATCGTGTCCATTACTCCAAACGTCAAAACAAGTATATGATCCACGGCGTGACTGGTCCGAACGAATACGAAAACAATATCAATAACAATTGGTATACGAATACGATCGCTGCATGGGTCCTTCGTTATACTCGTGAAAATTATTTAGCGTTCAAAGAAGAAACAACAATTGAAATCAGCGAAGAAGAATTAGCAAAATGGGCAGATATTGTCGAAAACATGTACTACCCGATCGATGAGGAACAAGGAATTTTTGTCCAACATGATACATTCCTCGACAAAGATTTGATGCCAGTTTCGGATTTACCACTTAGCGAATTGCCATTGAACCAAAAATGGTCTTGGGATAAGATCTTGCGTTCTTGCTTCATCAAACAAGCGGATGTGTTACAAGGCATCTATTTCTTCAATGAAGAATTTACAAAAGAGGAAAAACAACGGAACTTTGATTTCTATGAGCCGATGACGGTTCATGAGTCTTCTCTTTCTCCAAGTATCCACGCGATTTTAGCTGCTGAACTTGGCTTGGAAGAAAAAGCGGTCGAAATGTACCAACGTACTGCTCGCTTAGATTTGGATAACTATAACAACGATACAGAAGATGGATTGCATATCACGTCAATGACAGGTAGTTGGTTAGCGATCGTTCAAGGTTTTGCACAAATGAAAACCGCCCATGGCGAATTATCTTTTGCACCATTTTTACCAAACACATGGAATGCCTATTCTTTCCATATCAATTACCGCGGTCGCTTGATTTTCATCGCTGTTTCTGAGGAACAAGTCACATTTACATTACTGAATGGTGAGTCACTGGAATTGACTGTGTATGGACAAACACAAGAGCTAACAGATCAATTGACGATTCCATTAAGAAAGGACGATGCACATGTTTAAAGGTGTCCTATTTGATTTAGACGGTGTCATCACTGACACAGCAGAATTCCATTATCGCGCCTGGAAAAAACTTGGTGAAGAAATCGGGATTTCAATCGACCGAAACTTCAACGAACAATTAAAAGGGGTCAGCCGAGAAGATTCATTAACATTGCTTCTTGCTTATGGCAAGAAAGAAAATGACTTTTCAAACGAAGAATTCGCTACTTTAGCTAAACGTAAAAATGAGTATTATCTAGAAATGATCCAAGAAATCACGCCAGCAGACGTATTTCCGGGTATCGTTCCTTTATTAACAGAATTAAAGGACGCTGGCATCAAGATCGCCTTAGCTTCTGCTAGTAAAAACGGGCCATTGTTACTAGATAAAATGCAATTGACGGATTACTTTGATGCGATTGCTGATCCTAGCAAAGTAGCAAGTGGCAAACCCGCCCCTGATATCTTTTTATTAGCAGCCAAAGAAATCGGATTAGCGGCAACTGATTGTTTAGGTATTGAAGATGCAAAAGCAGGCATCCAAGCGATCATCGCAAGTGGTGCTTATCCTGTAGGAGTTGGACGCAAGGAAGATCTTGGGGAGGACATTCCGATCGTCGCTGATACGTCTTCGTTAACACTCGACTATCTACAACACGTTTGGCGCAAAGATGTCTGAACCAAGCATCTCTGTCCTCCCCATCAAACAAACAAATCTAAAAAAAATCACATTGAAGAACGACGAGCTAGAAGTCGTTCTTCTCAATTATGGCGCTCGCTTGCATCAAATATTCACAGCAGATAGATTTGGACAAAGGGAAAATATCTTACTCTCTTACGACAACCTTCAAGATGTTTTATCTGATCAAAGTTTTTTCGGTGCAACGGTTGGTCCAGTGGCAGGTAGGATCAGAAACGGTGAATGGGGTCCTCACCAACTAGAAAAAAATAATGGCAACCATCATATCCACGGCGGAACAAACGGCTGGTCCTTTCAGTTTTGGGAGGTAGAAGTATTCAAATCACCTCAAGCAGTGGGTGTCGTCTTTTATTTAAAAGATACATTTTCAGGTTATCCTGGACCAATCACCGCGACTGTGACCTATCAATTAGAAGGAAATAGATTAGTGATGATCACTAAAGCTAACAGTGTAGTAGAAACGATTTGCAACCCGACAAACCATGCCTATTTCAATCTATCTGGAAATGGAAAACGTGATATTGATTCCCATCAACTCCAGATTCAATTAGATAGCTTGTTACTTTTGGATCATGACAAATTACCTACAGGGGAAACACTAGACAAAGCGGACTTACCAATCAATTTTCAAGAACCAAATACACTGATAGAGATTTTATCCAAGTATCCTTCCGGTCTTGATGACGTTTTTTTATTAAATACGCCTAAACTCACCAAAAATAGCTTAACTTTATCAGAAGAAGCTTCCGGTCGCCAAATGAATATAGCAACTACGAACAAAAGTATGGTATTATTTTCTACAACTGGGTTTGATGCAGATTTACAGATCAACGGTCAAAACATGCATTCTCATTTTGGCTTAGCAATCGAACCACAAGAAATACCAGATATCGTTCATTTTCCGGAGTTTGGCTCGATTATGCTACGCCCTGGACAAGAACGTGTCAGCCAAACAACTTATGAATTTAGTACATTCACTTAACCAGTTTTATTTAACTTGGTTTCAACAAGACGATGGACGATGAAAAAGAAAGGTGATTTAACTTATGGCAATTACAGTGAAAGATGTTGCAAAAAAAGCAGGCGTAGCGACATCTACTGTTTCTCGCGTGATCAATGACCATCCAAGTATTTCCGAAACAACGAAAAAGAAAGTACGAAAAATCATGGATGAACTAGGATATGTCCCCAATATCACAGCGAGAAATCTTGGTAAACGTGTATCAAGCGCTGTAGGTGTCATTCTTCCACCACTCGATTCCAAAGAGCGTCTTGGCAACCCGTTTTATTTAGAAATCATGGAAGCAATCAACGAAGAAGCACGACATCACGGTGTGACAACAGCTATTGCTACCGCAAAAAGTTTCGACGTCTTATTAGAGAACGTTCAGCGGATGCATTTACAAAAACAAGTTGATGGTTTTATCCTAGTCTACTCCGATAGTGACGATCCAGTCATCGATTATCTTTATGAACAACAGATTCCGTTTACACTGATCGGACAACCGTACCATCATGAGAACGAAATCATCTACATTGATAACGACAATCAACTGTTAGGAAAGCAAGCTACCGAATTTTTGATCGATAATAGCCATAAAAATATTCTTTTCGTGACCAATACAACACATGAAAGTTTATACTTTGAACGCTATTTCGGTTATCAAAAAGCGATGATGTTAGCAGGACTGAACGCCCAACCAAGTGTGACCTTGGAACAGGCTGAAGATTACTTAGATTTTGACACGATCTTAAAAAAAGCTGAAGCGACAGCGCTAGTTGTTATCGATGATATTTTTGCTTTACGCACGATGCAACTCGCCCAAATGTATGGCTATATCATCCCGGAAACCCTTTCGATGATCAGTTTCAATAACTCGATTTTTTCTACATTGATGCATCCTTACTTAACAAGTATCGACATCGATATCTCTGAGTTAGGTCGAGTCGCGATGCAAAAATTGCAAGAACTGATCCATGAAGAAGTGAGCAATGGTGTACGTTTAGTGATCCCCCATCGTTTGATCAAACGCGAAACGGTCGTTCCATTGAAAGAAAAATAGGGCATCCATTCCTAGGCAGATCAAACAAAAATAGCAAAGCATCTTGTCTTCGGACAAAAGATACTTTGCTATTTATTTTACTAGTAATCAACTGATCCACTAACGATAAGTCCACATTTGTATTTGACTAGAAATAATCAAAAAAAGAGATCTCTTTCATTCTTTCTAAAAATCCCTTAAAATGTGGGTAAAGAGGCATGCCTAAACATGCCCCCTGTAGTCCGTTCAAAGCGGATGGCATTGATAGAGCATTAGAGCACGTCTACTTCGCCAAAAGTTGGGACGGCTCTATTTTTTTTGCTCTTGATTTTTTAAGAAAAACAACGAGCCCGGGATATTAGTCACCTTGCATCCCCTAGAACCGAATAAACGGTGTTCCAGAAGCAACACTTCAATAATAAGCCAAAAAAATCAAAAATGAAAAAGCCATTTTCAATTTTTCTGTCTTATTACTCAGTGCTGACCGCTCCTTTCACAACCTAGACAAACGGTGTTCCAGAAGTAACTCCTTCAGAAATAAGCGTGAAACCCCAAAAATTTGAAGAACAATTTTCGGGGTTTCACGCTTATTTCTCGGAGCTGAACACTTCTGTCACAACCTCGTTGTTTTATATCCTCTAATAGGGAGTTTCCCCCACTATTCTTTTAAGTCTGCTTCAACATCAGTCAACCAGGTTGTTTTCTTCACGCGATTGATGATCAGCGGAATAACGAACATCACGATCGCGATGACCGCAACAATCAATGCATCCGCTAATGTTGAAGTTCCTAACGTTGAAACAACAACGGCGATAATTGCCAACATCAGCATACAGCTAACCAGCCACGCAAAGCCATTTCCTTTTTTACCGATCCGATAAGGGCGAGGCAATTCTGGATGGCTAGTTCTCATTTTCACTAAAGATATGGCAATCAAGAGATATACGATACAATAAATCACTGTTGTTGCATTCGTCAATGTAAGAAAGACCGCACTTACATCATCCATGACACCATAAAGTAACGCAAAGAGGGAAATAACTACTGATTGCGTCAATACCACATTTCTTGAAACACCATATTCATTTTCTTTATGGAAGCCAAATTTTGGTGGTAAGAATCCTTCACGTGCTACTTGGATGATCGTTTTAGAAGGTCCAGTTACCCAAGCAGACAATTGTAATAACACACCAATGAAGACCATAAAGCTGAAGATATTACCGATGATCGTTGGCAATCCTAAAATATCACAATAGATCAATACTGGTTGTGTGATGTTTGCCAATTCCATTGTTCCTTCTGGTACGACATTTGCAACAAACAAGGCGTTGATGACATTCAATAAAACTAGTCCGATCAATGCAATAAAGACCCCTTTAGTATAGTTCTTCGTTGCATCTTTCAAACGAGGCATATACACTGAGCTCATTTCGATCCCTACAAAGATAAATGTGATCCCTGCCAAATATTTCAATGAATCACTGTGTTGTAGATCAGGCAGTGCTTTCGACCATGAAAAATCCCCTAAATAGCCATTTGAAACAAGTCCCACTTTGAAAAACGCTAAGATCCCCAAAACAAACATGATCACCACAGGAATATAAACGCCCAACCAAACACCAATATTCCCGCCGACTTTCGCCATGTCAAACTTCAAGTTGAGCAAGGTGATGATCCAGTAGATGACCAAGATACACCCTAAAACGAAGTAGTGATTGTTGCCAAGAGCGGCGTTCCCAAACGTATTCCCTAACAATGGACCTAAGGTAGAAGCGACCATGACCATTCCTGGGAACATTTGCACCCAGAGCAACCATGCAACGACAAATCCCCATTTACTACCTAGAGCTGTTTTGACCCAAAGTTGCGGGCCGCCTTCTTGTGGCAGCATCGTTGATAATTCACCAGAAATCATTGAAATGGGTCCAGCAAAAAACAAGACGGCAAAAATCGTGTAAAAAATCAATGTCCAACCAACAGCTGACAATGTTGGGATACTACGAACAGTGGCACATAGCGCCATGGTCAAACCAATAAATGTTCCTAGCCCCATTTTACTTACTTGAGCTTTACTCAATTTTGACACTCTCCTTATTAATAAATAAATAGGCGTGTCTTTGAAACTTTTCATTAACAGCAAATAAAAGCAAACGTATGGCCAACTTGTGCTTTGAGTATTTTTTGCTTGGATCATCAAGCTTCAAAGGCACTCCAACATGAAAGATTCGATAAGAGAAAGGAGGCTCATTCTTTATTCGTTTCGAACGAGAAATGAGCGCTCATTCTACTTGCTTTCTCTTCGCTCATCATAATATTTACGTTTATTTTGTTTCGTTTGCCACTAACTGATCTGCATAGATTTTTTCCAATTTACTTTGAAGCGCTGCTTTGATTTTTTCCGCATATTCTTCAAAATGTTCTGCTTTATTCATATACGGCGTCATGACACTGGCACGTAAGACTGTGACTTTTCCAGCACGTTCCCATTCTTCTTCTGTAAATCCTAATTGTTTTACAAATTGAAGTGGGCTATTGCCATAATCTGGAATTGCAAAGTCTGTATGAGATGTCAAGAATTCATTGCCATAGATGCTTCCTTTGACATAAGAAGAATAGTCATACACATCATGGTTCAACTGATTCATTGCTACCAGATCATCATTTCCTTTTTCTTTGAATACATAATCAACCATATTGAAATCTGGATAAGTCAATGGATGAACTTCGATTTCTTTATCTCCCACTTTGAAGGTTAAATTGTTCAAGAAGTGGAAGAAACGATGTGCGCCTTCAATCGATGCGCCCATCAATTTACCATAACCAGTCACATTAAGCGGTAGTACATGATGCGCTGCCCAAACACTTGCAGCAGTTGCTCCGGCTTTTGATCCTTCCAAAATATAGGCACCAAGCAACGCTGGGATATCTGCTCCTTTTTCAAATACATAGGTTGCAAAGTAAGAGATCACATCGCGCATACGGATGTCTTGGATCACGATACCTCCAGCAGAGTAAGGGACATAGCCCATTTTATGCGGATCGATCGTCACTGATTCTGCTTCTTCAATTGCTTGATATGCACGGTGTACTTCTTCTAAAAAATAATCTTTATTTTCTGTGAAGACATGATGTTTTGCGTGTACTTCTTTTAATTGATCAAATGGGATGAATTGATTGTTTTCATCAAGGAAGATCGCACGTCCGTAACCACCATAAGCAGCATCTACGTGTAGGTAGAAATAAATCCCTTCTTTTTCTAGGACGCGACGTAATTCAACGATCTTGTCGATTTCATCGATTGCCCCTTCTTCTGTAGAACCAACGACACCAACGACACCTAAAACTGGTGTGTGTTCTGCTGCTAATTCACGGATGATGGTTTCAAGTTCCTTGATGTCCATGCGATAGTTGTGGTCGACTGGCACTGGAATCACTTGATCTAGGCCGACACCGATAATGTCTGCTGCTTTCAACCATGAATAGTGTTTTGTTTGTGGTACTAACCATTTACCTAATTGTTGTAGATGTTTTCCACTGCGTGCAGAATGTGCTTTGATCTCATCGATTTTTTCTGGCACTTGATCTAACAGATCAATGATTTCCCTAGTTGAAAGATTCATCAATTCCCAATCTGTCTTGCCTGAAACCAATTCAGGTGCCACTTCTTTCATCGCAAGTGGCAATGATTTGATGTTGCGCGCATACCAAAGACCTTCTAAGTTTGCTAATGAGCCATCTGCAACGATATGGCCCCAGCCATTTTTGTACCCCATCAATGTAGCAAATTCCATTCCGACTTCTTCTTCCATTTGACTTGTTGCTGGAGAAGATTCATATGCGACGTTATTTCCATTCCAGAGCATCGCAAAATTATAGGCTAATAATGATGGCATCAATGTTTCAGAGTTCATATGACCCCAATAACGACCTGCATTATGCCATGGGACAGAGTGTGTACGCATCCGCGTAGAGATTTCAGCTAACACATCTTTTGTTTTATTGATCGTGTGCGCGAAGCTTTCACTGCTTTTTTCTTCCGGCGTAATGATCGGCATATCTTGTGGCATATAATTTTGACGCCATCCTAAGTGTTCGTCCACTAATTCATTCAACAAAGCTTTATAGATTTGGCCATTCTCTGCTTTGTCTCCAATGAATAGTGCATTCAAATTTAAATCATTTCCCTTTGATTCCATTTGAAACCCTCCTAAAAAAAATTAATTAAATTTTGTCGAGGCTTAGATTACACCTGTTTTTTATTTCTGTAAATATCACTTTTTCTATTTTCCTCATTTCATTTTAATGTTTTTAATTGTTTGAATTGTTGGCACAATTGATAAAAATTAAAAAAAGGAGGGAATTTACAAATGTAAATTCTCTCCTCGTGATTGTATTAACGACAACCGGCGTAACTATTAGGATAAGTTTCAAAAATTGGAATTTTGTAATGGAATAGACCTTTTACAAGGTAAAAAATTACTAAATTCTAATCAACTACTTTGGCCAAAAAGTAGCGTTTTTTCCCTTTTCTGATCACTACGAATTTACCATCAAATTCTGTAGCTGGATCAATGACAAAATTTAAATCGGTTACGCGATCACCGTTAATACTTATAGCTCCGTTCGACACATCTTCACGCGCTTGACGTTTTGATGGCTCGATTTTTGTGGAAACAAGTAGTTCCACGATATTTTCAGGGGTACTTGAAATCTCTACATTCGGCATGTTTCCAAATCCTTGTTCGATTTCTGACGCATTTAGTTCTTTGATATTTCCAGAGAACAATGCAGCTGTGATTTTTTGTGCTTCTTGTAAGTCTTCTTCGCTGTGGACAAAACGTGTCACTTCTTCTGCCAAACGGCGTTGTGCTTCACGTTTTTCAGGTTCTGTCTCCACTTTTTTCGCTAATTCATTGATTTCTTCTTGCGATAAGAAAGTAAAGAATTTCAAGTATTTCACAACATCCCGATCATCTTGATTCAACCAGAATTGGTAGAATTCGTAAGGGGATGTTTTTTCAGGGTCTAGCCAGATTGCACCACCGGCAGTTTTTCCGAACTTTGTTCCATCTGCTTTCAGCATCAATGGAATCGTCAACCCAAAGGCTTCCGCTTCTGGTCCTTCTAATTTACGGATCAGATCTAAACCAGCAGTGATATTTCCCCATTGGTCAGCTCCACCGATCTGTAATTGCACATCGTATGTTCTGTGTAAGTGCAAGAAGTCGATCGATTGCAAGATTTGGTAAGTAAATTCGGTAAATGAAATTCCGACTTCCAAACGACTTGCCACGATATCTTTCGCTAACATCGTATTGATGTTGAAGTTTTTTCCGTAGTCTCTTAAAAATTCTAATAAAGAAATATTTGATAACCAGTCATAGTTGTTCACAAATGTGATATTGGCATCTTTCCCAAAAAGTTTACGCATTTGGTTCGATAGTGCATCTACATTATGTTGGACTTGTTCCATCGTTTGTAAAACACGTTCGCTTGTCCGTCCACTTGGATCACCGATCGTTCCAGTTCCTCCACCAATCAGGATGTATGGATGATGCCCTGCTAATTGGAATCTTTTCATCATCATGAATGGGATCAAATGCCCAATATGCATCGAATCTCCTGTTGGATCGACACCACAGTAAAGCGAGATACTCTTTTCTTCAACAAGCTCGCGAAGTCTTTCTTCGTTGGTTTGTTGGTTAATGGCATCACGCCAAGTTAATTCATCAATAATATTCATAACATTTCCCTCCATATCTTTTTTTATGAAAGCAGGTCCCTGCCAGCATGTCATTTATTAACGGGCAGACAACAAAAAAATCCCTTGACAATCAAGTCAAGGGACGAAAATTCGCGGTACCACCCAAATTATATGTTTGTTTCCCAAACATATCTCTCTAACATTTAACGCTGTCGCGTGGCTTCATGCCATAGACTCCTAAAATGTAATTCGCGCTAAAGCATGTACTAGTTCACAGCAACCACTAGCTTTCTGAAACATTGGCTTTACCCACTACTTCGTTTTATTCATCGTCTAATTCCTTATTCATCTATCTCCTATCTTAGAACGCACTGTTTTTTTTGTCAACAAAAAAATTTTTCTTGATCAATCGAACAATAAAAAATAACGTCGCTTTTGAATCTTGAGATAGACGAAGATTGATTGAATTGGATAAGCCTTTATTGATTCTACTGCTAGAATATTGAATCATTTACTGCTCGATCTGTTGAAAAATATTATTCATATTGCACGCACCAATTTTTCTTTAATTACATAATTGTCGTTACGTTAATAACTCAAACGGCTGTTATATTGTTATAGATAATAAAATTATTTTAGAAAGAAGGAATAAAAAATGAAATCGATGATTTTGAAAATTGCTTTATCTGCTAGTGCGATTTTATGTGCAGTATCATACTTGAACGTCTCTCAACCAGTTGGCGCTGAGGAAATACATCCAACAGCTGGCGAAACTGATTTCATTGGTGCTTTTGCCATTAGCGGGACAGATGTTACATTGGAAGTTGGTGAAGCCTCTAACGAGAATATTTTAACAGCTTCTCATGCCCGCATCACAAATTCAATTGGCGTAGAAGTCCCTCCAATCATCAAGTCAGCCAATGTACAAAACGCGCCAGGTGTCTATCGTGCAACAATTGGTACAACGATCATGTCTTCAGTAGAAAAAGAAATCACAGTCACTGTCGTCGATAACCTTGAAGACTGTCCGACTTACGGTATTTATCAATTAACTGCTGACGCTGGAACGGTTCAGGTGGGGCAAGTAGATGAAACAGCAATCCTTCAAGCAACAAATGCGCAAGCGACGACTTCTAGCGGCTATCCAGTAGATGTCGTGATCAAGAAATCAAATATAGTGAGTGATACCCCTGGTACGTATCAAATCGTTTTAGGGATCAAAGAAGAACCAAAGATCCGCAAGACAGTCCAAGTCACAGTTACTAATGACGCAGGGAACGAGCAAGAAAGTCTTTACTTTGTCGACGCATCTGATGCTACTGTCTCGATCGACCAATTGGACGAACAAACGTTGATTGTCATGACTGATGCCAAGGTAACTGATATTTTAGGACATTCTTTGCCTGTAGAAATCAAACACTCCACAATCAAGTCTGAGCCAGGAAACTACACTGTTACATTCGGTCTCAAAGGAGACTCAAGTTTATTTACTAAAACTGTCAATCTTACCGTCACTTCAGATAACACTATTCCTTCTAGATTCTTTTTACAAGCATTCGATGCAACTGTCCAGTTAGGTCAAACGGATGACCTCTCGCTGATCCAAGCAACCGGCGCGAATGCAGTGACTCTCCTTGGTCAAAAGGCAAATGTTTACGTGAAGCATTCCTCGATTGAAGTAAACAAAACTGGCGAATTTGCCGTGACATTTGGCGTAACAGAAGATCCAAGAGTCGAAAAAACGGTTACAGTCTCAGTTGTTGATGAAATCAATCACCCGGAAGTGGGCGGGGGTATTGGGAATATCTAGCAAGTAACCACTTATCTTTCCTGAATTGGGATAAACGACAGAACAAAAAAAAGGCGTCATCCACATAAGTTAACACTGTGGATGACGCTTTATTTGTCGAAGCTAAATACTTCTTTCCAACCTTTTTATATTTCGTCAATTATTTCTAATAACGTAGTAAACAAGATGGCACTAGATGCCGCACCAGGATCAATATGTCCGACTGAACGTTCACCTAAATAAGAAGCACGTCCTTTTTTCGCGACTAATCCTGCTGTGTGTTCTTTTGCCTGTTCAATTACTTCCTTCGTAAGATTTCCTGCGGTTAATGCGTCAGCCACAGGGAACCAAACATCTAACATGGTTTTATCTTCTTGTTCCGCTTTTCCTCTTGCTTGGATGCCGTTCGCTCCTTCACGGATGATTTCACCTAATTGTTCCTGTGAGTCGATCTGCTCTACTCCTTTTGTTGCTTTCATCAAATTCATAAACGCAGAACCGTAAAGAGGACCCGAGGCGCCTCCTACTTTGGAAATCATTGCCATAGAAAACATCTTGAAGGTATCACTGATAGTGTCAGGTGCCCCCTGTTGAAAAGATGCTTCATAGGCTGTCACACCTCTTCCCATATTATTCCCATGATCCCCATCGCCAATGGGGGTATCTAAATCACTTAGGTACGCTTTTTTCTCTTTGATCTCTTCAGCAAAGCGAGTCAGCCATGCTTGGATCTCTTTTACCGTCAACTTCATCTTTTCATCATCCTTTACCATGCAATCGTTTCTACGTGACTTGTTAAAGCTTCTTTCCAAGTGGTTTCTGTTAAGTCAACCATTGTTAACGATAGTCCCTGCATATCCAATGAAGTCATCAAATCACCAACTTTATGGAAAGTAACATCCACTTGTTCTTCACTCAACAACGTCAACACATCATTCATAAATACAAATTGTTCCATCAACGGTGTGCCGCCCATCCCATTCACTAAGACACCGACTTCTTTTGGTTTTTCAGTATACTCACTCAAAATTTTCGTGACTAATTCTTTCGCTAATAATTTAGAGGGTTGAAGTTTTTCTCGACGATAACCTGGTTCGCCATGGATCCCTACGCCGTATTCGATTTCATCTTCATTTAGGTCAAAGCCAGGCTTCCCTACCTCTGGGACAGTCGCAGCCCGTAATGCGACACCAATTGTTTTGGTCGCAGCAACTACTTGCTCTCCTAATTCCTTCAGTTGAGTCAAGCTCGCGCCATTTTTGGCAGCATCTCCTAAAATCTTATGAACCAGAATGGTCCCCGCTACGCCACGTTTTCCTGCCGTATACGTGCTGTTTTCTACCGCGATATCATCATCGACCACTACTTCTTCGACGTCAATTTCATCCATAGCAGCTAACTCTTTTGCCATTTCAAAATTCAATATATCTCCAGTATAGTTTTTGATGATCAATAACACACCTTTTCCTTGATCTGCTTCTTTGATCGCTAATTGGATTTGATCAGGTGTCGGTGAGGTAAAAACATCCCCCAAAACTGCTGCACTTAACATGCCATCTCCGACAAAACCTGCGTGAGCTGGTTCATGTCCACTACCACCTCCAGAAACTAACCCGACTTGTTCGTTCAACTGATTTTTCGCAATTACACGAGAATCTGCTACACGATGTACTAGCTCTGGATAACTCTTTACGATTCCTTCTAGCATTTCTTCTACGATATTCCCTGGTTCATTCATGATTTTTTTCAATTTACAGCCACCCTTTCTTCCCTGCTTGTTGCGCTTCTTCTATGATTTGTTCGATATTGTCGGTTGTTCCTGCTGTAATAGCAGCCGCAAAGGCTCCTTCTACTAAGGGGGCGTCCACCAAGTAGTAGTTTTTTTGTTGGGCTTCCTCCAATAAATCTTTTGCCAATTCTGAATTCATCACTGCGCTACCAAGATCAGCAAAGACAAAATAAGCAGATGAATCGGCTGATTGATTGACGGCATCAACGATCTTCATCGGATCAGAACCGAGTTCTCCGTCTTCGATTCCGCCAAGTGATAATACTTCTACGTCATCCGTCTGTTGCATTTGTTCAATCATCTCTTTGATGCCGTCTGTGACCTTCTTACTATGAGAAAGCAATAAGATACTTTTCTTCAACGAATTCCCCTCCTTCAGTTTAGCACCCTTTTTGTAAGGGTTTTCTTGATTCTGTATTAAGTATATATCAACTCCTATGGGTAATGGAAATAATGCGATATACCGAACGATAGTTTTTTTATTCACGTGAAGATAAAGATAGGACTAAAAAGAGATATTTGCTATACTTTCCTTAAAGAAAGGAGTGATCAAAATGATCATTACAACAACAAATAGCGTAGAACACCAAGTCATTGAGTCTTATGAGGGAATTGTTTTTGGTGAAGTCATTACGGGGATCAACGTCTTAAAAGATTTGGGTGCAGGGATTCGTAACGTTTTTGGTGGACGCTCAAAAAGTTATGAAGGGGAATTATTAACAGCAAGAGAAGAAGCATTAGCTGAAATGGCGCAACGCGCAGAAGCACTTGGCGCAAATGCGATCATCGGGATGAAGATGGATTATGAAGTCTTAGGTTCAGATAATGGGATGTTGATGGTCACTTGTAGCGGGACGGCTGTTCGATTGATTTAACAAAAACGAAACAAAAAAACGAGTGAAGACCTGCCATATTTCTAGGGTCTCCACTCTTTTTTTTCACATACGCTTCACAATGACTGGACTTGTCCAATCACCTCATTTGCCTCAACCATCGCTCTTTTTTCTATGGTTAGACTTTCAACTTTCTCACTATTTGTAAATACAACGATCATATCTGTTTGTTTGCCTGCTTTTTCTAGCATCGCTAAGTCAACAACTGCCAATAATTGACCTCGTTCCACTCGTTGTGCCTGTTTGACATAAAGAGTGAAGGGTTCTCCTTGTAAATCAACGGTGTTGATTCCCATATGCACCAACACTTCAAGCCCATTGTCTGTTTCGATCCCCAGTGCATGTTTCGTTGGAAATACACTAGTGATCGTTCCACTGATTGGTGCAAATATTTCTTTTGCTTCCGGCAAGACTGCATAGCCATCACCCATCATTTTTTCTGCAAAAACAGGATCGCCGACTTCAGTGATCGGAATGATTTTACCGAGCGCCGGTGCATAGAGTTCAACTGTTTCCTTACTTGTCTTTGAAGCAGAAACCGGCACATCTGGGTGAGGAATTGATTGAGCGGTCTCTCGCTCTCCCTTACTACCTTGTTGGAGTTTCGTCATTTCGTCTGCCACAAATTGGACCTGTGTACCTACAATGACTTGGATATTTGTTTGATCAATTACTTTTACCCCTGGGACGCCAGTTTGTTTAATCGCTTCTTGATTTACTTTTGCTGTGTCTTTTACCTGTAGACGCAAACGTGTCGTACAATTATCGATTGCTTTTACATTTTCTTTTCCACCTAGTGCATCATAGATCACCGCAGCTAGTTGGCTAAATTCATTAGTTCCCGTAGCAATATCAGGTGTCTCTTCGCCAATTTCTGTTTCTCTTCCTGGCGTCATCAAATTGAACTTGTTGATGGCAAAGCGGAAGCCAAAATAATAGATAGCTGCAAAAAATACTCCTTGAACAAGCAACATCAATGGTTGATTGGCGACTGGATTCTGCAACGACAAAAAGTAATCCACAAAACCAGCGCTAAAAGCAAAACCAGCTGTCCAATGGAAAAAGGCACTGATTGCTAATGAAATTCCTGTAAAAATGGCATGGATAACATACAACGGCCACGCCACAAACATAAATGAAAATTCTAATGGTTCAGTCACACCTGTAAAGAACGCAGCAAAACCAGCTGCTAGCATCAAGGAAGCGACTTGTTTTTTCTTTTCTGGACGTGCACTTTGATAAATAGCAAAGGCCCCAGCAGGTAAACCGAACATCATGACTGGGAAAAAACCAGCTTGATACATACCGGTTTGTCCAATTATTGCTTTTCCACTATCTAACGCTTGTTGTCCAGCTAAAAAGTTCCCAATATCATTGATACCTGCCACATCGAACCAAAAAACAGAATTCAATGCATGATGTAAGCCTGTTGGAATCAATAAACGATTAAAGAAACCGTATAGCCCTGCACCGACAAACCCTAATTGAGAAATTCCCTTCCCAAAGGAAACCAGCACATCATAAACAGTTGGCCAAATAAATAATAATATCGCAGAAATAACCAACATGCTCAAGGCAGACATGATCGGAACTAAGCGTTTCCCACTAAAAAATGATAAGGCCATAGGTAATTTCACTTGGCTAAACCGATTATACATCGCAGCAGCGACTAATCCTGCCACGATTCCAACAAATACATTGTTATCCATTGTATTGAAAGCCGGATTGACTTCAGTGAGATCTCCCAGATGCAATAATCTTTGTACTGAATCCGCAGATAAAACGGTTTGAGGGATCAAGTAAGCGACCAATCCTGCCAAAGCAGCTGATCCATCTTTGTCTTTTGACATTCCCAATGCCAAACCCACCGCAAACAATAAGGCAAGATGGTTAAGAATCGCTAGCCCCGCATTCATTAAGAAGGTCGTTCCCGCATTACTGATGCCTACTCCTACGAACCAATTCGCAAGACCAACCAGTAAAGAAGCCGCTGGTAAGACTGCTACTGGCAACATCAATGAGCGACCCATTCGTTGCATATATGCTTTCATTCTTTCCACTCCTATTTTCTCTCCGCTCGTGAAAGAGCATTTATCGTTATTTTTGTAAATTTTCTAGAAAATATCTAAAAACAATAAAACGAGTATACCATTTATCCAAAAAAATAGGAAGGATTGATTGAATACAATTAAAAAACCAGTAAAAACAACGAAAACGAACGAAAAAATCTATTATCCGACTATTTATTTTTCAAAATAAATATAGACCAATAATCAATCCGTTGTTTTCAAACAACAAAAAAGAGTTTGAGATGTCACTCTCAAACTCTTTTTTGATACACAGCACCGACAAAAACAACCAACAAGCACAAGCTACCGATCACTGACAAATAAATTGACCGACGATCGGTCGTTTTTGGTAATGTCTTCGTGGGTTGTTCTGCCACTACTTTTGTTTCTGTTTCAGTAACTGTCCCCGCTTCTACCGACCGTTTTCCAACGGAATGTAAGGTCGCCTTGATTCTTTCGATACTGGCAGACAAATCTGCTTTTCTTGCTTCGAAATCGGCCATTGCCGCTTGAGCTTCTGCTGCTTTTTCATGGATTTCCGTACGAGCTGCTTGAATATCCGCTTGTGTCTGATCCACTGACGCAACAGTAGACGTTGCTAAATCTTGCAATTCCGTTTGTACTTCGGTTGCCCGTTGGGTCGCAGATGCTATTTTTTGTTTTGCTAATTCGGCTTTTTCTCGCTCTTCAGCTATTTTCTCAGCTAACTCATCGCGATCACTCGCTGCTTGATTTGCTAAATCGTTCATTGTTTGATCGATTTCCCTTTGTTTTTCGATAAGTTGTTGTTTCGCTTGTTCCAACGTATCTTCCACTTCTTTACGTTGTTGCTCCAACTTCTCCCAGCGAGTCGAATCTGATGGATCAGTTTCGTTAAGAGGTGTATGTGACGACTCTAGTGGCTCCTGACTCTCCTGGATCTGTGACTCACTGGTTTCTGATGCTGGTTGACTTGAATCTGCCCGGACTGTCTGACAAAGAAAGAAACTGCTGGCGATCAGTGCAGCAAAAAGTACTTTTTTTATTTTGTGCATCTCTGCCATCCCCTTTCATTTTCACTAGTTGTTCATTATAGAAAAAAACTGAGGAATCGCCTATAAACAATTGACGTATTCTGTCTAGTTGTATCGATGAAAGGTTGGAGTTTTGACATTCGTCAGCTCCTATCCTTCAAAAAACAGCCTAAAAAAGCGCCCCAAGTTCTAAAAATAGAAAAACGATCATCCAAGCTTACTACTTCCCTTACAAATCTAATCGGTTACATCCTCAAGTTCTACCCTTGAGGATAGCATAATTCATCTGGTCTGACGGCTTGGTACAAAGAAAAAGCGCCATCTAAATTTTTCACAGTGAATCCCGCTTGTTTCAAGATTCTTTCTGCTAAGTAGCTACGTAATCCACTATGACAACTGACGATATATTCTTGTTCTTTATCCAATTCGTCCAATCGTTGACGCAATTCAGATAAAGGGATATGGCTAGCTTTTGGGAAATAACCTTTTTGCAATTCTTCCTTATTCCGAACATCAAGCAATTGTTTCCCATGTGCTAATTCTTCTGGCAATTCATGCCACTGTATCATCTCACTCAATCCTTCGATGACATTCATCGCAATATAACCTAGCATATTTACTGGATCTTTCGCTGAACCAAAAGGCGGTGCATAAGTCAGTTCTAACTCTGGCAGGTCGAAGACTGTCAAATGCCCTTTAATGGCTGTCGCAAGAATATCGATTCGTTTATCTACTCCTTTTTGACCGATTCCTTGAGCTCCATAGATTTCCCCAGTTTCCGGATGGAAGATCAATTTCAACAACAAGTCCGTTGCACCAGGGTAATAGCCAGCATGATCTTTACCTGAAGCATGGAGGACTTGAAAAGATAAACCTGCTTTTTTTGCTTGTCGTTCTGTGATACCTGTGGAGGCAGCTGTCTGACCAAATGCTCGAACAATAGCCGTTCCAAGGCTGCCTTGATTCAGGCGTGGCCGCCCAGCCATGTTATCAGCAGCTTGTCGTCCTTGTCGATTCGCAGGCGAAGCTAAAGAAATCAATGCAGGTTCCTTCGTGATTTGATGTTTCACGACAATCGCATCTCCTACTGCAAAGATCGCCGGATCACTCGTTTGATAATGCTCATCCACAACGATACCGCCACGTAATCCCAACGTTAAACCTGCCATCTCAGCTAAGCGACTATCTGGTTGGACCCCCACCGAAAGAATCGTCAAATCTGACTCTAACATTTCGCCATTTTCTAGACGAAGCATGTTTCCTTGTTCTTCAAAACTAGTAACAGCACAATTTGTTAAAACTTGAACATCATTATTTTCTAATTCTTTTTGTATAAAAGAAGCCATCTCTTCATCCAACGTCGGTACGACTTGCGGAGTCCGTTCGACGATCGTTACATCCAATCCACGTTTTTTTAGATTTTCTGCTACTTCGATCCCAATAAAACCGGCGCCAATAACTACTGCTTTACGAGGTTGTTCCTCTAATTTTTCCATGATAGCATCAACATCTGGAATATTTCTCACAGTAAATACATTTTTTGCCTCAGACAAGCCTGTGATCTCAGGTATAAAGGGTTTAGCTCCTGGAGAAAGCAAAAGGGCATCATACGTTTCTTTGCGAGATTCCCCTCCATGAGAAACTTCCACTTCTTTTGTTTCTGGAAAAATCGCTGTGACTTCATGCTCCACTCGAACGTCCAAACGAAAGCGTGCAGCTAAACTTTCAGGTGTTTGGATCAAGAGCTTTTCTCTTTCATCGATCTCACCAGAAAGATAGTAAGGGAGGCCACAATTAGCAAAAGAAACATTGGGCCCTTTTTCAAAAACAATGATTTCTGCATCTTCTTGCAGTCGTCTTAAACGAGTGGCCGCAGACATCCCTCCAGCAACACCGCCAATTATCACAAATTTCATTTTTTATCTTCCTCCAATCTTTTCCCCAAACCATTGATTCATCCCGCCACGGATATTGATCGCCTGATAACCAAGATTTTTTAATTCTTTCGTTGCTTGCTTACTACGCATTCCTGACTGACAAATAACGTATACTGGTGCTTGTTTATCCCCATTATACGTACTAATACGGTGTAAAGGAATATTTTCCGCTTGCTTAATATGCCCGCCTCGGTATTCCGCTGGTGTTCTAACATCGATCAATTGGATGTTTTCTTTTAATTTATCTTGCAAATCCTTTACTGTTATTGATTGACTAAGTTGAAATAATCCCATGTTCATTCTCTCCTCTTTTTTTAGAAAAATATACCTACTGGGGTATATTCAACACGATAAATGTGATTATGTCAACCATTAAAACTTTTAATTTCAAAAAGTTGCAGTTTTCATTTGCAAATAATACCTATATAGGGTATTATTTGCAAAAAAAGAGTGGGAGGTTCTATGATGACTATTGACAACAAAACAATTCTAAATCGCTTGAGACGTACAGAAGGACAAATTCGTGGTATCCAAAAAATGATTGACGAAGAAAAAGAGTGCATGGATATCATTACGCAATTAAGCGCTGTTCGTTCGAGTATTGATCGTGTCATGGGGATGATCGTTGCCGAAAATTTAAAAAACTGCTTGGAGCATCCAGAAAACAGTGTGGAGGAACAAGCAAAAAAAATGGAACAAGCCATCAATATGATCATCAAAAAATAAACACAGATCTTAAAAAATCAGTACCACAAGTGTCTGGAACAATAACCCTCTTGCACCACCTAAAATCGAATCCACGGCTGGAACAAAAGGTAACCTCTAAAAAAAATAAGGCGTCATCCACAAAAATTTAAAAACATTTTTCGTGGATGATGCCTTATTTCTTATAGCTCAATGTTTCGGTAATTTGCCACCACTAAGTTACGTATATTTCCCTTCTACAATTGCTTGGATCGTATCGAGTACAGCCTCTGTATTATTTGATCCTATAATCGTCGAAGCTGCTTCTTTGATCTTGGGCTGTCCATTTTCCATAGCAAAACTGTGCTTGATCTGTTGGATCATTTCAAAGTCATTCCCGCTATCGCCAAATGTAGCAATCTCATCATCACTGATCCCCCATTTTTTGCCTAACAATCGTAACCCGTTTAATTTGTGAACACCAGGGATGATCAAATCGATATCTCCATGACCACTAGAGACCGGTATCAATCCCTCTCCTAAAGAATTTTTTAAGGCTGTTAGTTTTTCTACCGCTTCTTGCTCATCGAAGGATAAAGCAAACTTGAAAATCGTTTCTTCTCCCTTAGCTAACGTATACAGGTCTTCTACCTTTTCAAGCTTAGGGTAATAAAAACTTGCACGTTCAAACAACTCCTTAGAAACCGTATTAGAGAGATAGGCACTCTGTTTCCCACATAAGATCAAGTTCATGGGCGCTAACTCTTCCAATACATCTAATGTCTGAACGATTTTTTCAGGACGTAATTCTGCATTGTACACATGGTCTTCACCAATTAAAATATTTGCCCCATTTTCTGCTACGAATGCTATACTTTTATAAAGATCAGGGAAGAATGAACGCAACTGGAAATATTGATTTCCACTTGCTACAACAAACTTTATTCCTTTTTCCTGTAGTAAGTCAAAAAGTTTCTTAAAGCGTTCCTCATTGTATTTCTTTTGATCATTCAAAAATGTACCATCCATATCTACAGCGATCATTTTGATTGTCATTCCATTACCACCTTTCAAAAGAAAGTATACCTACTGGGACGCGTCCCAAGTCAAGAGAAAAGGAGGAAAATCCCATCGTTACGATTCGAGAGATCGCAAAAATGTCAGGAGTATCCAAATCTACCGTTTCCAGAGTGATAAATAACGATCGTTACGTGTCCGATGCTTTACGAAAAAAAGTCCAATCCGTTATTGAAGAGACAAACTATGTGGTGAACGGCAATGCTGTAAAATTGAGTAAAGGAGAAACCTATACTTTAGGTGTTACCTTGCCTAACAACAGTTCTTGTTATAATCAATTGGTGGACAGTATCTTGTATCAGGCAAAAAGTAAAGGGTATCAAGTATTATTACTTCCTACTTACTATGAAAAGGAGACGGAGAGTCACTATTACACACTATTAGAGCAAAAAATGATCGACGGTCTTATTCTAACGTCACGAACAAAAAATGATGAGCTACTTGAACCTCTTCGCTTCAAAGGAAAAATCGTTTCAACTGAAAAGATGGACAATGACGACCTTGCCATGATTTATCCAGATCGAAAAAAAGCGTATGATCAATTGTTCCTTACCCTGCATGCTCGTGGTATTTCCAGGGTCATCTTTACCACTAAACGCAGTGCCTCACAAAGCCAGACCACAAAAAACAAATTAACTGCTTATGAAACGTATTTTGGAAAGGCGATTGAAGGAAAAAACTATTTCACTGGTATCGAAACCTATGCAGATGGCTATGCGTTCGCAATAGAGATTACAACTCACGCCTCTATTCCAGAGGTAATCTATGTCAATGGCGATGATACAGCAGCCGGTGTAATTTCAGGAATGAAACAGGCAGGATTCATTCATAAAAAAGATTTCACTGTCATAGGTGAAGGAAATCTACCATATAGTGAGATATTAGCCTTTTCGACTATTGATTTCTCCCCTAAAAAAATCGGCGCCTCCGCAGTAGATTTTCTCTTATCCCAGAGTGACAGGATCGTGCAAGCAGAAGATCCAGTAATTATTTGGCGATAATGTGAAGTAGCTCCTTCAGAAATAAGCGTGAGACCTCAAAAATTCCAAGAGGAATTTTCTGGGTTTCACGCTTATTTCTCAGAGCTGAACACTTAGGTCACAGCTTTTCTGTATATTAAAATCTAATCCATACTAGAATACATGATAATTATCACAAGAATAGGAAAAAAGAGATGTTCTACTAGACAAACAGTCGCCGATCATGTGTATTAAAAACTATGTCGAACCTTTTCCCTTGATAGAGAAATAGCTGTAAAATTGACTAACTATTTTTCACTCAGATAGATCAATCCGCGTGGAATAGGATCTTTCTTCGTTAAACCTATCCGTTCTCTATAAAAAGAGAAGCTATCTCTCTTGATCATTTCAATGATTTTCTCTTCATTCATTTCTAATTTCAACGATTCGATACATTCCCCCATTTCGTAAAGTATCTGTAACTGCGCATCGATCCCTAACAGCTCTTGTAATTGCTCAAACACTGGTCCGTCCTTTTGAGAGACGACCTCTAAAAAACGATGATGAAGTTCTTTGTAAAAAGAAGCTAAAAGTGGATAGTTGATGGAAAAACAGTCTTCCATAAATTCTCTATAATGTTTTAAGTATTCTTCGCTAGATTGAATATTCGATAGATTCATAAATTACCTCTCCTTCTGATGATTGATAGTAAAACCTAAAATATGTACTTGCGACTGATTGAATCGACCTTATTTTTTGTGAACTACCTGCTTCTCGAATAGATTATAATAAAATCATATAGTCTTCTCTGTGTAATTTCAACTTCACATATTGCCTAACTCCTTGAAATATTTACTCTTGAATCATTGCTACGTCTATGCTTTGGCCTATTACCAGCTATTTTTTTGCATTAAGTTCGCTTTTCTATCTTAAACTAAAAAAAATCAATCTCAGCCAGTTTTGACTTCGATTGATTTTCGATAAATTCTTCACATAAATTGCAACGGTGCTCTTCTCATTCGCTGTGACAACAATAAGATACACCAATCTACCTAGCGCTTCAGTAGTTTACGATACTCCAAAGCATATAAAACAAAGGACTGAGCCAGACTGTAGGTAATGATTGCAAATATCACCATGACCCATCCTTCAGGAATCGCCGGGAAAAGTAACAGCAGGATCATCCCTACATAAATCACAGCTGTCGCCCATTTACCATACCACTTTGCTCCATCTAATTTGACCTGTTTACGCAAAGCAACGATCCCAGCAATCAGCATAAATGCTTCTTTCACAATAAATAAAGCTAAAACGAGCCAGATATACGGACGTTCCCATGCCATGGAGATGATCAAGACCAATTGGGTCAACTTATCACCGATTGGATCAAGAACTTTTCCAAGTTCGGTGATCTGATTGAATCTTCGGGCGATGTATCCATCTAAAAAGTCTGTGACTCCTGAAAAGAGGATGATCGATCCAGCCAGATAGAAAGCTTGCTTACTCATAAAATACAAATAAAAAGGCAATAAAAGAATTCTTATAATCGATAGTAGATTCGGAATCGTGCGAATTTCTTTTCGCCAATCAGATGCTCCATTCATTACTTAACAACTCCCAAAATGTCATTTCATCTATTTTACCGTACTTTCCACGTGGAACCAATTAATTGTCGGTTTTTATTGCGAGCTCTTCCAATCCTTCGTATGCCATTGTGAATCTGTTATTCTTTTTTTTCGGCGTTTCCATTTCGTGCAGCCTGACGCTGACGGGTTTCTTTTAATAATTTTTTGTGGGCTTTTTTTGAGCCGCGTTCGATATCTCTTTCCCATTTTCTCGTTTTAAAATCTGTAAATAGATGATCGATCTCATAGCCTACAGGATAAAGTTCTTCTGCTCTCATTTTTAAAAGGACACGCTGTCGAAGGACGGTTTCTTTTTGGTTATCGACAAAAATCACGATCGTCTCTTCTCCAGTATCTTCAAAGACTAATGCTTCTTTTTTGTATTGGGTGGCATATACCCGGTCCCCTTTTGAAAATAAAACCTTTTCTTCATTCTTGACCTCTTGCTTCTTCACTTGTTGTTTGAATAAGCGTTTTTCACTTGAATAGTCTTTCGTAGAAAGATACTGCTGAGCTTGTTGGATCAAGTCCTCTGACATTTGCATTTTTTTAGCGATCCACAATGCTTGGCTTTCCCCTGTTTTTCCTACCTGTAATTGATACTTTGGTTGTAAGGCTTCTCGGTCAAAGGCCATCGCTGCTGGCACGAAATCTTCATGTCGTTCCGCAAACTCTTTGATTTCTCCATAATGGGTCGTCGCCACCATCAACGCCCCTTTTTCGTACATCGCAGACATGATGGCAATTGCTAAAGCTGCCCCTTCTGTTGGTTCTGTCCCACTACCGATCTCATCAAGTAAAACTAGGGTATTTCTACCCACTTTATTCAAAATCTGTGCGATATTTTGCATATGCCCAGAAAAAGTACTCAATGCATTCGCTAAATCTTGTTGGTCACCGACATCGACAAAGACTTCGTCGAATACGGCAAGCTCTGTCCCATCTTTTGCTGGTACTTGCAGACCAAACATGGCCATCAACGTCAGCAATCCGACTGTTTTCAAAACAACTGTTTTCCCACCAGCATTTGCACCTGTGATCACTAATCCACGATATTCTGCACCCAAATCAAAATCTAAGGGCACAGCTTTTTCTGATAACAGTGGATGTCTCGCTTGTTTCAGATGGATGCGTTCTGATTTATTGATGATAGGTGTGATGCCATTGATCTCTCTACTGTATTTCCCACGTGCGAAAATAATATCGAAAACGGTGACCGTTTCGATGATTTGATCGATTGCCTGTTCATTTTCAGCTAATGCCCCAGTCAAACTTGCTAGAATCTGATATTCTTCAGCAATTTCCTCTGCTTTTAATAATTGATGTTGTGCGCTTGCTTTAGCGACTGCTGTTGGTTCGATGAATACCGTCGTACCTTTATTCGACTGTTCAATGATCGTTCCGGCTACTTTATTTTTATAACTCGCTTTGATCGGGATCGTTGCGTGTTCCCCTTTTTGAACGATCATCGCTTCTTGGATCATTTCTTTATTCCCAGGATGTCGCAAGAATTTTAGCAAACGATCTTGGATTTCTTTTTCTACCGTTTGGATTTGTTTTCGTACTTTACGCAGATTTTTCGATGCTTCATCTGCGACTTGTTGGTTCTTGATTTGTTCATAAACTAAGTCCTCCACCGCTTGCAGATCCGGTAGATTTTTACTGTACGCATACAGTAATGGCGTTTGATATTGGTTTTTTTCAAAGAAGCGAGTGATCATTCGACTACTTCTTAAAAAATCGGCGTATTCCATCAATTCAGCGGGTTTTAAGATCAAGCCTTTTTTCACTTGGTCAGTTAATGCCACAATTCGTGTCAGCCCCATAAAGGGCACGTGCTGGCTACTTTCTAAAATCGTACGGGCTTCTTTCGTTTCTGTTTGTCTTGTTTCTACGGTCTGAAGATTTGTCGGGATCGACATTTCTGCCAGACGTTCTTTCGTATGATCTCCGATTGCTCGGGCAATCACTTCTTTTCTGATTTGTTCAAATTGTAATTGTTTGATTGTATGATTCATATTCTCTCCTTTTCTTGAAGAGATACCTGTCCCCAAAATAAATAAAGACCTAAAATAGAATAAAAGGGCAGGACACAGCTAAAATAAGACATGTCCTCCCCTTGATTTGATTACAAGAAATGTTTCAGACAGGTACCATCTATAAGCACACCAAATAAGCCTACTGCTTTATTGGTTATTCAACTTACTCGATTAGATACCTACTACACTCATCAAAATACCTCGTTCATCTAGGTTTTATTTATTTTTCCTTTTTACTATAGCAAGCGGTTGCCAGAATGTCAAACGAATACTAAACCACCTGAATTGTGCTCTTTTGCACAACATTTCAAAATTGTCACGTTTTTCGATTTTCAAACGATGAGTAAATCGGCGATAATCTTGATAATCAAGTAAATAGAAAAGGATGGATAAGATGAAAAAATTGATTGGAGCTATTGCTCTTTTACTGTTATTGTTTGGTGGCTACAAAGGGTATGAATATTACGATCAGACCTACAAAAGTCAAGTAGCTTACGCAAAAGTACCAGAAGCAGTACCACCATTGACTGATACACTGGATGGCAGCGGTGAGAAAGTTCGGGGGTTGAAGTCGTATGACTATGACTTGAACTTTGTGACGAAAGATGGCAAAACGATCCAGTTAGGTTACACGATCTCCTCAGAAAATCCAACGCCATTCGAACCAAATAGTTATGTCAAAGCAGAAGTAAGTCAAAAACGAGTGACCTCTGGACCCACGGCGATCGATGAAAACCAAGTTCCAGAAGATGTTTTAACTAAGTTGAAATAAGTAGCTTCTAGCAAATGAAAAAAGTCAAACGCAATCTAAGAGCGGGACCTTAATCCTCTCGTACCACCCAAAACCAAATAATCGGCGAGAACAGAAGGAATCTCTTCGGAAAATAAGGCGCCATCCACAAAAATTTGAAAAACAATTTTCGTGGATGGGCCTTATTTCTCGAGGAAAAATGATTCAGCCCCGGCCTCTTCGCAGTTGGCTTTGTATGTATAAATAACTATTTCAGCGTCGTTTGCGAACGGCGATCGGCGTATCCCCAAAGTATTCTCGATACTTTTTATAAAAATGGGTCTTATTGGAAAACCCTACACTGGTTGCAATCTCCTCGATCGAAAAGCGAGTAGATAAAATCAAATCATGTGCTTCATGTAATCGTTGGTTCGTAATCAATTGTTTGAAGGATTTACCTGTCTGCTGCTTGATTAAATTAGATAGATAATTCGGATTATACCCTAACTCATCTGCCAATGTTTTTAGGTTCAATGTTCGATAATCACTTTCGATCCGTTGCAGAATTTTGATCATCAAGTTGCTTTGTCCATCTTTTTTGTATATTTTTGCTAATTGTGAGTGATAGACTCTAGAAAGCTGTAAAAATAATACTTGTGAAAAAGCGTTCATGATTTCATTCCCTAGATGTTTTTTTGAAAAGTATTCGAGGATCATCTGATCCAACGTGACTTGGATCTCTGGTTCTTTTGCTAAGTGTAACAAAAGATGTGTTTCATTATAACCGGGTTCTAAAATGGCATTCATTAAAAAATTATAGGTCAATCCCCCACTGCGATTATCGATTTTTTTCAGAAGATTGATGTTGATATCATTTGTTTTGAATAAGAAATTCAACAAAATATCTTTTTCACCCAAAGGCATTAATTCATGGCGACTATTTGTATCTAAAAGTAATAATTGTCCTTCTTTCAAAGTGATTGGCAGACCGTTGACGATCTGTTCTGAAGTACCGCAATACATATAATTGAATTCTAAAAAATGGTGGGAATGTAGTGGATAATGAGCGAAGCGGCGATGTTGGCGAATCAAAATATTATTTTCTTGAAAAAGATGGTGATCGTCTAATTTGAATTGCTGGTCTTGTTCGTCTAAGTTTTCTCCTTCAAATTCCTTGATCCATTGCCCCGTCTTTCGCTGTTCTAACTCTTCGGGTGTATACGGCAGAAAGATCTTTTGTACAAACGGATTCATAGCTTTACTCCCCCTTGATATGTAAATTTGACACCAATATAGTAACATACTGACATTGTTGTGAAAAGGGTTACAAGATATGATGAGTGCAACAAATACATCTTCATCTGGAGGAACAAGCTATGAGAAAGACTTGGTTGATGAAACTGTCGCTGTTATCCATTTCTTTAGTTTTAACGTCAAATACTGCTATTGCATCCGCTTTACCGATGATGTTAGGCTACTTCAATGATCAATCCGCTTCATCCGTCGAGCTACTGATGACCATCCCTCAACTGACTGTCGTTATTTTCATTGCTTTGAGCAGTTTGATCGCAAAAACCATCGGACAGAAAAAAACTGTCTTACTTGGATTATTGCTGGCTGGAGTTGCTGGCGTGTTACCCGTCTTCACCGCCAATTTCTATTTGCTGATGATCTCCCGCGCCGCATTAGGCGCCGGCTTTGGTCTCTTCAATTCTTTGGCAGTTAGTATGATCAGCGAATTTTTTGAAGGTGAAGAAGCAGCCACATTGATTGGCTTTCAATCCGCCTTTCAAGGTTTAGGGGCTGCAGTCATGACCTTCACTGCCGGACGTCTCCTCACTTTTGGCTGGCAAAAAGCATTTTTAGTTTACTTGATCACCATTCCAATCATCTTCTTATTTATGGCTTTCGTCCCTGAACCACCCAAGAAAAAAGAGAATACCACTTCTAAAAAAGAAGTATCAACAAAAGGGACACTCCGTCCTACCACTGTCATGTATGGCATTTTGATTTTCTTTCTCTGCATTTTCTACATGATCGTTGTCGTCAAGCTTTCGACTTTCATCGTGACTGAAAATCTAGGAACAGAATCAGATGCCGGAACGCTTCTTTCTTTTATGCAGATCGCTAACATGGTTGCTGGTTTCTTATTCGGGTTGATTTACAAAGGATTGAAACGCTGGACGTTGCCTATTTCTTTTTTCATCATGGCAGCAAGCTTGTTCCTCATCTTGACAGCCAATCATTTATTTATGATCGGTATAGGGGCTGCACTGAACGGTATCGCCTTCGCTTTGTTCGTTCCTTACATCTTTAATGATGCCACTCGTTCAGTCCCACAGGCAGCAAAAGCAAGTACCACTTCCTTTATTCTCGTTCTAGCAAACATCGGTAATTTTGTTTCACCCTACGGACATCAGCTTTTGGAAAGATTCGGTATCGGTTCTGATGCTTTACAAAATATTTTTATCAATGGCTGCATTTTGATGACCATTTTAGGTATTCTTTTTCTTCTCCTTACTTTTAAAAAGAAGCCACTCCCAAATGAAGTCTAGTTTTCATTGATACAAGCAAAAACAAATTGGAGGAATTTTGATGAATTATCTTGCTATCGACATTGGCGCTTCAAGTGGTCGTTTGATTCATGCCAATCTTAATGAATTAGGCCGTTTTGACTTACAGGAAGTCCATCGCTTCAAAAATGGGTTTGAAAAAATCGCTGGTGTCGCAAAGTGGCCGCTCACACATCTAGTCACTGAAATCTTAAAAGGTTTGGAAAAAGCCAAGCAACAAGGCATCACAGAATGTTATGTCGGCATCGATACGTGGGGTGTCGATTATGGCTTGCTTGATGCTGATGGTCATTTGATCGACGCCCCGACGAGCTATCGTGATGAACGCACGAAAGATGCCATCTCACAATTTGAACAAAGCATGCCACTAGATGAACTTTACCAAAAAACAGGTATCCAACTGCAACCTTTCAACACGGTGTTTCAATTACTTGCTGAAAAAAAAGAAACTTTAGCAAATGCCCATCGCTTATTATTGATGCCTGATTTACTCGGTTACCTCTTCACTGGAGAAGCAGTCACTGAAAAGACTAATGCATCTACTATGCAGCTTCTGAACTTAGAAACTCGGAAATGGGACCCTGATATTTTAGCTGTTCTAGGCATCGACGCGACCCTTTTTCCACGAATCACCGAACCCGGACAGATTCTAGGCGAATTACAAACCACCCAATTCCCGACCTATGATCTGCCAAAAGCGACCTTCATCACGATTGCTTCTCACGACACTGCTTCAGCAGTCGTCGGCACACCCGCGACTGGCAAAGATTGGGCATACATCAGTTCTGGCACTTGGTCATTGATGGGCGTGGAGATTCCTGAAGGGATTTCTACGAAAGAAGCTTTTGATGCTAATTTTACAAATGAATGGGGCGTTCAAGGAACCATTCGCTTCTTAAAAAATATCATGGGGATGTGGTTGATCCAAGAAGTAGCTCGCCTACAAGATGGCACCTACAGCTTTGCTGAATTAGCAGAAATGGCCGCACAAGAAGCACCTTTCCAACAACTGATCAATGTCAACGACCCACGTTTCTTGAATCCCAAAAATATGATTCAAGAATTACAAGATTATTGTAAAGAAACAAACCAATCTATCCCTCAAACCCCTGGTCAGCTGGCTCGCTGTATCTATGACAATTTAGCTCTATGCTACGCTGTCGAACTAGAGAACTTAGCACGGATCACCGGAAAAGAATTTCATCATTTACACATCGTCGGTGGGGGTTCAAACAATACCTTCCTTAATCAGCTGACAGCCGATATTTGCAATATCGAAGTCGAAGCAGGACCAGATGAAGCGACCGCTATTGGGAATCTAATGGTCCAAATGATTGCGACGAATGGCTACGGTACGTTGCAACTTGCACGTGAAGCAATCAGAGATTCCGTTTCATTAGCCACGTTCCACCCTCGACATACCGAGGAAATGACACAAGCACTTGCTAGATACAAAGAATTTTTAATATAAAAGGAGAGATTCAATATGATGAATGTCAAAGAACGTTACGAAGAAGCCAAAGCAAAATATGCGAGTATCGGTGTCGATACCGAGGAAGTCTTGCAGAAACTCGCAGAAGTGAAGATTTCAATGCATTGTTGGCAAGGCGATGATGTCAAAGGATTTTTGACGCCAGATGGAGAACTGACTGGTGGCATCATGGCTACAGGAAACTATCCTGGAGCCGCCCATACGCCGGACCAATTACGCCAAGATTTAGAAAAAGCTTTCTCATTGATCCCTGGGAATCATAAATTGAATTTACATGCTATGTATCTAGATACAGATGAACCGGTTGATTTAAATGAGATCGAACCAAAACATTTCGAGAAATGGGTCGCATGGGCAAAAAAACAAGGTATCGGTCTTGATTTCAACCCAACCTTCTTCTCTCATCCAATGATGAAAGATGGCTTGACACTTGCTCATCCAGACAAAGAAGTACGGGATTACTGGATCGAACATGGGAAACGCGCTCGTAAAATCGCCGAGTATATGGGAAAAGAAATCGGACAAACATGTATCGATAATTTTTGGATGCCTGATGGAATGAAAGACAATCCAATCGACCGCCTATCTCCACGCCATCGGTTGATGGAATCTTTAGATGAGATTTTCTCAGAAGAACTCAATGAAGAATATACGCAAGATGCCGTGGAATCCAAACTATTCGGACTTGGTGCCGAAGCTTACACAGTAGGTTCACACGAATTTTATATGGGCTATGGATTGACACGTAACAAATTGATCTGTCTAGACGCAGGACACTTCCATCCAACTGAAGTCATCTCCAACAAACTTTCGTCTTTAGCCTTATTCTCAAAAGGGATCATGCTTCACGTCTCTCGTCCTGTGCGTTGGGATTCAGACCATGTGGTGATCATGGATGATGAATTACAAGAAATCGGCAAAGAATTAGTCCGCAATCAGTTACTTGAAAAAACAGCGATCGGTCTCGATTTCTTTGACGCAACCATCAACCGGATCGCCGCATGGGCAATCGGTACAAGAAATACGCAAAAAGCATTGTTGAAAGCCATGCTTGAACCAATCGAAGAATTAAAAGAAGCCGAACTAAACTTCGACTTCACCAAACGCTTAGCCTTCACTGAAGAATTAAAAGACTTCCCATACGCCGACGTTTGGAATTACTTCTGTGAAATCAACAACGTCCCAGTAGGTATGGACTGGTACCAAGAAGTCCTACAATACGAAAAAGACGTACAAAGTAAGAGGTTGTGAGAAAGCCGTTCAGCTCCGAATATTAAGACGGAAATCGAGAAAATAGTTCCTCATATTTTTCGATTTTTGACTTAATATTGAAGGAGCTGGCTTTCGAACACCGTTTATTAGGTCGTGAAAGAAGCGTTCAGCACTAAGGCATAAGACAGGGAAATCGAAAATGGCTGTTTCATTTTTGATTTTTCTGGCTTATGACCGAAGTGTTGCTTCTTGAACACCGTTTATCAGAGGTCGTGAAAGAAGCGTTCTGACCTAAGCAGTAAGGTAGAAAATCAAAAAATAGCTCCTCATATTTTATGATTTTTTAGCTTAATGTTGAAGGTCAGCTTCTTGAACACCGTTTATCAGAGGTTGTGAGAAAGCCGTTCAGCTCCGAATATTAAGACGGAAATCGAGAAAATAGTTCCTCATATTTTTTCGATTTTTGACTTAATATTGAAGGAGCTGGCTTTCGAACACCGTTTATTAGGTCGTGAAAGAAGCGTTCAGCACTAAGGCATAAGCCAGGAAAAGCGAAAATGGCTGTTTCATTTTTGATTTTTCTGGCTTATGACCGAAGTATTGCTTCATGAACACTATCTATCAAGTTGTAAAAAAGCCCCTCACCTATCAACAGAAGCCTTCGAGAATCCGTCTAACTGATTTTGAGGTTCTTTCTGTTTATTTACTAAATAACCATACTACATGTTCCTTCTATTCATCAGAAAAAGAAAAGAGGTCTCACTCGTGAAAAAATTAGCGATGCTCACTGCTCCATTTGTACAAGAGATGATTCAAGCAACAACCAATATGTACCGCCTAGGATGGGATGAACGTAATGGTGGGAATATCACCTATTTATTAGAAGAAGCGCAAGTCTTACCTTTTATCGACCCTGTGAAAGTCTTACGAACACTGCCGTTGCCATTTGATGCCCAACAATTAGCCGGAAGATATTTCTTAGTGACAGGGTCTGGAAAATATTTTAAAAATGTACAGGCAGCACCAGAAGAAAATCTTGGATTGATCCGTGTGACCGGAGATGGTCACGCAATCGATATTTTGTGGGGATTAGCCCCTGACGCTGTTCCCACTTCTGAATTGCCAAGTCATTTTATGAGCCATATCGCTCGATTGAGTGTCGATCCAGATAACCGCATCGTCATGCATTGTCACGCAACACACTTGTTAGCCATGACTTTTAGCCATCCACTTTCTGAACGCGAATTGACTCGTACATTATGGCAAATGTGTACAGAGTGCCTAGTTGTCTTCCCAGAAGGTATCTCGGTCATTCCATGGTTAGTTCCCGGTTCGAATGAAATCGGCGAAGCAACTGCTGCAAAAATGAAAGAAACGCGTTTGGTCGTTTGGCCACAACATGGGATCTATGGCTCTGGAAAAGACATGGATGAAACATTTGGATTGATTGAAACAGCTGAAAAAGCCGCACAAGTCTATACGATCGTTATGGCCCAAGGTGGCATCAAACAAACGTTAGAAGATGACAATTTGAAATTACTGGCTGATGCGTTTGGGGTCGTCCCCCGTGCTGGTTATTTGAACGATTAGCAATCATGAGGTGCAAAATGAAATCCAATGTCGAAAAAATGATTGCTGGTGAGGTCTATCGTCAAGATGAAGAATTATTGCAGCTTCGTTTGGTCACGAGAGATCTCCTTTATGAATTCAATCATATCCATCCTCGAAAATTATCTGAACGTCAGCTATTGATCAAAAAAATGTTCAAGAAAACAGGTGATGAACTTTTTGTTGAGCAACCCTTTCACTGTGACTATGGTATCAATATCACTGTCGGAGAAAACTTTTTAGCCAATAATAATTGCACGTTACTTGATGTTGCTCCGATCACGATTGGTAAGGATGTCTTACTTGCTCCAAATGTTGGGATCTACACAGCCGGTCATGCCTTAGATCCAGTTTTACGCCAAGAGTACCAAGCAGAATTTGGGGCGCCTGTTACGATCGGCGACAATGTTTGGATCGGTGCAAATACATCCGTACTTCCCGGGGTGACGATCGGTGATCATGTAGTGATTGGGGCAGGAAGTGTCGTCACGAAGGATATTCCAGCTAATTCTGGCTCTTCGACAAGTAGTGTTGGTGAGTTCAAATTAGAAGAATTTCATCGAGAATCAATCGAAGCAGAAATAGGCTTCGATTGATTCTTTTTTGTTCTGGATTGATCTTGGAAAACTAAGCCTTGA
>Ga0308170_10000232_pt1 | contig 87600 bp, 60 predicted proteins | sample PhyBR2_2_FD_202136 | JGI IMG/M metagenome (GOLD analysis project Ga0308170, IMG submission 202136) | Phyllosphere microbial communities from UC Gill Tract Community Farm, Albany, California, United States - DLSLSB.R2 | ecosystem: Host-associated > Plants > Phyllosphere > Unclassified | place... | reverse complement strand
CTGAGACCACAACTGATGCCGTTACACTGGCGTTACATAATGTTTCAGTCCGGTAAGACGCTGCCATCATAGTGAGAGCAATGTTAATTAACTGTGAATGTAATCACAGATTGAAAACGGTTACATGCCTGAATCGCCTGAATTAGTGACGGACTCCACATTTTGCCGCTGCGCCACCGAATGACGCCGCACCAGCGTCGGCATAAAGATATGTGTTGCGGTGTCATCAAGCAGGCCTGCTGCGCCCTGCAGTGCCAGTTCAGTGGCGATTTTTGCCATAGATACAATGGGATAGCGAACAGTCGTTAACTGTGGGTCGGTGTAACGGGAAATGGGAATATCATCGAAGCCAATGACAGAAAAATGCTGTGGAACCTGAATGCCGTTGTCTTTCAGCGCAGTGAGCGCGCCAGCTGCCATGCCGTCGTTATAGGCAAACACCGCCGTAAGGTTGAGATTGCGCCCCAGCAACTCCACCATCGCTGCTTCACCGCCCTGCATGTCGGGCTCTGCACTGGCTATCCAGCTCTCCTGGGGCCGAATGCCCTGCTCTGCCATCGCCTGCATCCACCCTTCACGACGCTGGGCGACATCTTCGATCGGATGACTGGAGCAGAGATAGCCGATGCGGCTATGTCCCTGTTGTAACAGGGTTCTCGAAGCCATCAATGCGCCAGTGACGTTATCCAGACTGACGCTGCGGTGTTCAAAACCGGGAACGATACGGTTAATGACCACCATGCCGGGTACGTGCTGCATAAAGTCCGCCAGTTCCGCATCCGGCAGTGTTTTTGCATGCACCACCAGCGCGCTGCAGCGCTGACGGATCAGCACTTCAATGGCATGACGCTCTTTCTCTTCCTGATGCCAGGAGTTGCTGATTAACACATGTTTGTGCACGCGCTGCGCTACGGTATCGACTGCTTTAACCAGCGCCCCGAAGAAGGGATCGGAGACATCCATCACCACCACCCCAATCGTGTCGCTGACCTGCGTCGCCAGCGCCTGGGCGTTGGCGTTAGGGCGATAGCCCAGCGCTTCAACCGCCTGTAACACGGTATCACGGGTGTCTGAGGTCACGGCGTTGCTCTGATTAAGGACGCGCGACACGGTCGCCACTGACACGCCAGCCTGACGGGCAACATCACGAATAGTTATCATGCAGCAGTTCCAGAAAGGAAAATTAGGCATCACGCCGGGTTGTACACCGGCGCTATTCTGTCAGGGGCGGGAGGCGAGCAGCGTGAATTGCGTCACATCAATGAAAACGGTTACATACAATTCTGCAACCTTTGTGATGGCGGTCATTATCCTGCGTTGTCAGTGATGCGTGATTTACCGGCTGAGAGCAGCGTAAACCGCCGCCACAGCCATTCCAGCGGACCCTGTGCGAAGAAATGTAACCAGATGAGAGAAAACAGAATATTGATGAGCCACACCGCAGGCACCATCAGCACCAGCTCCAGCCGGGTGAAGTGCATATAGAAGCCAAAGCGATAGAACAATGTAGTGCAGATCACGGTCTGAAGCAGGTAGTTGGTCAGCGCCATCCGGCCCACGCACTGGATGGCATAGCTGATGCGCCAGCGCGCGATCTGCGGCCAGTAAGCCAGGCAGAGTGCGGTGTAGCCCAGACTAATTAGCGGGCTGGCAAGGTCGCGCGGCGCCTGGAGGTAAAATGCGGTCCAGCGAAACTCCCAATGTAACAGCCATTGCGCTGCCACACCGGCCACCGCAATGGCGAACCCAATGATTAACAGCAGCGCCGCCGCCTGACGATAATGCCGTGCAGGGAATTCGCCAATCAGCCAGCCGCTGCGCAGCAGTGCGCCACCGATCATCATCAGACCTGCCAGCTGCCAGCCATACTGCGCTGCAAGCGCCATCAGCCCTGACGAAAGATGGTCCAGCCGGTTCTGTATCGCGTCCCAGCCGCCAGCAAGTTTCCAGAACTGTTCATATTGCAGTTCTGCTGCACCCGGCAGCCAGGAATTAGTCGGCTCAGGAGAGGAGATCGACCCAAACACCAGCAGCACCCCGCAGCCGACCAGGTAGAGCAGAATGCCGGTATTCATCAGGCTGCGGGTGGAGGGAACATCACGCAGCACCCGCCACACCACCAGCCCGATAATGCCGTAGTCCAGCAGGATGTCACCTTCCCAGAGAAAAACCCCGTGTACAAAACCGATCAGGACCAGAAGGGAAAGCCGGGCTGTGAGCCAGCGACTGCCGCGCGGCAGCTGCATTTGCAGACCCGCGCCAAACAGCAGCGCAAACAGCGTGAGGAATTTGAGCTGAGCAAAAACGTCAGAGAGTGCCCATGTCCAGGCATCGGAAAGAGTGACGCTACCCTGCCAGGCTGGATTAAGGTAGGCGGCTGAAGGCAGACCGAAGCCGACAATATTGAGCAGCAGAATGCCGAGAATGGCACATCCACGAATGAAATCCAGCGCGTGATAGCGTTGCATGCGGCACCTGCACATTGAGGCGGGCAACGTTATGCGCCCGCCATAAACTCAACTATGGCGCACCGCGCGCAAAAATTCCTGACGGGTGTTCTGACTTGACTTGAACAGGCCACCCAGCGACGTCGTGGTAGTGGCGCTGGTGGCATCTTTTACGCCACGCGCTTTGACACAGTAGTGCACCGCATCAATTGAAACAGCCACATTGTTCGTGCCCAGCAGCGTCTGCAATGCAACCAGAACCTGCTGCGTCAGCCGCTCCTGCACCTGCGGACGCTGAGCAAAGAACTGCACGATGCGGTTAATTTTCGACAGGCCAATCACCTTTTCTTTGGGAATATAGGCGACGGTAGCCTTGCCATCGATGATCACAAAGTGGTGTTCACAGGTGCTGGTCAGGGTGATATCACGCACAGTCACCATCTCATCGACCTTCATTTTGTTCTCAATGACGGTGATTTTCGGGAAGTTTGCGTAGTCGAGGCCGGAAAAGATTTCATCCACATACATTTTGGCGATGCGATGTGGCGTTTCCATCAGGCTGTCATCTTCAAGATCCAGATTCAGCAGCTGCATAATCTCGGTCATGTGCCCGGCAATCAGGCTCTTACGCGTTTCGTCATCAATGTCGCGCGTCGGTGCACGTAACGGCGTTTCCAGTCCACGCGCCAGCAGCGCTTCGTGAACCAGGGCAGCTTCCTGACTTAAGGTGCTCATCTACTCTTCTCCGGCTGGTGTTGCGCCCGCAAGCCTTTGCCTGCGGGCCCTGTAATCAGGCGCGTATTGTGAAACTTTCTTTGCGGGGAATCCAGCAATCAATCAGATTGGTGATGAAAGCTTTTCATTCAATTCTTCGCCAGACCAGCAGGCCTGCCCAGACCAGACTCACCCCTGCCACCCAGAGCGCAGGCTCAAGCCGATGTAACAAGGCCGTTGAGAGAAAAGAGAGCAGCGGGCCGACAAGTTGTCCAATCGCATAGCCGGTCGTCAGCAGGCCAGCCATGAATCGCAGATGGTTGGGCGCCAGTTCGCGGGCGCAGAGCATAGACAACTGCACCACACTCAGGAAGCCGCCTCCGACCAGCAACGCACCGGCCAGCAGGCCACTAAAGCCGGGCAGCAGCGCCGCAGCAAACACACCCAGCGCCTGTGCCCAGAGCACCAGCGCCAGGCGGACATGGCTGTGCCCCCAGCGCCGCGTCAGAATACCCAGCAGGATGCCGATCATTGCCGCCCCGCCAAATATCGGCCAGACAAACTGCGCGAAGATGCCGTCAGGAAAACGTGTGGCGGCCATCTGCGACAGAAAAGTCGCGGGCAGGATGTAGCCAAACCCTGCCAGACTGTAACTCAGCACCAGCCTTTTAAGATTGCGGTTCAGCACCAGCGGCTCGGGTGCCTGATCCGGACGATGCAGTTCGCCGCGACGCGGTAAATTACGGGTGATTAACGCAATCAGCAGCAGCGCCAGCGCCCCGTAAGCAGCCCAGGCAAGACCGGCGGAGACCTGGAATGTGTGCAGCGCGACCCCCAGCAAACCACTGACAAAAATGCCGCAACCCGGTCCGGCAAACACGGCCGCCGACAACCCTGCCCGCCCATGCCGATGCAGCTGCTCGTTGCTCCAGGCCGCCACCAGCACCATCGCCCAGCCGCTGGCCCAGCCAATCAGAAAACGAATAGCGCCATGAAGCCACGGGCCGGTTGCCAGTGCCGAGAGCAGCGTCAGGATTACCGCGCCCCATACACCCGTCTGCAGCCGCAGTTCGACCCTTTGATGCGCCCGCATCGCATCAAAGGAGCCACACAGGTAGCCTAAATAGTTGAGGGCTGCGACCAGGCTGGCACTGGTAAGCGTCAGCTGGTGAGCCTGAATCATCAGTGGCACCTGCGGCGTAAAGGCAAATCGCCCTATGCCCATTGCCACAAATAAAGTTAAAAATGCACTGAGCGCGACGCGTAACGCCATTGCTGAACTCCTGTTGTTCTGCCCTGAGATCTCTTCTGACTTGCTAATAGCATGCAGGATGACTAAACTCACGGAAAGTGAATAATATTAACCAACTTGCTTACAGGAAGAGAAGATATGGATTTAGTTCAGCTGCGTATGTTCTGTTCCGTCGCCGAAACGGGTTCACTGGCGCGCGCAGCAGAACATCTGCATCGCGTCCCCTCTAATCTCACCACGCGGCTGCGTCAGCTGGAAGAAGAATTGGGTGTTGATCTCTTTATTCGTGAGAAGCAGCGCATTCGCCTGTCGCCGATGGGCCATAATTTCCTGAATTATGCGCAACGCATTCTGGCGTTAAGTGAAGAAGCGATGAGCATGACCCGAACCGGCGAACCGGCGGGAAACTTTGCACTGGGCTCCATGGAGAGCACCGCAGCGACCCGCCTGCCTGGCCTGCTCGCCGCCTATCATCAGCGCTTTCCTAAAGTGGCGCTGTCGCTGATTACCGGCACCTCAGGCGAAATTATTGATCGGGTCCGTGAAGGCACCCTGGCCGCTGCGCTGGTGGATGGCCCGGTTTCTCATGATGACCTGAATGGCTGCATCGCCTTTCGCGAGGAGATGGTGCTCATCACCGGGCTGGATCATGGGCCAATCACCACGGCGCGCGACGTGCAGGACGATACTCTGTTTGCGTTCCGCAACAGCTGCTCTTACCGGGTGAAGCTGGAGAGCTGGTATCGCGACAGCCAGACCGCACCCAACAGTGTGATGGAGATTCAGTCCTATCACGCCATGCTGGCCTGCGTAGCGGGCGGCGCAGGGGTCGCGATGATTCCAGCCTCGGTGCTGAAGCAGATGGCGGATCGGTCGCGGGTGCAGGCGCATACCCTGCCCGCAGCTTATCGCGACACCGCCACCTGGCTGATGTGGCGGCGTGACGCCTTTACCCCGAATGTAGAAGCGCTGAAATACCTGATTATTGAACAGTTTGACGATCGTCCGCTCAACGATGAGCTGATCCACCCATTGCAGGCGACGGAATAAGCGTTCCACGCTATGTTTAACTCACGAAAAAAGGCGCTATTACGCGTCACAATCTGACTGGAAGAGGGATTGCATGAACATGATCAAAACCCGTGCCGCGGTTGCCTGGGCTGCTGGCGAACCACTGAAAATCGAAGAAGTGGATTTAATGCCACCGCAAAAAGGTGAAGTGCTGGTGCGTATTGTCGCGACCGGTGTCTGTCATACCGACGCCTACACGCTCTCCGGCACTGACCCGGAAGGTGTTTTCCCGGCGATCCTTGGCCATGAAGGCGGCGGCATCGTGGAAGCGGTGGGCGAAGGAGTAACCAGCGTGGAAGTGGGAGACCATGTCATCCCGCTTTACACCCCGGAGTGCGGCAAATGTAAGTACTGTCTGTCGGGCAAAACTAACCTCTGCCAGGCGATTCGCGCCACCCAGGGTAAGGGCCTGATGCCGGACGGCACCACCCGCTTCTTCAAAGATGGCAAACCGATTTTCCATTACATGGGCACCTCGACCTTCTCTGAATACACCGTCATCCCGGAGATCTCACTGGCAAAAATCAGTAAAGAAGCACCGCTGGAAGAGGTTTGTCTGCTGGGCTGTGGCGTCACGACCGGCATGGGCGCGGTAATGAACACCGCCAAAGTGAAAGAAGGCGACACCGTGGCGATCTTCGGTCTCGGCGGCATCGGTCTTTCTGCGGTGATTGGCGCGAAAATGGCGAAAGCAGGCCGTATCATTGCCATCGACCTCAACACCAGCAAATTCGATCTGGCACGTAAACTGGGTGCCACCGATCTGATTAACCCGAAAGATTACGACAAACCGATTCAGGATGTGATTGTCGAGCTGACCGACGGCGGCGTGGACTTCTCGTTTGAGTGTATCGGTAACGTCAACGTAATGCGTTCCGCACTGGAGTGCTGCCACAAAGGCTGGGGCGAGTCTGTGATTATCGGTGTTGCCGGTGCCGGTGAAGAGATCTCTACCCGTCCGTTCCAGCTGGTAACCGGTCGCGTCTGGCGCGGTTCCGCGTTTGGTGGCGTAAAAGGCCGTTCACAGCTGCCAGGCATTGTGCAGGATTACCTCGACGGTAAATTTGCCCTTAACGACTTCATCACTCACACCATGCCGCTGGAAGAGATCAACGACGCCTTTGATTTGATGCACGAAGGAAAATCGATTCGCTCGGTCGTGCACTTTAACAAGTAATCAGGAGGCGTTATGGCATCCACTCTGGAGCTACTGGAAGAACACCGTATTTTTGGCGGCTGGCAGCAGCGCTGGCGTCATCAGTCAGCCGTGCTGAACTGCCCGATGACCTTTAGCATCTATCTGCCCACCCCGCACGGTGATGCACCGCCGCCGGTGGTCTGGTTTTTAGCCGGCCTGACCTGTAACGACGAGAATTTCACCACCAAAGCGGGCGCGCAGCGCGTTGCGGCGGAACTGGGTCTGGTGCTGATTATGCCGGACACCAGCCCGCGCGGTGACGGCGTGGCGAACGATGAGGGATACGATCTGGGTCAGGGTGCGGGATTTTATCTCAATGCCACCCAGCAACCCTGGGCGAGTCATTTCCGCATGTTCGACTATCTGAGCAGCGAGTTACCTGCCCTGATTGCGGATAACTTCAAGGTCAGTGAACGCCAGTCAATCATGGGTCATTCTATGGGCGGACACGGCGCGCTGATGCTGGCGCTGCGTCTGGGTAACCGCTTTGCCTCGGCTTCAGCCTTTGCACCGATTGTGAATCCAATGCAGGTGCCTTGGGGCCAGAAAGCGTTTCAGGCCTATCTGGGCGACGATCAGGCGGCGTGGCGGGAATATGACAGCTGCCAGCTGATGGCGGAAGTCTCCCATCGGTTGCCAATGCTGATCGATCAGGGTGACAGCGATCAGTTCCTGGCCGATCAGCTGCAACCAGAGCGGTTAGAGGAGATCGCCCGCGAGGTGGGCTTCCCGCTGACGCTGCGTATCCAGCCGGGTTATGACCATAGCTACTTCTTTATTGCCAGTTTTGTGGAAGATCATCTTCGCTTCCATGCCCAGCATCTGCTGGCGTAAATAATCAGGGCCGCTATTGCGGCCCTCTTTTTTTGCATGCTGTAAAGGCGGGAACATGGTTGCAACGTCAGCGCCCTGCCAGCCCTGCACTCCCCTTTCCGAAAGAGGCGGATACTTCAGCCGCCGCAACCTTAACCTGACGATCAGACTAAGGCCGGACCGGTCAGCCCATCGATCATCACCTGCGGAATGCCACGTGAGCAGTGTTCGATACGGCCGTTGACGCCATACACTTTTGCCAGGGTAGCCGGCGTAATCACCTTATCCGGCTGCCCTTCTGCGACCAGCGCGCCCTGCTTAAGCATCAGGGCATGTTGCGCATGACGCAGCGCGATGTTGATGTCATGCACCACCACCACCGTCACAATGTTGCGCTGGGCCGTTTCGCGGCGCACCAGGTCCATGACGTGGAACTGGTAATTGAGATCCAGCGCGCTCAGCGGTTCATCCAGCAGCAGCAGTTTAGGGCGACGGATTAAAGATTGCGCCAGCCCGACCAGCTGCTTCTGTCCGCCCGAAAGCTGATCAAGGTAGCGCATCGCCAGATGGGCAATGCCCAGTTGTTCCAGCAGATGCATGATTTCCGCTTCACTGCTGGCACTGTGCAGGCCACCGGAGGCACGCTGTGCCACGATAATCGATTCCAGCACATGCAGATGCACGCCCGCAGGCAGCGACTGTGGCAGATAGACTACGTTTTTCGCACGGCGGGCAAACGGCTGAGTCATGAGATCTTCACCGTTAAGCCACATCTCGCCCTGACCTTTATTCAGACCAGCCAGTGCACGCAACAGCGTCGATTTACCGCAACCATTCGGTCCCAGCAGAACGGTAATCTCACCGCGTGGCAATGGTGCCACGTTGAGGTTTTCAATCACTTTATGTTTGGGATAACCGGCACTGAAGCCGCGTAATGTCAGACCCGTTTCCATTATACCGTCCCCCGATGACGCAGAATAATACTCAGGAAGAACGGCACACCAATCAGTGACGTCACAATACCCACGGGAATAATGACACCCGGCAGCAGGTTTTTCGACGCGACTGACGCCAGGGAGAGCACCAGCGCGCCAACCAGCGCACTGGCAGGCAGATAGAAACGGTGATCTTCACCAAACATCATGCGGGCAATGTGGGGTGCGACCAGGCCGATGAAGCCGATGGGGCCCACAAACGCCACCGCCAGCGCCGAAAGGATACTGATGCGCAGCAAGGTGGTCAGGCGCAGCCGGCGCACGTCGATACCAAAGCTCACGGCGCGATCTTCACCCAGACGCAGCGCCGTCAGCTTCCAGCTGCTCATCATTGAGAACGGCACCAGGATGGCCAGCGCCACGGTCAGCACGCCCAGCTTCTCCCAGGAGGCGCGCGCCAGGCTGCCCATGGTCCAGAACACCAGACCCTGCAGCGTATCTTCGCTGGCAATGAACTGCATCATCGAGACCAGTGCGTTAAAGGTAAAGACCAGTGCAATACCGAACAGCACGACGCCCGCAGAGGAGACCTGCGTCCAGCGGGTCACGGCATCCAGCATCAGCGCGGCAAACAGTGCAAAGACAAAGGCGTTGGCTGAGATTAACCACTGATCAGGAATGCCAGGAATACCAACGCCGAGAATGATCGCCAGTGCGGCACCAAACGCCGCTGCCGATGAGACACCGAGCGTAAACGGGCTGGCCAGCGGGTTATTCAGGATAGTCTGCATTTCTGCGCCTGCCAGGCCCAGCGACAGCCCGACCACCAGCGCCATCAGTGCATAAGGCAGACGAATATCCCAGACGATAACACGGGTACCGGCATCGACACTGTCGGGGCTGAGCAGCGTATTCCACAGCGTGTCCAGTGAGAGCCCGGCCGGACCGAGCGTAAAGTCGAGGATTAATGAGGCAATAATTGCCACCAGTAATACGCCAATCCAGATCAGGCGGCGGCGCAGCACCTGATGATAGTTTTGCATGGTGTGGTGAAGCGTCTCTTCCCCCGCCAGCAGCGAAGTTTCGGTAGTCATTTTTGAACCCTGTGTGGCTATCACGTCAGAAAACGCAGTCACAATAGTGCAGGTGATAATAATTATCAATTCGTTCGCATAAACGAGGCGAGAAAAAGCAGTAAAAAATGGTGTTGTTAGGGGAACGATAATGGCAGATATAGCGCCTTGACGTTAAAGATGGGGAAGATGCTCAGGGCGCTGTGTCAGGTACCTGACTTAACAGCGCCAGCGCACAGTTCTAATCTTTATGAACCGGGAACTCCATCTCGCTGTACTTCACGAAACGGCTGCCGCGCGTCAGCCTGTAGCCGAACCAGATAATCAGGAACAGCGGAAGGCCAATGTAGGTGGCCGCTACGCTGTACCAGTCAATGCTGTCGTTAAGGAATGCCTGATAGTTCTGACCCAGCGTAATGATCAGGCAAAGCACAAAGGCGAAGATCGGCCCCAGCGGGAAGAAGCCGGAACGGTAAGGCAGATCGTTAAGATCATGACCCTGGGCAACATAGCCGCGGCGGAAGCGATAGTGACTGATGGCAATACCCAGCCAGGCGATAAAACCGGTCATGCCTGAGGTATTCAGCAGCCACAGATAGACTTCCTGATTGCCAAACTTAGAGGTCAGGAAGCACAGCCCGGCCACGACGGTCGTCGCCCATAAGGCATTGCGCGGAACGCCGCCTTTAGAGAGTTTCGCGAAAATGCGCGGCGCTTTGCCTTCACTCGCCAGGTTGTAAAGCATACGCGTTGAGGCGTACATACCGGAGTTACCGGCTGACAGCACCGCCGTCAGGATCACCGCATTCATCACCGCTGCCGCAGAGAGCAGACCGGCGTTCTGGAACACCAGGGTGAACGGGCTGACGCTGATATCGTCTATGTCGTTATGCAGCAACTGCGGATCGGTGTACGGCAGGATCAGACTGATAATCAGGATGGCGAACACATAGAACAGCAGGATACGCCAGAAAATCTGCCGCACCGCGCGCGGGATATTTTTGGCCGGATCTTCAGATTCGCCCGCCGCGATACCGATCAGCTCGGTGCCCTGGAAGGAGAATCCCACAATCATCGCCACGCCAATCATTGCCGCAAAGCCACCCGCAAACGGCGCATCGCCAACCTGCCAGTTATGCCAGCCCGCATGCTCCGCACCGCGCATAATGCCGGTAATCATCAGCACGCCAACAATGATAAAGATAATCACGGTGGCCACTTTAATCAGCGAGAACCAGTATTCCGCCTCGCCAAAGCCTTTCACCGAGATGTAGTTAAGCAGGAATATCAGACCCAGGAACAGCGCGCTCCAGATCCAGCCTGGCGTGTCAGGGAACCAGTAGGTCATCACCAGCTGGGACGCCACCAGGTCAACTGCGATGGTCACCGCCCAGTTGTACCAGTAGTTCCAGCCGAGGGCGAAGCCAAAACCCTCTTCGACATATTTCGCGCCGTAGGTGGCGAAAGAACCCGAGACGGGCATAAAGGCGGCCAGCTCACCGAGACTGGTCATCAGGAAGTAGACCATCAGGCCGATGAGCATATAGGAGAGAAGTGCTCCGCCGGGGCCAGCCTGTGCGATAGTTGCGCCAGAGGCGACAAACAGGCCGGTACCGATTGAACCGCCGATGGCGATCATCGTCAGATGACGGGCTTTTAACGCACGTCGTAATGCAGGTTGTTGTGTTGTATTTGGGTCATTATGCATGTGTTAACGCTACGCTGGGTAAAAATGAGGCGCGATTGTAGCAGCCAGACCGCCTCTGTATAGCTGATGCCATGCTGTTATAAGTTATGTTCATGATCGCGCCCGAATTATTAGCGGTCACTCACGGCAATAGGACAAAAAGCGCGTCAGCGCTTTTGAAATATGCTTCTGCCGGTGATGAATGCGGTAGAGCGTTCGGGTCAGACGCGGCAACGGAATCGTCAGTTCTGTCAGCGTGCCCGCCTCCAGCAGATCGGCAATCACCCGGCGTGAAAGACAGCTGATCCCCATGCCATGCCGCACTGCATGCTTGATCGCTTCGGAGTTGCCCAGCTCCATGCCCAGCTGAAAACTTGGCAGGTGTGACAACAGCAGATAGTCGACGATTTCACGGGTGCCCGAGCCGCGCTCGCGCAGGATCCAGGGCGCTTCGGCCAGCGTTTTCAGCGTCACCGGCTGTTGCAGGATCGCGGCGTCAGGTGCGGCAAACACCACCAGTTCATCTTCAAGCCAGGGTTCACTGACCAGCTCGGTCATGTGACACGGCCCTTCAATCAACCCGACGTCTACGCGAAAATCGGAAACCGCCTGAATCACATCCTGACTGTTTCCGACGCTCAGCTCCAGCGGCAACCCCGGAAAATCACGGCGATAAGCGGCCATCATGCCCGGCAGCAGATAGTTACCGATGGTGCTGCTGGCGAAGATGCGGATTGCGCCGTTATCCTCTTTGAACAATTGCTCAATTTCACCCGCCTGCTCCAGCAGTCCTACCGCACGCGGATAGAGCAGCCGCCCGTGCTCATTTAGCACCAGCCGTTTGCCGACCCGATCAAACAGCTGCACCCCAAGTTGACTCTCCAGATCGGCCAGCGCCGCGCTGACTGCGGACTGCGACAGCGCCAGCAACTGCGAAGCCTGCGTCGTTGAACCGCTTTTGAGCACTTCGGTGAACACTTCGATTTGCCGCAGCGTAATGTGCATTGTTGCCTCTTAACTCAATGAATGCCTGACAAGATAAATCATTAATGCCAGCCAGAGCAGCCCGGCGATGCCCAGCCAGCCTGCCATTTTTTTACCGCGCGCACGCTGAGACTGCGCTTTCGCGATGCTGCTGATACGCACGTCTTTCGGCAGCAACCGCATCAGCACCATGACGCCCGTCGGGATAATCACCGCGTCATCCAGCAGACCAACAAACGGGATCACATCCGGGATGAGATCGATCGGGCTGACGCCATACGCGACCAGGCCCAGCATCGCCACTTTGTTCCACCAGGGCGTGCGCGGATCGCGAAAGGCAAACCACAGCACCCGGGCATCTCTTTTGATCAGCGTCGCCCAGCGGCGCAGACGCGAAACTATCATGATTGCGGCCTTATCGTTTATTCTGGTCAATTATAAATATATTATCAATTTCACTTTTAAGCCAGTCGCCGTCATGATCATGACTCAACCATGAGGAGTGACCACCATGACCGAACTGAGCATCGCTAAACCCCATCATCCTGTTACGCTCTGGTTCCCCGGTCTGCTGCTGACTGCCGCAATTGCCGCGGCTGCCAGCTGGCTCGCACAGCAACCGGTGGTGGCAGCAGCGGGGCTGGGTTCACTGACCCTGGCAATCATGCTGGGCATCCTGGTCGGCAATAGCGTCTATACGCCTCTGGCGTCGCGCTGCGACAGCGGCGTGATACTGGCTAAGCAGAAGCTGCTGCGGCTGGGGATCATCCTGTTTGGATTTCGCATCACTTTACAACAGATTGCCGACGTTGGTTTTAGCGGCATCCTGATTGATGCGCTGACGCTGAGCAGCACCTTCTTTATTACCTGCCTGCTGGGCATCCGGCTGCTGAAGCTGGATCGCGATACCGTCTGGCTGATTGGCGCGGGCAGCAGCATCTGTGGGGCAGCGGCCGTACTGGCGACCGAGCCAGTGGTAAAAGCCGCCTCCTCGAAAGTGGCGGTGGCTATTGCAACCGTGGTGCTGTTCGGCACGCTGGCAATCTTTATCTATCCAATGCTGTGGCCGCTGGCGCACCATCTTTTTCCAGGCCTGAGTGCATCGCAGTTTGGGGTATTTACCGGTTCGACCATCCATGAAGTGGCACAGGTCGTGGCTGCCGGACACAGCATCAGCCCCGATGCCGAGAACAGCGCGGTGATTGCCAAAATGCTGCGGGTGATGATGCTGGCCCCGTTCCTGCTCTGCCTGAGTGCAGTGCTACGCGGCAAACGCAAAGCGAGCAACGCGCGTCAGCCGGTGACGTTTCCCTGGTTCGCCCTGCTGTTTATCGCAGTCGCGCTGTTTAACTCGCTGCAGCTGCTGCCTGCCACGGTAGTGGCCACGCTGAACGAGCTGGCGGGTCTGCTGCTGGCGATGGCGATGGCGGCTCTGGGATTAACCACCCGTTTTAGCGCATTACGTGAGGCGGGCGTTAAACCGCTGCTGCTGGGCGCACTGGTATTTGGCTGGTTAATCGCGGGTGGCGGCACCATCAATCTGCTGGTGCAACATTTCATGGGCTAACAGCATCGGGTATCATGCCGTTTCATCCGTGCATAGCCCCAGGAGAAAGGCATGAAATATATCGGCGCACACGTGAGTGCGGCAGGTGGTGTGGATCAGGCAGTGATTCGCGCCCATGAAATAGAAGCCACCGCCTTTGCCCTCTTTACTAAAAATCAGCGTCAGTGGAAGGCCGCCCCGCTCTCCACTGAGGTGATTGATGCTTTTCGCGCCGCCTGCGAGACGTACAAATTCAGTCCGCAGCAAATTCTGCCGCACGACAGTTTTCTGATTAACCTCGGTCATCCGGTTGAAGAGGCGCTGGAGAAATCCCGCGCGGCCTTTATTGATGAATTAAAACGTTGTGACCAGCTCGGCCTGACGCTGCTGAACTTCCATCCCGGCAGCCATCTGCATCAGATTGAAGAAGAGGCCTGCCTGAAGCGGATTGCGGAGTCGATCAACATCGCCCTCGACCAGAGCCAGAATGTGACCGCCGTCATTGAGAATACCGCCGGTCAGGGCAGTAACCTCGGATTCCGCTTCGAGCACCTCGCCACCATTATTGAACATGTCGAAGATAAGTCGCGCGTCGGCGTCTGCATTGATACCTGTCATGCGTTTGCTGGCGGGTATGACCTGCGTACCGAAGCGGACTGCGAGGCAACCTTTGCTGAGTTTGAGCGCATTGTCGGCTTTGATTATCTGCACGGTATGCACCTTAACGATGCCAAAAGCGCCTTCGACAGTCGCGTTGACCGCCATCACAGCCTGGGTGAAGGGAATATCGGCAAAACGGCGTTTAGCTGGCTGATGAAAGATCCGCGGTTTGATGGTATTCCGTTAATTCTTGAGACTATTAATCCCGACATCTGGAAAGATGAGATTGCCTGGCTGAAAGCCGAACAGCAGGGATAGAAAAAGAGAGCCAGCTGGCTCCGAGATTTTTGACAAAGTCAGGCCTGGTTGCTGTAAGACTGAGCCTGCACAGGGAACAAGGTCAGATCGGAAAGATGTAAAAGCAAACAGGGAGCCACCGGCTCCCTGTTATTATCACTTCAGCAGATTATGCATTTCTGCACATCAGGCTTTCGCCAGCTGCTCTTCCGGACGTTTCAGTATCGCATAGCCCAGACCCGCAACCGCAGTACCGATGACAATCGACATCAGATAACCGACAACCGGGGTAATGGCGCCAGGGATCAGCAGTACAAACAGTCCACCGTGCGGTGCCATCAGTTTCGCGCCAATCGCCATGGAGATCGCGCCGGTGATTGCGCCGCCCACGATACAGCAAGGCAGAACACGCATCGGGTCACGGGCTGCGAATGGAATCGCACCTTCAGAGATAAAGCAGAGACCCAGAACCAGTGCCGCTTTACCACCTTCCTGCTGACCTTTGTTGAATTTACGACGGGCAACCAGCGTAGCCAGACCCATCGCCAGAGGTGGCACCATACCGGCTGCCATGATGGCGGCCATCGGTGCATACGTCTGCGAACTCAGTAAGCCGACGCCAAATGCGTAAGCCACTTTGTTCACCGGACCGCCCATATCGGTACACATCATGCCGCCCAGGATTGCGCCCAGCAGGACCGCATTCGCCGTGCCCATGTTAGCCAGCCAGTGTGTCAGGCCACTCATGATGCCCGCAACCGGTTTGCCCACCACGTAGATCATCAGCAGGCCGGTGATCAGACTCGCGAACAGCGGGATAATCAATATCGGTTTCAGCGCTTCCATACTCTGCGGCAGTTTGACTTTGCCGCTGATCAGCTTCGCTGCATAACCGGCAATAAAGCCCGCGATAATACCGCCTAAGAAGCCTGCATTGATGCTGGTGGCGATCATACCGCCAATCAGACCTGGCGTCAGACCCGGACGGTCAGCGATGGAGAAGGCGATAAAGCCCGCCAGCACTGGTACCATCAGAGCAAAAGCGCTGCCCCCACCGATTTGCATCAGCGCAGCGGCCAGAGTGCCCTGTTCTTTAAACGCTGTGATACCAAAAGCAAACGACAGGGCGATGCTCAGACCACCCGCGACCACCATCGGCAGCATGTAAGAAACACCGGTCAGCAGGTGACGATAAGCCCCTGCCCCGCCTTTTTTCTCTTCTTCACTGCTATTGCTCTGTCCGCCAGCCACCTCTTTATATGGCTTCGCTTCTGCAACCGCTTTATCCAGTTCCTGCGCGGTTTTCTTCAGCGCCAGACCGGTTGAGGTGCGGTACATCGGCTTCCCGGCAAATTTCGCCAGATCCACTTCGATATCAGCTGCGACGATCACCAGATCGGCGGCAGCAACTTCTTCCGGGGTGATGGCGTTACCCGCACCCACTGAACCGCGAGTTTCAACTTTCACCCACCAGCCGCGACGGGTCGCTTCAGCCTGAATAGCTTCGGCAGCCATAAAGGTGTGTGCCACGCCGGTCGGACAGGCGGTAACGGCCACAACGCGTTTCTGCGCGCCAGCCTGAGCCGGTGCTGCAGCTGATGCACCTGCAGGTGTTGCCACAGCCGCAGGAGCCTGCCAGGTTTTAGCTTCAGCTTTGGCGCGGTTAAGGAAGGTTTCCGGCTCGCGGACCGCCAGCTGGATATCACCCAGCCAGACCGCTTTGCCGTTCAGCGCCGCATCATCCGGCACGTTTTTACCCAGCACAATCGCCAGTTCAGCGTCGGCAGGGTTCTCAGTCAGGGTCAGGCCCGCAGCAGCTGCGGCGGCAGCCAGACGTTGTTGCGCCATATATGCGGAAGCCAGTCCCAGTGTAGGGTCTTTAATCAGCAGCGTTTTCATTATCGCTCTCCTGCTGTCAGTTAACGGGTTGTAAGTCGACACGCGCCATCATTGCGGCCAACTGCGTACGATCGGAAACGCCAACGTTGCTCTGGCTGACGGCCATCGCCGCCACGGCAGTCGCAAGACGCAGCGTGTGTTCGCTGGATTCACGCATCAGCAGGCCATAAATCAGGCCGCCCACCATCGAATCACCGGCACCCACGGTGCTGACGACTTCACACACCGGCGGTTTAGCAATCCATTCGCCTGACGCGTTGACCCACAGTGCGCCTTCCGCGCCCAATGAAATCACCACATGGGCGATGCCCTGCTCGCGCAGTTCGTGCGCAGCGCCAATCACATCCTGCAGACCAGGCAGTTTGCGACCGGCCCAGATCTCCAGCTCACGGCGGTTAGGTTTCACCAGCCATGGTGCGGCTTTCAGTCCTGCCACCAGCGCCTCGCGGCTGCTGTCGAAGATAATGCAGGGGCAGTGAGTACGCAGTTCGGTCATCCAGCGGGTAAAGGCATCGTGATCAACGCCTTCTGGCAGGCTGCCGCTGACGCAGACCATGTCGAACTGGCCCAGCCAGGTCAGAGAATCAGCCGTAAAACGATCCCAGTCCTGACCCGTGACCTGGAAACCGGAGAAGTTGAGATCGGTAACGTCGCCGGTCTGTTCAGTGAGTTTAACGTTAATACGGGTACGGCCCGGCACCACCTGGAAACGGTTGGCAATGCCCAGCTCGCTGAACAGCTGCTGGAAGCCGTCCTGATTCTCTTTACCCAGGAATCCACCCACGGTGACATCGATACCCAGGTCTTTCAGGACTTTAGCAACGTTGATGCCCTTGCCCGCCGCGTGCAGCCCGGTGGTTTTCACCAGGTTGACTTCGCCGCGTTCAATTTCAGGGGTATATCCCACCAGGTCATACGCCGGATTCAGCGTGATGGTGGCGACGCGTCTGCTCATGCTGCCCCCTCGCCCAGACCGCTGTTGATCGCCTCTTCAATGGCGGTCAGCGCCTGCTGTGCATCGTCACCGCTGGCGGTGAAGCGCAGGCGATGGCCTTTCTTCACGCCCAGCGCAACCACTTTCATCAGGCTACGGCCGTTAGCAGGTTTACCGCTGCCGTCGAGATTGGTCACCGTGATGTCGCTGTTGAACTGCTTGATTACGCTAACCAGCGCGGTGCCTGGACGGGCATGGAGACCATGCTCGTTGCGAATAGTAAATTCTGCGGTCAGCACCTCAGCCTGCTCATCTACTTCGCTGGTCAGCAGTGCGTAAACACCTGCCGCATCCGCTTTAAGCAGGCGATCTGCTTTGTTCTGCTGCAGTAGTGCGCTGAGGTAACCCAGCACTTCCAGTGGACGTTCATCGGTTGCTGAAACGCTGATTAACAGCACCGCGGATTCGCCCTGATGGTCGAATGCATGTTCAGCGCGGCTGATGGCAACGCCGCTGCGCAGGTTGCCGAGGCTGCTGTCGCTGAGCCAGATGCCCTGACCCAGATTCAGCGGAGCCGTCGAGACCACGTCTGCGACGTAGCTCGCATCCACCACACCCGCGGACTGCAGCCGGCCAGCATTCATTGCCTGCAGAGTGATCAGATCGCTGGCAGCGACGTTGAGCGTAATTAATGAGGTGTCGAAGCTGAACTCGGCGGCCTGTTTTTCGCCCATCAGCAACGCACGGAGATCTTCAGCAGAGGCGGTTTTGAGCTGTTCAGCAATGGTGTCATCGCTCAGAACATGGGTCAGCTGACGCAGCAGCGCCAGATGCTCATCCGACTTAGCGGCAATCCCGATGGCGACATAAGCAGTCTGATCGTCACCCCAGGCAATGCCCTGCGGGAACTGAAACACCTGAACACCGGTTTTCAGGACCATGTCGCGGGTATCGGTGGTGCCATGGGGAATTGCGATGCCGTTGCCGAGGAACGTTGAGGTTTGCTGTTCGCGGGCCAGCATGCCATTGACGTAGCCTTCCGTCACATTACCCGCAGCGGTTAACGCGGCAGCAACCTGACGAATGGCCTCTTCTTTATTCTGGGCGCTGGCTCCGGTATGGATGGCCTGCAATTCGAGCTGGAACATAATTCTCCTCGCTTGCTGAGATTGAATCGTTTCAGCCAGTGGGGATTTTTTTACGCCATGCTGTTGAAAACAGGTGGCGCAGTCACCGCTGAAACGTTTCAAGGATTGTGGTACAGCAATTTTGCGGAGGCAAGAGAATGCGCAAACGGCGTAACAGATTTTTGACGTTACGCACATTTCAGGAGGATTAAGGGGAATAAAAAGTGAACAGGCTGACGCGGTTGCTGTAATGCAGAGATCTGTGGACCGAAAATGTCAGCAGCGTCAGCGCTTCAGGGGGTAGTATCGGCTTCGAGCTGAAGTAAGTATGTCATCGCCTCCTGGCGTGAGTTGCCACACATGCTGTATGCAGGCTGCAGGCCTGCGCAGACGGCAGGACGCAATGGCGAACCAAACAGTTTGCAGCGCAGTGAGTCATCGAGCTGAACGCAGGGCGTGTTCGCGGGCTTGCCGTCAGGCATGCCAGGAATGGGTGAAGAGATCGAGGGCGCTGTACAACAGGCACCGCACTGGCTACGGCATTGCATGCTGTGCTCCGGCAGAGAAAGTCGCGGCGACAATAGCAGTCCGGGGCAGAAATTGCCATGAAAGCCGCGGCCTGACATAAAATTTCGCCACCACCATATTGCCAGTTTTCACCGGCACGCGTAACGTTGCGCGCACTTCACTCTCAAGATAGCGAGAACAGCAATGCCAAAAGCCAATGAAATCAAAAAAGGGATGGCCGTCACGCACAACGGTAAACTGCTGCTGGTTAAAGACATTGATGTCCAGAGCCCCAGCGCACGCGGTGCTGCCACCCTGTATAAAATGCGCTTTACCGATGTCCGCACCGGTTTAAAAGTTGAAGAGCGGTTCAAAGGCGACGAGATTATTGATGCGATTTCGCTCAGCCGTCGCAGCGTCACCTTCTCTTATATAGATGGTGACGAATATATTTTCATGGATGACGAGGATTACACCCCTTACTCCTTTAAGCAGGAGCAGATCGAAGAAGAGCTGCTGTTTATCCCTGAAGGCGGCATCCCTGGCATTCACGTGCTGACGATGGAGGGTCAGGTACTGGCGCTGGAACTGCCACAAACCGTGGATATGGAGATCGTGGATACTTCACCAGGCATTAAAGGGGCTTCCGCCAGCGCCCGAACCAAACCAGCCGGAATGAGCACAGGCCTCTCTATTCAGGTTCCGGAATATTTGAGCAACGGTGACCGCATCCGCATCCATATCGCTGAACGCCGTTACATGGGCCGCGCTGACTAAACCGCCAGCCTGCTGCTGATCGCGATAATGTTATAGTATTACACTATTGCGTTATTTTCTGGCGGGGGCGTCCCATGACACGCGTTAATCTGATTACCGGTTTTTTGGGCAGCGGCAAAACCACGCTGCTCTGCCATCTGCTGGCAGCGCGGCCCGCAGGAGAAAAGTGGGCGGTGCTGGTCAATGAATTTGGCGAGATTGGGATCGACGGTGCCCTGCTGGCCGATCGCGGTGCCACGCTGAAGGAGATTCCCGGCGGCTGCCTGTGCTGCGTTAACGGTCTGCCGATGCAGGTTGGGCTGAATATGCTGCTGAAGAGCAAGCCCGACCGACTGCTGATTGAGCCAACGGGTCTGGGCCATCCGCGTCAGGTGTTGCAGATGTTAAGTGCGCCGGTGTATCAGGCGTGGCTGCAACTGAACGCCACTCTGACGCTGCTGGATGCTCGTCAACTGGCTGAGCCGCGTATTGTTGCCAATGAAAACTTTCGCGATCAACTCGCTGCCGCCGACATTATTATTGCTAATAAGCGCGACTGCTGGAGCGAAGAGGACCGTCAGCGCCTGGCTGACTGGCAGCAGCAGATGCAGCCTGCTCGTCCTCTGATACAGACCGAATTCGGTCAAATCCCCCTTTCCCTGCTTGATGCCCCTTATCTGCCGCGCGACCTCCCTGCGCCGCATCACCATCATTCGTCGCCCCCGACCAGCGGTCTGGCGGCATTCCGACTGGATGGCGAGGCGCGATGGCGTCGGGCGCTGAACCACGGCCAGGGCTATAGCGCCTGCGGCTGGCTGTTTGATGCTGACACGCTGTTTAGCCGCGATGCGCTGCTGGAGTGGGTCCGGCTGGCAGCGGTCGATCGCATTAAAGGGGTAATGCGCACGCCAGAAGGCACAATGCGTATTAACTGCCAGGCAAAAGAGTTGCAAAGTGAGACATTCACCTCACTGCCGCCCGATAGCCGTATTGAGATCATCCATTCTCAGCAGGTCGACTGGAATCAGCTACAATCGGCATTGTTGAAGTGCCGTTTACGCTAAGACAGGTATTGTCGGCGGTTATTTTTTTAATGAGTTTTAATTATGCGCGTAACCCGCCTTATTACTATCCTGCTGCTCAATGCACTGGGCATAGTGCTGTTTCTTTCCTGGTATTTGCCGCCTGAACACGGTTTCTGGTTTGGCATCGATAAATCTGTTTTCTTTGGCTTCAATAATCAGATGGGCACTCATCCGCTCTTCGCGCTGATCGTCGCTATCACCAATTTTCGTGGTTTTGATGCGGTATCCCTGCTGGCGATGGGTCTGCTTTATCTGTCGATCTGGCGGCAGGAAACGCCAGAGGCCAGGCGTCGGATGCTGGCCATTGGTATCACCATGTTGTTAACCGCCGTGGTGCTTAATCAGCTGGGCCATTTATTGCCCGTGAAACACTCGAGTCCGACGCGATTCTTTGATCACGTTTATCGCGTCAGTGAATTAACCGGTATTCCCGCTAAAGATGCCTCAAAAGACAGTTTCCCTGGGGACCACGGTATGATGCTGATCATCTTCGCCTGCTTTATCTGGCGTTATTTTGGTTTCAGCCGTTTTATCGTTGCCGCCGCTATTGTGGTGATATTTTCACTGCCGCGCGTCATGGCGGGCGCGCACTGGTTTACCGATATTGCCGTCGGTTCACTGTCGGTCGTTTTAGTCGGACTGAGCTGGTGGCTATTAACACCAGCGAGTGACGTATTGGTTAACTGGTTTTATCGCAAATTACCGGGTAAATATAAGCCCGTGATGTAAATGTTAAGCGCGGTCGGTTTACCCGCCAGGTTCATAACCGCCCGCGCTTATAAAAAACAGCTCCTCACTATTAGGCTGCTAATTAAATTCACGAAAAGAAAAGGTTATGACCCGGCTTACGCGTTAACGGGTCTTCACACCAGGCTGTCAATTAAGAAAACACTGAAACAGCAGGCTATGCCCCGAATTGACCTCCCTTTCATCCCCTGTTCTCACCATTATTTCCCCACAATTGTCTCTAAAATAGTCAGTGTGTTACGGTTTGATTCTCATCAAAAAAACCTATATGAAATTGATTAAAAGCACTCGCCACGGCGTCTGTAATCAGTTAACCTCAGTCGCAGTGAGACTACAGCGGCAGAAAATTCAGATTTTTTACCGTTAAAGTGTGTCCATTAACACATTTTAGTAATTAAGGATTTGTCTTAGCCTGTTTCGCTTATTAATCTCCATGTTTTGTCATCTGGCTGGCGACAATTTTGTCGTAAGGAAATCGAAGGAAAACCCGAATAATGGTCAAGTCTCAACCAATACTGAGATATATAATGCGGATCGTGCCCGCATTGGCGCTAGCCACACTCCTCTCAGCTTGTAGCAGTACCCATAGCAGTCAAAACGCGAATAACGAGAATCATGAAGTTAACAACCACAATGGTTTTTTACTTCAGGCGTCTCAGGATGAGTTTGAAGAAATGGTGCGTAATGTCGACGTTAAGTCGCGCATCATGGAACAATACGCCGTCTGGAAAGGTGTGCGCTATCGCCTCGGTGGCGATACCAAACGCGGGATCGATTGTTCCGCCTTTGTACAACGCACCTTCCGCGATCAGTTTGGCTTAGAATTACCTCGTTCTACCTCTGAGCAACAAGACACAGGCAAAGAGATCACCCGCAGTAAATTACGCCCTGGCGATCTGGTGATGTTCCGTGCCGGTTCAACGGGCCGTCACGTGGGCATTTACCTGGGTAACGATAACTTTGTTCATGCATCTACCAGCAGTGGCGTGATGATCTCCAGTCTCAATGATGACTACTGGAAAAAGCGTTACCGTGAAGGGCGTCGTGTATTAAGTCGTAACCCGACCTGATTATCACCTTCGATTTTCTCTCGCCAGAGAATAAGAAACGCTGCCTGTGCAGCGTTTTTTTTCGTGCCTGAAGATGGCAGGCAGATTTTTATCAGATAAAAGCATTGTATTTCAGATAAATAACGAGACATTTCAGACTCTCTCGTTATATTCTCGGTCGCTTAAACCGAAGCAGTCGTGCGCAATAACATAATAATAATTTATCAGGAGCACCTCATGCCATTGTCGGGGGCACTACGGCGCCGTGACACTACTCCTCGCCGTATCGCATGCAGTAGCGCGATGGCTGGCGGCTTATTCTTTCTTTTGTTCGCCGTACTCTCTTTTCACCAGACCTGGCAGAAGCGCGAACGGCAGCATCAGCAACTGCTGGAGAACAGTCGCACGGCATTGCAGCAAACGCTCTCCACGTTGATTAACAGCACTCTCACTCCCCTGCTTCCGTTTACCCACACTGCCTGCCATAACATAGATCGTGAACTGACCTCACGCGCCGCCTTTGCCGGAAACCTTCGCGCCATTCTGCTGGTTGATAACGGTACAGCCTTTTGCTCGTCAGCGATCGGCAGTTTTAGTCTGCCACTTAATGTGATTGCGCCGCACAGTGATATTTCGCGCGATACCGACCTGCAACTGATGCCAGGCACGCCGTTGCAGCCGAATAAACCGGTGCTGGCCTTGTGGATCAAAAATCCAGGCAGCCTGCAGTCAGGCGTTTTCGCGACGCTCAATATTACTCTCGCGCCTTATCAGCTGCTGGCGTCCCGGCGACCGGAAATCACCGGCATGGCACTCGTGGCACAGCGCAGCGCCTTAACCAGCTGGCAGCCCGGCCTCATTGAGAATAAAAACCTGCCGACGCCCCTGCACCAGCAGGCGCTGACAGGATATCCGCTCCAGTTTGTCGCGTACGGCTCCACTCTGGCAGTCAGCGACTATCAAACTATCCTGCTAAGTGGCCTGTTGCTGTCGCTGCTGTTTGCAGGGGGATGGTGGCTACTGTTGTCGGTGTATCAGCGTCCCGGCAGAGAGCTGATTCGGGCCATGAAACGCGGCGAGTTTCACGTTGAGTATCAGCCGCTGGTGACGTCTCATGATGGCCAGCCTTATGGTATGGAAGCATTATTACGCTGGACTCACCCGACGAAAGGCCCGGTTCCGCCCGATGTCTTTATTCATTTTGCAGAATCACAGAATCTGATTATTCCGCTGACGCGGCATCTGTTTCAGCTGGTTTCCCGTGATGCACATCTGCTGTGTCATACCATTCCCCGTCATGCCAGCCTGAGTCTCAACATTTCGCCCCTGCATCTGGCTGACAGTGGTTTCCGTCAGGATGTGCTGCACTGGCTTGATACCATGCCTGCGGGACACTTTAACTATGTGTTTGAGATTACTGAGCGAGCCATGGTGCGTGATGAAAACGTCGGAGAACTGTTTGACTGGCTGCATCAGCAGCAGATTCATATTGCTATTGATGATTTTGGTACCGGGCATAGCGCGTTAATCTATCTGGAACGTTATGACTTTGATTACCTCAAAATCGATCGCGGTTTTGTTCAGAGCATCGGTACGGACACCCTGACCTCACCGGTTCTGGATTCCGTGTTGCAACTGGCGAAGAAACTCAACTTAAAGAGTGTGGCCGAAGGCGTTGAGACCGGTGAGCAGGCCACCTGGTTAATTAATCGTGGTGTAACGCATTTGCAGGGTTATATCTTTAGCCGTCCGTTACGGCCAGAAACGCTGATAGACTATTTCCGTCGTCATAAGGCCTGACATGACCTGGCCTGAAACGCCCCGGACATCTGACTGGAGGAATCATGCTGTTTCGCTTTGGACTCATACTGCTGTGTGGCCTGCTCAGCGCCCCGCTGCTGGCTGCCTCTGTCCAGCAAAGCTATGCATTCACCCAGGCTGGTGAAGCAAAATATCCGCCTGGTTTCAGCCATTACGACTATGCCAACCCCAGCGCGCCCAAAGGAGGCAGCATCACCCTGGCGGTGATCGGTACCTATGACAACTTCAATCGCTATGCCTCACGCGGCAATCCAGGCATTAACACCGGCACGCTTTATGACGGGCTTTACACCAGTTCAGACGATGAACCCGGCAGCTATTATCCGCTGATTGCCGAGTCGGCGCGCTACGCCAGCGATTTTTCGTGGATCGAGATCCAGATGAATCCCCGCGCCCGCTTTCAGGATGGCACACCGATCACCGCCCGCGACGTGGCGTTCACCTTTGAAAAATTCATGACTGAGGGCGTGCCCCAGTTCCGCGTCGCCTACCGTGGCGTTAGCGTAAAAGCGCTGAACGACCTCACAGTGCGTATAGAAGCACAGAAGCCGGATAAAGATCTGCTGCTTGGATTACTGACGCTGCCGGTGATCGCCGAGTCATTCTGGCACGATAAAAAGTTTAATGAACCGTTAAGCGCACCGCCGTTGTCGAGCGGACCCTATCGCATCACCCGCTGGAAACTGGGTCAGTTTATTGAGTTCAGCCGGGTAAAAGATTACTGGGCCGCCGATCTGCCGGTAAACCGCGGACGTTTTAATTTTGATCGCATGCGCTATGACTACTATCTGGATGATAATGTGGCGTTTGAGGCCTTTAAGGCTGGCGCTTTCGACTGGCGTGAAGAGACTTCGGCGAAGAAATGGGCCACCCAGTATCGCGGCCGCCATTTCGACGATGGCAGCATCGTCAAAGAGACTACGCCAAACGACGCTGCTATTGATACCCGCTGGCTGGCATTTAACAATGAAAAACCGCTGTTTCATGATCGACGCGTGCGTCAGGCTATCTCACTGATGTTCGATTTCGAGTGGATGAACAAAGCGCTTTACTACGGAGCCTGGCATCGCGCCAGCAGCTATTTCCAGAACACGGAGTATGCTGCCAGTGGTGTGCCGGATGCACAGCAACGGGCGCTGCTTGAACCCTGGCGCGCACAACTGCCGCCAGAGCTGTTCAGCCAGCCCTATCAGCCACACAAAACAGATGGCAGCGGCTATGACCGCGCCAGTCTGTTAACCGCATTTGACCTGTTAAAACAGGCGGGCTGGCAGATTAAAAATCGCCGCCTGGTCAATGATAAAACCGGTCAGCCGTTCACCGCCGAGTTGCTGTTAAGCAGCGGTTCTGACATCGACTGGGCACTCCCGCTGCAGCACAATCTTTCGCGGCTTGGCATTACGCTGAATCTGCGGCAGATCGACAGCTCGCAGTATCTGCGGCGCAAACGGGAAGGTGACTACGATATGATTGCCACCGCCTATTCAGCGATGCCCATCCCGACGTCCAGCCTGCAGATCCTCTGGCACTCCGACTACATCAACTCGTCGTGGAACAGTGCGCGGGTTAAAGATCCGATAGTGGATCACTTTGTGAAACAGATTGTGGCGCATCAGGACGATCCTGCTGAACTTCGCCCGATGGCTCAGGCGCTGGATCGGGTGCTGCTGTGGAATGCCTATATGATCCCAATGTGGTACAACGCTGAACAGCGGCTGGCATACTGGGATAAGTTTTCTCACCCTGCACGCAAGCCCGCCTACAGTACAGGGCTGGAAAACTGGTGGTACGACACAAACAAAGCCGGACGCCTGCCGGCCAGTAAACGCTAAGGAGATCACCGTTGGCCGCTTACTTTCTGCGCAGACTGCTGCTGATTATCCCGACCTTGTGGGCGATCATCACGCTTAATTTTTTTATCGTGCAAATCGCGCCCGGCGGCCCGGTCGATCAGGCGCTGGCAAATATTGAGTTTGGTCAGACAACGGGCCTGCCCGGCAGCGGGGCGGAGAGCGCCAGTTCACGCGCCAGCTTCAGTCACATTAATCCTGGCGATAATCAGTATCGTGGCGCACGCGGGCTGGATCCTGAAGTGATTGCTGAGATTAAAAAGCGTTACGGCTTCGATAAACCTCTCTGGCAGCGCTACGGCGAGATGCTGTGGAATTACCTGCGTCTGGATTTTGGCGACAGCCTGTTTCGCAGCGCCTCGGTGATCGGGCTGATCAAAGAGAGCCTGCCAGTCTCGATCAGCCTGGGACTCTGGAGCACCCTGATTATTTATCTGGTGTCGATTCCACTGGGGATCCGCAAAGCGGTGCGCAATGGCAGCGCCTTTGATGTCTGGAGCAGCGCCTTTATTATCATCGGCTACTCCATTCCGGCCTTTCTGTTCGGCATCATGCTGATTGTGCTGTTTGCCGGTGGCAGCTATCTCGACTGGTTTCCGCTGCGTGGGCTCACCTCTGCGCAGCACGATACACTGCCCTGGTATGGCAAAGTGCTGGACTACTTCTGGCATATCTCTCTGCCGGTGCTGGCGACAGTGATCGGCGGCTTCGCCACGCTGACCATGCTGACCAAAAACGCCTTTCTGGACGAGATCCGCAAACTCTATGTGGTGACCGCGCGCGCCAAAGGTGTGCCAGAGCGACGCATTCTCTATCATCATGTGTTTCGCAATGCGATGCTGCTGGTGATCGCCAGCTTCCCGGCCACGTTTATCAGCATGTTCTTTACCAGTTCGGTACTCATCGAAGTGATGTTTTCGCTCAACGGGCTTGGGCTGCTCGGCTATGACGCGACATTGCAACGCGACTACCCGGTGATGTTTGGCACGCTCTATATTTTCACGCTGATCGGTCTGCTGATGAATATCCTCAGCGATCTGACTTATACGCTGGTCGATCCCCGCATCGACTTCGGGAGCCGCTCATGACGCTCTCACCCCTGAATCAGCAGCGCTGGCAGCGCTTTCGTCACAACCGACGCGGCTACTGGTCGCTCTGGATCTTTCTGATCATTTTTCTGCTGTCGCTGGGTGCTGAACTGATCGCGAATGACAAGCCGTTGCTGGTGCATTACCACCAACGCTGGACGGTGCCGCTGCTGTTTGACTACAGCGAAACCGACTATGGCGGTGTACTGGCGACAGCGGCGGATTATCAGGATCCCTGGCTGCGGCAGCGCATCAGGCAGAATGGCTGGGCGCTGTGGGCACCGATTCGTTTCAGCGACGGAACCATTAATTTTGCTACTCAGGTGCCCTTCCCTTCTCCGCCTTCTGCGCAGAACTGGCTCGGCACGGACGCCAACGGCGGCGACGTACTGGCTCGGCTGCTCTATGGCACACGTATCTCTCTGCTGTTCGGTCTGCTGCTGACGCTTCTCTCCAGCGTCATCGGGATTGTGGTCGGCGCGGTGCAGGGCTATTTCGGCGGCAGAATTGACCTGATTGGGCAGCGGATGATTGAAGTCTGGTCTGGCATGCCCGCGCTGTTTCTGCTGATTCTTCTCTCCAGCGTGATTCAGCCTGGCTTCTGGTGGCTGTTGCTGGTCACCGTGGCGTTTGGCTGGATGAGTCTGGTAAGTGTTGTCAGGGCAGAGTTTCTCCGTACCCGAAATTTTGATTACATTCGTGCCGCGCAGGCGCTGGGCGTCAGCGATGGCCGGATTATGTTGCGCCATATGCTGCCTAACGCGATGGTAGCCACACTGACCTTTCTGCCGTTTATTTTGTGCGGATCGATTACCACGCTGACCTCACTCGACTTTCTGGGCTTCGGCCTGCCGCTGGGTTCGCCCTCGCTGGGCGAGTTACTGCTGCAGGGCAAAAACAACCTGCAGGCTCCCTGGTTAGGTCTGGCAGGCTTTTTCACGCTGGCGATCCTGCTTTCGCTGCTGATTTTTATCGGCGAAGCGGTGCGCGACGCCTTTGATCCGGGCAAAGGAGCCTGAATGACGACGCCATTGCTTGCTATCAATCATCTTTCAGTCGCCTTTCGTCAGGGCAAGCAGCTTCGACAGGTCGTGAATGACGTGTCGCTGCGCATTGACGCAGGTGAAACGCTGGCGCTGGTGGGTGAGTCTGGTTCCGGCAAGAGCGTCACCGCGCTGTCGGTAATGCGACTGCTGCATGAGGCTTCAGTGATTTATCCCAGCGGCGAGATTCTGTTTAACGGTGAAGATCTGCTGCGCGCCCGCGAGCAGCGTCTGCGGGGTATTCGCGGCAACCAGATCGCGATGATTTTTCAGGAGCCCATGGTGTCACTGAATCCGCTGCACACCGTGGAGAAGCAGCTGTATGAAGTGCTGTCACTGCATCGCGGGATGCGTCGTCCGGCCGCACGCGGTGAGATTCTCAGCGTGCTCGATCGGGTCGGTATCCGGCAGCCCGCCACCCGGCTCAATGATTTTCCCCACCAGCTTTCCGGCGGTGAACGCCAGCGGGTGATGATTGCCATGGCGCTGCTGACCGAGCCGCAGCTGCTGATTGCCGATGAGCCGACCACGGCACTGGATGTGACGGTTCAGGCCCAGATCCTGACGCTGCTGCGCGAACTGCAACGTGAGCTGAACATGGGCATGCTGTTCATCACGCATAACCTGAATATTGTGCGTCAGCTGGCAGATAATGTCAGCGTGATGCGCAACGGTCACATCGTGGAGCAGAATCGCTGCCAGACCCTGATGAACCAGCCGCAGCATCCTTACAGCCAGCAGTTGCTGGCTGCGGAACCGGAGGGAAAAGCCGTTCCGCTGCCCGCAGCGTCGCCCATTCTTCTTCGTGTCGGGCAGCTTCAGGTGAGCTTTACACAGCGGCGCGGGCTGTTCCGTCGCCAGAACAGTGAAAAGCGGGTGCTTTCCGGATTGAGTTTTAGCCTGCGGCGTGGCGAAAGTCTGGGCCTGGTGGGTGAGTCCGGCTCGGGTAAAAGCACCACCGGGCTGGCACTGCTGCGGCTGATTGCCTCACGCGGCGAGATCTGGTTTGACGGTCAGCCGCTGCATCAACTGTCGCGTCAGCAACTGTTGCCGCTGCGTCAGCGTATTCAGGTGGTGTTTCAGGACCCTAACTCCTCACTCAATCCGCGCATGACGGTGCAGCAGATTATTGCTGAGGGTCTGGCGGTACATCAGCCTGAACTCGACAGTGTGCAGCAGACGCAGCGGGTTATCGCCGTCATGGAGGAAGTGGGGCTTGAAGCGGAAAGTCGCCATCGTTATCCGGCCGAATTTTCTGGCGGTCAGCGACAGCGTATTGCTATTGCGCGGGCATTGATTCTGGAGCCGGAGTTGCTGGTGCTGGATGAACCGACTTCATCGCTGGATCGCACGGTGCAGAAGCAAATTCTGACGCTGTTACGCCGTTTGCAGCAGCAGCGGCAGCTCAGTTATCTGTTTATCAGTCACGACCTGGATGTGGTTCGCGCGCTGTGCCACCAGCTTATCGTGCTGTGCCAGGGAGAGGTCGTGGAACAGGGCGAGTGTGAAAGGCTGTTTGCTTCACCCGTGGCAGATTATACCCGCGAGCTACTGCAGTCGGCGCAGCTTAACCTCCAATAAAGGTTTCTGCTATCGCCACGCCCTGATTTTTCAAACAGCAGTTAGTGGCACTTTCGTCACGACGCTGAATGAACAGGCAGGGCTGCCCTTCGCACTCAGCAACTTTGCAATCAACCTGAATATCCGCCAGAACCTCTTTTAACTGCTGCAGAATCTCCCACGCCGGAATGCCGTCATGGCTGATCAATCGCAGCGCCACGAAATCCTGCTCATCCAGCGTTGCATCATCAGAATCAATGGCGCTGTGGTGATCGCTGGCCCAGCGAAAATGCTGTGGCAGACGATGCACAATTGAAAGTTGCAGCATAGTTTACTTTCCCCGGATGAGTTTATGTCGCAACACCGACCTGCCCGCAGCCAGCGGGTCATTCACCGCAGAGTCCGGACAGGGAGGCCCATCCGTGCGGATTGCAGAAGCGCATTTTTGCGACTTACATCGCACTTCAGCCTATATGTACCGCGTTCACTCACCGTTAACAATCATTTTAGACGCATTATGATTACTTTTTTAACTAAAAATTTTCACAATAAAGAAACAAAACCGTCGGGATGTGCATCACTGCGGGCAATCGGGGAAGAAACCACTGCGCCCGGTTAACGGGTCGCAGTGCGGGGACGTGAAGCGTAGAAGAAGAGCAGCAGAGAAATTGTCGCGCACAGGGCAATTGTGCCGACCATCGGCCAGGCGCTGTTGAAACTCACCAGCGACAGCAGTGCACCGACAAAAGCACCCACGCCAAAACGCAGCGTGCCCGCCAGAGAGGATGCCGTTCCGGCCATATGCGGAAACTCATCCAGGATCACCGCCATCGCATTCGATGAGACCATCGACACGCAGCCGATAAACATCGCGATTCCCATCACCAGCGGCAAAAAGCCGAGGCTGAAGGCGCTGACAACCAGCAACCAGATGCCCATGCAGAACTGTATCAGCAGCCCCAGCCGGAACATCGCCACCGGGCCAAAGCGGCGCACGGCACGGCTGTTAATCAGCGTCAGGACAAACAGAAACACCACGTTGAGACCAAAGTAGTAGCCAAAGTTTTGCGGTGAGACGTGATTCAGCTCAATGTAAACAAAGGGGCCGGCATTGAGAAAAGTAAAGAGCCCGGCAAAGGAGAAGCCGCTCGACAGCATGTAACTGAACGCCCGTTTGTGGCGAAACAGCGTCACGAAGTTGCCGAGCGTGGTGCGCAGATGAAAACGCTGTCGCTGCTCCGGCTTCAGGGTTTCGCGGATTTGTGTGGTTACCAGCACAGTGGTCACTAATGCCGCACCCGCGAGCGCCCAGAAAATTGCGTGCCAGCTCCAGAGCACCAGCAGCCAGCCACCGATGATCGGCGCCAGCAGCGGCGCGATAGTGGTAATCAGCATCACAAAGGACATCATGCGCGAGAAGTCCTCTTTCGAGTAACTGTCACGCATCAGCGCGTTGATCACCACACTGGCTGCGGCGGCAGAAAGTCCGTGCAGGAAGCGCATCAGAATCAGCTGATCGATGGTCTGTGACAGTGCACAGGCCGCAGCGGCGCAGGCAAAGATCAGCGTGCCGAGTGCAATTACCGGCTTACGCCCATAGCTGTCTGCCAGCGGCCCATAGATAAGCTGGCCAATCGCGAAGCCAAGGATGTAGAGGTTAAGCGACATCTGCACGCTACCGGCTGACACCCCGAACTCACGCGCAATCTGCGGCATGGCAGGCAGATACATGTCAATCGACAACGGCATCAGCATGGCTAACAGACCGAGGATGACGACCAGTCCTGTTGGCGAGTTCTTTTCCTTACGCACACCTTCTCCTGCACAAATGAGTCTGGGTCGGGCCGCCTGGCCCGCCCGGTTATTTTGTCTGCAGCTCTTTCGGCAGACCAATACTGGCGATCTCGTCTTCTGTCAGCGCACGGTATTCGCCCGGTTCCAGATCCTCGTCCAGCACGATGTCACCGATGCGTTCACGATGCAGCTCAATGACCCGATTGCCGACGGCTGCAAACATCCGTTTCACCTGGTGGTAACGACCTTCGCTCAGTGTCAGCCGCACATCTGTGGGGGTAATCACCTCCAGCTGTGCCGGTTTCGTCAGGCTCTTCTCATTGTGCAGCTGCACGCCCGCTGTAAACTGTGCGGCCGTATCGTCACTGACTGGCGATTCCAGTGTCACCCGATAGGTTTTCTCGCAGTGATGACGTGGCGAGGTAATGCGGTGTGACCACTGGCCATCATCTGTCAGCAGAACCAGTCCGGTGGTGTCGATATCCAGACGCCCTGCCGCATGCAGTTTGAATGACATCGGCTCTTCGATGAAATAGATGATGGTGGGATGATCGGGATCGTCGGTTGAGCAGACATAACCCTGCGGTTTGTTCAGCATAAAGTAGCGGGGACCGGTCTGCATCTGCAGTACGTTGCCGTCATAGACGACTTCATGGTCGGGCAGCAGTTTGAACGCGGTATCGCGGACAACTTCCCCGTTAACGGTGACACGCTGGCCACGGATCTCGCGATGAGCGATGGCGCGGCTGATTTCCAGTTGCTGAGAGATGAATTTGTCGAGTCGCATGAATTCGTTTTGCCTGTTACTGCGGAGGGAATCTGAAACGGCCTGGTTAACCGTTGAAAATGTGCGGGAAGTATAACGTGATCCGCGCCAGCCTGACAGCGCGTTTACCGCACTTTCATGGCATAATTGCCGCCAGTTATACAAAAGTGAGCAACATGTCTTTTACCTTACGCCCCTATCAACAGGATGCGGTGAATGCCACCGTGGCGCATTTCCGTCGCCATCAGGAACCTGCCGTCATTGTGCTGCCAACCGGTGCCGGCAAGAGTCTGGTGATTGCCGAGCTGGCCCGGCTGGCCCGTGGCCGGGTGCTGGTGCTGGCGCACGTCAAAGAGCTGGTGGCGCAGAACCACAGTAAATATCAGGCCTACGGGCTGGAGGCGGATATCTTTGCTGCCGGACTTCAGCGCAAAGAGAGTCAGCGCAAAGTGGTGTTTGGCAGCGTGCAGTCAGTGGCGCGTAACCTCGACCAGTTCGACAGCGCCTTCTCGCTGGTGATTGTCGATGAGTGTCACCGCATTGGCGATGATAAAGAGAGTCAGTATCAGCAGATCTTTAATCATCTGCGTCAGCACAATCCTCAGTTGCGTTTACTGGGACTGACCGCTACGCCGTTCCGTCTGGGTAAAGGCTGGATTTATCAGTTCCATTATCACGGCATGGTGCGTGGCGATGAAAAATCGCTGTTTCGCGACTGTATCTATGAACTGCCCCTGCGCTACATGATCAAGCATCAGTTTCTGGTGCCGCCGGAACGACTGGATATGCCGGTGGTGCAGTATGACTTCAGCCGTCTCACGGCGCAGTCCAACGGCCTGTTCAGCGAAGCCGATCTGAACCGTGAACTGAAGCAGCAGCAGCGCGTGACGCCCCATATCATCCGCCAGATCGTGGAGTTCGCTGAAGATCGGCTGGGCGTGATGATTTTCGCCTCAACGGTGGAGCATGCACGCGAAATCCTGCGGCTGCTGCCAGAAAACAGCGCGCTGGTCTCGGCCGAAACGCCTGCCAGAGAGCGCGATGCCCTGATTCTGGCGTTTAAGGCGCAGCAGCTGAAATTCCTGGTGAATGTGGCGGTGCTGACCACCGGGTTTGATGCGCCGCACGTTGACCTGATTGCAATCCTGCGGCCGACCGAGTCGGTCAGCCTCTATCAGCAGATCGTCGGACGCGGCCTGCGGCTCTCACCGGGTAAAACCGACTGCCTGATCCTCGATTACGCGGGTAATCCGCACGATCTCTTTACGCCCGAAGTTGGCGCCCCCAAAGGGGCCAGCGACAATCAGCCGGTTCAGGTTTTCTGTCCCGCCTGCGGTTTCGCCAACACCTTCTGGGGCAAGGCGACCGAAGATGGCATGGTGATCGAGCATTTTGGCCGACGCTGTCAGGGCGTACTGGAAGATGACGAAGGTGAGCGCGAACAGTGTGATTTCCGCTTCCGGTTTAAAAGTTGCCCCGACTGCGGCGCAGAGAATGATATTGCCGCCCGACGTTGTCACCAGTGCGACAAAATTCTGGTCGATCCGGACGATATGCTGAAAGCGGCGCTGAAACTGAAAGACGCACTGGTGCTGCGCTGTGGCGGCATGACGCTGGAACAGGGTCATGACGCCAAAGGGGAATGGCTGAAGGCGACCTATTTTGATGAGGAAGGCACCAGCGTCAGCGAACGCTTTCGTCTGCAGACGCCGGCCCAGCGTAAGGCGTTTGAACAGCTCTTTATGCGTCCGCATCAGCGCGCCCCCGGCGTGCCGCTGGGCTGGCAGACCGCCGCTGATGTCCTGGCACTCCAGCCGCTGCTGCGTCATCCCGATTTTGTCGTCGCACGGGCCAAAGGCCAGTTCTGGCAGATCCGCGAGAAAATGTTCGATTATCAGGGCCGCTATCGCCGCGCCAATGAGCTGCGTTAACAGGTGATGCCAGCGAGGGCTGACCGGATGCTGAACCCGGCGAGCGGGTATATCGTTTGCTACCACCCGGCATAACGGCTATACTGCCGCCCGCTTTTGCATGTGCATCAGCGGTATTGAATAACCTGCCTGTTACTGGGTCGCCTGTAGCAGGATTTAAATAAAGAGATATATTAATGCTCACTATCAATGCAGTAGAACGTAAAGAGCAGGGTAAGGGTGCGAGCCGCCGCCTGCGTACAGCAAACCGTTTCCCGGCCATCATCTACGGTGGTTCTGAAGCGGCTGTTGCCATCGATCTGGATCACGACTCAGTAATGAACCTGCAATCTAAGCCAGGTTTCTACGACGAAGTTCTGACCCTGTCAGTTGACGGCAAAGAAACTAAAGTGAAAGTTCAGGCTGTTCAGCGTCACCCGTTCAAGCCAAAACTGTTCCACATCGACTTCGTTCGCGCTTAATCGCGAATTACGTTGAAATGTAAAAGGGCCGGTTGAAAAACCGGCCCTTTTATTTTGTCCCTGATACACAGAGATAATCGACGTGTCAGAGAACAGAAGCCGGGCTAAGCCCGGCTTTTTTTATTTGCTGCTGGTACGGCGCTGAAGCTGGTCGCGCAGATTGGGTGGTGTGCCCTTAATCGTCAGGGTGTCCGTGGCCGGATCCCAGAAAATGCGCTCGCCCAGTAACATCGCATCAAAATTCAGGGTCAGTCCCCCGCCGCTGCCGGCAAACTTCGTCAGCTGACGCAGCGTACTGCGATCCGCCGGGAAGCTCTCTTCCAGCTCGTAGCCCTGCTCCTGCGTAAAGGCCTGGAAGGTTTTCTCGCCCAGTGGTGGCAGCTCGCTCGACAGATCTTCCAGTGCAATTTCCTCGCCCGCCTGCAACTGTTCGTTGCAGTAGCTGTAAACCTGCTGGCGATAGTTCTGCCGTTCCTGCTTATCCAGTTCGGATTCGTTGCAGTAATCATCAACGGCCTGCAACAGACCGCGGTTCTGCGCCTTCGTGTCTAATCCCACTTCGGCACCCAGGAAGTCCATAAAGAAGTCAGCCACTTTACGTCCGACGCGGCCGCGCAGGAAGGTCAGGTAACGGGTCGATTCCGGGTTGGTTTCCCATTCGGTTAAATCAATTCGCGCCACGATATCCGCATGATTGATGTCGAGATAGTGGGTGCTGCTGATATCCATCTGCTCATTGACGCGCATACTGGACTGGCTGTTCAGCACCGCAATCAGCAGATATTCCACCGCCAGATAGCGATAGTGAATAAACAGCACCACGCCGCCTTCAGCGAACGGATATTTGGCCAGCTCGTCGCGCAGACGACCTGTTGCAGCGCGGCTAAAAGCGAGAAAATCATCGTTGCCCTTACGACAATTACGCAGCGCTTCTGCCAGTTCACTTTCTGCATTGAACAGGCCATAGGCTTTGCTTTTTGCGCTGTAAACCCGGTGTAACTCCTCCACCATCGCGTTAACCGTGTTGGTGGCAGGCAGCAGTGAATCGCGCAGCGCCAGTTCAAGCTGGTTTTCATCGCGTTTGATTAACTGATGCAGGGCAATCTGGTCGATATCCAGACTCATGGTAGACTCTCCTTTTAGCACAGGCGCGTATTCAAACACCGCCAGCATCGGCTTTCAACTCTATGCGTGAAGCGAACGTACTGCTTTCGATAAAATTGCGGTAAAAAGTGCGCTATTCCGGTAATATATCGCCTTTTGAAATGAGCTTAGACGACGATATGGCACAATCATCCCGTTACAGTGACGAACGCGTGGAACAACTCCTCGCGGAAATGGCCCAAATCCTGCACAAGGACAAGGCCCCCACCGATCTCTCCCTGATGGTTCTGGGAAATATGGTGACCAACTTAATTAACAGCGATGTCGCTCCGGCGCAACGTCGTTCACTGGCACGTTCTTTCGCCGATGCCCTTCAGGCATCAGTGCGTGACGATAACGCCCATTAATTGGCTGATTTGATTTCATAATATGGTAACCAACCGGCAGCGCTACCGCGAAAAAGTCTCCCAGATGATCAGTTGGGGGCACTGGTTTGCTCTGTTTAACATCTTATTCGCGCTGATTTTAGGCAGTCGCTACCTGTTGGTCGCCGACTGGCCTTCTTCGCTGGCGGGGCGCATCTACGCCTATACCAGCTGGGTTGGCCACTTTAGTTTTGTCGTTTTCGCTGCCTATCTGCTGATTATCTTCCCGCTGACGTTTGTGGTGATGTCGCAACGGCTGATGCGGGTGTTATCCGCGGTGGTCGCCACTGCCGGACTGACGCTGATAATGGTCGACAGTGCAGTGTTCAGCCGTTTCCACCTGCACCTTAATCCTGTGGTGTGGGAGCTGGTCATTAACCCCGACCAGAGCGAGATGGCGCGCGACTGGCAACTGATGTTTATCAGCGTGCCGCTGATATTCCTGGTCGAGATGCTGTTTGCGACCTGGAGCTGGCAGAAGCTGCGTAGCCTGAATCGCCGCTCGTTTGGTAAACCTGTCGCCGCTCTGTTTATCAGCGCCTTCTTTGCCAGCCACCTGATGTATATCTGGGCCGATGCCAACTTCTATCGCCCGATTACCATGCAGCGCGCCAATCTGCCGCTCTCCTATCCGATGACGGCCCGTCGCTTCCTTGAACGTCACGGTCTGCTGGATGCGCAGGAGTATCAGCGCCGGTTGATTCAGCAGGGCGATCCGGAAGCGGTGGCGGTAGAGTATCCGCTGAGCGATATCACCTTCCGCGATGCTGGCACCCGTAACAACCTGCTGGTGCTGACTGTTGATGGTCTGAACAATGCTACGCTTGCCAAAGCGCTGCCGCAGCTTAATCAGTTCGCCAGCGAAAACGTGCGTTTTACCCAGCACTACAGCGCCGGTGATACACCTGAGAAAGGGTTGTTTGGCCTGTTCTATGGCATCTCCTCCAGTTACATGAACGGTATTCTGGCATCACGAACACCGTCGGCACTGCTGGGGGCACTGAGTACTCAGGGTTATCAGTTTGGCCTGTTCTCCTCGGAAGGCTTTAATCCGCCGCTCTACCGTCAGGCGCTGCTGACCGACTATTCACTGCCTGCGACAACCAGCCAGCCCAACGCCAGCACCGTGGCGCAATGGCAGAACTGGCTGGAGAAACAGAAAGCTTCGCAGGCGCCGTGGTTCTCATGGATTGCTCTGAACGGGCCTGATGTCACCGGCGACAACAGCAAAGCGCGTCAGCGCAGTTATCTCCGTCAGGCACCTGCTGTTGATGAACAGATTAGCGCCGTGCTAAGCAGCCTGCAGGCGCGTGATTTGCTGAAGAACACCGTCGTAGTGATTACGGCGCAGCGTGGTCTGGCACTGGATGGCGATCCTGACAGCGCCGGAAACCGTCAGACGCTGCAGGTGCCACTGGTGATTCACTGGCCTGATACACCGGCGCAAACTGTTGATCGGCTCTCTGATCATCAGGATGTAATGGCAACGCTGATGCAGCGACTGCTGCATGTGCAGACCAATCCGGTGAACTATTCACAGGGTGAAGATTTGTTTGCTGCACGTCGCCGTCATGACTGGGTGGCGAGCAGTGAAGAGAATAAGCTGGTGATTACCACGCCGCAGGTGACGCTGGTGCTCAACAACAACGGCAGCTATCGCGCTTATGATGCACAGGGCAACGCGCTGAAAGATCACAAGCCAGAGCTGGCGCTGCTGTTGCAGGTCCTGACCGAGGAGAAGCGGTTTATCGCTAACTGATTAATTATCAGGCAAATAGTCGGCAGGTATCTTGCATTCATGACGATAACCAGTAGACTAATCCTCCAGTGTTCGGCACGTAGCGCAGCCTGGTAGCGCACGGTCATGGGGTGTCCGGGGTCGGAGGTTCAAATCCTCTCGTGCCGACCAAATTACTCTAATAGGTCAAAGGGTTAATCGAAAGGTTAGCCCTTTTACTTTATGGTCTTTTCTGCACATGTGCAATCCCCCTTTGTGTACACTCTCCCCTTCTTCTTAGACCGTTTCCTTCCCATGACAGTACGGAATATCGCTGTGCTCTATTCCTACGCTCCAGCAACTGACGTTGCTTTCGCTACGCTGCTCCCAGGCTGCGCTACGTGCCTCTCTCTTTAACGCATTTCATGCACGCTATGACGCAATACACATGAAGCATTGTGAACGCATAGGGATAACTGATTGATTGTTATGTCCCTACCCCTGTCTATCTAAGACACATATCATCAACAGGCAGGAAAGAAATTCTCTGTATGAGGAAAAGAAAGGAAGCTGGCTATTTTTCAGGAAAGCTACGCTCTGGGGGGTGTAAAGGGGGCTACCGGGGGGTTGCTACTATACGAACTGCACCTCGGAAATTTCTAGCAAAAATTATGATGTATTGGGGGGAAGAATACAGGGGTATACAGAGGGGAAAGCAGAGGCCCCGGCAAGGGGGCATCCAATAGGCAAGGCATCACTGCCCACTTGATGACTGGAAAGCGTAGAAGTATTGGGGCTGCATGAGGATGTTAGGGAGGAAAGGCGTAGGGGGTGTAATGCCACTTAAATTTATCTAAGAAAAATAGCTGTATCAGAGGAACACATCAGATGAAATATAGGGGATGTCAGAAGAATCGACTTCCTCTGAGCAATAGTTGCACGTTAGTAGTTTGATTCCTGTATCAACCCTCACCTCTTTCCCCCAGCTATCGACTGAATACTTCCATTTAGTATGGATATCCTTTGAATCTGCCAGAGACACAGAGCCGCAAGAGGGGCATTTCCAGTTACGGTGTTGTTCCATCGCTGCTTTGTGTCTTTCAGGGCAAGCCTGCTCAAGCCCTAAATCGATAGCCAGCTTTAACATAGCGGGGTCAGTCCATATCCCTTCAACTGAGGCAACAGGAAAGCCAGAGATAACTATCCTGCGCCCTATCTGGTAGGCTCCCTGTGCTCTCTCCACTACTACGCCTCTGTATGAAAACTTACAGAATCCGTTCTGCGTAGAGAAATAAGGAGGGGGCTGTAAGCTGTCTGCCCGCTTCTGCTTACTGTCAGAATGAGAGCTGTTGTATCTCCTTTGGCGTGAAGCCAGATTAAAATTCTTATTCATACGCCCCCTTTAATCATTTCTGGTTACGGAAGAAATCAATAGCAGCCTGAGTGCTATGCATTGGGTGGGAACTCCCCTTCTTCTTCATGTTCTCAGCAAACTGAGCCTGCGCCTGGGCAACACTCATATCAGCCTCAGCAATTTCCCGCATCTGTGGAGGGAGCCATGTGTCCTGTGCGACATTCTCCCGAATACGGCGCATATATTCTTTACGCTCAGCCTCAGTGCGGAGCTTAGAATAGGGAACGTCTGGAAGGGCCTTAGCGGCTTTCTTAGCCTGAAGCTGACGCATTACAGCGGCTCCCGCTTCATCAGCGCTACAGCCTGTCTCTTGCATCAATTGCTGCATAATGCCTTCAATGTCATAGCCAGCGGAGGTGGTGTCTACCTGCTGAGAAGGCTCTTCAAAAGGAGCGAGAGAAGATGGGAATAATTCATAAGTCATTGTATGTTTCCTGTTATGGTTTTTTAATATTTGCAGGGGAAGGAGAGCGGCGATATTTCTGATTAAGAATATGCTCTGTCCATGTAAATGCGTTACGGAAAGAATCTTCTAGATGCTCTGTCCAGTATGCTGCGTGTCTTGCACGTTCAGCGTTAAACGCTTCACGGGTTGCTTTAGAATAATTAGCCATGCTGTGCCTCTTTATAATTATTTTTATGGGCGTAATGCTTACAGGGTTTTCATTTCTAAACGCTTCAGCGTCTTCTTCACTGAATCAATAGTCCACTGAGTACCCCAGCGGCTTAACACTCCACGAGTGTTTAATGCATTAGCTAACGCTGTATAACCATAGCCATATTGAATTAGCTCTTCAAATACTGGCTTCACCTTCTCATCAAAGATGGCTGTTTTATTCTTGCGGATTTCTTCGTACATATATATTCCTATATTGTTATAATTATAAATGGAGAGTTAGGATGATGACTTTCAATGCAAACGAGAGGATAAGCAACGCCATCCATAGCGGGAGATTTTTCAATACTGTTCTTTATTCCATCTGTCTTTCAACTTCAAACATCCAACTAACAGATGAAGGTTCCTTAGTAATGGGGAAAGATAGTTTCTTTCTGCGCATCACATAGCCATTATCATCTTCATATGGCTCATAAGGAAACTCAGCGTCCAGTTGGTCATAAGCCTGTTTAGAATCTTCGCTCAGTGGCTTGCCTAAGATGCGCTGCATCATACGCCCTGATTGTTCTGTTACACGCTGGAGGTAATCATTGATAGCCTCAATATTACCGGCCCTTGCTAAAGCCCGGATAGTTCGCTTGTCTCCCTCTGTAAACTCAACGGGGCAGAGCATTGCATTAACCACTCCCTGAGAGCGCATATACGCCTCTGTGTCCGCATCAAACTGAAAAGTTGTAGACTTGTTCAGGTCAATTGTTCCACGCTCCTGATGCACCTCAATGCGTTTAATGAGGGATTCAGATGCGCAGAGTAAATCCTGACAGTACCGCTCTTCTGGAGCTTTCTCCCCTTTGAGGATTCGGCGTTTACCCAGTAGGTTCTGAATACCTTTGGTAGAGAGTTCAGGCAGGCGCATTACATTCATAAGCTGTTTAACCGGAATGCGAGTGTTGCCTGATGTTGTAGTACTGGCTGAATAAATCAGGTCACCCAAATTCTTAACCAGAATAGCCTCGCTGGTATCCTCTTTACGCTGGATGTTAGCGAAGAGGGAAGCGTAGGGATTGTGGACAGCCTTTGGTTTTCTGCCGCGTGTTTCCTTTTTTATTTCCGCGGCAGTATTTAAGGACATTCCAAACAAGTCTGTCAGTACGGTATCGACTGTACCAGTTACATCATAATCGGCGGGAAGGGTGTCCAGCCGGTCATTTAAAATTTCACCAGTTTCACTGTCAATGGCTGTCATCAAGCCACCAACTTTAATCCATTCAATTTTCATCATTATTGTTATCCTTGAAAGGGTGGTTTATTTCCGCGGTAGTTATTAAGGGCTAATAGCGAGGTAGTTATTAAGGAAATCAGTAATCATCCAATCTAGTAGCTGTCATGGGCATTTACTTCGTAGCCTGCCCATGTGGGGAAGGTCAACAGAATGCCTACGGCGTTACGCTGGAAACTCAGTTCAGCTAGTGAGCTAGCTTCACATGAGCTTCAAAGGTCAAAAGCTTTTGCTGGGAGCGTAGCGAGCACGAGAGTGCGAGATAGCTTCAGGCGTTTCTTTTAGCCTGCCCGGCGAGGGCGTTAGGGTCTTATTCATTTCTACATACCCATATAGAAGAGGTAGAAAGTAAAAATATTTACTTCTCCCTTATATTGAGTCCTTTTTTCAGAAAAAGTAACAAGATTTCATCATAAGGACAGTAAAAAAATAATGTCTCTATAAAGATAATTGTGTCACTTTTTGAGAAAACTATTTTGCTTTTTATTAATTATTTTTCTTATCATCTTCTAACATGCTGATAATATTAGATAGGGGTTAAGCTTATCCTGTAGCGAGGAACGAGCTAAGGCGTTAATCTACTAAGGATAAGCATGATAGCATTTCGCTAACCCTCCACGTTACTACCTTTCCGCCCTGAGCTAATAGCCACACATGCCACTCAGAGGCTCTGTAACGCATCAGGAGAAGAGATAAGATAAAAGTTAGGGGTGGGTATTATCTTAAGCGAGAGGCTACCAAAATACTTCTGAGAGCGTTAGAAAGTGAACGTCTATTCTCTTTGTAATTTTACTATACATAGCAGTTCACACACCATACAGATTTATCCTATGATGCCAGCTTACCCCCTTCTGTACTATCTGGAGAATCTTGTGGATAAAAGATATCAGGTATTTGTTAGCTCTACTTATACCGACCTTGTTGATGAGCGTCATTCAATAATGCTTACGCTGATGAAAATGGACTGCATTCCAGCCGGAATGGAGCACTTCCCCGCCGCTGATGAGGAACAATGGAATTTTATCAAGCGCATCATAGATTATAGTGATTATTACCTTCTCATCATTGGTGGAAGATATGGTAGCTTAGATAATGATGGGCTTAGCTTCACTGAAAAAGAATACAATTACGCGGTTGAGAAAAATATTAAAGTAGTCGCTCTAATACATGGAAGCCCAGAAACACTAACCTTCCAAAATTCTGAACAAGACCCGGCCTTAAGAGAAAAGCTTCAAGCCTTCAGAGACAGGGTTAAGACAAAAAGGTTGGTAGAATTTTGGACAAACTCCAGTGAGTTACCGGGTAAAGTGGCATTAGGTATTATGAACGCCAGGACCATGCACCCTGCAACAGGATGGGTGAGAGCAGACAAAGTGAGCAATGAACACTCCCTAATCGAGATAAACAACCTTAGAAAAGAAAATAGTGAACTACTACTTAAAAATAACAGCCTTGAACGGGAAATAAAGCTTAAGGAAAACACTGAATTAAACATAGGTGAGCTAGCTAGTTTTGAATCTGAATTCGATTTCACTATTACGGGCTACTTAAACGCCTACAACAACAGAAATGAAAAGCGCTCCTACCCTGTAAGCCTTACATGGAAAGAAATATTTTTTCATATCTCTCCAATAATCATCACCCATAAGAATGAATCTACTGTTAACTCCGCAATTGCAGAGTGCGCCAATGAAAAATTAGGTAAAAATATATCATCGATAAAAGTTAAAGAGCAGGACTTCTTTACAATCAGCATCCAGTTAAAAGCATATGGCCTAATCAAAATCGAAAACCTTAAAACAGTGCAAGGGTCAATGGCTTTATTTTGGAGCCTAACTAATAAAGGTTCTCAATTAATGGCACAGCTAAGAATAATTAAAAGTTAACAATGCGGGGGCATCCCGTCCCCCTCATATTATTTTACCCCATCAAATCAGCCACACTACTAGCCTTAATGTGGCTGTATCTGGCTAGCATGCTAATGCTCTTATGCCCTGAGATACATTGAAGCTGTATTGTATTCAGCCCCTTCTCAGCGTATCTAGTGATAGCTGTATGCCTCAGTGAATGGAAGCACACACCATGTACATAGCTGAGTTTTGCTGCCCTTCGAAAGGCTTGTGTAACAGCGTAGGGAGTGAGCGTAAACAGCCTGCTATTAGCCTCCCTTCCCTCACATAATTCCTGTAAGAGCGTTACAGCGTTAGAAGAGAGAGGAACATCACGCCCTTCTCCGTTCTTTGTTTGTTCATCTGACAGATGGATAACACGCTTCTTAAAATCCACCATTGAAGGGGTGATAGCTAATAGCTCATTCCTGCGCATAGCCGTCTCCCATGCAAGCATGATGATAGCTTTAGCCTTCTCACTGGCACGCTCCAGAATCATCCTGTATTCATTCTCTTCTACTATCTTGCTTCTGGGCTTACCAGCATTGGGGAGCTTTACAGGCTTCACTACATCGCTACATGCTACGCCCTTCTCACTGTTAGCCCATCTGAGGAAACGGGAAAGGAGTTGCATCTCTAAGCGTACAGTTGAACCACTCACCTCTTTAATGCGTGCCTGTCTGTAAGCTACAGCATCTTCACTGGTGAGGGATTCCAGCGCCTTACCATTAAGGATCTTCCCTACAGTGTTCAGCTTGAACTTAGCAGATTCGTAGCCTCCCCTTTGCTTTCCATTTCTGGTCATCACTTCTTCAAGGTAGATGGCCTTAAGAGATTCAATTGTGTTGGCCTCTTTCTTTATCTCCCGCTCTTGTTCAATAGCCCATTGCTCTACTTCCTCTCTGGTCAAACGTGTAGCTGTCTTAGTGGGATAGCCCTTAATCCTCACCTGTGCATTCCACTTACCAGAAGGAAGCTGTCTTACTGTAGCCATGTGCAATATTTCCTATGTACATCATGACCTATCTTATTGAGTATGCTAACTATTTCATGCCTTTACAGGTCATGGGGTGTCCGGGGTCGGAGGTTCAAATCCTCTCGTGCCGACCAAATTCCCTGAAAAGCAGCCCAAAAGGCTGCTTTTTTCGTTTCTGTCATCAAAACATAACTTTCATCACATCTCCTGCAAAGCGTTCTATACTTAACAGCGTGTGGGTAACAAGAGGAGAGTTCATGACATTAATCGAAAAAGATGATCCATCCGAAGCACCCGAGTCCGGCGATAAGCAACCTTCCCCGCCAGACCAGAAGTAACCCACAGGGCCGCGTATGACGCGGCCTTTCTGTTTCTGTTATCTCTGCCCACTCTCCGGCTTAACATTCAGAATTGTCCGCTGAAGCAGTTAACATTTCTCTTACAATCAGCAGGTTAACGCGGGCGCCCAAAACTGATCTGCCTCACAAAATCGGCCATCAGTCGCGTCTTTTCATCAAACTGAAACAAAAATGTCACAAAAATTGCCTACTCTAAACTCCCCAGAAATTGACGGATAATTTTTATGGCGATCAAAGCGAAAAGCCTGAAAGATGCGGAAGCTTTACTGCATTCAGGCATTAGCAAAGTGGAACTGGCGTATGACATTGGTAGCGACGACTTCTTTCGTCTGGCGAGCCACTGGTGCGACCGGGGTGCACGCATCAGCAGGGGTCACCACCATTTTGTTGTTTCTCTGAAGAGTTTTGCCATTCCTCCCAACGACTGATTACGGCGGGCTGCTTGCCCTGATGCATCGTGCCTGATTTAATGCCTTTTTGGCTTAAATGGTTTCGCATGCGCTATCCCGACCTGCCGCTGCCGCCTGTTCCAGGCGGCTTTATTCTTTCCAGCCACCTGAACCACAGCGATTATTTGCTGGCGGTGAGTCGCTTTGAACCGCAAAAGTATCATGACGTGCTGGCTGTCGAATGGGGTATTCCCTTACCCGCCCGACTGCATCAGGCTGTCACTAAACGGCGTGCTGAATACCTCGCCAGCCGTTTACTGGTCCGGTCGGTAATGACAGAGCTGGGCATTGCTGATTTCATCCTGACCAACGCATCCGATCGCTCCCCCTGCTGGCCCGCTGGCGTTCAGGCGTCGCTGTCGCACAGTGCCGGTGTCGTCGTGGTAGCGGCAACCCGGCAACGCTGTGCGGTTGGCGTCGATGTTGAGCAGTTGATGTCAGAGACGACGGCGCAGGAAACGGCAGAGTTGTTAATGAATGCGCAGGAACAGCAACTGTTGCAGACGCTGCCCGTCTCCTTCAGCACTGCCGCGACGCTGCTCTTCTCTCTCAAAGAGAGCCTTTATAAAGCGCTGTGGCCACAACTGCATCAGCCGATGGATTTTCTGGATGCTGCACTGGTGTCGGTAGATTTCGCGCAGCAGCGCGCGACGCTGCAACTGGCTCAGGACTTCGGTGGCTGTTTTGCGATGGGGACGTTACTGGAGGCGGAGTTTATGTGGCGCGATAATCAGGTGATCACGCTGATTATGCATCGGCTTTAAAAGCGTTCTAAACAGAACGCCAGTATGTTTTTTCCTGGCCTGTCACCTTGTGATTTGCGACAACCACTAAATCAGAATCCACAATAAGCAGAGGCACAACAGGGGCGATGCGTTCCGCCAGCCACAGGCATATTTCACCACCAAAAAAGAGTAACACGCGATAATGGCTGGATTTGTGCTGTTTTGTGAACCAGACATGAGTGGGTATTACGGAACTTCAGGTATAAGAAATATTTCCCTGGAACAAGGTACGCATGAAAAATTCTCTGTTCAGATTGTCCCCGACCTTTTTACTCTTTTTGCTTGCCTCATCAGCCACTGCACAAACGATCTCCCCTGAAATTACGACGCAGTCAGGCAAAGTCAAAGGCGCAGAGCATCAAAACACGCTGTCCTGGACCGGTATTCCTTATGCAAAAGCACCGGTCGGGGAACTGCGCTGGAAAAAACCGATTTCCCCTGACGCATGGCAAACCGTTTTCGATGCGACCCGGCCCGCGACAGACTGTATCCAGGTTTCCCCGGACGGAGCCAAAGGTGATGAGGATTGCCTGAATCTCAATATCTATCGCCCGACAGAGAGCAGCACACCGCTTCCGGTGCTGGTCTATATTCATGGTGGCAATAATCAGCTGGGCAGTTCCACTGAGTTCGCGCCGGCGTTTATCGCTGAAAAATACAATGCCGTGATTGTCACCGTAAACTACCGTCTTGGCGCACTCGGCTTTAATCCATTGAAAGCGCTGAACGATGGCAACCCGCTGGATGACTCCGGGAATTACAGCTTACTCGACATCAAACAATCGCTGGCGTGGATCAAAGACAATATTTCGGCTTTTGGTGGTGACAGAAATAATATTACCGTTTCCGGATTTTCAGCGGGTGGCAGAGACGTGATGGCGATGCTTATATCGCCCCTTTTTAAAAATACTTTCAACAAAGCCATTGTTTTCAGTGGTGGCATGACCACCTCTGACAAACATGAAGCGGAAAGCATCTTCGCGCAAAGAATAGCGCCTCTGGTCGTTAAACAGGGCATTAAACCGGATGCCGGCGCAGCGAAAAGCTGGCTCCTGTCGGGCTCACCAGAGGTTCGTCATTTTCTCTATCAGCTTCCGGCAGCAGATCTGGCAATGCTTTTTGGCGATGCGGGAATTCGCATGAATCAATTCCCGCATCTCTACCGCGATGGTGTGGTGATCCCGAAGGATGGATTTGAGACCAAAAATTATAATGCCGTCCCCGCCATCATGGCCACAGGACAACAGGAGTTTTCTTTCTTCGCCCGTAACGACCCACTGTTTGCAACACAGGTGAAAGACGGTTCGCTTAAAAATGATACCCCGCTGCTGAATAAATACACCTTTGCAAATTATTATGGCGGGCTGCTATATAGCCTGTTTAATGTTAACCAGTCTGCTGAGCGCATGTATAAAAATTATAACGCGCCGCTGTATGGGATGGAGTTCCGTTATGGCACGGATGCGTTTGTCACAGGTGATAAACTATCGGCCATCGGTTCTTTCCACGGCGTGTTTATGCCTTTTTGGGATAAAAATAAGTATGCTGAATTTACGCAGGATGCGCTGAAGCTAAAAGGCTCTCAGGCATTAGGTGAATCTTTTAATTCCTACATTAAAAACTTCCTGGCAACAGGGTCACCCAACGATCAGACCCTTCCGGAATGGAAGAAATGGACACCGGAAAATGCCGCAGCGGGGGAATCGCTGCTGGTGATGGATGCTAACAAGCAGAAAGCCATTATCTACATGAGCAATAAGACGTATAGCTATAACGATATTCTCACCCGCATTGAACAGGACAACGCCCTGTCAGCGGCAGACAAAAATAGTGTTATCAAAAACGTGCTGAACAATCGCTGGTTCAGCGCACCGCTTGATCAACATTTCGCCCACTAATCCGCGGCCTCCTGCGCTGGCAGGAGGCAAACTTTAACGGATCGACTTCACTGCAGATGACCTGCCGTGCAGGGCTGTTATCTGTGATTTACTGCGTATGAGGCACACCTGCCAACGGATTGTTCAGTCAGCACGGCTGCCTGCTGCTGACGCTTACAGAAGTGTTAACACCGTGTTCAGCGACCTGCACGGAACTTAACGCGCTAACTGCTGAGTGTGCCATCTGCCGTCAAAGCCCGGTATCGGTGCGTTTAACCGAGTCGAGCGTGGCGAGGTCGCGTTCATTACCGGTCAGCTCCGTCAACTGGCCTTCGCGCATCTCCAGCAGCCGGTCGGCATGAATGAAGTAGTGATCGTCATGGCTGATAGCAAACACCGTTTTACCCGCCTGCTGCAACCACGGCAGCAGCTCACGATAGAAGATGCGTCGGAAATGTGGGTCCTGATCTGCCGCCCACTCATCCAGTAGCAGCACATCGCGTTCTTCTGCCACCGCCAGCAACAACGCCAGTCGCTTACTCTGTCCTTTTGAGAGCCGCAGATTGAGCACTTTATTGCCTTCAATCTTCAGCTTGTCCTGCATCTTCAGCCTTTCCAGCCACTGCTGCACCAGCGCCGGATTGGCGGCAACGCCTCCCCGCCCGATTAACCGGTCAAACAGATGCAGGTCGGTAAAGACCGCGGAGAACTGACTGCGCCAGACATCCAGCTCGTCTGCCGTGATCGCTTTACCATCCAGCAGCAGCGTGCCGGACTGCGGTTGATACAGCCCGGTCAGCAGCATCGCCAGCGTCGATTTTCCGCTGCCGTTGCCACCAATCAGAAACACCAGTTCGCCCCGGCGCAGCGCCAGGTTAATCGGCCCGACCTGGAAGCCGTTGTCACCATAGTGAAAAGAGACGTCGCGCAGCTCCAGAGTTTGCCAGTCTGACGACGCCGATGGCGCGTGAAACCCTGCCTGATAAGGCGCGAGGTCAAAGGCGTTGAGCTTACGGAATGCGACCTGGGCGCTGAGCAACGTGGGTAACGCGCCCACTGCAGAAAGCAGCGGCGTGCGTAAGAACAGCAGCGTCAGGGAGAAAGTCGCGGCCACAGCAGTATTGGCCCAGCCCAGGCTGTTAGCCATGAAAAAGACCATGCCGATAGCGCCCAGGGTCATGATATTTGACCAGTTGACCGCACTCAGATGATAAGTATCGGCACGCACAATATGGTGACGCCAGGCGCGGGCATCTTCCTGATAAACCGTGTCATAGACCTGTTGCGCACGTGAGCGGTTAAGCTGTAACTCTTTACGCCCCTCAATCACCGTCTGGTAATCACGATAGAGGTTGTCTTCGATTTCGCGCAACTTTGCCATGTGCTGGTAAACCCGCGAGACCAGCATCCAGCCGCCCACCAGCGTCACACCCAGCCAGAGACTGGTCACCAGCAGCATTTTTGGTGACAGCCACGCGAGATAGATGGCTGAGCCGAGGGTAATGATTACGCCCTGAAACAGCTCCGGCAGACGCACAAAAGCCAGCGTAATTGCTCGCACGTCGCTGGTCAGTCCCGCCAGCAGTTGTGCACTGCCGAGTTGCTCGATGCGTTCAACCCGGCTATCAAGGATTCGCTTGATGAACTCGCCACGCAGTCGCCAGACAAACTGATGCCCGAGCATCGTCAGTGCCAGCTGCGAAGCCAGCGTCACCGCCATCAGCACCACCAGCTGCAACAGGAACTGCGGCAGCACCGCGAATGAGGTGTTGATGGCGACAATCATTTCGCGGTTGATAAAGGCGATCATGCCGATACCCAGCACGGCGCTTAACAACGTCAGGGCAATGACCCCGATAAAAGGCCAGCGAAACTGGCGAAAAACAACGCTTAACAACGTCATGCAGGCAATCCATCAGCTAAAAAACAGCCTGCAGTTTAATGGGATGCCAAATGATAGCAATAGTTATTCTCACCACGCCGTGACTGCCGTAGTGGGTTAAAAGGCGCGACGAAATGTCAGGTTATAACGCCAGGCGCCGGCCAGCGGATGCACGCCTGGCTTAAGCGGCAAAATGCCGTGGTAACGCAGGCGCGACGGCCCGCCCCACACCACAATATCACCATGCTCAAGCAGCACACGCTGGGTGCTGTCGCCCCGTTCGAAGCCACCGAACTGAAACACGGCCGGCAGACCCAGCGACACCGAAACGATGGGCTGGTGCAGGTCTTTCTCATCTTTATCCTGATGCAGCGTCAGCTTCGCACCCGGTTCATAGCGATTAAGCAGACAGGCATCCGGATTAAAGCCAGGAAAGCCCGCCTCCGCCGCGGCCTGCTGCGCCAGCTCGCGAAACAGCGGTGGCATGGGCGGCCATTTGCGGCCATTGAGGTTATCCTGCTGCTGATAATTGTAGCCGCGTGAATCCACCGACCAGCCAAAATCGCCGCAGTTGGTCATCGCCACCGACATGCGATGGCCGCCCGGCGTAATGCGATGGGCAAAGGGGTTCTGATCCGCAATCGCCAGTATCTGCTGATACAGCGCCTCTGCGTCATCACGTGCGCGGCGCCGCAGGATCACGGCCCCCTCCGCCAGCGGCTCCTGCCAGGGTTGCTCTTCACTAAAAAGATCTAACATCAGGGTTCTCCGGATTCAGCGGGAATCAGAAAAGCAGCAAACTGCGGCGACATCCAGCTGACAAATTTATCGCCCTGCTTGCTGATCAGATAGACCGCCAGATGCTGTTCAATTGCCAGCGCTTTGGCTTTCTCGGTGCCGAGCACCATCAGTCCGGTGTCCCAGCCATCGGCTTCCAGCGCCGTGGTGGCAATCACCGTGGCAGAAACCAGTTTATGCTCAATGGGTCGTCCGGTAACGGGATCGATCACATGAGAAATGCGCTTGCCGTCCAGTTCATAATAGTTGCGATAACTGCCGGATGTACTGATACCGTGTCCCTGCAGACTCACGCGTGCCTGAACCGCATTCTCCTGATCGGTGGGTTTCTGGATCGCCACCCGCCACGGCTGCTGTTGCGCATTAAGACCCCGGCTCAGCACGGCACCGCCGACTGACACCAGATAGTTGTTGATACCGAGCTGCTCCATCAGCCGTGCCAGATGATCGGTGGCAAAGCCCTCACCCACCGTCGAGAGATCGACATAGAGCTCTGGCAAATCTTTCTGCAACCATTGTCCATCCGCACCCTGCAGCACTCTCAGATGCTGCAATCCGGTCTGCGCACGGGCGGCGGCAATTTGGGCTACATCCGGTGTATGGATGGGCTGTTTCGTCGGGCCAAAGCCCCATAAATTAACCAGTGGACCGACGGTAATGTCCATCGCCCCGCCGGTTTTACGGCCAATCCGCAGCGAGGTCGTGACAATGTCCGCCATGTTTTCACTCACCGGCTGCGGTGACAGGTCACGGCTCTGGTTAAAGCGCGATAACGCAGAGTCCGGCTTCCAGGTGGAGAGCTCAGCATCATCCGCGTCCAGCTGCTGCTGAATCCGCTGCTGTAAGGCCGCTTTACGCTTACTCTCAACACCCGCCAGGCTCACCCGCCAGACGGTGCCCATGGTTTTTCCTTCCAGCACCATCGCTGTTGTCGGTGCTGATTGATCACAGCCCGCCGCCGTCAGAATTAAAATCGACATAAACAGCAGATTAATCTTATAACTCATCATTCCTCGCCTGTAACACTTTATGAATAGCCACTACAAAGCATAAAGTTTGGGTAAATTCGCTTAAATAGAGTTGAATATTTCACTGAATCACGAGAGCATTCCCCGGTCATCTATCCTGATCCCGCCTCGCGACAGGGGATTAACATTAATCAAAGTAAGGAGCTACAGATGATCTATGCGATTCTGGTCGTTGCCCTGGGTCTGTTTGTTTACGGCAGTTATAAAGTTGTCGAACAGCGTCGTCATCGTCACATGACCCCTTCCCGGCCGCGCCAGTAACGGGCTTAACTGCACCTGATTGGGGCAATCGCTCCCTGACGTGCGCGGCAAGTGTATCAAAACGGGCGTAACGCCTGTGGCTGTGAGAGCGGTAAAGCTGGCATGAATTCTGCACTGTTGAAACAGTGTTTATCTCTGAGAGGTGCAGAATGAAAAATTCACAGAAGTGGCAGTCAGCATGGCATCACTGGTTGAGCTTTTCTGCTTTTACTCTGGCAGGCGTGGCATTTGAAGGCGCGCGGTTTGGCAGCGTTATGTCATCAGAAACAACGGCGCCGGAAGCAACGAAGTGGCCAAAGGCTGATGCGTTTAGCCCGGAAGATAACGCAGGAGCGCAGCCGTAACTGCGCTCCCTTATCACTTAGAACTGGTAAACCAGGCCTACACCCACCACGTCGTCGGTATTGATACCGGCCGCGTCGGTGAAGGCGTTGTCGTCCAGCAGGTTGATCTGGTAATCAACATAGGTAGACATGTTTTTGTTGAAGTAATACGTCGCGCCAACATCGATATATTTTTTCAGATTCTGTGTGCCCCAGTTCTGAACATCGGTGCCACGTGAGGTCACGTAGGCCAGAGATGGGCGCAGACCAAAGTCGAATTGATACTGCGCAACCAGTTCCCAGTTATCCGCTTTATCCGCATAACCAAACGCTGAAGAGTCGGTGCTGCCGAAGCGGGTTGCGTTGAAGGAGCGTGAGTACATCGCTGCCAGATAGACGTTGTTCGCGTCATATTTCAGACCGCCAGTATACACTGACGCTTTATCGCCATGGCCGAGGATACCTGATGTTTCGCTGTTCTGGTCGTTGGTACGGTCAGACTGGAAGGTTGCCGCACCAATGCCGAAGCCTGAACCCAGATCATAGGTCGTGCTCAGACCCCAGCCGTCGCCGTTCTGGCCCAGCACGTCACGACCATTCGGTGACTCGCTGCTGTTGCCATTCTTACCCTGATACTGGACTGCGAAGTTCCAGCCATCCACCAGACCGAAGAAATTGTTGTTACGGTAGGTCGCCATGCCGTTACCGCGCTGATACATGAAGTTATCCGCGCCATAGGTATCGCCGCCGAACTCAGGCAGCACGTCAGTCCATGCGCCGATGTCATAGGCTACGCCGTAGTTACGACCATAGTCGAAGGATCCCGCATCACCAAATTTCACACCGGCGAACCCAACACGGGTAAAGCTGTCTGCTGTCCCCTGGTCTTCAGAGTTGTTTAGTGCTGCCTGGTATTCCCACTGGCCGTAACCGGTCAGCTGATTGCTGATTTCTGTTTCGCCTTTGAAGCCGAAGCGAACGTATGACTGGTCGCCGTCGGAACTGCTGTTGTCAGAGAAGTAGTGCAGGCCGTCAACTTTACCGAAGAGATCTAATTTGTTGCCGTCTTTATTATAGATTTCAGCTGCGTTTGCTGATCCTGCTGCAACCAGCAGTGCAGGAATCATCAGGGAGAGAACGCGACGTTTCATTTTATTACCCTCTGTTATATGCCTTTATAATTTGCCACTGCTAACTGAATGATTAAAAATTCAGCCGGCAGGTCATTGTTGTTTTATAGCGGGTAATAATCCACCAGGAAAATGCTACTAAATTTCCAAAACTGTTTCATCCATCGAAACAGTTATTTCATAATGTAAATAGCGGGGAACTAATAACCAGCACAGATCGGTAAAAAAAACCGCACAAATTGATACACCCCTTCCGATATCTTTGTTATCAACAGCTTACATCAGAGCATTCTGAAGCACTGAATGATAAAACTTATACGACATCTGGTAATAGAATAGACCCCGCTATCATCATTTATTCCATTATTACCTTCATTCTCCCCGAATGAGATGTACAACTTATTATTTCCCGCCGGACAATCTGTCCGGCATTTTTTTGCCTGTCATTTGCCGTCGTACTATATCCTCGTAAACATTTTTAATCTGGTTAAATTAACTTCACTCTGCTTCCGCACAGTTTGTTAAATTGCGCACACTTTGTGCCCGGATAGTCTGAATATCCGCCATGTTAATTTATCACCGTAATTAAGCAAATAAGCCTCTCAGCTGGACCGCATTTCAGCGCTCGCGCAGCGATTCTTTGACTTTATTCAGTGGTTTAATCAGGTAATCCATGACGGATTTCTGACCGGTTTTAATCTCCACATTGGCCACCATTCCGGGCACAATCGGGAATTTTCGGCCAGCGCGGTTGGTCAGCTCGGCTTTCTGGGTACGAACGTAGACACGATAATAATATTGATCACGTTTCACCTCATCCTGCAGCGTGTCTGGCGACACCGTTTCCACTTCGCCGTGCAGATCGCCATAAATAGAGGAGTCATAGGCGGTGACTTTCACGGTGGCGGCCAGTCCGGGCCGAATCCAGGCGATATCGCGTGGATTGATACGCGTCTCAATCAGCAGTTGATCCTCCAGCGGCACAATTTCCATCAGTTTACCGCCCGGTTCCAGTACACCACCCACCGTGGTGACCTGAATATCTTTGACGATGCCGCGCACCGGCGAGTAGAGCGTCGCGCGCGTCAGCTGATCCTCTTTGCCTGCGGCAACCTGCAACTGCGCATCCAGTTCCGCATTGTTTTTCACCTGCTCTTCGTGAGCGCGCACCAGATAGTCATTGCGCGCTTCGTCGATTTTGCCACGTAGATCGCTGACCTGACGACGCAGACGGATCACCTCAACCTGCCCTGCCGCGCCTTTCGCCACCAGCGGTTCGGTGAGCCGCAGCTCATCCTGCACCAGTTTCAGCGACTGCTGCAGGTTACTGATGGTTTCAGTGAGATTACGACGTCGCGACTCATAGAGCTGCCGCTCGCGCGTAACCAGATTCGGCTCCTTCAGCGTTTCGGCACTGAACTTCAGCGGCGTGCCCGACAGCTCCGCTTCCAGCCGCTCGGACGAGGCACGCAGCGTGCGCACTTTAGCCTGCGCTTCACCGAAATTTGACTGAAAGCGCGTTGGATCGAGGGTCGCCAGCACCTGCCCTTTCTCAACAATGTCACCTTCATGCACATTAAGCTGTTTGACGATGCCGCCATCCAGGCTGTCGATCACCTGCGCGCGGCTGGAGGGCGTCACTTTACCGGTGCCCACTGTGACCTCATCCAGAATGGCAAAGTGCGCCCAGATCAGAAATATCGCCAGCGCGGCGGTGCAGAGCCAGATAATCGCTGATGTCCGGCGCTCATGACGGGCAAGATCTTTATCAACAATCACCAGACTCATGCCACATCTCCTTTACCTGCCGTAGCAGGTGCAGTCGCGCGGCGCAGGATCTCGTCGCGCGGACCATCAGCGACAATGCGCCCGTTATCCATCACCACAATACGATCGACCATTTTCAGCAGTGCCGGACGGTGCGTCACCAGCACCAGCGTCCGGCCGCTGATCCAGCCCTGCAGCTGACGAATCACATGCTCCTCCAGCTGTTCATCCATTGCCGCAGTGGGTTCATCCAGCAGCACCACCTGCGGCTGACGCAGGATCAATCGGCTCAGCATCACCATCTGACGTTGCCCGCCAGAGAGCCCGCGACCGCCTTCATTGATAATACGATCCAGGCTGGCGGCGTCCTGCTGGATCAGCGCCAGTGCGCCGCTGATACGCAGTGCCTGCAGCATCTCCTGTTCGCTGGCATGGGGATTGCCCAGCATCAGGTTCTGCCGCAGCGTGCCAAAGAAGAGGCGGGAGTCATGCGACAGCCACCCGAGCTGACGGCGTAAATCAGTGGGATCGATACGCTCAATATCGACACCATCAACAATCACCTTGCCCTGACTGGCCTGTGCCTGACCGGCAAGAATCTTCAGCAAGGTCGACTTCCCTGCCCCGACCTTACCCAGAATGGCAATCTTCTCGCCGGGCTTGATCTGCAGCTGCTGCACGTTGAGCACATTTTTTTCATTCTCTTCGTCATAGCTGTAATGCACATTGCGCAGATCATACTGGCCGGTGAGCGTCGGACAGTGCGCCAGCGTGGCGGCTTCAGGTTGATCGAGCGGCTTTTTCAGCAACTCATCCAGCCCTTTCATCGCCATTTTGGCGTGCTGCCAGCGTGAGAAGACCATGGTCAGCTGCATCAGTGGAGCGATAGTGCGGGATGAGAGCAGGCTACAGGCGACCAGCGTACCGGTGGTGATGTGTGAATCGAGCACCAGGTAAACCCCAAACACCAGCATCCCTGCATAGGTGAGCTGCTGCACCGTCGATGCCCAGCCGGTAAGGCGCGCGCCCCACAATCGCTGCTGATTGCTGATCGCGGCGCTGACTTCATGCGTCTGCTCCCACTGACGCTGGAAATAGGGTTCGGCCTGAAGCGCCTTGATATCCTCAATGCCTTCAATGGTCTCCACCAGCACGGCATTACGCAGCGCGCCCTCACGCAGCCCCTCTTTAGCCAGCCGCGCCATGGGAATCTGAACCAGCAGACCCGGAATGACGATCAGCGGGATCGCCGCCAGCGGAATCAGCACCAGCCAGCCGCCTATAAACGACATGATGAACAGGAACAGGATAACAAACGGCAGATCGGCCGCGGCACCAACCGTGGTCGAGGTCAGCAACTCGCGCACCTGGTCGATCTCACGCAGTTGCGATATAAATGAGCCGGTCGATTTCGGCCGCGCCTCATTACGGATGCTCATCGCCCGGGCAAACAGCATGGCGGAAACTTTCAGGTCGATGCGTTTACCCATTAAATCTGAGACCTGGGTTCGCATCAGCCGGATAAGATATTCAATAGCCGCAGCAATCAGTACCCCGACAAACAGCACCCACAGCGTGGACTGTGACTGCGCCGGAATCACCCGATCGTAGACCTGCATCGAAAAGAGAATTCCGGCCAGTGCCAGCACATTACCGATCACCGACGCCAGTGAGATCTCGGTGATACGACGCCCCATGCCGCGAAAGTTTTTCCAGAACCAGTGTGGCTCATAAGGTTGAATGAATTCGTCGATGCGCGCATCACGGCCACGCGCCGCCACCCCAATCACGCCGACATCGCCCTGAGCACGTGTCAGCAGCTCCGATAAGGCGCTTTCACGCACCACATCGCCGCCTTCACTGAGCCAGTAACGCGCGCTGCCGTCCGCATCGATATTCTCCAGCACCGCTACGCTGGCATTTTCCAGCACCAGCACCACCGGCGTGATCTCCTGACGCCAGCGCAGTTTGTTCTGCGGCACCATGGTCAGATGCAGTCCCAGCAGGCCGGAGAGCCGCTCCAGCTGCTGTGACACCGGCAGATGTTCAAACCAGCGCATCTGCTGACGCAGGGTTTTGCCATCGGCAGGCTTACCGAATCGCGCGGCGACGCGCAGCATGGCGGCAATCCAGTTATCGGTGTTCAGGGTTAACGTACTCATGATTTTTGCCTTATCGCTATTGCAGCGAAGGAAGGAGATCGCCGCTGCTTTGCTGGCGATCGATACCCATGATATCGAGCAGATTGTCTACTGCGGCGGCATAGCGCACGGTGGCGTCCCAGCCATCGTAGAGCGCGGTGATACGTGAGCTGTCAGCCTGAAACACATCCTGTTCTACACTCAGCAGATCGTTCAGGCTGCGCTTGCTCAGACGATATTCATCGGCATAAACATTGCGGGTATGGTCGGCGCTGGCCAGCTGCACTTCCCCGGCAGCCTGCCGTTGCTGCGCGCCAATCATGTCAGCATAGGCGGTTGAGGCGTTCTGATTAATGGCGAGTTTGGCTTGCTGCACTGCAGCCTGCGCTGCCTCACGGTCGCCCTCCGCTGATTCAGTTTTGGCATTGACCATGCCACCCTGATAGAGCGGCGCTTCCACCTGCAGCTGCACTTCATCATCCCAGTAAGACTGGCGATCGTTTTCATAGCGGGTCCGGCCCGCCTGCACTTTGATGGTTGGCCAGTGACCGGACTGTGCCTGGCGTACCCGTTCACGGGCGGCCTCCTGTTTAGACTGTGCGCTGCGCACCGCCGCGCTGCTTTCATAGGCAATTTTGTCGAGGGTGATCTGCTGTTTCAGGAGTGCCTGGGGCAGTTCTGGCAGTGTGGCGGGCACCACGCCGGTCAGTACAGTGAGTTGGGCGGTAGCGGAGCGCAGCTGGGCGCGATACTGCTCAAGCGTGGCCTGCATTGCGGCGATGCGGGTTTCCGCCTGCAGCACGTCTGACTGTGAGTTGAGCCCCGCATCGGCGCGCAGTTTCGCGATATCCCGCACCCGCTGCAGTGAAGCGATATTAGTGTGCGCGATGTCTGCCAGCGCCTGGTAGCGTTTGACTTCGAGGTAGGCCTGTAGCGTATCTTCCGCCAGGGTGGTCATCGAGTCGAACAGGCCGAAGCGATAAGCCTCTGACAGTGCATGCTGTTCATCGATGGCGCTGCCGGTACGCCCAAAGTCGTAGAGCAGCTGGCTAAGCGTGATACCGCCGGAGCCATTGTTGTTGAGGCTCCCGGCGGAGTCAGTCTGATGGGAGCGGCCCGCCGCACCCTGTAGTGAAATCTGCGGATACCAGGCGCTGCGGGCGGCATCAAGATCGCCCTCGCCAACGTGGATCTGTGCCGCCGCTTCCGAGATTTTCGGATTACGGGCGAAGGCCCGGAGAATGGCGTCGCGCAGCGTTAAGCTGGCAATCTGTTCTTCGGTCGGCGCTGCGCGCCAGTTAAATTCTGCTTTGGGTAAGGGTGCGGAAAAGACCGCATTCACTGACACGCCGCTCAGGGCGCACAATAAAAAAGTTAACTGCGCTTTGTTCATTATCCATACCAACAGGGGGTTTTATCATCATGATGTTTTTCCTGGTGAACAACGCGAGCAAAAGGGATGACGATCAGATCCTGACAGAGTTATTGCATTATTTTATTTATGATTAACATCAGAGACACTAAATAACTATTAACATTATTAGATCATATTCTGTACTTATTCCTGTTAAATAGTGATGAAATCTTTAATATTCCGCCTGAATGAATGAAAATTAACCACCCAGCCACACCTGACCACTCCAGACAGGCTTAACAGACCTGCCCGGAAGTCAGTACTTTTACTAATGATTTAGCGTCACACTATCGACTGTGCTGCCGGATGCTGCAACAGGTGATCGGCAAGCGTATAAGGCACATCTGAGAAGAGATGGCTCTCCTGAGGGAGGACAGCAACAGATGCCTGTGCCACATGCCCGGTCTCTGCCTGCTGAGTCTGACTAACGGTTTCCAGCAGCTGATCCAGCGTCTGCCCCTCTGTCAGGCTCGCCGTTTCGGTATGCGATGCCACCTGCACCGTCTGGCTGGCCGTCGCGATATTACCGGCGCTGTCTTTGGCGCTGACCGTCATCGGATATTCCCCCTCATCCAGTGGAGCCAGTTGTCCGGCCAGAATGGTCAGGGACCAGCCACCATCCGCTTTGACACTGGCGCTGTAATGCTGATCGCCCAGCGTTAATTCCACCTGGCTTCCCGGTTGCAGATTGCTGGAGCTGCCCTGAATCAGATGCCAGCTGTTCACATCGGCAGCATCGATTTTGTTATCGCCAAAGGCGATGTCCAGCGTCAGGGTTGGCCGCTCATGTACGGCAACGGTAAATAGCGTGTCCCAGCTTTGGGTATCGCTGTTGCCATAGTCATCCTGGCGATGGAAAGTGGCGGTGAAAGGACCATCCGGCAGCGCCATAAGCTCGCTGGAGGTCATCGTGACCATGCCTTTTGCGTCAGGCTGGTAGGTTATCCCATTGATTTCCAGTGTTCTGCAGCCCTCAATATAGAAGCTCAGATCGTGCTGCGCTTCCTGATAGTTGAGGATCATGTCACCACCGATATCCATTTCGGTGTAGACCTGCTGTAAATCCGTGTGGATATTCAGTTCATGGGTGACGTCGGTGTAGTTTTTTGCCCCATCAATGGACCAGGCACGGATTTCCCCGGCGCTGATAAAGGCGTTCACCTCCGCTGCCGGGATGATCACCTGCCAGTGTCCTTCCTGGCCCAGGGTGGCGTTATAATCTTTTCCGTTGGCGCCGCTGATAACCAGCTGATGGCCCGGCATGACGGTGGTCAGCATGCCGCTCAGCAGCAGATCCTGCTGGCTTTCCGCAAGGTTAATCACATCGTCCGCAGTAATCTTATCGAAGGTTATCTGTGGCAGGCTGCTCTGATGAGTGATCAGCGTCAAATCGTGAGAGTCAGTTGCCGTTTTTCCGTTGGGATCGGTCGCCGTGACGTTGAGGCTGTAAACGCCATCCGGCAGCGCGGTTAAATCACTTTCAGCAAAAGAACCGTACCATTTGCCGTCACTTTCCATGTGCGCGGTGGTGATTTGCGTGCCCAGCGTTAGTTTCAGCACCGACCCCACCGGCAGGTGTGTTGCGCTGCCGCTAATCTCAACACCATAAATGCTCTCGGCAATACTCACCGCGTTGTCACCACTGACCGTATCCACAGTCAGTGTCGGTTTGATGGTGCGATCAGCATAGAGACCAAAATCGACGTCGGTAGTGGTACTGTGGCCCGCTTTATTGGTGAGGATCAGTTGCAGGCTGTGATTGCCATCCGGCACCCCTTTTAGCGCCTCAGCGGGCATAGAGGCGTTCCAGTAGCCCCACTTATTGACCGTACTGTGCCAGCTCTGGTCGTTAAAAGTCAGTGTCACTTTAGAACCCGCTTCACCTTCAGCACGCCCCCGCAGATGTACTGGCTTATGCGCTTCCCAGCTGGCGATAACGCCGTCCATGGCGATGGGTTCGTAAGGCCGTAGTGCCGGGGGAGATGAACTCTTCACCGTGGACAGCGTATTGTCATTAACCGGGCTGCTATGCAGCGATTCCGTGGAGAAAGTGCTGATTGGCAGGTTCAGGCTTTGCGTAGCCACCGGAAGGCTCAGGCTTTGCAGGGGAAGTGGCACGATGGCTGGCAGCGTGCTGTCGGTAACGGCAAAGTCGCTGACTGCCGTCTGGAAAATGGATTCAAGCCGGACAGAACGAAACGTATCACGTGTTGACATAGGTAACCTCAGTTCAGAACAGAAACGCAGACTAAAACGCCCGGATAAACCGGACGTTAAGGCTGTCGACAGGTGGTGGGTCAGCTGATGCTGCCCGTTTCCGCTGGTCGGAACTGGTTACCCGCAGGTAACAGGGATGGAGAAAGAGGACGCTGATAAAGCGACAAAGGGAGCCAGAATAATGATTCACGGCGTGACGCCGTTTGTTGCACCTACCCTAATCTTTCATTCTGCTAATGAATATTGGCAATTATCTGGAAAATAAATTATCACGTGACTAAATAAAAAAGCGGGTGCTTTCGCACCCGCTTCTCCGATCAGCCTGACCGACGTTATTATTGCTACACCACATGAACCTGCAGATTCTGCTGCACCAGCACATCACCCAGGGTGTTCTCACTGGTCAGCGCCGAGTTGTGGTAGATCTCAAAGACTCTGCCCTCTACCGTGCGCTCGCCAGTCACTTCCCAGATACCGCCGTTGCTGTTTGCCAGGGTGACCTGACTGCCATCCGCGCCTTTGATCATCAAATCGTCACTCTGTTTGTCCGTAATATTGAGTGCCTCATTCAGATCGAGTTTCACGGAGTTGGTGCCGGTTTTACCCAAATCGAGCACTTCGATGTGTTCGACTTTCAGGCCCAGCGCGGTGAGGTCCAGACTGAGGTACTCACCGTTAAGCACAAGTGTATCCGTGCCTGCGCCGCCATCAATATGGGTAAAGTTAAGGTCACTGACCGTCACGGTATCCGCGCCGCTGCTGCCGGTAACCGACGCCCCTTCTGCCGTCGTGCCATCAGCCAGCGTAATCACTACGCCGCCGATGGTATAGCCCGCCTCCTCTGCCGGTGCCGCTGCCACCGCGGTGTCACTCGCTGTGGCGGTTTCACTGCTGACCGGCGTTACGGTATCTGCTTCGGTAATCAGCGTCGAGGTCACTGCGACATGGGCGCTGTTATCGTCGCTGCTGGTGCTCGTATTGTGCTGCGTTTCCGTGCTGGCACTGGCGACCGTGGCGCTGTCATCCGCTATTGAGAACAGCGCAAGCGACTCGGATGCCGCCAGCGTGACCGGCAGCACAGCACCCAGCAACAGCGTGTTTGTGGTGGTGTAACTGTTACCGGCTGCGTCGGTAATCGAAACTTTTGCCAGCGTACTCAGCGACAGCAGCAGGCCACCCACCGACAGCAGTGACGGTGAGAAGTTAACCGCGTAACGCCCCAGCGCATCGGTTGTGGTGTTCAGCGTCGGACCGTTGTTGCCGTTGGCCAGAAGCAACGTGACGCTGACTTTTGAGCCCTGGGCGGCATTCAGCGATCCGCCCTGCACCACCAGACCGCTGAGCAGAGAACCCACAATGCTGAGTACAGGATCAACACCCACCAGCGGCTGATTATGCGACAACGCGGTAAAGCTGCTGGTACTGGTCGCGGTGTTGCCACCAATATCCGCCACCGTCACGGTCAGCGGATGGCTGCCGTCCGGAATCCCTTTCAGCGTCGCTGATGGCACGCTGATGCTCCATGCGCCATTCGCACCGATGGTGGTGGTGAGGATGTTGCCCGCCACGTTCACCGTTACCGTGCCACCCGCCGCGTTAGTGCTGGTTCCTCTGATGGTCTCAGGGGCATTAGCCTCTGAGATGTTGAGGTAGCCATCGCCACCAAAGAAGCTGTTCACGCTGACCGTCGGCGTGGTGTGACTCACCACACCCAGCGACGCCGAAGTGGAACCACTGGTACCTGCACCGTTGATGACGCTGGCGGTGACAGTCTGTAGTCCATCTGCAATGGCGGCGAGGTTAGCTGCCGGAACAGAGAGACTCCAGTTGCCATTGCTGCTCACGGTAGTGCTGTATGTCTGCCCACCCAGCGTCACCCGCACCACCGATCCCTCAGCATTGCTGGCGGTACCTGAGATAGTCTGTGCGGTTTTTACATCCACCGCGCTCAACGCACCGTCTCCAAACAGTGAGGTAATGGCGACCACTGGCGTCGACTGGCTGATGGCGTTCAGCGTTCCACTGCTGTTCACCACATTTCCGTAGGCATCGGTGCCAGTGACCGTCACGGTTTTAATGCCGTCAGTGATCAAGGCAAGGTCCGCTTTTGGCACGCTGATGCTCCAGTTGCCGCCACTCACTACTTTGGTGGTATAGGTCTGGCCATTCAGTGTGGCGCTGACGACAGAACCCGCTGAAAGGCTGGAGGTCCCGCTCAGGGTCTGGCTGGAAGCCAGATCCAGGGCGCTCAGCACACCGTCGCCAAACACCGTATTCACTGTCAGGGTTGGCTGGACCAGTCCCAGGGAGACGCCCGCGCTGGTGCTGCTGACGTTGCCGACCGTGTCGGTGACAGACGCACTGACGGTAAAGTTACCGTTAAGCAGCGTCGAGAGCACCGCTGGCGAGACGGCTGTAGAGAACGTGCCGTCGGCGTTGACCTGCGCGGTGACGTTGGTATTACCAATCGCCAGCCTGACGCTGCTGCCCGCTGCCAGCCCGGAGACGGTGCCGCTGATAGTCTGCGTGACCAGCGATTCCGCCAGGTTAAGCACGCCGTCACCAAACAGCGGATTGAGCGTGACCTTCGGCAGATTGTGAATGCCCACCAGCGCCCCGGCAGTGGTGCTGGTGGTGTTACCGGCGCTGTCGGTGACACTGAATCCGACCGTCAGGTTACCATCGGCAATCCCCTGCAGCAGCGCAGGCGTCAGCGAGACGGTAAAGTTGCCATTCGCATCCGTTGCCGTCACAAACTGCTGTGCGCCCACCGACACCACCACACGCGAACCCGTTTCCGCACCGCCCACGACGCCGCTGATGATCTGCGTCGACAGCGCATCTGCCACGTTCAGCAGACCGTCGCCGAACAGCGGATTCACCGTGATGGTCGGCAGCAGCGTATCGACGCGGACACCGGCGCTGGTGCTGGCGGTATTGCCCGCTGCATCCGTGACCGAAGCCCCTACCGTCACGTTGCCCTGTGCCAGCGTGCCCAGAATATCCGGCGTTACCGTGGTGCTGAAGGCGCCGCCCGCACCCACGGTAGCGCTGAGCTGGCTGTTGCCCACCGAGAGTGTGACCACACTGCCCTGCGCAACGTTATTTACCACGCCGCTGATCACCTGTCCGGTGGCGATATCGGCCAGATTAAGTACCCCATCACCAAACAGTGACGTCAGCGAAATGGACGGTGTCTGGGTAAAGATACCAATTGAGGCGCTGTTAGAGGCAACGTTACCCACGGCATCCCTGACACTGACGCCCAGCGTCAGATTGCCATCCAGCAGTGAGGTCAGATCGCTGCCCGGCAGGTTAACGCTCCACCTTCCGCCCGCCTGCACCGTTGTACTGTACGTCTTGCTGCCAAAGGTCACAGTCACCTGTGAACCTGCAGCTGCGTTGCTGATGACGCCACCGACCAGCTGTCCGGCTGCGGCTTCTGCAATGTTCAGCAGGTTATCGCCGCCAAACAAGCCGGTGAGCGGACCAACGACCGGCACCGCATCGACAATCGCCGTAGCGGTTTCACCCACCGTGCGGGTGTTGCCTGCAGCATCCGTCAGGGTGACGTCAATATCCAGCTGACCATCGGTGAGCAGACCCAGTACCGACGGTGGCACCACGATAGCCCATTTACCATCCTGACCCACTGAGGCAGAGAGCGTGGTCCCGCCCAGCACCACGGAAACTGTGGCACCGACGCCCGCGGAGAGTGCGGTCCCGGAGATCGTCTGCGCGACGGTGGTATCCAGCGCACTGAGCGTGCCGTCGCCGAACACCGAATCAACCACCAGCGTCAGCGCACTGTTGACCACTTTATTGACCGTTAGCGTGGCGTCGGTCTGGTTGCCTGCAAGGTCATTGACCCGCACGCCAAACACCAGCGCGCCGTCATTGAGGCTCGACAGGACGTTCGGCGCAAGATCGATGCTCCAGCGTCCGTCAGCCCCCACCGTCGTGGTGGCGATCGGGGCGGCATCGCCCAGATAGAGGCTGATGGTCTGGCCTTCGGCTCCCTGCGCGCTACCGGTCAGCACCTGACCGAGCACCAGGTCTGCGGCGTTGACCACGTTGTCGCCGAGGAATGCGTCCACCAGTACCAGTGGCGCGGCGGTATCGACCGTCACTGTCTGGGTAGCCGTCCCCACGTTGCCGGCGGCATCCGTCAGCTGCGCGGTGATTGGCGTGGTGCCATCGGTAAGTGCCTGCATTGCGCTGGCAGGAACGGTAGCAGACCAGGTGCCGTTGGTTTGCACCACCGCGTTGTAGGTCTGGCCATTGAAGGTCACAACGACCGTGCGGCCAGCCTCAGCGATATCGGCGGTGCCGGTAATCGCCTGGCTTAGGGTGCTTTCATTGCCATTAACCTGGTTATCACCCGCAAAGGTATTGATCGACAGGGTTGGTGCAGTCAGATCGATCAGCACGTTACCGCTGGTCGTCACCGGTGTTGTGCCATCTGTGGCCGTCACGGTGATGCCGACGCTGCCGTCCGCATTGCCAAAGGCGGTGACGGGCAAGGCCCCGGTCGACCAGTTGCCCGACGCATCCAGCGTGGTGGTGTAGGGAACACCATTGATCACCACCTCCACTGACCCGTTCGCGCCGAGGTTAGCCGAAGTACCACTTACCGCTACCCCACCCGCCACATCCTGGGTGCTGATAATGTTGTCGCCCGAGACTGTGTCCAGCGTTACCAGCGGGCCTGGTGGTGGCGTCAGATCGACGGTCAGCGAGACAGGCACGGTTGCGGTATTGCCAGCCAGATCGGTCACTGCCAGCGTCAACGTGGTCGATGGCGTAAAGGTGGCCATCTGCTCTGGCGTCAGCGTCACGCTCCAGTTGCCGTTACCGTCAACAATTGCGGTGCCAAGGATGGTGGTATTCAGCGAAACCGTGACGACAGCACCGGTTTCTGCGCCGGTCGTGGTGCCGCTGAGTATCTGCGGCTGAATGCTCTCGGCGTAGTTAACGACGTTGTCGCCAGTGAAGTCGGTAAAGCTAAGCACCGGCGGGGTTTTGTCGAGCACCAGCGAACTGGTAATGGTGGTGCTGTTGCCCGCTGCATCGGTTGCTGTCACGCTGACCGGATAGGTGGCATCCGGCAGTGCTGAAAGCTGCGCCTGAGTCAGGGGCACCGTCCAGTTGCCATTCGCATCCACTGTTGCGGTATAGGTCGTGCCGTCAAGCGTGAGCCCCACCGTCTGATTCGCGCCCACCTCACCGGTGGTGCCGCTCAGGGTAATGCCCGCGGCAACATCGCTACTGTTTACATAGCTGCCGAGGAATTCCGGATTGACTGCAGGCTGTGGCGCGGTGAGATCAGCGGTGAATGGCAGTTGCGCTGATGCGCTATTGCCCGCTGCATCCACCACGTTGACCGTCAGCGTCTGCGGCCCGCTACCCAGTGAACTCAGGGCATCCGGCGGAATATCCACGGTCCAGTTACCGTCGCCATCCACTGAGCCAGAATAGCGACTGCCGTTAACATCGACGGTGATGCTGACCGCCTGATTCGCCCCCACACTGCCGGTGGTGCCGGTCAGGGTCACGCCTGCCGCCGCTTCACTGATGTTCAGCAGATTATCTCCGCCAAATGCACCAGGGTTAAAGCCGGGTACCGGCACGGCCACTTCGGTGACCACATTCAGCGCCGTGTTATCGCTGTTACCCGCGATGTCGGTTGCGGTCACGGTAATAGTGTGAGTGCCGCTGGTGAACGTGGCCAGCTGCGCTGGCGACAGGGCCAGAGACCAGCTGCCGTCGGTCTGCACCGTTGCAGCCAGCGGCTGATCATTATTGAAGCCGGAGATCAGGACCGATACAGTCTGACCGGCACCGCTAATGCCGGTGGTACCCGTCAGGATCTGTTCCGTTCCCGCCTCGGCAGCGTTCAGCGCACCGTCACCAAACGGCAGATTCAGGCTGACATCCGGCAGCGAGTTAATCGCCACCAGCACCGTACCGCCGAAGCTTCCGGTGTTGCCGTTCACATCGGTGACGGTCACCGTCACCGGCCAGTTGCCATCCGGCAGTGACTGCAATACAGCAGGTGGCAGGTCCAGTGACCAGCGGGAACCATCCTGACTGAGCGTTGCGGAATAAACAGTCCCATTGAGCGTGACGGTGACCCCCGCTGCGTTATCAACATTCACCGCACCGGTAAGCGATCCCCCTGCGGCCGCCTCTGCGGCGTTAATCCGCCCATCAATAAAGGGTGTATCCAGCGAGGGGTCAGCAATCGGTGTAATCGCAGAGATAAATGTTTTGGTCGCCTCGGTCGTGTTTCCTGCCCGATCCGTGGTTGTGAGGGTCAGGGTATGTTCCCCGCTCCCCAGGCTGGCGATCACCTCTGGCGTCAGGCTGGCCGTCCAGTTGCCACTGGCATCGACCGTGACGGATAACGGGATAGCGTCATCACCTGCCGTGACGCTCAGCGTCTGACCCGCCACGACGGTGGAGGTGCCGGTAACCTGCTGCACCGAGGCGGCTTCACTGATGTTAATAACGTTGTCGCCGAACTGCGTAACGGCAAAGTCAGCGGAAACCGGTGGGGTTTGCAGGATCTCAACGCCTGCATTAGCCTGCGCCGGATTTCCGGCAGCATCAACAGCAGTGACCACCACTTGTGTCAGTCCATCGTCAAGGCCTGTGAGCGCACCTGATGCCAGGTTCAGCGTCCAGCTGCCGCTGACATCCGTGGTGGTGCTGAACGTCAGCCCGCCAAGAGCGATGTTTACTACACTGCCTTCCGGCAGGTTAGTACTGTCACCACTCAGCGTTATCGGGCCTTCGGTTTCTGCCAGACTGAGCAGCGAATCGCCAAACGGTCTGTTCAGGGTCAGCGCTGGCAGGGTGTTAAACGCCACATCCAGTGAGGTGGTGGTGTCCGTGGTGATATTGCCCGCCGCGTCAGTGACAGAAACGGTGACCGCATTGGGGCCATCCGCCAGTTGTTGCACGTCGGCCGTCGGAACAGTAATTGTCCAGTTTCCGTCGGCATCTGCCGTGGCGGTGTAGCTGACATTATTCAGCGTTACCGTCACAGGTATTGCGCCCGTGGTGGTGCCGCTAATGGTGAGATCCTGCAGCGACTCCGACAGGTTAAGGGTGTCGCCCGCGCTGACCGTGATATCCGTCAGCACAGGACGTGTGGTAATAAAATCAACCTCCTTCGTGGCGGTCGCCGGATTACCCGCGACATCCGTTGCGCTGACGGTAAAGGTCTGGCTGCTGCCTGGCACCACATCGGCAAAGGCCGTGGACGGTACATTCACCGTCCAGTTGCCGTTTGCATCGAGCAGGGTCGTCGTCGTGTAATCCGTGCCGCTCAGTGACACCGTTACGACAGTACCCGCTGCCAGCAGCGTGCTGCTGCCACTGACCGCAACCTCTGCAGTGGACTCGGTGGCATTGATCACATCATCGCCGGCGACCACGTTCATGGTCAGCGTCGGCTGAACCTGCGCGCTGGCCAGCACAACCAGACTGCCACTGGCACTGGCCGGGTTACCAGAGGCATCGGTTGCCACCACCTGCACCAGTTGATCGCCATCCGGCAGATTACCCAGCGCGGCGGCCGGAACGGTTACCGCCCAGCTGCCATTCGCGGTCACCGTGCCGCTGTACTGCAGGCCGTTCAGCGTCACCGCCACCAGCTGGCCCTCAGCCAGATTGGTGCTGGTGCCGCCGATGCTCAGATCCTGCTGCGACTCGGCCTGGTTAAGGAAGTTATCCTCACTGAGCGTCCCGAGGGTCAGGGTCGGCAGATTCAGACTGTCAGCATCGCGCGTCAGTGTGGTCTGAACCGCAACCGCCGGGTTGCCCGCTGCATCGGTCATTGAGACAATAACCGGGTAGGTGTTGTCCGCCAGCCCCTGCACGACGCTGGCAGGCAGCGTCACCTGCCAGGTGCCGTCAGAGAGCACCAGAGTGGTGTAATCGACATTCTGGAAACTGACCGTCACTGTCTGCCCGGCATCCGCCACCGTTGCCGACCCACTAATGGCGACCGCTTCCAGTACCTCCAGGGAATTGATGATGTTATCGCCGCCGATGGGGTTGACGCTCAATACCGGCGGTGTGAGATCAACGGTGACGGCGCTGGTCAGCAGACCGCTGTTACCGGCCGCATCGCTGGCATTGACCACCAGGGTATTGATCCCCTCGTCCAGCGTCTGCACCTGCGCAGGTGTTAAATTCAGAATCCAGTTGCCCTGCGCATCCACCGTGGCCGGGTAATCATTCCCGCCTAGCGTCACGGTGACGGTCTGGCCGTCGCCCGGCACACCGGTGCTGCCGGTCAGTGTCTGGCCGACACCCTGCTCAGCCAGATTCAGATAACCATCACCAAACGGGGTGTTTATGCTGACCGACAATGCCCCGGTTGCCACGGTGATTTCACGCGTTTCCGTGACCGGGTTACCCGCCGCATCACTGACTGTCACAGTCAGGATGTAAGCGCCGGCCTGAATACCGGCCAGCGAACCGGCAGGCAGTGTCAGGCTCCAGTCGCCCTCCTGGGTAACGGTAGTCGTCCAGAGCTGATTGTTCAGGGTAATCGTGACCTGCTGCCCGGCTTCAGCATTGCTGCTGCCGCTGAGGACAATCGGAGCGAGGCTTTCGGCGATATTAACGCTGTTATCGCCCGCAACGGCGTTCAGGGTCAGCGTCGGTGGCGTCAGATCCACCGTTACGCTGCCCGGTGTGCTGCCGGTGTTACCCGCCGCATCCTGCACCGTGACGGTATAGCTAATGACATCTTCTGGCAGGTCAGCCAGCGCCGTAGCAGGCACGTTGATCTGCCAGTTGCCGTTGCTGTCGACCGTACCGTTATACGTGACGCCATTCAGCTGCACGCTGACGCGCTGTCCGTCACCTGTTACACCTGTGGTGCCGCCCAGGGTTTGTGCTGTGGCGATCTCGCTGCTGTTGAGCACTCCATCGCCAAAGGCAGAGAGGATTTGTGGTGCCGGCAGAGTGGTCGCCAGTACGTTAAGCGTCGCCTCACTGCTCAGGGTCGACCCGCCGCTGTCTGTCGCGGTGACGGTCACGGTGTAAGGCCCATCGGCGAGCGCCGTGAGTGCCTCAGCCGGCACGATCGCACTCCAGCGGCCAGTGGCCGAGACCTGCGCGGTATAGCTGATGTTGTTAAACAGCAGCGTCACCGTACTGCCCTCAGGCACATTCACCGAGGTGCCGGTCACGATCAGCGACTGACCCAGCTCCTGTGCATTCAGGTAGTTGTCCTGGCTGATGGCGTCCATCGCCAGGCCAGAGGCGTTGCTGTTCACGTCAAAGTTGAGATCACGGCTAGTGGTGTTGCCTGCCACATCGCTGACCGCCACAGTGAAACTGGCGCTACCGTCATTAATGGCCGCCAGCGCACCGGCTGGCACGGTCAGGCTCCACGCGCCGCTCGCCTGCACGGTGGCGCTGTAAACCGTCCCCTCAATGTTCACAGTGACCAGCTGGCCCGCTTCAACATTGGTGGTGGTGCCCGAGAGACGCTGATCGGTGAGGCGTTCCGCGCCATCAACCACGTTGTTACCGGCAAACGCATCCAGCGTCAGGGTTGGCAGTGTGCCGGGTTCCACTTTCAGCGCCAGGTCACGGCTGGTGGTGGTGGCATTGCCTGCCGCATCGCTGGCGGTCACGGTCAGTGGATAGCTACCGTTGCCCAGCCCGGTGTAAACCGTGGCAGGCAATGCCAGCGACCAGCTGCCATTAACGTCAGCGGTGGTGCTCAGCGTGGTGCCGTTGAAGCTGGCCACAATCAGCGCGTTTGCTTCGCTGCTGCCGGTCAGCGTGAGCGGCTGCTGACTTTCGGCAGCATTGATAATGCCATCGGATGGCGTGATGAAGTTCAGCACCGGAGGCACGGTATCCACCACAATGTTGCCATTCGCCTGGCTGGTGTTGCCTGCTACATCACTGACAACCACGGTGTAAGGCGCATTGCCCTGTGGCAGCGCAGCCAGAATATCGGCCGGAACCGCGACCTGCCAGTTGCCCGTGGCATCCACCGTACCGCTGTAGTTACTGCCGCCCAGCGTCACAACGACCGTCTGGCCGTCACCGGTTACGCCGGTGCTGCCGGTGATCACGCCACCTGCCGAGGCTTCCTCACCGTTGAGAATGCCATCATTGAATGCCACACCGGGAGTGGCCACTGGCAATGCGCTGGCGACAATCGTCAGCGTGGCGTCACTGGTCGCAAACTCTGTTCCGTTAGCGTCGCTGGCGGTGACCGTGATGATTTGCGGGCCATCTGCAGTGCCGGTAAAGGTGCCAGCCGGTAAGGTGAGGCTCCAGCTTCCCTCTGCCGCCACGGTGACACTGACCGGCGTCCCATTAGCCACGACGGTGACAATGCTGCCGTCCGGCAGACCACTGGTGCTGCCGCTCACGACGATGGCGCCATTCACTTCCTGTGCATTGAGGTAGTTGTCGTCGCTAATCGGTGCCAGCGCAATCGACGGCAGGGTGTTGTCCACGCTGAAGTTAAGCGGGCTGCTGGCCGTATTACCCACGACGTTAATCACACTGACGTTCAGTGTCTGATTACCCTCCCCCAATTCAGCCAGTGCACCTGCAGGCAGAATGATACTCCAGTTGCCACTGGCCGCGACCACGCCACTGTATTCGGTGCCATTCAGAGAGATGATGACCTGCTGGCCCGCTTCAACATTGCTGCTGCTGCCGCGGACCGTAATCGGCTGTAGCTGCTCTGCCGCCGTCACGATGCCATCACCGGCAAAGGTGCTGCTATCTATGGTCAGCGCAGGCTGTATCTCCGGCGAGGTAGCCACATTCAGATCAATCACCTGGCTGCTCTGATTACCGTTCGCACTGGTTTCCGTCACCGTTACCAGATTACTGCCTGACGGCAGTGCTGCTAGCGCTTCAGAGGCGATCTGCAGCGTCCACTGTCCATTTACGCCAACCGTGGTGCTGTAAATCTGGTCATTAAGCTGGACCGTGACAATATCGCCATTCTGACCGCTGCCACTGACGACCAGCGGCTCCGCCAGTTCACCTGTGTTCAGCGCATTGTCGCCGCTGATCGGTGCGACCACCAGCGGAGGCGGCGTTGTGGCAACTGTCAGCGCACTGTTCTGGCTGTTGCTGTTCCCCGCCTCGTCGGTGACGGTGATCACCACGGGATAGCTGATGCCGTTAGTCAGACCGGCCAGTGCCGCTGGCGGCACAGCCAGCGTCCAGTTTCCGCCCGCCTCAACGGTGCCTGTGTAGGTGACGCCATTCAGCGTGACACTCACGCTGTCGCCTTCAGTGCCTGCACCGCTGAAACTGAAGCCGTTGGCCTGTTCTGCAATGTTCAGCACGCCATCGCCAGCAGGCGTATCAAAGCTGAAGTCGGGTGGCGTGGTATCCACGGTAACCGGGAATGGCGTGGTGGCGACGTTGCCGCTCAGAGTCGTGACAGTCACGTTAAGATCGTAACGACCCTCTGGCAGCAGTTGCAGACTGGCAGCAGGCACGGTAGCCGTCCAGCTGCCGTCGGCGGCAACTACTGCCTCATAGGTCTGGTTATTCAGTACAAGGCTGACGCTGCCGCCGGGCGCAACGGTGCCGCTCAGGTTCAAATCCGTGGTCGTTTCAGTCGCATTGATAATGCCATCGATGGCAATCGGATTAACGGTCAGCGCGGGTAAGCCGGTATCAACAATCAGCGGTTCACTGATGCTGGTGCTGTTACCTGCCACATCGCTTACCGTCACGGTAACCGGATTGCTGCCCTGCGGCAGTGCCTGTAGCGCATCTGGCGGCAGCGTGACGCGCCATTCACCATTTGCTGCGACCGTTGCCGGATAACTTATGCCGCCCAGGGTCACGCTGACGGCCTGGCCTGGCTGGACTGAGCCGGTCAGCGTCTGCGCCACGCTGGCTTCATCCGTGTTGAGAATGCCGTCAGTGAAAGGCGTATTGATTTCCGGGTCTGCCAGCGGCGTAGTCGCCACCAGCAGCGGCTGATTGATCTGCACATCACCCGAAGAGACGGTAACCGTGGTGTTACCCTGCGGCAGATTTGCCAGGTCAGCAGCGGGCACCGTCAGGGTCCAGCTGCCGTTTATATCGGTTGTGGTGGTGTAAACCGTGCCGTTGGGTTCCAGCGTCACGCTGATCGGACTGTTAGCCGGCAGGTTTGCCGAGCCGCCACTTACAGTGAGATCACTCTGTGCTTCCAGCCCATTCAGCGCATTGTCACCACTGATCGGGGTCACCGACAGCGACGGTTCGGGTAAGATAACCACGCTGAATTGCCCTTCAGCAGGCAGCGCCGGGTTACCGGCCTGATCAGTAATCGCTACGGTAAAGGTTTTTTCGCCCAAACCGCCCAGCGATCCGGCGGGCAGCGTCACACTCCAGCTACCGTTCGCCAGTACCTCACCGTCGTAAGACTGCCCGTTAATGGTCAATAATACCGGCGAACCGGCCGGTACGCCGGTGACATTGCCGGTGACCAGAATGTCGCTGAGCTGTTCCGCGCTATCGACCTGGTTGTCGCTGGTCACGGGATCAATGGTCAGTGCGGGTGACGTGGCCGCCAGCACGGTAACGCTGGTCAACTGCGTGGTGGTGTTGCCATACGCATCGCTGATGGCAACGTTGATCGGATAGATCTCATCGCCCAGCTGGCTGACAATCGCGGCGGGAACCGTCACGCTCCACGCGCCGTTGGTATCCACGGTGGTGGTGTAGGTTTCATTATTGAACGTTACCGTGACCGTATCGCCCTGCGCACCGCCGCGCCCGTCGAGAGTGAGATCCTGGGTGTGCTCAGCGATATTGATATAACCATCGCTGCCCGGCGTGGAGACTTCCAGCAGCGGCGGCGTGGTGGCGAAAATCAAGGGACTGCCGGTTTGTGTGGTGTTGCCATCGGCGTCCGTTGCCACCACCGTTACGGTCTGGGTGCCATTCGGCACATTCGCCAGATCAGAGGCAGGAATATTGACGCTCCAGTTGCCACCCTGCGCCACCACGGCGCTGTAAGTCACGTTATTCAGCGTGACGCGAATGATGTCGCCTTCGTCGCCAGTGCCGCTGACGATCAATGGCTGCTGCGCATCGCTGTTGTTGATCGCGCCATCATTAGTGAGATCGTTGATCGTCAGAGCCGGTACGGACGTGGCGACCCGCAAAGACGTATCCTGCGAGCTGCTGTTACCGGCCGGATCGGTCACCGTAACCGTTACCGGATAGGTCTGATTGGTCAGCGAGTCCAGATCGGCAACCGGAACGGAAGCACTCCAGGTTCCGTTTTCATCAACGACGGCGTTATAGGTCTTGCCGTTTAACGCCACCGTCACGGTGTCGCCCGTGGTGCCGGTGCCGCTGATCAGCAGCGGCTGAGTCAGTTCGTTGTTGGTCAGAACCCCATCACCGCCCGGTGCGGTCACGGCCGCAACCGGAAGTTGTGTGTTGACTAACAGCGGTTGCGTCTGGGTGGCGATGTTCCCGCTGGCGTCGGTCAGCGTGACGGTCAGCGTATAGCTGCTGCCATCAGACAATGCCTGCAATGCTGCTGGCGGCAAATCAACCGTCCAGTTGCCCTGCTCATCGACTGTGGCGCTGTAACTCTGGTTGTTCAGCGAAACAGAAACCCGCTCGCCCGGCAGTGCACCTGAACCACTGACCGGCACACCCGCCGTCACTTCACTGCTGTTGAGAATGCCATCGCCACCTGCGACCTCAGCCACAATCAGCGTCGGTGGCAGCGTGTCGACGCTGAAATTCACCGTCTGGTCCGCGCGGTTGCCCGCCTCGTCAATGGCGGTAATGATCAGGCTGTTAGCGCCCTGCGCCAGTAAAGCGAGATCGCTGGCAGGCACTGGCAGGCTCCAGCTGCCGTCGGCATTGACAGTGGTACTGTAAGTTTTGCCGTTAAGTTCCACTTCCACCTGCTGGCCCGCGACGGCCTTGCCGGTGCTGCCGCCGATCAGCAGATCGCTACCCGCTTCCGTCCGGTTGAGAATACCATCGGTGATCGCACTCTCGTTCAGCGTGATTTGCGGCAGCGCAGAGGCGACCACATTCAGCGGAGCGGAGGCGGTCAGCAGCGTATTGCTGGCATCGACGGTCGTCACTGAAATCTGTTTCACACCGTCGGTGATATCGGTGAGTGCACTTGCCGGAACGGTGACGCTCCAGACGCCATTGCTGCCCACCACCGCGCTGTAATTACCGCCGTTAAAATTAAGCTGCACCGTCTGGCCTGGATTAACACCCACCGCCGAACCGCTGATGATCAGATCGCTGCTCAGCTCCTGCAAATTGAGGAAGCCATCCGCGCTGACCGGTTCATTGATTGAGATGATGCCAGGTTCGCCAGCTGCTGGCGCGACGTTAATGTCACGGGTGTCAGTAGCCACAGTACCGGCTACCGTCGTGACGCTAACCGCGATGGCGGTGCTGCCCGCTGCCAGTGCGCTGAGCGCTGCAGACGGGATCTGTGTACTCCAGCTGCCATCAGGATTGACCGTGGCACTGTAATTCTGACCGCCCAGGGTGATGGTGACTGTCTGGCCCGCCTCCACATTGCTGGTGGTGCCGGAGAGCGTCTGATCCAGGGCTTTTTCGCTGTTATCCACCAGATCGTCACCGGCAAACAGGGCAATAGCCACTGTCGGTGCGCCGGGTTCAGCTGGGGTATCCACCACAATCGCCCGATCTTCGCTGGCGATTATGCCCGCCTGACTGGAAACCGTGGCCGTGATAGTTGCACTGCCCGCCGCCAGTGCTGCCAGTGCGCTGGCTGGGACATTCAGGCTCCAGCTGCCATCCGCGCCGACCGTGGCGCTGTAAGTCTGGTCGCCCAGCGTGACTGTGACGATCTGACCCACCTCGACATTGGTACTGCTGCCGCTCAGCAACTGGTCGCTGGTTTTCTCGTCGTTGCTCAGGACGTCATCACCGGCGAACTGATTGATGATGAGGGTGGGCTGGCCCGGCTCAGTCACCGGTGGCTCGACGGTGATCGGCAGCGTGTCGCCAACGCTGGTGCCCGCTGCGTTGCTGACCGTCACCACCAGCGAGGCAGATCCTGCGGCCAGCGCACCGAGTGCATCGGCTGGAATCGCGATATTCCAGCTGCCGTCAGGATTGACCGTGCCGCTGTAGCGCTCTCCGCCCAGGGTTACGGTCACAATCTGGCCCGCTTCGATGTTGGTGGTGCTGCCTGAGACCGCCTGAGCCTCCAGCTTCTCATCGTTGCTCAGGATGTTGTCTTCAGCGAAGGCATTGACGGTTAACGTTAGGGCATTCGGTGAAGTGCCCGCTGACGCCACCAGGAAGTCACGGGTTTCACTGACGGCTGCGCCGAGCGTATCGGTGACTGTAGCGTTCAGGGTCGTGCTACCGGCGGCCAGCGCCGCCAGCGAACTGGCCGGGATCGAGACGCTCCAGTTGCCATCCGCGCCAACCGTGGCGGTAAAGGTCTCACCATTCAGGGTGATAGTGACCTGCTGGCCCTCAGCAATATTGGTGGTGGTGCCGCTCAGCAGCTGATCGGTGGCTTTCTCGCTGTTGCTGAGGATATCGTCACCGGCAAAGGCGTTGATGGTTACGGTGGCTTCACCCGGCTGCGTCGCCGGGGCTTCGACGGTGATCGACTCCGAAGTTGTCGCGGTGTCGCCCGCCGCATTGCTGACCGAGGCGGTCAGGGTAGTGGTGCCTGCTGCCAGTGCGTTCAGCGCGGCGGATGGCACGGTGACGCTCCAGCTGCCGTCACCCTGCACGCTGGCGCTGTAGGTCTGACCACCGAGGGTCACGGTGACGATCTGTCCGGCTTCAACGTTGGTGACCGTGCCGCTGACAGGCTGATCGGACGCTTTCTCGGCGTTGCTCAGGTCGTTATCGCCAGCAAATTCATTCAGGGTCAGCGCCGGCACGCCAGGCTCAGTCACAGGTGCCTCAACCGAGATATCGCGGGTTTCGCCTGCGCTCACACCATCGACGTTGCTGACGGTGGCGCTGATGACATTGGATCCCGCAGGCAGGTTGCCCAGCGCACCAGCCGGAACAGTCACGCTCCAGTTACCACTGCCATCCACGATGCCAGCGTAAGTCTGGCCACCAAAGGTGATCGTGACCGTCTGGCCCGCTTCGACGTTGGTGGTGGTGCCAGAAAGCGTCTGGGCGGTCCCTTTTTCGTCGTTGCTGAGGATGTCATCCCCGGCAAATTCATTGATGGTAACGGTCGGTTCGCCCGGTTGCGTCACCGGCGCTTCCACGCTGATGGGCAGGCTGCTGGTCACGGTGTTACCGGCCGCATTGCTGACCGAAACCGTCAGTGTCGTTTCACCTGCCGCCAGTGCGCTCAGGGCCGCTGAGGGTAGCGTGATGCTCCAGTTGCCCTGCGCATCTACGCTGCCGCTGTACGTCTGACCGCCCAGCGTGACCGTCACAACCTGACCCGGTTCGATATTGCTGGTGCTGCCGGTCACCGTCTGATCGGTGGTTTTCTCTGCGTTGCTCAGCTGGTTGTCACCGGTAAATTCATCCACCGTGACCGCAGGCGGACCCGTAACGACAGGCGTATCGACGCTGATTGCGCGGTTTTCACTGGCTTCAATGCCAGCCTGATTAGTGACGACCGCAGAAATCGCAAGTGAACCGGCATTGAGCGCATTCAGCGCCGCAGGTGAGAGCGTGACGCTCCAGTTGCCCTGCGCATCCACGACTGCGCTGAAGGTCTGATTGCCCAGCGTGATGGTGACAACCTGACCCGCTTCCACATTGCTGGTGGAGCCGCTCAGCAGCTGATCGGTGGCTTTCTCGCTGTTGCTGAGGACATCATCACCGGCAAACTGATTGATGGTGATAACCGGCGTTCCCGGCTCGGTCAGGGGCGGCTCGACGTTAAAGGTCAGGCTGCCACTGGCGGCGGTGCCTGCCTGGTTAGTGACGGTTGCTGTGAGGGTGGCGTTGCCGGTGGCCAGCGCGCTCAGCGCATCCACAGGCACAGTAATACTCCAGCTTCCGTCCGCGGCTACGCTACTGCTGTAGCTCTGGCCGCCCAGTGTCACGGTGACCACCTGCCCGGCTTCAACGTTACTGGTGCTGCCGGAGAGCGTTTGTGGCGTTGTTTTTTCGCTGTTATCCAGCAGGTTGTCGCCGGCAAAGGGATTCAGACTGATAACCGGTGTCGCGGGTGTACCGGGATCGGCGGCAGCGACGGTAACCGGCAGGCTGCCCGTAGCGCCTGTGCCCACCGCGTTACTGACGCTGACGTCGATGGTGGTGGTGCCTGCGGGAAGTCCCGCCAGCGCGGCAGCGGGGATCGTAACGCTCCAGCTGCCATCCGCGCCGACTGTAGTGTTGTAGGTCTGTCCGCCCAGCGTAACCGTAACAATCTGACCGGCTTCGACATTGCTGGTCGTGCCGCTCAGCACCTGATCGGTCGTTTTTTCCGCATTATCCAGCACATTATCGCCAGCGAAGGCATTCAGGGTGATGGCAGGTGTCCCGGGTGTGACCGGTGTTCCCGGATCGGTGCCACCGGCGTTGCCGCCGCCGTTACCTCCACCCCCTCCGCCACCGCCGCCGATGCCCACTGCCAGTCCGGCTAAACCGAGCACACCCAGACCGCCTGCGGTGATGACGCCCATTGACGTATTGGCGTTATCCGCCAGCAGCAGCGGCTCTACGCTGTCGAGTGATTCATAGGTCGGTGTGATCGAACGGGAAGCGAGTTCAGCCCCTTCTGCGGTCTGCGGGAAAAGTGCATGTTCCGGTGGATTGACGCCATCATCGAACACCAGTTCGCTGTGCTGACCATCGGCGTCATCAAGAAAGAATTTTTGGTAGCGTACTGTGCTGCCGTCACGCATTTTCAGCACCAGATCGTTACCCTGGCGCTCAAACTGCGTCACCATGTCTCGCGTGCCGCTGATACGTACAACGCTGGGTTCGGTGAGGTTAATGGACTGTGATGAACCGCCAGTGGTCTGTGAGAGGAGTGTACCGTTTTCGCGCGAGATGATATCTACACGGCTCTGTGTGAGTTCTGCCATTTATAACCTCTGTTACACCAGATTAGCTAATATACTGAATCCTTAAACATAAATTTATTTTATGCTTAAAGTCTTCACGCATCATTTCACCTCCTGAGATGAAGAAGGTGTCTTAACCTGGCGCAGGTAAAAATGGCGAAACTAAGCCGCGTCACTAACGCACATAAAATAGGCGCGCAGCGGTATTATTATTAGTTTTTGAGTGTTTTAAGCTGTACAGACTTTCACACAACGTAAAGGTTGTGACTGATTAACTTTTAGCGTAACCATGTTAAAAATCAATTTCAATGTACAGATTTGGTTATGATTAAATCGTTATTACATTAGACATAATCGAAAATTTGTTGTCAGGTAATGCGCTTTGTCTTTGTTTTTTCATGTCAATTTATTGCTGACTGTTTCTATAAATGATGCGCTGAGGCTTAAAACCACTGCGTCATTAACGTGAGGGCCATGACAGGAATTTTTTTAATTGTGTGATTCAGTCAGCATTTACAGGTGGTCCTGTTCTGCGTTTTTAACAGCAAGCCCTTGAAAAAAGGCAGGGAAATTTGAGTTAAGTACTCACGGGTGAGCGGTGGTCATACCAGGAAAGTTCTGGAAAAAATTTGCGATGCAACAAAAGTCGGTAAACTGCCGGTTTTGCCATTTATGCGATGTGACTGCACCACTTTTGACAAGAGGCGCAACGGCCACTGACTCGCGGCCAGTGCTACACTTTTCCGCTTTAACATTGATGAATCCGACCTATGACCGCACTGGACGCTTCACAACAACATAAACATCAAAGCCGCCTTAACTGGGGTACACGCACTATCTTTTTAATTAATGGCTTAGGGATGTCAGCCTGGGCTCCGCTGGTGCCGTTTGCCCGGGATCGTCTGCAGCTCAGTGGCGCGTCCCTGGGCGCCTTGCTGCTCTGTCTGGGTATTGGTTCGCTGGCGGCGATGCCGGTGACCGGCACGCTGGTGGCGCGTTTTGGCTGCCGTCGCGTGATGTGCGTCTCCACCCTGTTAGTACTGATGATGATGCCGCTGCTGGCGACAGCAGACTCTCATCTGGTGATGGCGGCTGCGCTAATGCTTTTTGGTGCCGGGCTGGGCATGCTGGATGTGGCGATGAATTATCAGGCGGTTCAGGTTGAGCAGGCTGCAGATAAACCGATGATGTCGGGCTTTCATGGTTTCTTCAGTCTTGGTGGTATTCTGGGCGCAGGAACCGTCAGCCTGTTGTTGAGCCGGGATTTCACTCCACTGACCGCTACGCTGGTGGTAATGGCAATAATGCTCTTGCTGCTGCTGTGGCGATTGCCGGTCCTGATGAATGCGCGTCTGCATCAGCCCGATCAGCCCTGGCTGGTGATCCCACGTGGCTGGGTTGCGTTCCTTGGCCTGCTCTGCTTTATCCTTTTCCTGGCGGAAGGGGCCGTACTGGACTGGGGCGCGCTGCTGCTGCTGCAGAACCCGGCGATGTCACCCGCCTATGCCGGACTCGGCTATGCCGTCTTTTCCGTGGCGATGACGCTGGGCCGTTTTAGTGGCGACAAGATCATCCAGCGTTTTGGCCGCTATCCTGTGATGCTCTCCGGCGCCCTGACCGCCGCAGCGGGTATGTGTCTGGCCGTCTGGCTGCCGTGGCCGGAGATCGCTCTGCTGGCTTTCCTGCTGGTCGGCTTTGGTTTATCCAATACGGTGCCGATGTTGTTCAATGCTGCCGGGAATCAACAGGATATGCCTGCGAACCTGGCGATTTCTGCCATGACAACGCTGGGATATGCGGGTATTCTCTCAGGTCCGGCTTTAATCGGATTCATTTCGCAATGGATCAGCCTCAGCGGCGCATTTTTACTGATCGCCCTGTTGCTGTTAGCGGTAGCCGCCAGTGCGCGAAAAGTTGCGCGATAATTCAGGTACCTGACACGCTATGTTGTATAAGTTTCCACTGACCTCCGGCAATGTCACCCGCTTTTTTGTGGTTTTCAATCTGGTGCTCCTGCTGGCGCTGGGCTTTATGGTGCATAACTCGGTCAATGCCTGGCTGACCGGGAAACGCTATGCCATGGACGATCTGGCGCGTGACGTACAGAAACGTATTGATGCCTATCGCTTTGCCACCTGGCAGATATATGAAAACCTCTCAACCAGCGCAGCCGGTGCGCCACCTGGCAGTAACCTGCAGGAGACGCGGCTGCGTCCTGATGTCTATTATCTGGAAAAAACCCGGCGTAAAACGGAAGCACTGATTTTCGGCTCACATGACAGCAGTACGCTGGATATGACCATGCGGATGTCGAACTATCTCGACACGCTGTGGGGCGCGGAAAATCCCACGTGGTCGATGTACTTTTTAAATGGTCAGGACAACAGCCTGATTATGATTTCGACCCTGCCACTGAAAGATATGGCAACGCGCTATAAAGAGAGCGCCATCAGTTCAATGGTGGATAGCCGTCGCGCTGAGATGCTGCAGCAGGCCAATGCGCTGGATGAACGCGAGAGCTTCTCGCCACTGCGCCACCTCGCCTTCCAGAACGATCACTATTTCACGCTGCGCACCACCTTTAACCAGCCGGGCCATCTTGCCACTGTTGTCGCCTTTGATCTGCCGGTTAATGATATTGTTCCGCAGAACATGCCGCTGGAAAACTTCCAGCTGCGTCAGGACACCTCAATGCCTGCCAGCAGCAGTGAACAGCAGGATGTGGAAAATACCCGTGTCTCACTGGTTAATCCCAATATCGAGATTGCGGCCACCCTGCCCAGTACGCCGTTGCAGCTGGTTTATCAGGTGCCGATTACTCGCCTGATTATCGACAGCCTGCATAATCTGCTCTGGCCGCTCCTGATCAATCTGCTGCTGTTCCTGCTCTCGCTGGCGGGGATCGTGCTGCTGCGTCAGCAGTCACTGCGTCCCAGCGAAAACCAGAGCGCTGAACTCGATTCACTGCGGGTGCTGAATGAAGAGATTGTGGCCAGCCTTCCGGTCGGTCTGCTGGTTTATGACTTTGCCAGCAACCGCACTCTGCTGAGCAATAAGATTGCTGAACATCTTTTGCCTCACCTCAATCTGCAGAAGATCATTAATATGTCCGACCAGCATCAGGGCGTGCTGCAGGCCACCATCAACAACGAAGTGTATGAGATCCGACACGCCCGCAGCGTGCTGTCGCCGCATACGCAGCTGTTTATGATGCGTGATCAGGATCGCGAACTGCTGGTTAACAAGAAATTGCAGAAAGCGCAGCAGGTGCTGGATCGCAATCATCAGATGCGCCAGCAGCTGCTGCATAATCTGGGCCATGCGCTGAATCAGCCACTGGAAAAAATGGTGGCGCAGCTGGTGCAGCTCAGCCAGCGTGATGCCGATGAAACCGTACTGGACCTGCTCGACGAGAGCCAGGGCCTGGCGCGACTGGTAGATGATATCGTGCTGCTGAACCGGCTTGAAGCACACGACTGGTCACCGGATGCGACCGTCTTCAACCTGCAGGAACTGCTGGATGAGATTGCGCTGGAAAGCCTGCCGTTGATGCGCCGCAAAGGGCTGTCGCTGGTGGTGAATAATCATCTGGCGAATGACGAGACGCGCTTTGGCGACCGTCGCGCCCTGCGCAAAGTCCTGACCACGTTGATGCACTACGCCCTGACCACGACCCGCTGGGGGAAAATTACCCTGGAAGTTAAGGCTGCGGAGAAGCAGGCCGACAGAGTGATCATCGAACTGGTGGATACCGGTGCGGGCCTGACGGTGGATGAACTGGCGAATGTCGACTTCCCGTTCCTGGGGGATACCAGCCAGGATCGTTACGGACAGGCCTCCGGCATGGCGTTCTTCCTGTGTAAGCAGCTCTGCAAGCAGATGGGTGGCAGTCTCGATATCGTGGCAAAAGCGGATATCGGCACGCGCTATAACATGCAACTGCCGCTGGTGCTGGAAGAGAAGCGTGAGGAAGAAGAGGAAAAAATTCTGGATGGCGTGACCGCGCTGGTGGAGATCACCGTGGAGGACGTACATAAAATCGTCTGCCGCCATCTGGAGAACTGGGGAGCGCGTTGTCTGACACCTGATGAGCGCATTTCCGGTCAGGATCACGATGTCATGGTGACCGACGATCCCTCGAAGCTTAGCGGCTGGGCACTGCTGCTGGCGGAAGATGAATTGGGTCATCATGCACTGAACGACCAGCAGTATCGGGTCAATTTCAATCTCAGTAATGCGATGCTGGATGCATTGCTGGCCCTGATTGAGAAACAACTGTCGCATGATGTGATGGATAACGACATGGAAGACGACGCGGCCACGCCATTAATGAGCGGCGGCTATTTCCAGCTGTTTACGGAGACAGTACCGGTTGATGTGAAGAGACTGTATACTGAGTCGGCGGAAAAGGACTACGCCTCGCTTGCTCAGACAGCGCATCGCCTAAAGGGCGTGTTTGCCATGCTCAATCTGACTCCCGGCAAACAGCTTTGTGAAGAGTTAGAACACCACATTAAAGCGTGTGACGATTCAAACATTACAAATACCACCAGTGATATTGACGCTTACGTCAATCAACTGCTGCAGCAAGGTAACCAATAAGATGAATAACTTAAACGTAATTATTGCCGATGACCATCCAATTGTCCTTTTCGGTATCCGAAAGTCTCTGGAACAAATTGAATGGGTCAACGTTGTAGGTGAGTTCGAAGACTCAACAGCACTGATCAATAATCTGTCCAAGCTTGATGCCAACGTCCTGATCACCGACCTCTCTATGCCAGGTGAGAAGTATGGCGATGGTATTACGCTGATTAAATATATTAAACGCCACTACCCGGATCTCTCGATTATTGTTCTGACCATGAACAATAACCCGGCGATTCTGAGTTCAGTCCTTGATCTCGATATCGAAGGGATTGTCCTGAAACAGGGCGCGCCTACCGATTTACCAAAAGCACTGGCTGCACTGCAGAAAGGCAAGAAATACACGCCAGAAAGCGTTGCGAAACTGCTGGAGAAGATCAGCGCGGGTGGTTATGGCGACAAGCGCCTGTCACCGAAAGAGAGTGAAGTGCTGCGTCTGTTTGCAGAAGGTTTCCTGGTAACCGAAATCGCCAAGAAACTGAACCGCAGTATCAAAACCATCAGTAGCCAGAAGAAATCAGCGATGATGAAACTGGGCGTGGATAACGATATCGCACTGCTGAACTACCTGTCCTCTGTCAGCCAGAGTCAGGTCGAAAGAGACTAAGTTCCTCCTGAAGCGGTGCAGCTGCACCGCTTCGCCTCTGCCCTTTCCTGCCCTATCCCCGCCGCGTTTTACGAACCCGTTCAGCATAGATTGCCAGCGTCACTTTCAGCACGTCTAACGTCACCGGCTTCGACAGACAGTTATCCATACCTGCATCCATACAACGCTGTTTCTCTTCTGCCAGCGCATTCGCCGTTACGCCCACAACCGGGAACAGATGGCCCAGCTGACGTAATCGCTGCGTCAGGCGATAACCATCCATGTTCGGCATATTCACGTCGGTGAGCACGATATCAATCTCATTACGACTCAGGACATTCAGGGCATCAACGCCATCCTGGGCCGTTTTCACCTGATAGCCCAGCGTGCCAAGCTGTTCAGACAGCAGCATGCGGTTAATAGGATGGTCATCGACGATCAGCACCATGATGTCATCGTTATGAACTTTCTCTTCTACCGGGGTGGCCAGCAGCAGCGCATCGGCGGCGTCATTGCCCAGTGCAATCCGGTAGATGCGTGCCAGCAGCGCCGGCACCTCGTGCAGTGTGGCGGTGGAGTGGATCCAGCGTCCCGGCTGACGTTCACGCGGCATATCGACATGGGATCCGTCAAACGTGACCAGTGCGCGAAGCGGTGCATCAGTCTCCAGTTCGTAATCCGTCATGACCACATCATCCGGGCCTGGCTTACCGTTATACTCCGCAACCTGAATACCCTGCTGCTGAATCTGACGCGTGATAAACGCCGCAAGATACTCATTGCGCATCGCCAGCCAGATTCTCTTATCCTGTAAGTCCTCCAGCAGCATCAATGACGGCTTCTGTCCCTGGTAAATCGGAATACGCACAATAAACTGGCTGCCCATGCCTGGCTCTGAGTCAACCTCAATGTCGCCATCCATCATATTGATCAGCTTTTCACAGATCGCCAGTCCCAGCCCGGTCCCCTGGAAATTACGCTGCACGCCATTTCCCACCTGGAAGAAAGGATCAAACAGGCGCGGAAGCTCTTTTGCCGGAATGCCGACACCGGTATCACGAACGCGGAAAGCCAGATAGCCCTGTGCAACGTAGGCGTGCAGAATAATACAGCCGGTATGCGTAAACTTAATCGCGTTGTTAAGCAGGTTCGAGATCACCTGCTGCAGGCGCAACGGATCGCCGTCCAGCACCTGCGGAACGTCATGTTCGATAAAGCAGTAAAGCGTCAGCCGCTTCTTCACCACCAGCGACAGATAGTTGCCGACAATGTGCGTGACAATTTCGCGAGGGGCAAACGGACGTGGCTCAATTTTCAACTGCTCTGACTCGATTTTCGAGAAGTCGAGAATATCACTGATGATCTTCAGCAGCAGGCTGGAGGAGTTGTTCATGGCCGTCACCAGCGAGTCGATACCGCTGGGTAGCTCTTTGGTCTGCAACAGATCGAGGTTACCGATAATGCCATAGAGCGGCGTGCGCAATTCATGACTGACGGTGGCAAGGAACATCGATTTTGACTGGCTCGCCTGCTCTGCCGCGTGGGCCATCTCCTGCAGAGACTGCTCCATCCTTACGCGCGCCGAGACATCAACCAGCACACAAATCGCGACGTTCTCATTACGATAGCGCGAATGCACAAAGCTGATTTGCAGGTTGGTATTGCTGCCGGTCAGCACATCGACAAAGTTAACCTGCTGCCCGCCAATGATTTCATTCAGCCGAAGCCGGTCCTCCTGCGTCAGCAACGTCAGATAATTATGTGCCAGCTCATTACTCAGAATATTGGTGCCGTCGCTGGTGCGTAAGATACAGATCCCCACCGGCGCCGAGGCGACAATCTTACGGTTAAACTGCTCATGCTCTTCCAGACGGTGTGCATTCTCCTCTGCCGGCAGGAACATCCGGCGCTCGAATACCCAGGCGAGAGTAAACAGGATAACGGCACTGAAAATATTGAGCAGCAGCGCATTGATGATCATCAGCTTGAGCTGATCCACCATCACATCGGTAGGTACTGACCACACCACATTCAGATCGGAGGGCGGAAGTGGCTTTTTCAGCACCAGCTGACGATACCCATTCAGGTAACCGAACCAGGTTTTATCATCAGGCAGATTGTCGAGCGAGAAGCCCAGGCCGCCGCGCCGCGAGTTAAGCAGTGGACGATAGTTCTCATCGGTAATCGACGCAATGATCGGCAGGCTGCCCGGCTGAATAAACTCATCCAGTCGGATATTTTGCTCAACACCCAGCAGTGCCTGTAACTTGTTCGCGACGTAAACCGGCACCACCATATAGAAAGTGCCGACGCCAGGCTGAGCACTGCTGTTGATCCAGTACATCGGATTTCGGCGCTCTTCTTCACTGCTGTTGCGATAACGCAGCACATTCTCACGCAGCGATTTCAGGCTGCGTTCCCGATCAGCGTTGCTGCTGCCAATCGTAAAGTCGGCCAGACACTGACTTTCTCCACCGATAAAGAACACCCGATTCAGTTCATACGACGAGGCGAAGTTACTTTTCCAGTAATTGATGTAGTAGCTGAGAGAATCGAGCGAGTTGCGCCAGGTATTGCTCATTGAGGTACAGTCGCCATCCGAAAAGAGTGGCGTAAACTGCGGCTGGGTTGTTTTGCCTGGCATCATGCCGGTCAGTACATCCAGGCCACTGCTGGCATTGGTTAAGCGGTTCTCGGTGATATATTTCAGTTCACGCACCATGTCCGCCGAATGGCGCACATACCACTGAATCGTGCCGTAGTTGCTGGCAAACTCCTGCCGAACCTGCGTCTCTTTATTATGCAGTACGCTGATAATATAAAACGCTGTCAGAACGGCGCCCAGCGTCCAGATTAGCAGCGCCAGCGCGCGGAAAAGGTAGCGCGAGATGCGAAGCGTAGTGCGGAAAGAGACAGGATATTTCAAAGGTGACTCGCAGTTGGCAAGGTTAGTCGCATCATCGATTTTTAATGCCCATACACTAGCTTTATCGGGCGAAAAAAGCCAGCCAGCCGCAGGTTTAGCGGAAAGTTTGGGAATCTTTTAAGACAGTGAAAGCGACACGTTAACTCCAGCATCCAGTGGCCGCTTCTGCGCACTCAAACAAACAGACGCTCACAACATTGAAAAGCGACGCCGCTGACTAAACAAGAAAGGCCCGCACTGCCCGAAGAGCAAAGCGTCCACGCCAGGGATGGCGTGGCCGATCCGCAGGGATGCGGGATTCCTTTGCAATCGGGCAGTGCAGGCCTTTCGGCTACACCCGACTGACAGCCACCGCCTCCCCCACCCAGTCACCTCTGTCCTGCAATCCACACAAAGCGACGCCGCTGCCTAAACAAGAAAGGCCCGCACTGCCCGAAGAGCAAAGCGTCCACGCCAGGGATGGCGTGGCCGATCCGCAGGGATGCGGGATTCCTTTGCAATCGGGCAGTGCAGGTCTTTCGGCTACACCCGACTG
>Ga0308170_10000230_pt1 | contig 87699 bp, 88 predicted proteins | sample PhyBR2_2_FD_202136 | JGI IMG/M metagenome (GOLD analysis project Ga0308170, IMG submission 202136) | Phyllosphere microbial communities from UC Gill Tract Community Farm, Albany, California, United States - DLSLSB.R2 | ecosystem: Host-associated > Plants > Phyllosphere > Unclassified | place... | reverse complement strand
CCATACTCGAAAACAGGCAATAAGCACTATGCAAAGACCGGCCAAACTGCATAAAGGCTACTAAAGTTACAAAATGTCATCTCAAATCCTTTGTTTTTCTAAAACTGAACTCTCGAAATGACGACCTGCTTTAGTCTTTGGTCTTTCTCCTCTTCTGCCCCCAGACTTCCGACCCCGGTCTCCTGACCTCCATCTTTCCGCTTTGGTCTTTCAGCTTTCTACTCTTCTGCACCCAGACTTCCGACTTCGGTCTCCGGACTTCCGACTTTCCGCTTTGGTCTTTCAGCTTTAGTCTTTCCGCTTTTTGTAAAAATTAAAGGCATTATTATTGTTTAAGGCAGATGGACATTGTTTTTGTTTAAATTAGCGTAATTTTATTATCGTAAAAACGAAACAATTTTAGCTTTAATCCATTTAAAGAAAATGCATTTCCTTCAAAACCATACATTATCACAGCCCGAATACGCTCATGAACTATAAACAATTGCAGGAAGATGTAGCCCGCCATGTAAGCAATTACTTCCAAACCCATAACGATCCGAGGTTGGTTTACCACAATTTAGCACATACCGAAGAGGTGGTTAATGCTGCTCAGCAAATTGCAAACCACTACCAGTTAAGTGAGCAGGATTTTTTTACCGTAACCGTAGCGGCTTATTTTCACGATACCGGTTATTTTGAAGATGCATTAAACCACGAGGCTAAAGGGGCCGAAATGGCCGATCATTTTTTAGAGAAACATGGCGTAAGTACAGCTGTGCGCGATGGCGTTAAAAGTGCTATTCTGGCAACCAAAATTCCACAGCAACCTACCAACGAAATCGATAAAATTCTTTGCGATGCCGATCTTTTTCACCTCGGGCTGCCCGATTTTCGCAGCAAAGGCAAGCTCATGCACAAAGAAGTAGAACTGATTTACAAAAAAGACATCAGCAAAACCGAATGGCGCCAAAAAGATATCCAGTTTATGGAGTCGCACCATTACCTTACCGATTATGCCGGTTTGCTGTTAAACGATCAGAAACAGGCCAATATTTCTAAGTTGAAAAGCAAACTTACTGCTCAGGAAGAAATCAGTACCGAACTGGCCGAAGCCAAAAATTTCGCTCCCGAAATTGTTACCGGTAAGAAAAAGAAGGATAAAGACGACCGGCCCGATAAAGGCATCGAAACCATGTTCCGCATTACCTCGGCCAACAATCAGCGTCTGAGCGATATGGCCGATAATAAAGCCCATATTTTAATTACCGTAAACTCCATTATGCTATCGTTAATTGTGAGTTTACTGTTGCGCAGGCTCGAAGACCATGGCAACCTGATTATACCTACATTTATTTTGCTTATAGTGAGTTTAACCTGTGTGGTGGTTTCCATCCTGTCTACCCGTCCATCTATCCCCAAAGGAGAATTTACCAAAGAAGATATGGACAATAAAAAAGTAAACCTGTTGTTTTTTGGTAACTTTTATAAAATGAGTTTGCCCAGTTATACCGAGGGGATGATTAAAGTAATGAACGATAAAGACTTTTTATACGGCACCTTAATTACTGATGTGTACTCGCAAGGGGTTGTTTTAGGCCGTAAATACAAGCTCATCCGCCTGGCTTATAACATTTTTATGTGGGGCTTAATTGCCGCAGTATTTGCTTTTGTTATTGCTTATGCAGCTTACGGTAAACTGTAATGGAACAAATAACCAAAACAACTTTCTTTAACCGCGATTTAAGCTGGCTAAAATTTAACGAGCGCATTTTAATGGAAGCCGAACGCAGTACCGTGCCCTTGCTCGAGCGGATTAAGTTTTTATCCATATTTTCATCCAACCTCGATGAGTTTTACCGCGTACGCATGCCTATTTTGCTGGCGTTGGAGAAATTGAGCAATCGTGAAGACAACGACATTAAAATAGATGAAAATTTATTAAGCACTGCCAATCAGTTTATTTCCGATCAGCAGCAACGATACGGTAAAGTGCTGCGCACAGCATTAATCCCGCTGCTTAAAGAAAATAAGATCAACTTAATTTACGGTCAACCCATTCCGGGTCCCATTCAGCAAAATCTAACCCGTTATTTCCTGAGTCAGGTAATGGCTTTTTTGCAACCCGTTTATTTAAACAATAATAAAAATTTCTTTCCTGCTAATAATGAGTTGTACTTTTTGGTTACGCTTAAAAAAGAAGCAGAAACCCAAACCGTTATCCTCAATATCCCGTCAAATCAGCTGCCACGTTTTTACAAAGTAGATACCGCCGAGGATACCTTTATTGTTTTTCTGGATGATATTATCCGCTTCCATCTCGACAGGATTTTTCCAGATCAGGAAGTTACCGGTTGTTACAGTTTCAAAATTACCCGCGATGCCGAACTTGATCTCAAAGATGAGTATCCCGGCAGTTTGTCCGATCAGCTCGAGAAGCAATTGTTAAAACGAGATTCAGGTTTAGCCACGCGCTTTTTGCATCAGCCCGGTATTCCAGATGAAGTGATGGATAGGCTGAAAAAACTCTTCAATTTAAAGAAGGCCAACAGGATAGAAGGTGGGCAATACCACAACCTCAAAGATTTTATGGCTTTTCCGGTAAATGTGCCGAAACTATCAAACGAGGGCTGGCCAAAAATCTGCAATACCGATTTAATTAATGGTTCTTTAACCGAAGCCATTTACAAAAAAGATATCATTGTACACACCCCTTACCAGAGTTACGATAGTGTTTTGCGCTTTTTTAATGAAGCTGCCATTGATGCCGATACACGCGAAATTTACGTGACCCTGTACCGCGTAGCCAGCGATTCGAAAATTGTAAATGCACTCATCAGCGCAGCCAAAAATGGTAAAAAAGTAACCGTTTTGGTCGAACTCAAAGCCCGGTTTGATGAAGCCAACAACATCAAATGGGCAAAGAAAATGCGCGAGGTGGGAGTTGATATTATCTATAGCGTAACTGCTTTAAAAGTACATGCTAAAGTAGCCCTCGTTAAACGGCAGGTGGGCGACAGGATGCATTATTCAGGTTTATTCTCTACCGGTAACTTTAACGAAAGTACAGCTGCATTTTATACCGATCATGTGTTAATGACGGCCAATAAAGAAATGCTGCGCGAAGTAGAACTCCTGTTTATTTTCCTGGCTAAAAGGGTAAAACCCCGCGCTTCCGATCTGATTCATTTCAAGCACCTTTTGGTTGCGCAGTTTAGCTTGCAAACCGTATTTCTCGCATTAATTGACCGTGAAATTGAGCATGCCAAACAAGGTAAAGCTGCGGCAATAACCATTAAAATGAATAACCTTGAGGAGAAGGTTTTGATCGATAAACTTTACGAGGCCTCATCAGCAGGTGTAAAAATAGATATGATTGTGCGCAGTATTTGCCGGTTGGTGCCAGGTGTGCAGGGCATGAGCGAAAACATTAAAGTTACGCGGATTGTAGATCGCTATTTGGAACACGGCCGTATTTTTATCTTCCATAATTTAGGCAAAGAAGATGTTTACCTCGGTTCTGCCGATTGGATGAACCGCAACATTTACCGCCGCATTGAAGTCTGCTTCCCGATTTACGATGCGCAAATTAAGCAGGAAATTATCGATATCGTAGCCATTCAAAAACAAGATAACGTACAGGCTGTTTGTATTGATGAGCACATGGAAAATATACCTGTCGAAACCATTGGTACTCCTGTAAGCTCGCAGCATGGTATTTATCAATTATTAAAAAACAAGCATTAATTTAACTCCCTATGAATTATAAAAGAACTTTTATCGCTTCGGGCCTTTTGGTTGCAACCGCTTTTTTAGGCATCTCGTGTGTAAACAGTAACCGCGATGATAAGCAAACAGCCAATACCGAAGATGTAGCCGCTGATGCACCAAAAACGGCTTTACCTTACGATTTAGCGAACCCCGTGAAATATAATATGCCGCAAAACCTTTTCGAAATATCGGGTATTGTTTTCCACAACGGAGATGCTAAAGAGGTATTTGCCATTCAGGATGAAGATGGAGATCTTTTTCATCTCGGTTTAACCGATAAAACGGCAAAGTTTACAAAATTCGGAGGTAAAGGCGATTACGAAGACCTCGCCATCATCAATAATTATGTAGTGGTATTAAAAAGCAATGGCGAACTGCATACTTTTCCCATTGCCGGTATTAATTCACCCGAAGTAGCCAATGTAGTTAAAACGAAAGATTTGGTTCCTAAGGCAGAATACGAAGGTTTAGCTGCCGATGAAAAGGCCGGCATGATTTACATCCTGACTAAAGACAGTAAGCCTGATTCGAAAGCAAAATCATCAAGCATTTATGGTTTTAAAGTAGCCGCTGATGGTACTTTTACCCCGGCCGGTGAATTTGGCATTTCGCATAAAGACATCGAAAAAATGTCGGGTGCTGCAAAATCAAGATTCCGCCCGTCGGCATTGGCTAAAAACGTAGCTACTAATGAATGGTATGTGCTTTCATCAATCAATAAACTGTTGGTGGTAACCGATGCCAGTTTCAAAGTTAAGGCTACTTATCCTTTACCCGGAAGTGCTTTTAACCAGCCAGAAGGCATCGCTTTCGATAAAGACAACAACCTGTACATTTCTAACGAAGGAGGCACCTTAGCCGCCGGAAATATTTTAATGTTTAAATTGAAAAAGTAGGGGAAAGTCCGAAGTCCGAAAGTCGGAGGTCAGAAGTTTGCTTGCCAAAACTAATAGAGAAACCGTCATTGCGAGACGGCTTTTTCAGCCGACGAAGCCTGTCTGCATTAGGTAGGCAATCTTACAACGGTAGCTACCGTTGTAAGATTGCTCCGTTTCTTGAAATAAGGTCTTTTATATCATTTCAAAACAATCCTTAATGACCTTAATTCCTTAATGGTTAAAAAAGAATAGCCATAGTCTCAAAAAACTATACTAAATGTGGTATTAAACCACAAAAACAAATTAATTAAAATTAACTATCTTTATACAAACACCGGAATATGATTAAAAGATTTACCCTTTTTTCAATCTTATGTTTAACCAACCTCATTGCCTTTGCACAGGATGACGTGAAATACCGTGTAATTCTTTTTGGCGATGCTGGTGAAATGAATCCTGCGCAAATGCAGGATTTAAAAAATGCCGCCAAACAAGTCATTCCTAAAAAAACTACCGTACTCTACCTCGGTGATAACATTTACCCAACAGGAATGGGTTTGCCTGGCAGCGCCGAAGAAGAAGATACCAAAAAGATTTTACACTCGCAGTTCGATCCCATGCGTAAAATGGGCGCTGCGGTGTATTTTTTGCCCGGCAATCACGATTGGGATAAATCAGGCCCCAAAGGGCTCGCCAAAATCCAGGCTCAGGGCGATTATCTCCGCGCTCAGAACGATCCTTTGCTTAAATTGATTCCCGATAATGGCTGCCCCGATCCTGTGGCCATTAAATTAACCGATAAATTGACCATCATTGCCTACGATAGTGAATGGTGGTTGTTTCCGTACAATAAATTCAACAACAGTGGCGATTGCGACTGCCGCACCAAAGATGAAATACTCGTTAAAATGGAGCAGTTGTTAGAAGAAAATAAGGATAAAATGATTCTTCTGGCTTCGCACCATCCTTTTCAAAGTTACGGCCCACATGGCGGCTATTTCAATTTGCGTAACCATATCTTTCCTTTAACCTCGCTCAACAAAAACATGTATATCCCAATGCCTGTTTTGGGCTCAGTTTATCCATTGTTGCGTTCAACCCTATTGAGCCCCGAAGACCTAAATCATCCTGCTTATAAGGATATGATTAAATCCGTTACCGGTGTATTTGGCGATTATCCTAACGTTACTTACGTGGCCGGTCACGAACACGGTTTGCAATTAATTAAAAGCAAACATTTACAGATTATTAGTGGCTCAGGTTCAAAAGTTTCGCCCAATAAAGAAGGTAAAGCTTCGCTTTTTCACGAAATGCAGCAGGGTTACGTCGTGGCCGATCAATTAATGAATAACGATATGCGCTACGAATATTACATCTATTCGGATACCAGCGTTAAACGTGTTTACAGTTATATCAAGAAATTCGAAACCATTAGTCAAAAATTACGAAACCGCGATAAACCCATTACAGCCGATAGTATTTTTGTGCGCATAAAACCCGAATACGATAGTGTTGGGCGTTTCCATCGCTATATTTTTGGCGAAAACTACCGTAAAGAATATGCCGAACGCACCAAGGTGCCGGTGCTCAGGGTTTCGCAAATGATGGGTGGTTTAAAAGCTACGCAACGTGGTGGCGGGAACCAATCGCGCTCTTTACGCCTGGAAGATAAAAACGGTAAAGAATATGTGCTACGCAGTGTAGAAAAATACCCCGAAGTGCTTTTGCCAGCAGCCTTACGCGAAACTTTTGCCAAAGATGTAATTAAAGATAACATGTCGGCACAGCACCCATTTTCGGCGCTGGTAGTGCCCGATTTGGCTAAGGCAGCCGGTATTCCACACAGTACGCCAATTATTGGCTGGGTTTCGCCCGATGATAACCTTGGTGAATTTGAACCTGCTTTTGCCAATACCTTATGCCTTTTCGAAGAGCGCGAACCTGTTGGCGAATCAGACAGTTCGCCTAAAATGGATAAAAAACTAACCGAAGATAACGATAACCGGCTGGATGGGCCAGCATGGGTAAAAGCCAGGGCCTTTGATATTTTACTGGGCGATTGGGACAGGCACGAAGACCAATGGCGCTGGAAAGAAACCAAAACCAAAGATGGATCGCGCTATACACCCGTACCCCGCGATCGCGACCAGGTGTTTTTCAGTTCAGATGGCAAGTTGCAGCGTTATACCCAATCATCTTCACTATTACCAATGATGCAGGGCTATGAACGCGGCATACAAAATGTAAACTGGTTTTTATGGGAAGGGAGGGAAATCAGCAGCCGCTGGACAGCCAATATCGGTGAAGCAGAATTTGATAAGATTGTAAAAGATTTTTGTGCCAATTATAACGATGCTGTTTTTGAAAAAGCATTGAAGAAACTGCCTGAGCCAAGCTATTCGCTGCATCACGATGCCTTTTTGGCACAATTGCGCAACAGGATTGCCACTTTGCCTAAATTAATGAACCAGTATTATCATTTCTTTAACCGCATTGTAGATATAGAAGTTACCAATAAAAACGAGCGCATCCAGATTACCGATGCACCCGAAAATGGCCTGAACGTTAAAATCAATAAAATTTCGAAAGAAGGTAACATTAAAGATGAACTCTTTAACCGTTCTTTCGATCCCAAAGTAACCAAAGAGCTTCGGGTGTACATGCATAATGGAAACGACAGCCTGATCCTCGATAATAAAAATTCGGGTATCAAAATTCGCATTATTGGCGGCAAGGGTAGTAAAGTTTACGATTTTGCCAACAGCAACGGTAATGTGAAGCTTTATGGCCGAACCGATAAGGCTACCTACCTGGGCGATGATCAAAATAAAATCAGGAAAATTCTTTCTAACGATACTGCTAACTTTAGCTATATCCCCAAAGATATGTACCGCCGCAATAGCTGGTTGCTCAATGCTGGTTACAATAACGATGACGGCGTTTTACTTGGTTTAATTTACAAACAAACCAATCCCGGTTTTAGAAAACAACCTTACGGTAACGCGCAAACCATTTCGTTTTTACATTCCTTTTCTACAAAAGCTTTCAGGTTTAACTATAAAGGCGAATGGTTAAAAGCATTGGGTAAAGGCGATATTGTGGTTAAAGCTGATATTAATGCGCCCAACAATACCCAAAACTTTTTTGGCTTTGGCAATGAAACCCATTTCGATGAGCATGGCGATGATATCAGGTATTACAGGGCACGTTTTAACCTCTATCAGCTAGATGCTGCCATCCGTTGGCGCCGCCCGAAATCTACTTTTAGCGTAGGTCCTGCTTTTCAATATTATAAGCTTAACCAGGAAGATAATGCAGGCAGGTTTATCGAAAATGCTGCCCAGCTGCACTCATCAGATAGTTTAACTGTACGCAACGAAAAAATGTTTGCAGGAGCATTTGTAAACTTTACCAACAATACCCGCGATAACGACCTTTTGCCAACACTCGGCAGTTATGTAGATTTTAAACTTTTGGGCTATAAAGGCATAAACAAATACTCCAATTCTATAGCCCAGTTTACCGCCAGTGTTGCGTTGTATAAAAATTTAGATGGCAGGAAGAACTTTATCCTCGCCGATCGTTTTGGTGGCGGGGTTACGGTGGGTAAGCCAGCTTTTTATCAGGCCTTATATTTAGGCGGACAAGGTAATTTGTTAGGTTACCGCCAGTTCAGGTTTGCCGGCGAGCACATGTTTTACAACAACTTAGAGCTCAGGGCAAAGCTCGGCGATTTGGTAAGTTACGTTTTACCCGGACAAGTTGGCTTATTGGGTTTTTACGATGTTGGCAGGGTTTGGAAACGTGACGAACCATCAACAATATGGCACCACGGCGTTGGAGGCGGGGTTTATTTTGCTCCCGCATCACTTACAGTTGTGCGATTTGTGATGGGACACTCAAGCGATGGCTGGTATCCGTATGTGTCGCTAAATTTTAGGTACTAAATTTGTGTAACATAATTATGGATGTTTTATCGAAGTATTACGTTCAGCAGACTAATGTTGCACAGGGTAGTAGCTATCTTTGCAATCGATTAGTAACTAATTAGATAACTATAATTTTTTACACTATAGCAAAACTTATACAATGAACACCAATGTAATACAGATACATAAAAATGAATGTATTCATTGCCAGGTAGAATCAAGTCTGTCTTTTCGTCCACTTGTGGAGTATTTAAAGGGCCGTTTGAAAACAGAGAAATCGGTAAAATCAGAATTTTACAGGTTTCTACTTCAAAAAATAGAAAAAGACGATGTGCTTTTAGGTGGCATTAGCGCCGAAGATTTATCGAAATATAAAGATACGTTAGAATTGATTTTTACAATTTTAACCCCTTTAATGGATAATGAAGACGATTTGTTTTGGGCTTTAAGTACCCCAATTCCCGATCAGATCTTTTTTAGTACCAATGCTTTTTACCAGTTTTTTAAAGATCACGATCCTAAAAACAAGGTAACCAAAGATAACGAGCCGGTAGAAAAAAAACAGCTGAAATTTATTTACAATACCATTTTAGCCCGTTTTTATAATTTTACCTCGGTACTTAAAAATGAAATTATTTATGCGCATTTAAATCAGGAAACCAAACTTACGCAGTATTACAATATCCAAACCGATACCAAGTTTGTAGATATTATGCATAAGGGCGATTTACCTGAGCTGAATTTTGAGGCACTGGGTAAACACTTTCAGGAAGAGACAGAATTAGAATACCTGGTAGAGCACCTGCCCTTAAAAGATTTTCGTTTTGAAGGTTTTAGCATCATTTCCATTACCGATGTTACTTTGCAGCATTCTATCGAGGGCATCCGTGGCGCGTTGGTAGATCATAATTACCAGACCGAAGCCTATACCCACGTAATACATGCATTAAAAACACTGAGTGGCAACAGCAAGCTCGAATTTGGCTTAATGCCATTTTTAACGGTTAACAATAAGCTCGTTTTCGATAACCAGGAGTTTTCGCAAAGTATGCTCATCAATTCGGCAAAGGCTTCCAATTTAGAAGAAGAAGTTTTTTATTCGCTCGTTGATAAGTACAAGGAAAACCCCCGGTCTATTTTTGTAAGCGCCATTAACGACGATCAGATCGAGAAAGATCCTTTTCTAAAGGTCTTAAAAGCTGCAGGCGTTTGTTCTTATTCCGTACTGCCTATTTATTACAATAAGCAGCTTGCAGGGGTTTTAGAGGTGTATTCTAACGATGAAGTAGCAGTTGACGATAAATTATTGTCGAGGCTCCGTCCTGCATTGCCTTTAATTGGCCAGCTTTTTCAATACAGTATTGAAGAGTTTGATGCCAAAATGGACGAAATTCTGATGGATAAATTTACCGCTTTACAGCCTTCTGTACAGTGGAAATTTAACGAGGCCGTTTGGCATTTCCTGCAGCAGAATAATGGCTACCACAAGTTAAAAGAGATCGAAACCATTACCTTTAAGCATTTATACCCGCTTTTTGGGGCAATTGATATCCGAAACTCCACCATTGAGCGCAACAAAGCGCTTAAAGATGATATGGAGGTGCAGTTAAATACTTTGATTGATACTTTAAAACTCATCCGCAAGGATGTTTCTTTAGAGCTGATTGATAAGCTGATTTTCAACTGTAAAGATTGGATTAAACGCATTGGCGATTTTGCCTCTTCAAACGAGGAAAGCCAGCTCAACGAATTTTTGGAAGTAGAGGTTTATCCTTTCTTGTCTATCATTAAAGGTAACCATCCAAAAACTGCCGAGGTAATCGATCAGTATTTTGAAGTGGTGGTGCCCGAAACCGGTGCCGCATTCGAAAACCGCAGGCAGCTTGAAGTTTCCATGCAGCTCATCAATACCGAAGTAAGTCAGTACCTCGAAAAATCGCAATCGAAACTGCAGGCTTCTTATCCTTGCTATTTTGCCAAGTTTAGAACTGATGGGGTAGAGTACGATATTTACATTGGTCAGGAAATTGCACCCGAAAAACCTTTCGATTTGCTTTACCTGAAAAATATCCGCTTATGGCAGCTTACCTCTATGGTTGATATTGCGCGTTTATCGAAAAGTTTAATTGCAGAAATGCCACGCGAGCTCGAAACCACGCAGTTGATTTTTATTCATTCGAATGCAATCGACATTAGTTTCAGGAATGATGAACGCCGTTTTGATGTAGAAGGTGCTTATAATATCCGTTACGAAGTGGTTAAAAAACGTATCGATAAAGTACTGGTTAAAGGTACCGCCGAGCGTTTAACCCAGCCGCATAAAATTGCCATGGTTTACTTTAATCCCGAAGAGGCCAAAGAGTATTTAGAATACATTAAGTACATGCAGGTTCAGGGCTTTTTAAACGACGATTTAGAGCAGCTCGAGCTGGAAGAATTGCAAGGCGTTTCAGGACTGAAAGCATTAAGGGTAGGCGTAAAATATGCTGATGAGAAAAAAACAAAAGCAGACGCTACCAAAAACTTAAAGCCCAAAGAAATCAAATCGATTGAAAAGGAAATTGCTAAAGTATTGCAGCATTAAGCCATTCCGGTCAAAATATAAAATCCTCCAGTTTTAAATTGGGGGATTTTTTTTGTCTCATTATTTTACAATTTATCATGTTGACAAGTGAAGCAATTTGTAGATTTATTAACCAATTTTTGTCTGCTTTAAAACAATGTGCTGTAAACAATTTTGGCTGGATTAATATTTTTCCACAATTTTATTTTCTATAAAATGCTTTTTATAATTCGTAATAACACTTTCTGAACCGCTTTTGTGTTTTGTTAGTGCTTCTGTATGAGTGTTATATGAATTGTTGGCCTGATATTTGGTTTTAAGTTGGCGATGTAGCGGACGCTACAAATAATCAATTTTATAAACCTTTAAATTTTAAAACTATGGCTTTCAAAGCTAGATTAAATTTTTCAGGCAAGGAGTACGATGTGCTTCATTGTGCCTATGCGTTAAACCGCGATGTAGATGCTAAGGGAAGACCCTCTTCCGGAGTTTACGGCGGTACCATCGACATTGAGATCGAATCAACCGAAGACACCTCAATTATCGAGGCGATGGTAAACAACCAGTACAAACCCATTACCGGAACCCTATTGATCAAGAAAACAGAGGAAGATGCCAAAATGAAAGAAGTAAATTTCGAGGATGGCTACATTGTTAAATATTCCGAAGGGATAAACATTGTAGGCGATCACCCGATGACGCTTAAATTCCAGATTTCGGCCCGAAAGCTTAAATTAGGAAACGCAGAGCACCTTAACGACTGGCCAAAAGCTTAGGGAAGGCTGGAAGGCTTGAGGGTAGAAGGTTTGAAGCCTTGAGGTAGACAAACATCTGGCTCCATGCTCTTTGCCCTATGCTCCATGGAAGACTGAACGCCAAACGCTTCACGCCAGCCGCTAAACTTATTTCAAAACATTTAAACTTTACTACAATGGCATTTAAAACCCGATTAAATTTAGGATCAAAAGAATTTGATGTACTGCAATGCAGTTTTTCATTAAACAGAGATGTTGACGCAAAAGGCCGTCCGTCTTCAGGTGTGTACGGTGGTACCATCAGTATCGAAATCGAATCGACAGAAGATACTTCCGTAATCGAATCGATGGTAAACAACCAGTATAAGCCACTTTCGGGCACTCTGGTTTTCAAAAAAGGCGATGAAGATGCAAAAATGAAAGAGCTTTCTTTCGAAGATGCCTATATCATTCAATACAGCGAAGGTATTGCCGTAAACGATAATACCCCGATGACACTGACTTTCGTATTATCGGCCCGCAAGCTCAAGCTGGGCAATGCCGAACACGAAAACGACTGGCCAAAAGCCTAACGGAGGTTGAAGGTTTAAAGGAGGGAAGGTAGAAGGTTGGAAGCAGGCTAAACCCCATGCTCCATGCCCTACGCCCTCCGCCTCACACTAGCCGCCAACCGCCAAACTGATTTAAAAGCTTTAATAAACCACTACATGCAAGACGTAGTTATTTCCGGAATGAATAAAATTGAATTAGGAAACCGAAGAAAATATGCCTGCATTTTTCTTCTGGCGTTTTTCTGGCTGGGTTTTACCGCATGCCAGCAAAATAGAAGCAAGGATGTTTCAACTACAATTATTCCAAAAGATTCAACGCCTTTGGCAAACCAAAAATTGCCTTCGGTAGAAACGCAACATCAGGAGCCACCAAAATCATTAATACTGCAACTTAAACAACAAGCATTGCATATTGCCCTGGTTAACGTAACTGCTGTTGATTCTGTGTACAATTCGGAAAAGGTTTTTAGCGCTAAAATATTAAAATCCTTCAAAGGAAAACTGAAGGCTGGCGATAGTCTGAAATATATGGCTATGAACGACATGAAATATATTAAACACCCGAATGATACGCTGATTGTTTTTCTTGATAAGGCCAAATCGCCTGTAACAACCGGAGGTAAAGCGGTATTTTTCTTTGCTTTAGAAAACGCATCCTTTACTGGCACCAAATACCTGGATTCACTTTTGACCAAAAAATAATATGCCGCTTTCTCTGCCAACCTTTAACGATTTAAGGATTAATTACCCTACAACAAGTAGCGAATTGGTAAAAGCAACCATTGGTGGTGCTGTTAATGCAGCCTATATTACCAATACCTGTGTGGTTAGAATGAGCAGGGCATTTAATTATTTAGGTATCGATAACCACATTTTCAGCTTAAATACGCCCAGCTGGAAATATACCACAAAACAGGCCTTTCAGGCGCAGGAAAAGGTTAAAGTACATGCAATTCCCCAACGCTATACTTTTATAAAAGCGTTCGAAACCATTGCCGGAGCCGATCAAAAACGTTACTGTTTCCGTGTGAGCGAGTTTTTCAATTACCTGAACCATAAATACAATAAATATAACCACTCGCTTATTTTAAAAACAGGCAAATTTTTTACCCAATCAGCGCTACGCGATTTCACTGATAAGATTAGCAGCAAAACCGGCATCATATGTTTTAAAACCAAATTTAGCGATGCAACAGGGCACTTTACCCTATGGGATGGCTACAAATGTTTGTATCAGGATTATTTTCTCGACCCCCGCACCTCAGAAATATACCTCTGGGAATGTTAATGCAATATTAAAATAACTACTATGGAAAATAAATTAATCTCCGAAATCAGTATAGAACAAAAGGAAATACTTCATTTTGCCTCCTTTTCACTGAAGCAGGCTTTTAACGATCACCATTACTTCGAACTGCGTTTTAATCACGATCAGATGGGGGCTCCCGGATTAATCAGTTTAGATGATAGCCGCGATTTTGTAGGTAAAACCTTAACTGCTTCTTTTGGATATACCATGGGTAAAATTCAACAATTTGCAGGTTTGGTAACCCGGGTAGAATTGGCTCAAAGCCATGGCTATCATGGCGTTTTAGTAGTAAGTGGCTACAGTCCCACTATATTGATAGATCGGGGTCCGGATTTGGGCTCCTATTTAGATAAGGATTTAAATACCATTGTAAAACTGGCTACAAAAGATACTCCGGCAAATGATCTTACCATAGTAGCGAATGCTTCAAGAAAGTCTCCAATTGATTACCTGATCCAATACCGTGAGAGCGATTTTGATTTCTTAAACCGTTTATCCGGCGAGTACCACGAATGGTTTTTTTATGATGGCAAACAACTCAATTTTGGTAAACCCGATCAGCAAAAAGAAGTAGCTCTTTTTTACGGTCGCGATGTGCAAAACCTGCAGTACGCCATGGAGGTTTCGCCCATCAAATACAAGCGTTTTGCGTACAACCCAAAAGAGAACGAAATGCTGCAAAGCGAAAGTGTAGGTAAAGCAAGTGGAAACCCCGATCTGGCACACGCCATAAAGGCTTCTAACACCATGTACAGTAAAACATTCAATCAGCCCTCGCTCATCAGGGTCGATAACGGCAGCGATATTAAAAGCCATGTAGAAAACGAAGAAAAAGCACACATTAGCGAACTGCTTAAGGTGAATGCCAGTGGCGATAATGCCGAATTGGGTATTGGTACCCTTGCCGAAATTACCATGAGCCTGCGTAAAGAACTAAGCTTTGCTACAGAGAGCCTTGGTAAATTTTTAATTACCAAAATTAGCCACAATATAGATGGAACCGGCAAATACCACAATACTTTTGAAGGTGTGGTAGCTACAACCGAGCGTTTAATTGTTAAAAACTACGAAAAGCCAAACCCCGATATGCAACTGGCCGATGTGGTAGATAACAACGACCCGCAGGGGCATGGCCGCATTAAAGTAAAGTTTAAATGGGAATGCCAAACCAACGAGGTTACCGAATGGCTGAGGGTAATTACACCCGATGCCGGTAGCAGTGATAAAGTAAGCAAAAACAGGGGCTTTGTTTTTATTCCCGAAATTGGCGACCAGGTGGCCGTAACTTTCGAGGAAGGAAATATAGCGCGCCCTATTGTGCTGGGATCGGTATTTCACGGTAAAAGTGGTTCGGGTGGAAGTGCCAGTAACAACAGCAAAAGCTTAACCTCCAAAAGCGGGCATACCGTGCAGCTTAATGATGGTGGAGGCATAACCATTAAAGATAAAACAGGCGGCAACCACATTGTGGTTGATGGTAACAATAAAATAACGGTAACCTCAACCCAAACCGTGCTGATGACAAATGGTACAGCCGCTATTACCCTCGAAGGTGATAAAATTACGATTCACGCTTCAGAGATTGAAATCGCTAAAAAGGATGGTAACTCTGCTAAAATCGATATTAATGGCGATGCTACTAATATTAATGCAAAAGATACCATTATCACTTCAAGCAACAATAAACTAATTGGAACCAACCATGTTACCGGTGGTGTAACCACAATCGATGGCGGGGATGTCTTCATCAATTAAACGCGAAAAATATGTTTTGGAATTCAGCTGAAAATACGCAGCAAAAAATACAAATCAGCAAATGCTTCAATGAAAGGTATCTGGTAACGCAAACTTCTGAGATTATCATGAGCAGCCTTGTCGTTAAAACCGTTACTGAATTTAGGTGGGATGTTCGTGTTTTAAAAATAACAGATGAGGGCTACCAGATTGAATTGCTGAGCTTGGATAACGTTTTAAAAGAAAGCAATAACCCCAACATGCGCGATTTAAATGCGTTTAATAATGCCTTTAAACGAATGTACAGCGAATTAAATATGCTGATTGGTAAGGATGGCGAACTAATTGAAGTTAAAAACATATCAGAAATACAACGTAAATGGGCACAGGTAAAGTCCGAAATGGAAGCCATCCAAACCAAACACGATAATATGAAAGGCATAATTGCTTTAAATGATGAGCTTTTTAACAATCCCGATAACATTAAAGCTGCAGTTAAAGGTAACGAGTTTTTTGAGGTCTTTTTTAACGCCTGGCTGGGATTGAATTTGCCCGGTGGCAGAAATATCAGCAAGAAAAGCCTTTTTGCTCAGGAAAGCATCAACTGGAGCTATGCCGTAAATGCCGAAAAACCATTAACCTCAGAAGGGGGAAAGGCCAACATTAGTATTGTTGGCCATGCTACGCAAAATTTTGATAAAACCTGGATCAAAAATGCCTACGGTAGCTTTCCGATAACTGAAATTGCCGGACGCAAACCCGAGGTTAAAGATGAAGCCAGCTACCAGATCGATTATGCAAACGGAAGGGTTTTAAATGGCCTGGTAACGAAAGAAGAAATTGTACACCCTGAGTTTTTAAAGGCAAAAATGGTTTACCAGATTATGGCCGATAACCAGGAGGTTGAACAGGGGCCAGAGCCTGTAAAACATACAGAAAAAGTGCCTGAACAAATGCATAAAAAAGGAAGGTTTAGCCTGTTAGATTAATTTGCTATGGGAAATAAAATTGCCACAGAAGAAGATTACTGGATGTGCACGGGCGGTATTATGCCAGCCCAGATGCAGAGCATACAGCGTATTGCTGAACAAAAAGACAGTAAGAAGTACCTGATTAAAAGCGATACCGCAACGGCCTCAATGGGCGATTTTGTATGCAAATGGATTATGCTCATTATGGCGCTCATTGCAGCTGTAATTGCAGTATTAATTGTAGCTACCGGTGGCGCCGCCCTGGGTGTTTTGGTTGCAGTAGGTGCCGCTGCCGGCGCAGCTGGTGCAGCTTTTGGTAGTATTGTTGGTGGTTTGGTTTGCGGACAGAAAGCTGCAATTGCGCGGACCTGGCTAGGCGATAAAAGTAATTTAATGATTGGTGGGCAGAAAACACTAACCACTGGCAGCACAATGGAATGTCCGGTTTTCGGCTCAAAAATTGTACATGCCCCCAATGTAAAAAACTGGTGGGATGCCTTGCGTGTTGGAATTGGTAATTTTGGCGAAACCGTAATTTTAGGCGCCTTGGGTGGGGCATTAATTGGTGTAGGTGGTGCCGTATTATCGGGCTCGGCAGCACTGGCTTTACCTACTTTAGCCAGTGTGGGTACAAATTTTTTAGGCTCTATAACCGGTTGGGGTATGGCTGCCCGTTTGTATTTTGGTGCAAATGCAGTTTCCAATCAGCAAGCACTCGGGCAGATCGATATCAACAATGTAGAAGAAAGAGATGCCGCTTTTGGTAATGCCGCCTTCCCTGAATATGGAAGTGTAAAAAGAATAGCAAGCGGAAGTGCCGAACCCATGGATGCCATGTTATTGCTTTATTTCTTAAATTTACGGGTGCCTGGTGCCAAACCTGGTACCCCACCAAAAGAAGAACCTGCCGGTGGTAATAAAGAAGAACCCGTAGCGCCTAAAGAAGAGCAGACAAAACCAAAAGAAGAAGAGGTTAAACCAGTAGAAAATGGAAAGCCTGTAGAAGAAGCCCCTGCTAAAGGCAAAGACGGGAAAGCTTATGAAAACCCTCAGCCGACTGTTGAAGAGTTAGTACAAAAAGCCAACGAGGCTTATGATAGAGCTAAAGGGCTATACGACGCATTAGGTAAAAAGTACACGAAAAAAACTGTTGCTTCTGACGACATTAAAGCAATAAGTGGATGGGGAGAAAAACCAGAAGGATATACAAATACTTCGCCAGAAAATGTAAAAAACCAAGCTGATGCAATTGGGCATGAACCAGCGAAAGCGGGGGCAATGGATCAGAAACATACTGGTGGATTTGATGGTAAATACAACTGTTCACACAGTGAAAAACAAATATGGACAGAAAAACCAAATGAACCAATTGGATCATCAAGAGAGGTATGTCCAGATTGTCAAGGATTTGGTTCAAAACAAGCCATTTCGACTGGAAAACCTAATGTAGTTGCAGGGCCAGAAGGAACCCATATTTACTATCCTGATGGCAGCTATGAATTTATACCAAGAGATTAAATATGAACACATCAATCCAAAAAATAAAGCAAGAAGCATACGAAAATATCAAACAGGATAAATTGGGGATGCTTGATGTTTCAATACGAAATTCGATTTTCACTTTTCTTAATGATGAAAAAAAATCAGCCTTACTCTTACTCCATACATTAAAGGATTATCAATATATATGGGATAAAACATGGCCAAAGGATAAAAATTGGGATGATTTGTTTTATGCTTTACTTAAATATATTGAGCATAATATCAATGAGGAGGAGTTTGGCACTTTTCTTAGAAAACAGCATACTTACATGGAAAGCCGGCTGCAAGAGGGGAAGTATGATGCCGTTTACATCGGCTTGGCCCTGGTATATGCAGGATATGAAATAATTAATGGAGATTTCACTATGACTGATGTTATAGATGAATTTTCACTAGAACCGGAAGAGTGGAGTTCGATGTTCGTTGCATCACTTTCTTATAACGGTGCTGCAACAGATTTTAATCAACTAATTCCAGAAAAGAACAGGGAATTTTGGATTCATTTTATCGACAATATTCAATATGCATATGATTTAAAAGGCTTTGCACCAACAGATAGTGTTGGAACAGAAAAGCTTCAGGAAGAAATAATAAGAACTCAAACAGATGAAATTGACGATAATGAGAAGGTTAGTAGCTTAATTGGATCGCTTGACGAAATATATAGGCAACTTATTAAGGAAAATGAATGGTATGCATTTAAAGTAGAATCATATTATGTAAATGAAAAACATTCGATGATTGGATTTTATAAAGTAACTGCAGCGGCAGCTTGGGAGAAATACGATAATACAAAGTTATTTATGTTAAATAATAAGCATAAAGTAAAGGATTTGATCAAAGAACTTAGAGTAATCATGTATCATACCATGCCTTTAGAAGGCGCGTGGTATAAAATTGAACTTAATTTTTATTTGAGCGAAAAAACAACTACTCATTTTTTTTATGATACCTATTTTCCATTTTTTGAAAAATGGACAGATCAATTGGATTTTTATAAAGATTTTCAGAATTATAAAAGAGATGAACAATATTTACCCCTTTGGTTAAAAGATATTTTAGTATATCATAAACCGGTCTCTAAGGGCTAAATGGTACAACGAATGAATTAGGATGTTAAACAAAAGGATTTATACGGTCTATTACCCAATATAATATTTAGCTAATTAAATATGGGATTGAAAGATTTAACCAAACAAGAATTAGAAGAAAAATTCGAAAATTTTATTTTTCATATAGATGATTATTTAGAAGATTTTATAGAGAGCAGATGAACAGGGATACGATTTAGACTATTCCATTAGAAGTTTAAGTGATTTGGAGGATTATTTGATCAAAAATAAGATTGATAAAGATAGTGATGATGTTAATGATGCAGCTGCATATTTCGGTGAGGTTGTTAGAAAAAAATACGGTGGTAGTTGGCAATGTAGTTTAGATCTAAAAAATAATTCTCTTCATTACGGCAAACCTGTGATCGTAGGATATACAATTCCTAATGACCTTGAGTTATCGCCCTTTGATTCGGTATTAATATACATAACAGATCCGAGAAAGGATCATTTTTTAATAACTATAGAAAATGATATTGATGATGAACCTTTAAATCTTGACGAATTTCCGACAGAAAAAGATTAGGCTAAAACTATGCAATTCGAAGAATTAGAAACCACATTACAATCAGAAATAGAAAAGGCAGAGACGAATGCAATAGAAAATATACAGGCAGGTGTAAATTTTTCTCCCTTTATAATTTTTGGCGAAAAAGAAATCAGAAAGTTTAAGGCTGATTCATTGGAGGATGCTATAGACATGGCATTAGAAGAAATTGAAAGTTTAGAAGAGGAAACAGTTGTTCTTATATATAAAGATGTTATACAACTAAATGAGGGATGCTTTGATGGGATAGTTTCTCAAATTTATAATGTAGATGAGGACTCTGGTTATTCTTTTGCCCTCTTATATAAAATAGAGGATAACAAAATAAGTTTTCTGAATAAAAGAGTATCCTTAGAGGATGTTAGAAATTGTTTGATTTTCTAATCGAGCTTTATCGATTAGTTATTGTATAGTATGGCATTGCTTGTATTGTATAACCTTCATTCGTCAAGTTTCATTTTGATAAATGAAGTTCTAAATAATGTTGAATTTGGTTGTTAATGTTGAGAATCTTTTTAAGTGTTTTTTTGCTGAATTTTAAATATAATGAAATACAACGTTGAAAATGAACTAGAAAAGTTTGAGCATTGGCTGTTTGAAATGGATGACCGGCTTGAACCACTTATTGAATATGCTGAAAGTAAAGGTTTTATTTTAGATTATTCTTTAGAAAGTCTTAACGATTTTGAGATTTTTATTTCTAATGAAAAAATAGGATTTGATCATGATTTATTTATAACATGTGCTCGATATTTAGGAGAAGTTCTGGTACAAAATTTTGGAGGAAAATGGATTTTGGATATTAAAGATCCAAATTCTTTATATTATGGTAAACCCGTAATAGCTGAATATTCTAAATATAGTACACTTTTCTCTCCTATTAATATTTTAAAGAATTATACAAGAGAATATAAAAAAGGACTATTGTTAAAAGCAATAATGTCTGATATAGATCCGGAAGGTTTAGATCTTAATAAGTATCCAACTGAAAAAGAGTAATCTTCGGTTTAAATATGGGATTAAAGGATTTATCAGCACAAGAACTAGAAGGAAAATTCGAAAATTTTATTTTTCATATAGATGATTATTTAGAAGATTTTATAGAGAGAGCAGATGAACAGGGATACGATTTAGACTATTCCATTAGAAGTTTAAGTGATTTGGAAGATTATTTGACCAAAAATAAGATTGATCAAGATAGTGACGATGTTAATGATGCAGCTGCATATTTCGGCGAGGTTGTTAGAACAAGTTATGGAGGAAATTGGATTTGTAGTTTGGATAAAGAACATAATTCGCTATACTACGGTAAGCCAGTTATAACCGGGCATACTGAATCCAAAGATTTGCAACTTTCTCCGTTTGATTCTGTATTGACCTTTTTTATAAGACCTCGTGAAAATCATTTTTTTAAAGTATTAAAAAACCATATTGATCCAAAAGAATTAGACTTGGACAAATTTCCAACAGAAAAAGGTTAGGTTGAAACTATGGAATTCGAAGAATTGGAAACCACATTACAATCAGCAATAGAAATAGCAGAGGAGATTGCAATAAGAAATATTCAGACGGTTATAACTTTTAATGACGTCTATACATAAAGAATAACATTAAGTTATACCCATAGAAAAAAGGCTCCCTGATCAAATCAGCGAGCCTAAATTCATTTGTGTGTGTGCGTATATTATTTGATTGCTGCAATCTCTTTTTCGATAGCAGCAGTTTCTATCGAGCTGATATTGGTTTTTAAGGCTGCAAACCTGTCAATAGTTAATTTTTGCGATTTGCCCATTACCAGCGTATGGTTATCGGTAGAACCGCTTAATTTTAAGTCAGCATCATCTGCAATTACCGTATATAAACCTTCAGAGCTCGTATTGATATCGGCATGTGCATTTCCTTTTAAGAAAATTTGAAGGTATTTAGTACTTAATTTTCCGGCAGTTTTAACCACTGCATTTTCCGAAGCCTCAATTCTATAAATATCGTTAACAACAACCGTTAATTTTGTTTTTTCAGGGCTGGTAGACGTAATTCTTAATGCATCGCCATCCTGTATTACTTTTGCAGTTCCATAATTGTCGTCGTTATAAGAAATACCAATTGTTCCTTTTTGAACAATCGTTAACTCTACATTTCCTTTTACCGAGATGCGTTTAAAATCAGCAATTTTAATCGTATTTTCAGGTTCTTTTTCGGTAGCCGAAACACTGGTTGTAAATAAGGCCGACGATAAAACAATGGCTGTTAATGTAGTTGAGATTAGGGTTTTGATTGAGGTTTTCATAATATTTTATATTTAATAATTAAATGTTAATTAATTGTTATAGAATTGTTTAAGTCTGTTTTTGTGTTGTTTTGTAGATAAGACGCTGCGATTTTAAAAACGTTGCAGTAGCTTTTGCATTTTTATACAATCGATAGGTAATTCTCGACCAACGGGCATAAATTCAAGACGAACCGGTGCAACTAATCCAGCGCGCAGAAATATTTTACCTCCATTTGTAAAATTTGCAGCCAATTATCATTTGCAAATAGATTTTCGTTACCTTTAATCAGAAATTTAGTTTGTTTATTTATGAAGAAAAAGGTCGTACTTGTTCAGGATAATAAAGATATCCTCGATATCATGGATCAGGTGCTGGAAGAGGAAGGTTTTGAGGTCGTTGCATCGTTAACAACCGAGCCAATAGAAAAGATAGATGAGATTGAACCGGATGTGGTAGTAGTTGACGATCACATTAAAGGAAAAAAGAAAGGATCTCAGGTAATTAAAGAACTTAAATCCGATCCCCAAACCGAAGATGTTTCGGCGGTATTAACCTCTACTTCAAATAATTTGCCTCAGGAAGCCGAAGACTGTAAAGCAGACGATTACATCGAAAAACCGTTTGATTTGGATCATATGGTAGATGTAGTGAAGAAAAACGCTTAATCAAATAGGATCGTCATGCTGAATTTATTTCAGCATCTTTAAGTTACTAAGTGATATCCTTAAATAAATTTATTGTATGGCTTTCAACTTCTTTCCAGGTAAGGGTAACTGCAGCTATATTATTTTCAATGTTTTTTACCTGTTTAAAGTAGGTTTATAAGTATCTGTATGCACAGTAGCCTGTAATTCGTGCAAAATCTGGTACAAACCAAAATTGGTACGGTTTACATAAATAAAGTGTTTCACCCCGCGGGCCTGTTTAAATTCGGGCATTTTCGAAATCTTTTCGCCATAAGCATATAACTGCTCAAAAAAATCGGGCTTACTAAAATCAAACACTGTACTGGTGTAGGGTTTGGCAAACAGCTTAATCATTTCGCTGTACGATTTATGGTAAAATTCAATTTGTTCTGCAGTATCATCATTATGGATCATTTCCAGCTGCCTGAAAGCATCGATGGTTCTGTTTTTATCGTTAAAAACATCAGTCGAAATCAGTGAGAAAAAGGGATAGTAAAAATCATCAGGCATTTCTTTGATGCAACCAAAATCAATTACACCTAAATTTTCTTCTGGGGTAATCATAAAATTGCCTGGATGCGGATCGGCATGAACAGCCCTTAGTTCGTGCTGCTGAAAATTATAAAAATCCCACAATGCCTGACCAATTTTATTGCGCAAAGTTTGCGAAGGGTTGGTTTTTAAAAATTCTTTCAGGTGTAGGCCCTCAATCCAATCCATGGTAATAATGCGTTTGCCCGATAATTCGGGATAGTATTTCGGAAAAACTACATGCTTCAAATTTTTACAAGCTTCCGAAAATTCGATAGAGCGCTTTACCTCCAGTTCGTAATCGGTTTCCTCGAGCAAACGCTCTTCAACCTCTTTAATGTAAATGTTCAGTTCCCTTTCCGACATGCCCAATAAGCGGAAAGCAAATGGTTTTACCAGTTTCAAATCAGATGAAATGCTATCACCCACACCCGGATATTGGATTTTTATGGCCAGTTTTTTGCCATTTAAGGTTGCCTGGTGTACCTGGCCAATCGATGCCGCATTACTCGATGTAAGGTTAAAGCTATCGAATATATTTTCGGGTGTTTTACCAAAGTTTTTGGTGAAAGTGCGCACAATTAAAGGTCCGGAAAGGGGCGGGGCATTATACTGGGATTGGGTAAATTTATCGACGTACGATTTCGGTAGTATGTTTTTATCCATACTCAGCATTTGTGCGATTTTTAAAGCACTGCCTTTTAATTCGCTAAGCGATTTATAAATGTCGGTCGCATTATCTTCATTAAGCTGTTCGCGGTCCATATCAGGGTTAAACAGCTTTTTAGAGTAGTGTTTAATGTAATTGCCACCAATTTGGATACCCGTTTTAACAAATTTGGCCGAACGTTCTACCTTGGTGGTCGGGATGCTTTTTTGTGTTTTCATTTAAATTGCTAAAAGCCCATTTTGTCTGCAAATTTTCCGTTTCTGGATAAGAATTTGCCATATTCCAGCAAATTATCGATAGGTGAATGCTGAAAAAGATCGAAAGTTACATTAATACCTCTTTCAATGGCTTCATCACTTTTTTCAAAGCCTTCACTATCATCGTTGATCCAGAAATTAACAATAAAAGCAAACTGGATCCACAAAGCATCTTTGTATCTTTTGCTTAAAAAACGGCGTTCAGCAAGCTCTCCGCTATCTAAACCCTCATCTATAACTTCTTGTGCAAAGTTTTCGAAAATGGGTTTAACGCCACTCAGTACATCAGGGGTAGAAAATTTACCCCGATAATTTTTCAGGCTGTAAACCACAAAACTCCGCTGGTTTTTCAGGTTTTCGAGGTAGCTGTAGAAGAATGACAACATTTTTTCGCGGGCAGTATATTGTGGCCATACTTCTTGTTCTTTTATTTTGCTAATGGTTTCGAAAGTAAGTTCGAACCAGATAGTTTTTTCGATACTTTCAAAAGAAGAGTAGAACTGATAAAAATCGGCCTCTGTAATTTTAAGTTTCTTAACGAAACTGTAAACTGATTTTGGTTTTTCGTTCTGCGTTAAAACAAAATCCAGATATGCTTTTCTAATTTGCTGAGCGGTTGCCATATAGCTGTTTTTTACAAGTATAACGTTTAATTTATTGGCTTGTTTTTAACTGTACTTATTTATTGATCATGAGATTGTAATAATCATTTTCAAAATTTTTGAAAGTTTATTTACAGCTACTTTGTTTAGTTTTTGTGTGGAAAACTATTTCAATAAAAACTAAAATTTTTAGTATTTTTGTTTTGCAATCACCCCTAATAAACAACGATATGATTCAATTAAATGACTTTTTGTATGGCAAGATGGAGCTTCCTGCTGTATTTTCTGATTTGTTAAATACCGATGTTTTAAAGAGATTAGGTGGTGTACACCAAAGCGGTGCTATATTTTTGGTTAATCCTGATATTTGCCATTCCAGGTTAGAGCATGCTATTGGCGTTACTTTATTAATTAGAATGCTTGGTGGCTCAGAACTGGAGCAGATTGCAGGCTTGTTGCACGATGTTTCACATACTGCTTTTTCGCATGTTGGCGATTATGTTTTCGATAATACCGACGAAGATTATCATGAAAAGATTTTTGCAGAAATGTTGTGCAAATCGGAGGTGCCCGATGTTTTGCTTAAACATGGTTATAACATCAGTGAAATTTTACATGGTACCTTTGATATTTTAGAGCAACCACTACCTGCGCTTTGTGCAGATCGACTGGATTATACTTTACGTGACGGAATACATGGTGGAGTAATTTCGCGCCAGCGTGCCCGCCAGTTTTTAAAATCGGTTGTTTTAAGTGAAGGTAAAATTGCTGTAAACGATGAAAATGAAGCAACCTGGATTAATGAAGCTTTCGAGAAACTGAACAATGAAATGTTTAAGCTCCCGCTTCATTTGTATGCCAATGGCAAAATGGCCGAGCTGATTAAACGTTTTTTAAACAAAGGGCTTTTAACCGAAAGTGATTTGTTTAAAACAGATACCCTGTTACTAAATAAAATACGCACAAATTATGAAGGCTACGAAGCCATTAAAGCCATAAAACAGCTGCGGGGTTTTGCCGAATTTATGCGCCATGGGGCAGTACCTAAGGTAAAAACAAGAACTTTAAATGCGCAGTTGGTGTAGAATTATGAATAACCAATAATCAATTTTCAATAACCAATTATCAATAACCAATACTCAGTAAACAAGGGGCAATATTCAATAACCAATTGTACTGTAATAAATAATGTACAGTGCGTGCTTACCTGATTAATGTTTTTTAGCCTGTGTTATTATTTGGTACGAATTTTTTCTTAATGTGCTTAATTTCTTAATGATTAATTCGCAATTAGTATTAATTCGGAGAACTATTTCAGGTGAATAAACGTATCTTGTAAAAAAGAAAAAATATGTCGGCATTAGAAATGATATTAATAGGGGCGGTGATTCTGCTTATTTTTGGAGGCAAAAAGCTACCCGAATTAATGAGGGGGATAGGGAAGAGTGTTAAAGAATTTAAAGACGCAAAAGATGAGCCTTCTGCTCATAAATAATATGTTTATGGGGTAAAAACCTGCAAATTGTAAAACTATTGGTTAAAGTAATTTCAATACGCTTAACCCGAAACTTTCCATATACTTTGTTGTTTTAGTTTAAATAAATATCAAAATGGAAAATCAAAAACAAGATCTCGCAAAATCAAAGGCTGATTTTACAGAAGAGCATATAAAACACCCGGTTAAAGGAATAAACGACTGGAACGATCGGCTGGATGAAAATCTTGAGCCGGAAGATCATAACGACACAATCGCTGACGAGAAAGCCAAAGATTTTTCGGCGAAGTATGGCAGTGGCGATCAATCAGACCAGAATAACACCTGAATAATAATTGTGTAGTAGGTTGGCGGTAAAACCTTGTTCTACCAGCTTACCAGCATGTCCTTATCTAATTTAATAGAAAAAACTATATTTTATTTGTGCAAAAATTTTACACTACGCCTGTAGTTTATTACACGAAACAGTGATTTTCTGCTCAAAAAGATGTTAAAATTTTTTCATGTACTTTGATTAATAGTATATTGCATATCTAATCAAACAAACATGAATAACGTTTTTCAACTAAGCTGATAGGTAATGAGCAGGCATTGGTTATTAGTTGTGTTTTTTCTGTTGCTGTTTAAGGCAAGTGCTGTTTTTTCGCAGAATACATCAAACAAAGGCAAAGACTTTTGGGTGACGTATAGCGGGCATGCCAATGGAACTGCTTCTAAGTTAACATTGTTTTTATCGGCCGATAGAGCTACTACTTATACTGTTTACATCGGCAATACGGTAATTACAAGTGGTAGTATTGCTGCAAATACTTGTCAGCCCGTAATTATCGATCCAAATAGCCATACCGTTTATATTGATGGAAGTGATATTGTCGAAAGCGATAAGGGCATACATGTGGTTACAACGTCTCCAATATCTTTGTACAGTGTAATTTCTTTCAATGCCCGCACAGGGGGGACTTTGGTTTTGCCCACAAATACACTTGGCAAAGAATATTATACTTACAGTTATCAGAGTACCAGTACCAATGGCAATTACGCCCAGTTTACCATATTGGCTATCGAAGATGGTACAGAGATAGAAATTACCCCTAAGAGCGGGAATTCAACCCATAGTGCAAATCAAACCTTCACAATAACGCTCAATAAAGGGCAGATTTATCAGTTTCAAACCAGAGATGATTTATCCGGAAGTCACATCAAATCAACCAAAGGATGTAAAAATATAGCCGTGTTTTCTGGTAATACCTGGGCTTCTTTTTGCGAGCAGGGGAGTAGTCGTAATGCAAGTGGCGGCGATAACCTTTATCAGCAATTGTTTCCGGTTACGGCCTGGGGCAGGAATTTTGTAACCGCTCCTTTTTACAATACCATTCACGGCAATACCGATATTATCCGCGTAATTGTTTCAGAAGATAATACCGTTTTAACAGTTAACGGTAGCACAACCAATGCCAATGGTACAACTTTAAGCAATCCTTACAATAAAGGGGCTGTGGTTACATTTTTTTCTACTTCCGCCAATGTAATTTCGGGCTCAAAACCCATTTCTGTGGCGCAATATCAAACTTCGCAAACCTGTAATTTAAGTAACCGGGCACAGGTTAGCCAGAACGGAAATGACCCTTATGAGGGTGATCCGGAAATCACAGTATTAAATCCGGTAGAGCAAACATTAAGTAACATTACCGTTTATTCTAAACTTCGTGATGTACCAACCAATATTAAAAAATTCTTTATTAATGTGATCATTAAAACAGCCGATATACCTTCACTCAGGTTAGATGGTAGTGCTGTTTCAGGCTTTGTAAATATCGATAACGAATACAGTTATGCGATTATAGATGTAACTAACGACCCGAAAGATCAGCACAGATTATCGGCGGCAGGAGGGTTTTCGGCCATCGCTTATGGCTATGGGTATGTAGAATCATACGCTTACCTGGCGGGAGCCAATATTCAGAATTTTACTTTTCAACCCCAAAATGAAGCTACCGGCAAAAATGTTACCAGCGGTTGTTTGGGCGAAGTGATCAAGCTTAAAATTAACCTGCCTTATCAGCCTACCCGTTTAGATTGGGATGTACAAAATGGAGATGGCGTGATAACTCAGGACGCGCCAACTTCTGTAGCTACTTTTACTGATAATGGCATTACCTATTACACTTATTTTTACCCGAATGATATTAAATACGATCTTCCGGGCGATTATCAGTTTAAGGTAACAGCCACCAAACCCGCTGCTGATGATTGCGGAAGTACCGAAGATTTGATAACCGATTTTACAGTTGATAAGGAGCCAACGGCCGATTTTGAGGTCGAAAAAATCAACTGTGCCAATGCTCCTATATCTTTTAAAGATAAAAGTACTTCTAATTCTGATACCCGGACCATCAATACCTGGCTTTGGGATTTTGGCGATGGAAACACCTCTACAGAGCAAAACCCCACGCATACCTACAGCAGGCAAGGGGTTTACAAAGTGATTTTAACCGCTACAACCGATTCTAAATGCTCGAAAGTTTCCGAATTTCAGGAAATAACGATTAACCCCCAGCCGGTATCCGATTTTGATGTTAAAGGTTTATGCGTTGATTTACCTGTAATTTTGACTGAAAAATCGACTATTGAAAATCCTGGGAGCATTGTAGAGTGGCGATGGGATTTTGGCGATGGATCGGGCGAAATAAAAGTAGCTAACAATACGCCTCCAGTTCATAAATATGCTGCAACTGGCGATTATACGATAACCCTGACAACCGTGAGCAATTTAGGTTGTTTGAGTGTACCAAAGCCTAAAAATGTAACTGTAATTAATCCGCAGGTTCCTGATTTTATCATGCCTGATTTTTGTCTGGCCGATGGTATAGCCCGTTTTAAAAATACCACCAAAAATGCAGATGGTACAACAACGGGTTTAACTGCAGTGTGGAAATATGATAACAATAATCCATTGGCTACTTCTACAGGCTTTGATGGTGCGTTTGCTTATGGGGCCACTGGCGATTATGTTGTAACTTTAACCATTACTAATCAGGATGGCTGCGTGGTATCTACTTCGAAGACCTTTACTGTAAACGGATCGGTAAAAGAGGCTGATTTTGATATTGTAACAGATAATGTGTGTGTAAGCAGTGATGTAATTATCAAAAACAAATCGACAACCTTCGAAGGAAGTAAAATTACCAAAATTGAAATTTACAGGGATTTTGGGAGAGAGAATAGTATTTATAAAACGATTTCATATCCCGATGATAGCGATATTGTGTTAAAGTATGATACATTTGGTGGTACAGCAGATCGGCCTTACACCATCAGATTAGTAGCCTATACCGGCCAAACCTGTTCTAAATTTTTAGATAAGATACTTACACTTAAACCTGTACCCCAGTTAGAATTTGCCGTTATGCCTGCAGTTTGCGAAGCCGACGGTACAGTTTTAATTGTACAGGCTACACAGAAAGTTGAAGAAGAAATGCCGGGTACAGGCGAATATTCAGGTGATGGGATAAAGGCCGATGGCACTTTTAACCCTAAAATTGCCGGTGTAGGTCGTCATACCATTACCTATACATTTACGGCTACTAATGGTTGCTCATCATCCATTAGCAAAGATATTGAGGTGTATGCGTCGCCAGTTGCCGATGCGGGTAATTTGGTTTACATTTTAGCTGGCGGACAGATTGAACTTCCGGCTACCGCCGAGGGTACAAATCTGAAATACGAATGGTCGCCCGCTACTGGTTTAGATAAAACTGATGTGTTAAGGCCAATTGCCTCACCCGAAAAAGATACCGAATACACGTTAACGGCTACCACACAGCCTGATGGTTGCGCAACTACATCAAAAGTGCTGGTTAAAGTATTGCAGGCCTTAACCCCGCCTAATACCTTTACGCCCAATGGCGACAATGTAAACGATACCTGGATCATTAAATATTTAGAGTCTTATCCCAATGCTACAGTAGAAATTTTTAACCGAAACGGTAATCGGGTGTTTTTTAGCAATGGCTATAAAATGCCTTTTGATGGAAATTATCAAAATGGCCCTTTACCTGTCGGCGTTTATTACTATATTATCAACCCAAGAAACGGACGTAAAACAATAACTGGTCCTTTGACTATAATCAGATAAAATTGAAGAAGCTCCTCATCATATTAACGCTCTTAGCCTCATTTGCTGCTTCTGCACAGCAGAAACCTCAGTATACGCAATATATTTTTAATCAATACCTATTAAATCCGGCCCTTTCCGGAATCGAAAATTACATCGATTTTAAAGGAGGGTACCGCAAACAATGGTCGGGGATTAGCGATGCACCGCAAACTTCTTTTGTGTCGGCACACTGGGCGCTGGGCGATAACCAGTTATGGAGCAACGCACTTACATCTTTCCCTGAGCAAACCGGAAACCCGATGGATCGTAATTATATGCAGAATTACATGTCGTCACCATCACACCATGGCATGGGGGTAACAGCAGTGTTAGATAAAACGGGGCCAATAAAAAGGCTTGACGCGAATGTAACTTATGCCTACCATTTACAGTTGAGTAATAATTTTAACCTCTCGGCAGGTGTTGCAGCGGGCATTTCCAGCATTTCGCTTGATGTTAATGCTTTAACCTTCGATACGCCTTATGATCCGGCGTTGAACAGGGCCTTAATTAATCAGGTAAAACCCGATTTAAGTATCGGTTTATGGTTATATGGCGCCCGGATGTTTGCCGGTGTTTCGGTACAACAAATTTTGCCTCAAAAGTTAAGTTTTACAGGCGAAAACAGTTACAATTTAGGTAAAGAGGTACCGCATTATTTTGCTACTGCAGGTTACAAGTTTTTTGTAGATGACGAGATTTCGGCCATTCCTTCGGTAATGGTTAAATACGTTTCGCCTGCACCAGTATCGGTCGATCTGAATATGAAACTGGCCTTTAAAGATAAAGTTTGGTTAGGAGGTAGCTACCGCAAAGATGATTCATTTTCGGCAATGGCCGGGTTTAACATTGGTAAAATGGTTAACCTTACTTATTCGTATGATTTTTCTACCTCAGCACTAAACCAGGTAAGCAATGGTAGTCATGAAATTGTTTTAGGCTTAATGCTCAACAATATCTATAAGGTACCATCGTACATTAAAATGTGGTAGATTAGTTTTCAGTTGGTAGTAAACAATTTACATATCGTAATAACTGAAAGCTGAAAACTGCGAATTGAAAGCTGTTGTACATCGTCCTCGTTTTTAACGAGGATGGATGAGAAAGGCGATTGTATCGCCATTAGACTCGCTACATAGCATTGCAAATGCTAATCTCAATAATCCTCGTTGCAAACGAGGACTATATGGTGCAAACTGTTAATTGAAAACTGCCAACCGGCCTAAAGTTCTTTCCTTAACCTGGCTACCGGGATATTCATTTGCTCGCGATATTTGGCAACGGTTCTTCGGGCAATGTTGTAGCCTCTTTCCTTTAATATTTCGGTCAGTTTCTCATCAGCTAAAGGTTTGCGCTTATCTTCGTTGCCAATGCAATCTTCCAATATTTTTTTAACCTCTTTGTTCGAAACTTCCTCACCGTTTTCGGTTTGAATAGCTTCTGAGAAGAACGATTTTAATAAGAAAGTACCAAATTCGGTTTGCACATATTTAGAATTGGCCACACGCGATACCGTTGAAATATCCATGTCAATTTTATCAGCAATATCTTTCAGGATCATCGGGCGCATTTTACGCTCATCGGCTGTTAAAAAATACTCGTACTGATAATGCATAATCGCATTCATGGTTTTCAACAAAGTTTGCTGGCGCTGTTTAATCGCATCAATAAACCAACGTGCCGAATCCAGTTTCTGTTTTACAAACTGAACGGCTTCTTTTAGCTTTTTATCTTTTGATGAAGCTTTATCGTAATGCTCGAACATTTCCTGGTACGAGCGGCTTACTTTTAGCTCAGGGGCATTTTTAGAGTTCAGCGTTAAAATCAGTACGCCATCGTTATTGCTGATGTGAAAATCAGGAATAATCTGCATCTGCTTGGTAGTTACCTGGTTGGCATCGCCCGGTTTAGGGTTTAAGCGCAAAATTTCGCTCACTACTTCTTTAAGCTCTTCGCTATCTAAGCCCAGGCTTTTTTCAAGTTTATCGTAATGCTTGCGGGTAAATTCATCCAGATAGTTTTCTACCACATTCATCGCTTTTACAATGATGGGATTGTGCGCATCTTTTCGTTTTAACTGAATCAACAAACACTCTTTGAGGTCTCTGGCGCCAATGCCCGGAGGGTCAAAGCTTTGAATCAGCTTTAACATTTCCAAAACATCTTCCTCTTCAACCATTACATTTTGCGAAAAAGCAAGGTCATCGATCATCGAGCCTAGTGGACGGCGTAAATAGCCATCATCATCTAAACTGCCGATAATTTGTTTGCCGATAATAAAATCCTGGTCAGATAACGGAATCAGGTCTAACTGCTCTTGTAAACTTTCAAAAAAAGTACTTTCAATGGCAATAGGGGTTTCTTTTTTCTCCTCATCGTCATCGCCGTTATTGTAATTGGTACTGTAATCGTTGGCCGAGTCATCTTGCAGGTAATCATCCACATTAAACTCATCCATGCTGGTATCTTCCGATGATTGTTCGTAATCTTCCGGACCATCATTTAGATCATCATATTCGCTTTTAGGTTCATCCTGGGTCATTAAACTTGGATCTTCCAAAGCCGGATTTTCTTCCAGTTCTTCTTTTACACGTGTATCTAAGGCAACAGTAGGCACCTGCAACAGCTTAATAAACTGTATTTGCTGGGGTGATAACTTTTGTAGTAATTTTTGTTGTAAGTGTTGCTTTAGCATAGTATGTATAAAAGAATGGGCAAAAATAAACAATAGATTTCAGATATTTTGCTGAATTGACCTAAATGCTTCTGATATGTTTGGTTTTTAAATTATTTCCTAAACATTTGGATTCAAATTAAAGTTTGCTAATTTTAATAAAAAACTAAAACTTAATTTAAAATGGGATTTGTAAAAGAATTTAAAGAATTTGCTATAAAAGGCAATGTAATGGATCTTGCTGTTGGGGTAATTATCGGTGGAGCCTTCGGAAAGATAATCGACAGCGTGGTAAACGATTTGGTAATGCCTGTTGTTGCTGCAATTATAGGTAAACCCGATTTTAGTAATTTATATGTAGTGTTGCGTGGGGCTGTGCCAGAAGGAACAGCACTGGTGGATGCCAAAAAAATAGATGGCGCCGCGATTTTTGCTTATGGTAACTTTATTACCGTGGCAATTAATTTCCTTTTATTGGCGTTGGTAATCTTCCTTATGGTAAAAGCCATTAATCAAATGAAACGTAAAGAAGAAGCAGTTGCCGCCGCCGCACCACCTGCACCAACCAAAGAAGAAGTGCTTTTAACAGAAATCAGAGATTTGCTAAAGACAAAAGCATAATAGTTAAGCTCCGCAGTTTATCCCACCTGCGGAGCTTTTTTAATAACTTCTTTTTACTTCCGGGTCGGTAATAATGATATAGTCGCCCAGGTTTTTAAACTTTTCCCAATCAGGATTGCTGAAACTCTGATCTGAAAACGAAGAAATATTCAAGATCTTCAATTTCGGATTGTCCTGCGCCAGTTTGGCCAATGTGCCCAGTTTTTCGTCACTATGGAAACGGCCGTTGAGCTGCAGTATTTTAAATCCTTTATTTAGCTTAGCAAACTTACCGATAGACCAGGCCATGGTTGCATCCCATAAGTTTTGTGTCTGGTAAATTTTCATCGATCCCATGTTATGCCCGCCTAAAGTTTCAGTAAATTTATCGTAATACCTGCCCTGTGCGGTATCTATGGGGAGTGGAGGTAAAAGGCTAAGTGAACTTTTTGGCAGGTTGTTCAATGCTTTTAAACCATTCATGGTAACCGCGTTGCTGTAACGTGCAGCTGCATTTGCAGCAATAACCGGTAGTTTTTGCTGTTTGGCTTGTTCTATCAAAGGTTTATAGTCTTTATAATTTCCCCAGGCACGACCTTCTTTAATAAAGTTTTTCTCCGAAATCAATCCCGCCAGGTATTCATTTACAACAGGCTGCACATCGGTATGGAACATTTCTAAAGATAAAGCCGTTTTTTGTGGATACCTGCTGCTTAGTTTTTTAAAAATTTCGGCCTCCAGGTAATGCCCAACTGAATCGTTGTGGTCTTCACCGAAGAAAAGCACATCGGCCTGGTCCATATCTGTAATCAAATCATTAAGGCCAATCGTTTTTTGTTTTCGTACATCGAAAATTTTATAACGGGTACTTATATCCTGGGCATGGAGCTGGCTGCAAATGCCCAGAGCGATAATCGTCAGGAGAAATTTCATATTTCAAAGTAACAAAATAATTTTCACCGACAAAATGAGGTCACTTACCGCCTTTTATCCAGTTCCTGCACTTCCAACGTATGCTGTTTTACAGCTTATCCATACTTTTGGTTATTCAATAATGCAACACAAATGGAAAATCTTAATATAAACGAAAATAGCCACATTAAAAACTCAGGACGGGTTTGGAGTGGCGTTGTTATAGTGGTGATCGGACTTGCTTTTTTGCTGGATAATATCGGGTTCGATATTCCAAACTGGATTATTAGCTGGTCTAATTTTTTAATTGTGCTTGGTCTTTTTATCGGTGCACGCCGTAATTTCAGGGGTATAGGCTGGTTGATTTTAGTTTTAATTGGTGCTTACAATACCCTCGATAACATGGGTCTCGACTTCGATTTTTCGAAATATGCTTTAGGGCTAGGTTTGGTAATTGTAGGTGGCTTTTTAATCTTCAGACCTAAAAACTCATTTAAAGATGGCGGATTGTTTGGCCGACGCAAGAAAGATAAGCTTGATTCTACCACGTTTGCCTACGATAAAACGGCGAATAACAACGATATTATTGATGTAATGGCTGTTTTTGGGGGTAGTCATCAAACCGTATACTCCAAAAACTTTCAGGGGGGAGATATTACGGCTGTTTTTGGCGGTGCCGATATTGTAATGACCCAGGCCGATTTTCCTGAAACAGTTTCGCTTGATGTAACCGCAGTATTTGGTGGCATTAAATTAATTGTACCACCAAACTGGGCCATTAAATCGAATGTAACCGCACTATTTGGTAGTGTTGAGGATAAACGGGCCCATACCATGCCCATTAGCGAAATGCAGAAAACACTGATTTTAAATGGTACAGCCTTGTTTGGAGGGATAGAGATTAAAAGTTTTTAATGTTATTTAAAATCATTGCCTATGAAGTGGTTTGCTGTAAATTGTATTTATCAGGTTATTTGTGGCGAAGGAAAACATGCGCCGCAGTTTAACGAACAAACGCGTTTAATACAGGCCAGCGGGCAAATGGAGGCCCTGGATAAGGCCAGATTAAATGCAGTGAATTTTAACCCGCCATTTGATAACTGTAAAGGAGAAAAAGTGGTGTGGAAGTTTATCGGAGTTGGGGGAATATCGGCAGTTGAAGAACCTGCTGATGGTGTAGAAGTGAGCTCAAGTATTATTGAACCCGAATCGGTTGATCAATACCTCGAAGAACTTAAACACCGCAATCAATCATTAACTAATCAAAAACCGTTTTGACAACTAGACCTTTATCCGTTCCACAGATACAAAAAACATCACTTTCCTTTGCGGTAGTTTGGGTGATCTTGTGCGCTGTTGGATTGCATTATGTCGTAAATTTTTCGTGGTGGATCGCGATTACAGATAGCCTCATCAATAATATTTTATTGGCCCTGGCCTGTGTGGGCATCAGCAATATGCTGGGCTATTATCAGCCTAAAAATGAGCGGATCCTGTATGTGCTTATTATCACCATTGCACTCACCTTCGTAATTATTTACGCAGCAAAATATTCTTTACTATACGTTTTTGCCGATTATAAAGAATATAAAGATTTCTATAACTTTTCTTTTGCTTTTCGTGGCTTAATCTCTTTTATGTGTTTGGGTTGGTGTGCGCTGGCTAATATTTTATGGTACCGTTTGGAAGAGCAATCAGAAACGCACGAAAGGCTTTCGGCAGCCAAAAACCTGGCCAAAGAGGCCGAATTAAACAAATTAAGGCACCAGCTACAGCCGCATTTTCTTTTCAATAGCTTAAATTCGGTATTTGCGTTAACTATGGTTAATCCGAAAGAAGCAGGGGTAATGATCACCAAACTGGCTTCTTTTTTACGTGGTACACTGAAACGTGACGACGAATTATGGGTTTCGGTCGAAGAAGAAATGGAGTATATTCAATTGTACCTCGATATTGAGAAGGTGAGGTTTAGTCACCGGTTAAATATTGAAGTGAATGTAGCCGAAGATACGCTAAACCTTTGTTTGCCGGGTACTTTACTGCAGCCTATTGTAGAAAACGCCATTAAATTCGGGCTTTACAACACCTCTGCCGGCATTACCATTAAAATTGATGTTACCGTTGAGCATAACCTGTTATCGTTACGCGTACAAAACCCTTTCGATCCTGAAATGAAGGCTGCAGGCGGCACCGGTTTTGGTTTAAGTGCCATTAAACGGAGGTTATATCTGTTATTTGCGAATACACATCTGTTACAGACCGATATTGAGGCAAATAATTTATATATTACCACCCTAAAAATTCCACAAAAAAATGATCAGAACAATACTAATTGATGATGAACCTTTAGCTAGAGATATTGTAAAATTCTACCTTTCCGATCATGCTGAAATAGAGATTGTTGCCGAATGTGGAGATGGTTTTGAAGGGTTAAAAGCAATTACCCAGCACAAACCCGACCTGATTTTTCTGGATATACAAATGCCGAAAATTAGTGGTTTCGAGATGCTGGAGCTGGTTGAAGATAAGCCTGCTGTGATTTTTACCACTGCTTTTGACGAATATGCGATTAAGGCCTTTGAAGTAAACGCGGTTGATTACCTGCTTAAGCCAATCGATAAAACACGTTTTGATGCTGCGGTGAAAAAGGTGCCAACCAAATTAAACCAGACCGAAAATACCGAAGCTGTTTTGGATGCGGCAGCGCTAAGCCCGGCACAGAACAATAGGGTAGTGGTTAAAAAAGATGGGGTAATTAAAATTATCCCGGTTGCGGATATCAATTACCTCGAAGCCGACGATGATTATGTAAAGCTCAGTACCATTGATGGCGTGTATTATAAGAACAAAACCATGGGATATTTTGAGCAAACACTCGATGTAAGCCAGTTTATCAGGATACACCGCTCATACATCATTAACCTGGCCCAGGTAACCAAAATAGAGCTCAAAGAAAAAGATAGCTACGTGGTGCTCTTAAAATCCGATATCTGGCTTCCGGTTAGCAAAACAGGTTATGTGAAGCTGAAAGCAGCTTTGGGGTTATAACAAGCCGTTCCGTAGGAACGCTTCACGGGTAGAAAATAGGTATGACGCATGTTTGCGTTGTGCATATTTTCGATTCATTAAAAACATTTATATACGCCTGCAACACCATTTTTCAAAAGAATTATTACATTTGCAACTAAATAGAAAAAATAATAATTAATCACTCTTGCATTTGTAGAGAAATCGCTTTATATTTGCACCTCTTAATTTTACAATAGATAATATACAGTCATGAAAAGAACATACCAACCTTCGCAAAGAAAGAGAAGAAACAAACACGGCTTCCGCGAAAGAATGGCAACAGCTAACGGCAGACGAGTATTAGCATCACGTCGTGCTAAAGGAAGAAAAAGATTAACAGTTTCTGACGAACGCAAGCATAAAGCATAATTTTTGATTGCTTTTCCGTAAATCCGGAATTGGCAGATCAAAATCTGCAGTTATCAATCAAAATATATGTACACATTCAGAAAAGAAGAACGGTTATGCAGCAGGAAACATTTAGACCTGTTGTTTAAAAACGGTTCTTCTTTTTTATTATACCCTTTTCGGGTTTCCTATCTTTTTATCGATCAGCCAGCTGATGTACCGGCGCAGGTAGTGATCAATGTTCCAAAAAAAAGATATAAGCGCGCTGTTGACCGCAATCTGCTTAAACGCCGCATTCGCGAGGCTTACCGCCTCAACAAACAAAACCAGTTATACCTGCCATTACCAACCGATAAAGGCTTGCTTTTATTTTCCATTCAATTTGTAGGGAAAGATAAATATGCATTTCCTTTCATCGAGAAAAAACTCATTGCTACATTTAAGCGATTCCAAAACTTAATTCAGCCCAATGAAGTTCATCAATAAACTGTTTGGCTGGTTCTTTTTAGGCCTGATAAAAGTATACCAATATGCTATTTCGCCTATGCTAGGTGCAAATTGCAGGTTTACGCCCACCTGTTCGCAGTATGGGGTAGAAGCCATTAAAAAATACGGGCCATTTAAAGGGGGCTGGATGGCACTCAAGCGCATTGGTCGCTGTCATCCCTGGGGCAAACATGGGCACGATCCTGTTCCTTAATTGTTCATTCGTTCACTTGTTCATTAGTCAATAGCTCATCGTTTATAGCCGAATCCAACTGAAAACTGAAAATTGCAAACTGAATTGTGCGATTAGTCTGGATGCCTATTCTTCTCATCGTATGATCTTATTGATAATTGGTTATTGAGTATTGGTGATTAGTTTATAACCAAATCCAACTGATAACTGAGAATTGGCTAAATCCAACTGATAACTGACAACTGCAAACTGATTAACCGACTGTCGACTTCGGACTCCTGACTTCGGACTAAAAATTATATCTTTGCAGCATGGCTAAAATACTTCAAATAGAAACAGCTACAGCAGTTTGTTCGGTTGCTTTATCAGTTGATGGGAAAACAGTTTCAGTAAAAGAAGAAATTGGACAGAACCTACATGCCAGTAAGCTAACCCTGTTTATTGATGAAGTATTGAAAAGTGCGGGTATTAATTATAGCGAACTTGATGCCATTGCAGTGAGTAAAGGCCCTGGGTCTTACACTGGCTTACGCATTGGGGTTTCTACTGCGAAGGGTTTATGTTACGCGTTAGATAAGCCTTTAATTGCCATCGAAACCTTAAAAATGATGGCTGCAGGTTTCCAGTCAGAAAACCCTGGTTATACCGAGTTAATCTGTCCGATGATTGATGCACGACGTATGGAAGTTTATACTTCCGTTTTTGATCACGCGTTAAATGTGTTATTACCTACGGAGGCCAAAATTATTGATGAAACCAGCTTTGCTGAGCTGCTGGCCACACAACAAATTACTTACCTTGGAGATGGTGCAGCAAAATGTGCCGACGTTTTAACCAACAAAAATGCATCCTTCGATGGTGCTAATTTCAATGCGGCAACATACATGTCAGCATTGGCCGAAACTGCGTTCCAGCAACGAAATTTCGAAGATGTAGCTTATTTCGAGCCTTTTTATCTGAAAGATTTTGTGGTTACCCAATCAAAAAAACAGCAGGTACAGCCTTAATTACTTTCTTTTAAATATCGAGAAAAGGTTTTTAAAGAAACTTCCACCCTCATTATCATTAATGCCGGGCATTACATCGCTAAATTGCGGGTGATTAACCACATTGCCGAATTTAATGCCTACACCCATATAAAATGAGGCTCCATTTGGGCCGCTTCCTACAGTAGCATCGTTTTTAATTGTACCAATGGTTTGAAAACTGGTTGCTACTAAGTTATCGGTACCTAAAAATAATTCAAAATTTGGTGTTTGGTATTTTACCTGTGCACCAACCATAAATACCTGATTCAAATTGTACAAAGGCGTAACACTGGCCGAAAAATCGTTAGCAATAAAAGTATTCACAAAAGCAATATCGCCACCTTTATAAAACAAGCTCTTCGAAACGGCTAAAGCAGGTTTGTAAAAGCCATAGCGTTTAGATACATATACATCAATTTTAGCATTGGTAGGGGCCAGAAACTTTTTGCTTTGCTCCGATAACAGAAAGATATCTTCAATTTCCTGGTTGGTGTTCGATTGGTTGTTTTCCAGGTTCTCGATCACCTTCGATTGATCTACCGTGTTTCTATGGGTATTGCTGCGCCACCAGATAAAACCGAGATCTTTAACATTGGCCATTAAAAACAGTCCTTTTTTTGTGGTGTAATTGGTTCCGAAGCCTAACGATACACCTGGGTTTTTAAAGTTCGGGAAAAAGGTCTTTTTATCAACTTCGTTAAAATCAGAAAAATTAGCCGAGTAAGTTCCCCTTAAGCCAATTAACATCGCCGAACCTTCCGGATCAATGTAGAGGTAAGAATCCTTAACATCCAGTTTATTATAAGCCATACCACTCAATAAGCTGGCTTTTAAGCCAAAAGCAAGTCGCTTATTCCAGTTCTCGCGGTAGGTAAAGCTAAACTGGTGGTAAGTTTGCTGGTAACCTTTGGTGTTAAATATTCCCCCATATTCCTTTCCTGGTGTAAAGCGCTCGTACGAATCGAAAATGGCAAGGGTTTCGTTGGTGTAATCGATATGGGCATCCGATCTGATTTGCCAGGCAAAGCCCATCTCTTTTTGGTATTTGTACGATTTAAAAAGACGGAATGCAGCTACATAAACATTGCTGTTTTCGAAAAAATGGTTAACCTCACCGGTGCCCAAAGGCAATCCCCTGGTATCCCAGGTTCCCTCTTGCGTTAATTTCCGGATCGTATACTTGGAGCTTCCTTTGTTAATGGCATTGGTACCAAAATAAGGCAGGAAGAAGTTGGAAGAAAATTTTCGGGATGAATCTAAAGTGAACGATTTTTGAGATGGGTTTTCGAATGCATCGAACAGGGTTTTCGAGCCAAAAAGGGCGTATTGTTGAGCATTTGCTACCCCGACACCAGCTACTGCCAGTAACGTAAGTAAAAGTTTCTTCATGTAAATTTTTCTTGGGGACGGTTCTTTTTATTAACGGTTGCTTAGTGAATCTGGTATTGCTGGTTTTAAATATTTGTTTAATAGTAAGTTGGTAATAAATTTATCGCGATCAGCACTCATCTGATAACAAAAGGTATCGAAACTTTTTAAGCCACTATCGGCCCTTAAATGTTTGTAAAAAGGTTGCTGGATGTTGTCCCTGAAAATACCCGCCGAATTTTTGGTGTTGATGTAACAACTTACATTCGAAGTGTTCGAAATCTGGTTTACCGCATCTAAATATTCGGGAGTTTGTATTAAAAGCCGGTTGTTTTTGTAATTGTTTAAAAATGCCTGAATGGTGCTGGCGTTATTGGCTACAATTAAATTATTATCAATGATTGTGTAATAGGGTCTTCCAAATTTTTTAAAGGGTTCGCCGAAATAGCTAAATAAAATATCTGCTGATTTAAAAATCTTAATGTCTTCATTGTAGTCGGCACTTACTTCCAGCAGCAACTGCCGTACTTTTTCACCATTACTCAAGGCAATTGCACCCAATTTTTCGGTTGTACTGAGTTGAAAAGTTACGAACTGATTTTTGGTATATACTGGAAAAACCGTATTTAAATCAACCCTGTACTGGTCTTTAATGCTTTTAATTACTGTATTGGCCTGGTCGGCTGTTTTATTTTGCTGCTGCAAGGTGCTCAACTTAGCCGACCATTTAGCGTAGTCATCAAAAGCATACAGTACATAATTGGCTGTATTATCGGGTAAGATATTTTGTATAGCTGCACTCTGAGCAGGTGTGTTTTCGAACAATTTAAGGTAATTGTTGGGGTCTTTTAAAAGCGTGTTACCATTAAACAGGATTTTTTCTTTACTAAAATTGTAATTGAGGATGGCATAACTATTCTGTTTATCAAATACTGCAATTTCACCGTTAATATTTCCTGCTAGTATGCTTTTAAGCAATAGCGGAGCCTGGTTAAAGTTGATGTAAACATGCGCAAGCACATTTTTAATCTGCTGGTTATTCTCTTTTATAAACTCTGTAAAGGGATTCTCGCTTAAACGAATGCCCGCATCTTTAATCAGTTTTAAAGAGGTAGATACCGTTATTACCTGACTTTGCACGCCCATGAAAACGGCAAGGCTATCGTTTAGTTTAATGCTGTAAATATCTTTAGAATCTTGGCTGATTGCTTTTTTCGATTTTAACTGATCGTAAAACTTTTTAATGTCGTTTTCGGGCGAAACCTGTAGGGTGATCAGAAAATTTAAGGTTTTATTCGTATCAGGCAGCACACTGATGTAAATCTGCTGATCTTTAATGTATTTGTTAAGTCCGTTATCGTCGATAATACTCTTTTTTAACTCATTAAGCAGGTTCATTTTATCCTGACCCAAAACCTGTTGAATGAGCTGCTGGCCCTCCATAATGTTGTAAAAGCCCTTATCATTTTGAAAAGAAAATACCAGTGCCGCATTATTGGTAGCCGATTGCAGGGCCAAATCTTTTGCATTGTTTTCAATCCCTAATCTCGAAAAATAGAGGTATGCCATCAGGGCTACACCTAAAAATAAAGCGGTTGTTAGAATTACGATTTTTTTCATCTGCTGTGCAACAAATTTAATTTATTACATTGATTAGTGAGAAGTTCTTTGTCAATTTATTAATTTAGCGATTGCTTATAGCAAAGAACTATGAATAAACGAATAATCCTTACTGCTTCTTTTTTTGGTGTTGTTGCTGTTCTGTTGGGTGCCTTTGGCGCTCATGGCTTAAAAGCTTTGATCGATGCACCTTCGCTTGAAATCTGGCAGAAAGGGGTTGATTATCAGTTCTATCATACTTTCGCTTTGCTGTACTTGTCTACCTTTGCGCGGTACCGCAATAAGTTAATCAATATTGCCTATTTCTGCTTTACATTTGGGATTGTGCTTTTTTCTGGATCGTTGTATTTACTGGCAACCCGGAGCATATCGCACTTAGGTTTTACGGAATTTATTGGCCCATTAACACCAATTGGCGGGCTTTTATTTGTGCTGGGATGGATAATGCTCTTTTTTGCGGCATTTAAAGATAAATAATGAATACTTACGAAAACGATATATTTACAGAAAGAGAAACACTTTTTGTTGAAGTTATTTTGCCCCTTTCTCTGGCAAAAAACTATACTTATCGCGTACCTTTTGATCTTAACGAGCAAATTGCCATCGGAAAACGTGTGGTGGTTCAATTTGGTAAACATCGTATATATACCGCTTTAATTAGTGGGATAACCACTGTTCCGCCTACTGTTTACGAAGCCAAATATATTATTGATGTAATTGATAACGAACCTGTAATTACGCCCACCCAACTTAAGTTTTGGAGTTGGATGACTAATTATTACATGTGTAATGAGGGCGATGTAATGGCAGCAGCATTGCCTGCAAGTTTAAAACTGGCCAGCGAAACCATTCTCATTCTTCGTGATGATTATGATGAAGAAACTGTCCTTACTGATAAAGAAGAAATCATTATTGCTGCCCTTAAAAAGCAGGAGCGATTGACGGTCAACGATGTTTCTAAGCTGCTGGGACAAAAAACGGTTTACCCGATTATTAATCAACTACTGGATAAAATGCTGGTACTGGTGGCCGAAGAAGTGGTGCAAAAATATAAACCACTGCTCAAATCGTTCGTAATGCTGAATGATTTTTACAGCGACGAAGAAAACCTGAAACAGCTTTTTAATGTTTTAGACCGGGCCCCTAAGCAATTAGATGCTTTATTGGCTTATCTTAAGCTGCAAAAATCTAATTTACCCGTTTCAAAAGAACAGCTTTTAGAAGAAAGTAATTGCGGTCCGGCTGCATTAAAAGCCCTAACCGATAAAGATATTTTTGTAGTGATGAAACGGCCGGTTAGCCGGCTGGCAGCACACGATGAAGCTTTTAGTGTTAATTTTGAGCTGAACGAGGGCCAGCAGCAGGCTTTAACACAGATCAATCGTCACTTTGAAGAAAAAGAGGTGGTACTGTTGCATGGTGTTACGGCATCGGGTAAAACACAGGTTTACATTAAGCTCATCGAAGAAATTATCCAGAATACCGATGGGCAAGTGTTATTCCTCCTCCCCGAAATAGCTTTAACCACGCAAATTGTAGAACGGATTAAACGTTATTTCGGTAATTCGATAGGGGTTTACCATTCTAAATTTAACAATAACGAAAGGGTCGAGATTTGGAATAAAGTAAGAACTGGTGCTTATAAGGTGGTGCTGGGGGCACGTTCGGCAGTCTTTTTGCCTTTTCAGCACCTTAAATTAATTGTGGTTGACGAAGAGCATGAGCCTTCTTATAAACAATACGATCCGGCGCCACGTTATCAGGCTCGGGATGCAGCCATTTATTTAGGCTATTTGCATCAGGCTAAAGTGGTATTGGGCTCCGCTACGCCATCGCTCGAAAGTTATTACAATGCCCTACAGGGGAAGTATGGTTTGGTAGAAATGAAAGAGCGTTTTGGTGGGGTACAATTACCCAATCAGCAAGTGGTCAGCATTTCGGAAGAAACCAAGAAAAAAACAATGAGCTCGTATTTTTCGAGTGTACTCATTAAAGATATTGATCTGGCGCTTTCTAAAAAAGAACAGATTGTGTTGTTTCAGAACCGTAGGGGCTATGCTACCATTCTCATTTGCGCTACCTGTGGTTATACACCTAAATGTGTAAACTGCGATGTAAGCCTAACCTATCACAAAAGCAGTGGTAAATTGCATTGCCATTATTGTGGTTACCAGCAAAGCAGCGTAAATATTTGTCCGGCCTGTGGTTCGGTACATGTAGAACAAAAAGGCTTTGGTACCGAACGTATTGAGGAAGAACTGAGACTACTTTATCCTGAGGTTACTATCGCCCGCCTGGATATGGATAGTACCCGTACCAAAAATGGCCTGCAACAAATTTTAAACGATTTTCAGGAAAAGAAAACTGATATTCTGATTGGTACCCAAATGGTGGCCAAAGGTCTGGATTTCGATAATTTGAACCTGATTGGTGTAATTAATGCCGATACGCTTTTGGGGTATCCCGATTTCAGGGCTTACGAGCGTAGTTTCCAGTTACTGGCGCAGGTTGCCGGTAGGGCAGGTAGAAGGGCCGATCAAGGTAATGTATGCATTCAGACTTACGATGCCGAAAATCGCATTATAAAGCAGGTGGTAAATAACGATTACGAAGGGATGTACAATGATGAGATTGTAGAACGTGAGAAGTTTTTGTACCCACCTTTTTCGAGGATGATTTTCCTGTACATTAAACACAAAGATTCGCATGTTTTAGATCACGCTGCTCTTACCCTGGCCAACATCCTTAAAGCTAAATTTGGTAAACGGGTTTTGGGGCCTGAGCAGCCATTGGTTACCCGTGTGCGCAATCTTTATATCAAACAGATTATTATCAAAGCCGATAAACATACCGCTATTCAGAAAGTTAAAGATGCCCTCCGCGAAACATTAACCGAATTTAACGCAACTAAAGAATTTAAAGGCATTTTTACACAAATCGATGTCGATCCTTACTAGAGAAGCTGAATAATTGAATGAATAAGTTTTGAATGATTGGGATTATGCCAATCGCTCATTCCTTAATTCTATCATTCATTCATTAATCCAAAAAAATCAGTAATTTTATGTGGATAATGTATCCTTCTCAAACACAGGTATTCACTCGTTAATCGCAGGTTAATTCTAAAATCCACTTGTAACACGGTTTAAAAAGGCTAATTTTGAAACTTCATGGCGTATAAATTTGTTGATAATTATCGGGAGCGGGGAGCTAGAAAAAAATTAGTCGAGTTGTTAAGATCTCGCGGAATTGAAGATGAAAGCGTACTAAAAGCCATCGGCAAAGTACCACGTCATTTCTTTTTCGACGAAACCTTTTGGAACCAGGCTTATAAAGATATTGCTTTCCCTATTGGTGATGGACAAACCATTTCTCAGCCTTATACTGTTGCTTATCAAAGCGAATTACTGCACATCAAAAAAGACGATAAGGTGCTCGAAATCGGTACCGGATCTGGCTACCAAACCTGCATTTTGATGGAGTTGGGTGCCAAAGTTTATACCATTGAAAGACAAGAGAATATCTACAACAGAACCATTCAGGTTTTGCCTGGAATGGGTTATAAACCTACTTTTTATTGTGGCGACGGCTCGAAAGGTATTGCCAAACATGCACCATATGATAAGATAATTGTTACGGCTGGTGCACCATTGGTTCCCGAAATTTTATTGAAACAATTAAAAATTGGGGGTATTCTGGTTATTCCGGTAGGAGATGAGAAAACGCAGAAAATGGTAACTGTAATCCGCGTTAGCGAAACCGATTACGAAAAAATTGTATTAGATACTTTCAGGTTTGTACCTTTAGTTGGCGACCAGGCGTGGTAGGTGAGTTTAGTCCTAGTCTTAAGTCCAGAGTCCTTAGTCAGCGTGGACTCATGAACGGAGACTCAGGACTAAAGACTCAAGACTGATAACTATCTCTTCAATGCTCTATCCAATTCTCGCTTGGTATCTCTGTCTTTAATGCTATCGCGTTTGTCGAATTCCTTTTTACCCTGCGCCAGGGCAATTTCCATTTTGGCGAAACCCCTTTCGTTAACAAAAATGCGTAAAGGAACAATGGTATAACCTTTTTCTTCTCCTTTTAGCTTCAGTTTTCTAAGTTCTTTCTTTTGCAGCAATAAAGCACGGTCGCGTTTAATGTCGTGGTGATAAAAAGAACTATGGCTATATTCAGAAACGTGGAGGTTGCGCACGTACAAAATGCCACCAATAAACGTGCAGAATGCATCGGTCATATTGGCTTTTCCTTGTCTGATCGCTTTTATTTCAGTTCCTAAAAGGGCAATTCCGGCTACGTACTTGTCAATCAGGTTGTAATCGAAATAGGCTCTTTTATTTTTTATATTGATATCGTTTTTCAAAATTTTATAAAGTATAGGTTATTACTATAATTATACAATTGTATATAAAGTATAGTTTGCGGGTTGCAAATATCTTAAAAATTGATGTGATAATTTAATTTTTAATTGCACAGTTTAAAGAAGTCAGGTTTTATAGCGATTTGTATATTCAAACTTGACTTCATTTTGGTTTTACAGTTTAAAGAAGTCAAGTTTTATAGCGATTTGCATATTCAAACTTGACTTCATTTTGGTTTTACAGTTTAAAGAAGTCAAGTTTTATATCGATTTGCATATTCAAACTTGACTTCATTTTGGTTTTACAGTTTAAAGAAGTCAAGTTTTATAGCGATTTGTATATTCAAACTTGACTTCATTTTGGTTTTACAGTTTAAAGAAGTCAAGTTTTATAGCGATTTGCACATTCAAACTTGACTTCATTTTGATTTTACAGTTTAAAGAAGTCAAGTTTTATAGCGATTTGCATATTCAAACTTGACTTCTTTAGGGTAATGAGGTATGATTTGGAAATGTACGGCTATCCCTTTTGGCATCTTCAGTCCCGCTTTCCCTCCTGCCAATTTGAATGAAATTGGCATCCGTTCCTATCGGGTTTATTTAACTCCGGCTAGTGCAGGGAATCTAAAACCTTTCATCTGCATACCAGACCGCTGTTCCTAAGCCCGACAGAAGCGAACACGGAGTGCAACGGAGTAAAGCGGATGGCGGGGCTGCAGATGCGATGGAAAACAGACTTTAGCTTTCAACATGTTTACTGCTTTTTAAAACCGGGCAATCAGCAATGGCCATTAAAATTCTTCATCTGTTTGTAAAAGCTAATGATATATTATTATGTTCGCATTTATTCGTTTAAGTTTGAACTTTAACTATCTAAAATGAAATTCAGAAACCTACTTTTAATTTTCTTGCTTGCCCTTTCCTTTCAGCTAAAAGCACAACAGCCTACTTTATTGCCGCAGTTTACTTTTTATAAGTTGGATGGAAAAGCTTTTTCAAACAGTGATATTAAACAGGGAAAGAAAAATCTTTTCATTTTATTCGATTGTACCTGTGAGCACTGCCAGCGGGAAAGCAAAGCGCTGAATACCAATTACGCCAAATTTAAAGATGTAAACATTTACATGATTACCATGGATGAAGGCTATATTATCCCCCAGTTTTTTAATTCGTATGCCAAAGGTTTAAATACCAAACCAAACGTATTGGTTTTGCAGGATAAAAAACGCATGTTTATTCCAACCTTTTTGCCTAAACAATATCCTGCCATGTATTTATATTCCTCGGCAGGTAAGTTGTTACTGTACGAATCGGGCGATGGCGGCATTAAAAAAATGATGAAGGTAGTAGGTAAATAACCCTGCTACCTGATAATCAATACCGGTATTTTTACCTTATGCCTTACCGAATCTACTGTAGTGCCAAAAATAAGGTCCTTAAGGCCTTTATGTCCGTGGGCACCCATTACCAGTAATTCCATTTCGTTTTCGTTGCTGATATCGGCAATGGCCTTTGCAGTGCTACCAAAACCAATAAAGGGAGTAGCATCATAGCCTAAATCACCTAAGTTAGCAACATATTTATCCAGGTTTGCAGCGTCGCTTTGGGTCTCATGGTCCAATACCTCCTTGCCCAAATAACGGGCAGCTGCGGTTTCTACCACATGGATTAAATAATAATGCGCATCTTTTCCACCTTGGATTAGGGCATGTCTGATTGTGTTTCTGTCGTTTTTAGAAAAATCTACCGCGATGCCGATGCGTTTGTAGCTGATTTTTTCAATATTACCGATATCGAGTGCATTGCCATGCGGTACCAGTTGTTTGTTCGCATTTCTTTTGCTTTCAATCATCGGGTGGAAGAAAACGTATAATAGAAGCAGCACAACGAGGATTAGAGAAGGGATTACAATTGCATAAATCCACCAGTTGTTGGCTTCTTTTGCCCAGCCGCCAATCTCTTCTATTACCAACTTTACATTAAGTGCGATAATAACCAATGCACTGGCCCAGGCCAATACCTTTACCCAGGGTTTAATGGCAAAGTCTTTCATCAGTTTTTTATCTGAAGTGAAGTGAATAAGCGGGATGATGGCGAAACCAAGTTGTAAACTTAAAACCACCTGACTCAATACCAATAAACCGCCCAAAGCATCTTCTCCGTAATGTAAGATCGTGAAAAAAGCTGGTATAATGGCTAACAAACGGGTAATTAACCTCCGCAACCAGGGCTGGATCCGCAAATTAATATGGCCTTCCATAATAATCTGTCCGGCTAATGTGCCAGTAACTGTTGAACTCTGTCCGGCAGCTATTAATGCTATGGCAAATAGGGTTGGGGCTACATTGCCAAAAATATTCGAAAGTAATTTATGGGCATCCTGTATTTCGGCCACTTCATGTAATCCGTTTTTATAAAAGGCTGCTGCCGCTAAAATGAGGATAGCAGCATTAACAAAAAAGGCAAGATTTAACGCAACAGTGGTATCAATCAGGTTAAATTTCAAGGCTTCTTTAATGCCCTTATTGCTTCGTTCTATTTTGCGTGTTTGTACCAGCGAAGAGTGCAGGTATAGGTTGTGTGGCATTACTGTGGCTCCAATAATCCCAATCGCAATGTACAAGGCATCGCCGGTTAATACAGAGGGTTCAAAACCTTTTACAACTTCTTTTAACGATGGCTCAACAATAAACATCTCAACTAAAAACGAAATGCCCACAATAAATACCATTGATACGATAAAACCTTCCATGGCCCGCATACCTTTGTTGAGCAGGAAAAGCAGCAACATGGTGTCGAATATGGTAATGGAAATGCCCCAGATTAAAGGCAAACCGAAAAGGAGCTGTAAACCGATAGCCATACCAATAATTTCGGCCAGATCACAGGCAATAATAGCGGTTTGTGCCAATGCGAAAAGTGGGATGTTTGCCCAGCGTGCATAAGCCTGTTTTGAAGCTTGCGCTAAATCGAGCCCGCGTACAATACCCAAACGTGCACTTAGTGATTGTAAAAGCAAGGCAATGAGGTTCGACATGAGTAAGACCCATATCAGCTGATAACCAAATTTACTACCACCGGCTAGGTCTGTTGCCCAGTTTCCGGGGTCCATATAGCCCACACTAATGAGGTAGGCCGGACCAATAAACGATAAAATTTTTCTCCAGCCTTTTCTTTTATCGGTATTTACGCTTTGATGTACTTCACTTAACGATTCAGTTTTTGCCATTACTGCTAATTAAAATGTGTTTTGCAACTTCTCTACTAATATTAACTTGTTTATCTGCTAACTGGATTTCTACTGAACCATCGAAATCGGTAACATCGCTGATTTTTATTTTTTTGCCCAGGGTTAGGCCTAGTTTCTCTAAATGTTTTAAAAAAGCCGAGCTATGCTGACTAACCCCCGTAATGGTACCTGTATCACCAACCTTTAATTCAATTAACTTGATAAGTTGGGTTTTGGCAAAACGGCCGTTTTTATCGGGGATGGGATCGCCATGTGGATCTGCTTTAGGGAACCCCAGAAATTCATCCAGCCTTTCAATCAGCTCTGTCGATCTGATGTGCTCCAGTTCTTCGGCTACGTCATGCACCTCGTCCCATTTAAAGTTTAATTTATCAACCAGAAAAACCTCCCACAAGCGGTGTTTACGCACAATATCTATGGCTGTATTTTTGCCTGTTTCGGTTAAAGTAACGCCCTGGTATTTAACATAATCTACCAAACCTTTATCTGCCAGCTTTTTTATCATATCCGTAACCGAGGCTGGTTTGGTTTGCATTTGCTCTGCAATGGCGTTCGTTTGTACGTTAATGGTTTTCTCGGCAAGGTGGTAAATGATCTTTAAATAGTTCTCCTCGGTGTAACTTTGCATTTATGTGTATCTAATTAAATTTTTAGGTAAATCTAAAAATTTTTATTTAAAATATATATGATAAATTATGTTAAAATTTAGAATATAATTTGGTTATGTTTGTGTTCTCAAATACCTTTAACACCTTATGGCATCTGAATTAGATAAAATTGATTTTAAAATTTTAAGAATCCTTCAAGAGAATGGAAGAATTACCAATTTACTTCTTTCACAAGAAATTGGTTTATCGCCTGCACCAACTTTAGAACGCGTACGCAAGCTGGAAATGGCTGGATATATTAAAAGTTACCATGCTTTGGTTGATGAGGAAAAACTGGGTTTAGGGATTAAAACCTTTATTCAGATTCAGCTCGATTTTCATAAAAACAATACCATTCAGATCTTTTTGGATGAAGTAAACCAGATTAAAGAAATTACGGAGTGCCACCACGTTACTGGTCAGGCTGATTTTTTATTGAAGGTTTATGTAAAAGATATTAAGGCTTACGAAAGGTTGATTATGGATAAGATCAGTAAAATTTCGGTGGTTAAAACCTTCCAGACGATGATGATCATGTCGACAACCAAGAAAGAGCCCATTGTGCCTTTGGAGTATTAGGATATTCTGTTTATAGCTTTTACTTAATAAAATGGTCGTCATTTCGAGTGAAGTGCAACGCAGTCGAGAAATCTAGGTAGATCTCTCCATTTCGCTGCGCTTCAGTCGAGATGACGATTTTGCACATAAATTCGTCACCCTGAAGTGAATTCAGCATGACGGATACTATCCAATATTATTTTATCAATAATTCCTGATATCTCAGTTGCATTTTGATAAACCATAAAATGGGTTCCGTTTTCGATTATATAATCGGGCTTTGCCGTTTTACTGTATAAAATTTTATCGTTTGTGCCATGAATGTGGTAAATCTGTTCTGGTTTGACATTATTTTTCCAGTTGAGTATACTGCCGATAGCCCATTTTAGAAAGTACGGATCGGTGTCTTTTATAATTTTGCTTAATAATATTTTCTCACTGCCCGATCGGGTGCCGAAATAGTAATTTTGGGTGAGTTTATTAGAAGATTTTAAAAGTTTGGCCGGAATCAGTTTCAATAAACCTAATTTTCCGGCGAGACGGTAAAGGCCAGGCAATTGGGCACTGATCATAGTGCTGGAAATGATTATAGTTACTACAGGTGTTAAAATTTTCGCAATTTCAACGGCGATCATTCCCCCAAACGAAACACCTACCAGAGCAAATGGCTGACTGGTATCTATAATCCTGCTTAACCTTTTGGAATAAGCCTCAAGTGTTTCATTTCTATCAGGGTTTATCCAGTCGACATGAATAATGTTGATCTTTTCGCTGAGCTTTAACTTCGAAAAAATCCGCTTATCGGCACCTAAACCGCTAATAAAATAAGCATTCATTATGCCGGCAAGCTCCAGTCAATTGGTTTAAGGTTGTTTTGTACCAGTAACTGGTTTGCTTTCGAAAAGTGCTTCGATCCGAAAAAACCATTGTAAGCCGAAAAAGGCGAGGGGTGTGCTGCGGTAAGCACATAATGTTTTTTCTGATCAATTAATGTCGCTTTTTGCTGTGCATATCTGCCCCACAAAAGAAAAACCAGATGTTCGCGTTTTTGCGATAAAGCTTTAATGATTTCGTCGGTAAAAATTTCCCAACCTCGGTTTTGGTGCGAGCCTGGTTCAGCTGCGCGCACAGTTAAGGTAGCGTTCAGGAGTAACACACCTTGTTCTGCCCAGTGCGTTAAATGTCCGTGAGCAGGCGTTTTAAAACCTTCTATATCCGTTTCTAACTCTTTGTAAATATTTTTTAAAGAGGGTGGTACCGTAACGCCACGTTGTACAGAAAAGGAAAGTCCGTGGGCCTGGCCAGTGCCGTGATAAGGATCCTGGCCCAAAATTACCACTTTTACCTCATCAAAAGGCGTGGTATTTAGGGCGTTAAAAATATCAGTGCCTTTCGGATAAACAGTTGCTCCATTCTGCTTCTCTTCCTGTAAAAAAGACTTCAGTTTAACCATGTAGTCTTTCTCAAATTCTTCTTCTAAAACGGCTAACCATCCCGGTTCTAATGCTGCTGACATGTTTTTTGTGTAAAATGTGTAATGTAAAATGGTTGATGGTTCATAGTGATGTTAAGCTATCAGCAATCAACCATTAACTAACAAACCTCAACTATGATTTCTTTTGGTAAATTGCCAATAAATCAGCTTCCAGTGTAGCTTTAGGCCCCTCAATAATTCGTCCTAGTTCTTTGCCCTTTTTATCGTAAACAATAAAAGTAGGTACCCTTAAAATATCCAGGCCATCTAATATGCCGTTTTCAGCTTTTTTGTTGGCATCAACAGCTATAAATTCTACATTTTTTTGTTTAAAGTGTAAATCATCAAGCACTTTTAAGAAATTGGGCACGTTTACTTTACTGTCGCCACACCAGGTACCGAAAACAATCTTAATCTTTTCGTTTTTGATTAATTTTTTCAGCTCGATCATGGTTGCAGCATCTGGTACGTAGGCTTTGTATAAGGGATCGTACATTTCTTTAAACTCCGGAAAGGTGGTGATGCCTTCACGCGTACAGGCATTGATCAGAATATCTTTATTGTGAACTGAATCGTGGATTTTTTTATTTACTTCTTGAGCAGAAACATTCATGGCAAGTATAATTAGTGTGATGGAAAGGACGATTTTCATAGTGTTGAGGTGGTTTTTTTGGTGATCTAAATTTTTAATGAAATTATTGTTTTAAAATCTAAATTCTGCCATTTAAACACGATATTTGCAAAAAAAAAATAATTAGAATAGAATTTATGCCAAATATTATCAGATTAATTGCGGGGTTTGCTTTATTGGGTGGTGCAATAGCTTTATTTGTTTTCGGCTTCTGGCCTTGGGGCATTGTTGCCATCTTATTGGGAATAATTGTATTGGTAACTTATTTCTTTAATGAAAACATGCTTTTGGCTCAATGGTTTTTAAGAAAAGATAATATGCCTAAAGCAAAACAGTTTTTAGATCGCATTACCAATTACGAAAGTCAGTTGATTAAAGTTCAACATGGTTATTATAACTTATTAATCGGTTTAATTGAGAGCAGAACTGCACCAATGAAATCGGAAAAATATTTCAAAGCAGCTTTAAGTTTAGGTATGCAAATGGATCATAACATTGCCTTAGCTAAATTAAGTTTAGCAGGTATTGCAATGGCAAAACGCAACAAACGCGAAGCAACCATGTATCTGGCCGAAGCTAAAAAGGCCGATAAAAATAAATTACTGGCCGATCAGATTAAGCAAATGAAAGACCAGATGGGCATGATGGATAGACAACAGCAAGTTCGTTACAAATAAAATTTAAAGCCATTTCTTAACCGAAATGGCTTTTTTGTTTCAACCAGGTTTTGTTTATTGAAAATTGCAGCTGATAATTTATTATTTTTATGGATACTAAACTTTTAAATATTCATGAAAAAAGTATCTTATTTACCCATGCTTGCTTTTCTTGCCATTTTAGGGGCTTGCAACAATAAAAAAGGTAGCGAAGAAAGCAGCGAAAGCTTTTCGTCAGCCAATCCTTTTTTTAAGGCCAGCGAGCTTGCCTTTCATGCTCCGGCATTCGATAAAATTAAAAACGGCGATTTTAAACCCGCACTGGAGGAAGGGATGAAACAGCAAATGGAAGAAATCCAAAAAATTGCTGATCAATCAGAGAAACCAAATTTTGAAAATACCATTTTAGCCATTGAAAAAAGCGGACAGCTTTTGAGTCGGGTAAGTATGGTTTTTAGCTTGCTTACCGGAGCCAATACTAACCCCGATCTGCAAAAAGTTAAAGAAGAGGAAGCGCCAAAATTAACTGCAAATTCGGATGCCATTTACTTAAATACCAAGCTTTTTAAACGTGTAGAAGCGTTATTTCAGCAGAAAGATCAACTTAAGCTGGATGCCGAATCTTTGCGTTTACTGGAGTATTATTATCAAAAGTTTGAACTGGCTGGAGCGAAGCTTTCGGATGCAGATAAAGACAAACTCAAAGAACTCAATAAAGAAGAAGCAACCTTAAGTGCTAAATTTACGGCTCAATTGCAGGCAGCGGGTAAGGGCTTAAAAAATACCACCCAACAGCCCGAGTTGCAAGCTATGACCGATCGTGCTAAAAGAGAAACACTTTTTAAACAATCGTGGAGCAGGGCCGAAAAAGGTGATGCAAATGATACCCGAAAAATAATCTCCAGAATAGCACAAATCCGTTCTATACAAGCGGCGCTATTGGGTTTTAAAAATTATGCTGCCTGGAAATTGCAAAACCAAATGGCTAAAACACCTGAGGCGGTTGAAGGTTTTTTTAGTAAAGTTATTCCGGCGGCTACTGCCAAAGCAAAAAGCGAAGCTGCCGACATTCAGGCAGTAATTGATCAGCAAAAAGGCGGTTTTAAACTCGAACCCTGGGATTGGGATTTCTACGCCGAACAAGTGCGCAAAGCAAAATACGATTTAGATGAAAATGAAGTTAAACCTTATTTCGAATTAAATAAGGTACTCATTAACGGTGTATTTTATGCGGCAACACAACTTTATGGCATTACTTTTAAAGAGCGTAAAGATTTGCCGGTTTACCAGGAAGATGTACGCGTTTTTGATGTAATAGACAAAGATGGTAAACAACTTGGCTTGTTTTATTGCGATTACTACAAACGCGATAATAAAGATGGTGGTGCCTGGATGGATAATCTGGTTCCGCAATCTAAATTATTTGGTACCATTCCGGTAATTTACAATGTCTGCAATTTTACTAAACCCGAAGCCGGAAAACCAGCTTTGATCAGTTTTGATGATGTTACCACCATGTTCCATGAGTTTGGGCATGGTTTGCATGGCCTGTTTGCCAATCAGCAATATCCGAGCCTTTCCGGAGCAAACGTAGCGCGCGATTATGTCGAATTTCCATCACAGTTTAACGAGCATTGGGCCTCTGATCCTAAAATATTAAAGAATTATGCACTTCACTATCAAACCGGTGCCCAAATGCCACAGGCTTTGCTAGATAAGATTAAAAAAGCAAGCTCGTTTAACCAGGGCTATATTTTTACTGAGGCTTTAGCGGCGGCTGAACTTGATATGCAATGGCATACGCTTCCGGCAGGTTCGCCTTTACAGGATGTAGATCAGTTTGAAACCGATGCTTTAAAGAAAACAAATTTGAATTTATCTTATGTTCCGCCGCGTTACCGTTCCAGCTATTTTCTGCACATTTGGAGTAATGGTTATGCAGCTGGTTATTATGCTTACAGCTGGACTTCTATGTTGGAAAATGATGCTTTCTCGTGGTTTCAGGAGCATGGAGGCTTAAGCAGGCCCAATGGCCAACGGTTTAGGGATATGATTTTATCGAAAGGAAATACCGAAGATCTGGGTAAAATGTTTTTCAATTTCAGGGGGCACAATCCTGATATTAAACCCATGCTTAGAAAACGTGGGTTGTTGTAAAACTGACTTTTAATTCATGTCAAAGGAAGTCAGGTTTTTTAAAACTTGACTTCCTTAAATTCCGTCTCTCCCAATAAATCTTTCTTTACCCAAAAGAAACTGAATAGCCTTCTTAACATTCCGCTCTATCGATTCTTCCGTTTTTAAATGATTGATGTATCTGATAATCTCAAGCTGAAGATAAGGCGGCTGCTGGTCGAAAATAGCTTTTGCGGTGGTATTATTAGTTAATGCCTGTAACAGTTTAGGGTGTGGTGTTATTGTTCTTTCTTCCGCATCAAATTTAATTTCAAAAACAGCTTCATCGCCAACCTCCTTTCCGGCGGCTTTTCGCATTGGCGTGTTGAGGTATAATCGCCAGGCCCCGGCATATTTAATGAGTGTTTGCGGAAACTCGTTTCCATCAATTTTCATCCTCACCGGGATTTTCCCTTTTTCTTTGCCAGCTTGTTCAAAAAGGTAGTTTAAATAAGCATCGGGCACAAATACAAAGGGATTTATGCCAATAATATCAATTTTCGCTTTAAATGGATTGGGCCTGGTTTTACTCATATCATTGCAATAGCATTAAAGTTAGTGCTTTCTGTTCGTTGGCACAAATAGCCAATCGGTTACTTTCAGTTTATTAAAACCAAACCGCTTCGTTGCTTGTACTTTATATAAAACCTACATTATGGCAACATCACAAGAGGGGAGTACAAACCGTACCCAGGAAGAAGAAAATATTAAAGATTTAAACGGCAAAGGCGCTGTAGAAAAATTACGTGAACTGGCTGAAAAAGCCGAGAGCTGTTTTTTTTGCACCAATATTAAAACGGGCGTGCCTTTATCGGTAAGGCCCATGGCTATTCAGCAAGTAGATGATGAAGGCAATATCTGGTTTATGAGCATGAAAGACAGTCATAAAAACGATGAATTAGCCGCCGATCCGTTTACCCATTTGTTTTTTCAGGCCAGTGCACACTCAGGCTTTGTAAATATCTACGGTATTTCCGAAATCAGCCGCGATCAGGCTAAAATTGATGAGTTGTGGAGTCCGTTAATTAAAACCTGGTTTCAGGGTGGAAAAGACGACCCAAACATTACCTTAATCAAGGTAATTCCATCAGAAGGATATTATTGGGATACGAAACATGGTACAGCTGTAGCCTTCTTAAAAATGGCAGCATCTGTAATTACAGGGAAAACCATGGATGACTCGGTAGAGGGGAATCTGGATATTGATTAGCGGTTAACGGGTTAACTGCCAACTGAAAATTGTTGACTGTAAACTGGGTTATTTATCACCTAAATAATCAAAACCTTCAAATTCTTCTCTTTGGGCTCTTTTGCTTAAGATATCATCTTCTTCGGCTTGCACTCTTGAGAAGAACAAAGCTTCGGCCTGGATTCTTTTAATTAATTGACGTACGAGCGTTAAATCAAATGCTTCTTTGCTCAATTTGATGCAGTATTCTCTTTCGTTGATTTCTAAACTTGAAGTATTCATAACAATCTTTTTTATTTATCGATTGCTGTAAATATAGAAAAGGCTTGCTAAACATTGTTAGCAAGCCTTTTAAGTTTATGTTATGTTTTTGTTAAAATCTATATCGATAGATTAACTATTTGTGTGATAAAAATAAACCTTCGTCGGTTTTAGCTACTTTTAAAATACCTTTGCCGGTTAAGCCTTTTAAAGTGGTATCCCATTTTTTATTGCTCCAGTCGGTTAATTTTGCCTTCACATCAGTTAACAGATGCGCTTCGTTTTCTTGTACCAAAGCATACAATTCTGTTTCTTCTGCAGTCATTTCAACTTTCTTTTTTTCCGGACGCATCTGCGGGAAGAAAAGAACTTCCTGAATGGTGCTTTGATTAGTCATTAACATCACCAAACGGTCGATACCAATACCTAAGCCTGATGTAGGCGGCATACCATACTCTAAAGCACGTACAAAGTCATCATCCATGGCCATTGCTTCGTCATCACCACGTGCAGCTAATTTTAACTGATCTTCCAAACGTTCTTTCTGGTCGATCGGATCGTTTAATTCAGAATAGGCATTAGCAATTTCTTTACCGTTTACAAATAACTCAAAACGTTCCACTAATCCTTCGGCTGTACGATGTTTTTTAGCCAGTGGTGTCATTTCGATTGGGTAATCGGTAATATAAGTAGGTTGAATCAGGTTCGCTTCTACTTTGGCACCAAAAATTTCGTCGATTAACTTACCGCGGCCCATAGTCGAATCGATTTCGATACCTAAATCTTTACAAGTTTGTGCAATCTGATCTTCGGTCATGGCGGATACATCAATACCAGTGTATTTTTGAATCGATTCGTACATTGTTAGTTTTTCGTATGGTCCTTCGAAATTAATCTCGTTGGCACCAACATTAACCACTGCTGAACCTGTTGTTGCAATAGCTACTTTTTCTAAACATTCCTCAACCATAGCCATCATCCAGATATAATCTTTATAGGCTACATAAATTTCCATTGAGGTAAATTCAGGGTTGTGCGTACGGTCCATTCCTTCATTGCGGAACATTTTACCGAACTCATAAACACCATCAAAACCAGCAACAATTAATCTTTTTAGATAAAGCTCATTTGCAATACGCAAATAAAGTGGCATATCTAAAGTATTGTGGTGTGTAGCAAACGGACGCGCCGCTGCACCACCATGTATAGGCTGCAGGATAGGGGTTTCTACTTCCATCCATCCCTGGTTATCGAAATAATTGCGCATGGTATTGATTACCTTGCTGCGTTTAATGAAAATCTGTTTGTAATCAGGATTTACTGTTAAATCTACATAACGCATGCGGTAACGCAACTCAGGGTTGGTAAATCCATCGTATACATTGCCTTCATCATCGCGTTTTACAATAGGTAGCGGACGTAATGATTTAGCTAAAACTTTAAATTCGGTTACATGGATAGAGATTTCGCCGGTTTGTGTGGTAAAAACATAACCTTTAACACCGATAAAATCGCCAATATCCAGCAACTTTTTAAATACCGTATTGTATACTGTCTTATCATCGCCAGGGCAAAGTTCATCTCGCTTTAAATAAACCTGAATACGGCCCGTAGAATCCTGTAATTCGGCAAAAGAAGCAGCACCCATAATATTGCGGCTCATGATACGGCCTGCCAGGCTAACGGTCTTATAGGCGGTTTTATCCTTTTCGTAGTTCGCTAAAATATCGGCTGCGGTTACGTTAATATCGTAAGCTTCTGCCGGATAAGGTTCTATGCCTAACTGGCGTAATTGTTTTAACGACTCACGTCGTAATTGCTCTTGTTCTGATAATCCTATACTCATTTCGGGTATTTTTTGCAAAAGTAATGATTTTGCAGGGTTTTATTTTGTCTTGCTGTTTAATTTTAATATGCCTGAATGAGCACATCTGTTGGTATTTTGAAACTTTCGTGTAATTGCCTGATCATATCAAGCGATAATTTCCGCTTTCGGTTTAGTATTTCGCTTGCACGGCTTTTTAAACCAACCACTTTGGCCAAATCACTTTGCTTATAGCCCATTTGTTCCATTCTAAATTTTATGGCTTCAATCGGATCAGGAAAACCAATAGGAAAGTGCACTTGCTCATAATTTTCAATTAAAATAGCCAACACCTCTAATTCATCACCTTCTGCGGAGCCTTTCTTCGCATCGAAAATAACTTCAAGCCGTTCTAAGGCCTGATCATAATCATTTTGATTTTTAATTGGCTTAATATTCATCTTGTTCAGATTTTGGTTGCATCAATTTTATCGTATTCTGCATGAGTGCCTATAAAACGTACCCAGATCATTTGGTAATCATAATTGATTTTAACAATCAACCGATAGTTATTGCCTTTAATATTAAACACAATTCTGTTATCGCCTAAGATACTTGCACTGGGATAATCGCTTTTAACATCGTTGGGTTTCTGCCAATTTGTATTACTCGTTTCCTGAAACCACGATTTCAATTGTTCTTCACAATCGGAATGTGTTTCCCAAAAATCACGGAGTATTTTTTTTGCGATTATTCTCACTCAATAAAATATAAAACAAAGATAAGGAAAAGTTCCCTAAATGGGAAATTTAGATTTGGTTTAAGATTCCGCTTCAACACCTTCTTCATACATTTCGTTAATCGCTTCAGCATATTTCTTTTCTACAATGCGGCGTTTAACTTTCATGGTTGGCGTAATTTCTCCTTCGTCGATATTGAAAGGATTACGTTTGATCTTAAAGTTTTTAATGCGTTCGAATTTGGCCAGTTCGTTTGAGATTTTTTTGATATCCTGCTCCATCCATTCCATTATTTCAGGGTTACGGATAAACGGATCGGCCTCTTCAAAAAATGAAGGTTTTAGTTTAAAGGTTTCTTCTAAGGTTTCGCGGTTAGGGATAATGATGGCTGTGATAAATTCGCGTTTATCGCCAATCAAAAACAACTGGTCAATTTTAGGGCTTTTTAGGTAAATATTTTCAACCGGAGTGGGATAAACATTTTTGCCGTAAGCATTTACGATCATGTTTTTCAAACGATCGGTAATTTGTAGGTTACCTTTGTAAAAACGGCCAATATCGCCGGTGTGGAACCACATATCTTTATCAATCGCTTCAGCGGTTTCTGCAGGTTTATTGAAATAACCTTTCATTACACAATGGCCACGTACAATTACTTCGCCTTCTGCACATTCAAATTCTTCGTTAAAAGTGTTGTGGGTTTGAATGCTGATCATTTCTTTGCTCTCCACGTCCTGTATAGCCACTTCAATACCAGGAATAATCCGACCAACAGTACCGTAAACCTGTCTGTGGTATTCTGTAACCGACATTACCGGCGAAGTTTCGGTTAAGCCAAAACCTTCCAGTATTTTAATGCCCAGATCGCCAAAAAACTCGCCCACATTTTTAGGCAAAGCAGCGCCACCCGAAATCATAAACTTTAAACGACCACCGGTTTTTTCTTTAATCTTACTGAAAACCAGTTTTTCGGCAATTCCTTTTTTAGCCGATAAGATCATTCCGGGATTTTTGCCTGCTTCCTTCGCTACGCGGTATTTATTGCCCGTTTCCAATGCCCAGGTAAATATTTTGGCTTTGGTACCACCACCGGCAGTGCCCGATTTAATGGCTTTATCGTGGATACGTTCCAGTAAACGCGGTACGCAACTCATTACGGTAGGGCGTACTTCACCCATGTTTTTGGCCAATAATTCCAGGCTTTGTGCAAAGGCAATTTTACAACCTTGTGCGCAGCATACGTGGTAGGTAGCAGTGCGTTCAAATACGTGCGATAGCGGTAAGAAAGAAAGGAAAGTTTCAGTCTGATCAATTACCGGAATCTGTTGCAAACAAACTTCTACGTTTTTAACAAAATTATAGTGGGTAAGCATTACCCCCTTTGGGGTGCCGGTAGTGCCCGAAGTATAAATTAGTGAGGAAACATCCTGGGGTAAAACCTGGTTTCTGCATTGATCTATCTCAGCTTTTTCTGCAGCTGTAATCTGGTGTTTAAGTGCCAAAATATCAGAAAAAGCAATTACTTCAACATTTACATCGGCCGGAACCGTTACTTTTTCAAAATCTTTAAAAGCAGGAATAATGTATTTAAGTTCTTTGCAGTTGGCCGCTACCTTCAATACCTTACGATAAAGGAAATTGTTGCCTACCAGGATACTTTTAATGCCTGAGTCGTTGATAATGTAAGCTACTTCCTGTTCGGAAAGTGTAGGGTAAATGGATACGTTAATTACACCAATTTGCTGGATGCCCTGATCGTAATATACATATTCGGGAGAGTTTTCGATCATTAAACCCAAGCGGTCCCCCTTTTTGATTCCCTTTTCTAAAAAGAACGCAGAAACGGCATCCGCTCTTTTTAGGGTATCCTCATAAGAAATTTCGAGCCACTCATTACTTTGTTTGTGGATTAAGAAAGTTTCTTCGGGTTTATGTATATTTTTTACAACATTCCTTAATAGGGTAGGAACGGTTGAAAATTCGTTAATTAGTGGCATGCTCGTAATTTGGTGTGTTCGTTATTTTAACAATTATAACGCTTTTTGGTTTAAAAATACAATTTGATGTACGCTCAGGCGGGTTTCGCTTTTTGGTTAGGCTAATCCTAAGTTATTTCCCGGAGATAAAACAGAAAGAAAGGCAGATTAAAGCGACCTTCCTTCATCGCCAGCTCTTTATTTATGAGCCAATTTAAGTAGAACGGAGATATTGTGCTATGGCTTGGTTGGGCGGAAATACATGACGTGAATAATACCTGAGATCTGGTGAATCTGCGGATTTAAATCAGTTAAATCTGCAGGAAACAAAGGGAATTGTGTGCTAAATAAAATCCGGTAAACGCAAAAAAGGTTCCATAGCCATGAAACCTTTTTGTCAAATATTTTAATTCACTTAAACGGAGAAACTCTCGCCACAGCCGCAGGTACGGCTCGCATTTGGATTTACAAAGTTGAAACCTTTTCCGTTCAAACCATCTGTAAAATCAAGCTCAGTTCCGGCTAAGTAAAGAAATGATTTCATATCCAACGCAATTTTGATTCCTCTGTCTTCAAAAAACTGATCGCCTTTTTGTTCTTCGTTATCAAAATCTAAATTGTATGATAAACCAGAACAACCACCACCTTTTACAGAAACGCGTAAAAAGTAATCAGAACCCATTGCAGAATCCTGCATCAAGTGATCAATTTTATCTTTTGCTTTATCGGTTATCGTAATCATAATATCAAGTATTTGGTATCGAGTATCAAGACTGAATTACTTTAATCTTGATACTAAATACTTAATAATTTCTAGTGGTGTGATTTTTCTAAAACAATCGCTTCTAAGCCATTTTTAACGCGGTAATCGTTAATAGCCGATTTAATTGCATCTTCTGCCAAAACAGAACAGTGGATTTTTACAGGAGGTAAAGCTAATTCTTCTACAATATCCATATTGTCGATTGCTAAAGCCTCGTCAATTGTTTTTCCTTTTAACCATTCGGTTGCTAAAGATGAAGAAGCAATAGCCGAACCGCAACCAAATGTTTTAAATTTAGCATCGGTAATTACGTTATCTTCTCCAACTTCTATTTGTAAACGCATTACGTCGCCGCACTCTGGTGCACCAACTAACCCAGTGCCTACAAATTTACTCTCTTTATTTAAAGTACCTACATTACGTGGGTTATTGTAATGATCAATTACTTTTTCTGAATATGCCATGTTTTTATTTTTTAATCTCCTTACGGAGCAAATTTTAATTAGTTTTTAGCGGTTGGCGTTCTGCGTATGGCGTTAAGTGTTTAACCTCATGCCCTCAGTCTTCCAACCCTTTACCTTTTTCTTACCAGTTCGCGTACTCTAAACTGTCAACTACAAACTGGCTTAGTGTTCTGCCCACTCAATTTTGCTCAAGTCAATACCTTCTTTAAACATTTCCCAAAGCGGAGAAAGTTCTCTTAAGTGATTAACTGCTTTTTCGGTAACGGCAATTGCCTGGTCAATTTCTGCTTCAGTGGTAAACCTTCCTAAACCAAAACGGATAGAAGAGTGAGCCAAATCATCAGATAAACCTAAGCTTTTTAATACGTATGATGGTTCTAAAGAGGCAGAGGTACAAGCCGAACCCGAAGATACTGCTAAATCACTCATGGCCATCATTAAACCTTCACCTTCAACATATTTGAATGAAATGTTGGCTACGTGTGGTAAACGGTGTTGTGTATTACCATTAACATAACTTTCTTCCATTTTGTTTAAAGTCGATTCTAATTTATCGCGTAAAGCTGACAAACGAACAGTTTCGCTTTCCATTTCTAAACGGCAAAGTTCGCAGGCTTTACCTAAACCAACAATACCCGGAACGTTTAAAGTACCTGAGCGCATGCCACGTTCGTGACCACCGCCATCCATTTGTGCAGTAACTTTAACTCTTGGACCTTTACGACGTACATAAAGTGCACCAACACCTTTCGGTCCGTACATTTTGTGTGCCGAGAAAGCCATTAAATCAATACCATCAGCATTTACATCAACCGGAATTTTACCAACTGCCTGCGTAGCATCAGTCATAAATAAAGCGCCGTGTTTGTGTGCAATAGCCGAAATTTCTTTAACTGGTTGTATAACGCCAATTTCATTGTTACCATACATAATCGAAACTAAAATCGTTTCCGGTGTCATGGCAGCTTCTAATTCAGCTAAATCAATTAAACCATCTTCTTTAACACCTAAATAAGTAACACGTGCACCGTTTTTCTCTAAGTGTTTGCAGGTATCTAAAACCGCTTTATGCTCAGTAACCGCAGTAATAATGTGGTTACCTTTTTCTTTATACATTTCAAATATACCTTTAATGGCTAGATTATCAGCCTCGGTAGCACCTGATGTAAAAATAATTTCTTTTTCAGTACAGCCAATTAATTTGGCCACCTGTTCACGAGCATAATCTACACCCTCTTCAGCCACCCAGCCAAACGCGTGATTGCGGCTTGCGGCATTTCCAAATTTCTCAGTAAAGTAAGGTAGCATTGCTTCCAACACTCTCGGATCTAACGGTGTGGTAGCATTATTATCTAAATATATCGGCTGTTTCATCTTTATTCTGTTGATTATGATACAAAGATACAAAAAAAGTTTTCTAACAATTATAAATAATAGCTATGAGGTTATAGAGAAAACCCGCATTTTTACATTTAACCAACCTTTTAAATCGATGAATAAGATAGAACATATCGGAATTGCCGTAAACAGTTTAAATAAGTCGGTTCCCCTTTACGAGCTTTTGCTCAATACTTCGTGCTATAAAACCGAACTGGTAGCCTCAGAGCAGGTAAATACAGCATTTTTTAAAACCGGCGATAACAAGGTTGAATTACTTGAAGCGACAGATGAAGATAGTGCAATTGCCCGCTTTCTGGAAAAAAAAGGGGAGGGGATTCATCATATTGCTTTTGCGGTTGACGATATTCTGGCCGAAATGGAGCGCTTAAAAGCCAATGGTTTTATATTGTTAAACGAAACACCCAAAAAAGGCGCCGATAATAAAATGGTCTGCTTTGTTCATCCTAAACAAACAAATGGTGTTTTAATAGAGCTCTGCCAGGAGATAAAATGGGTATAGTGTGAGGTAAGATGGAAGGATGTAAAAGGGAAGATATTGGGGTAAAATATTTTTGAAAACGAACGGTCCCGCATTCCATAGCATCTTTAGCCCTGCTGTACATTATATGCCGAAGAAAAATCGGCATGCCATTTTCATAACCCGCTTGCAACGGGCAGGGGTTTATTTAACTTTGTGTTGTGGTTCTTCATTTAACGCAAATGGCCTAAGGTCAAAATTAATAAACACTTTGCTAATAAACCTTGATCCTAAAATCCTGTAATCTTCTAAATCCTATTCCATGTCGTTAATTAGTATCATCAGTAAAGATTTCGATATTGCCGAGAACCTTTCCGAAAATCAACTACGGGAGGTGATGATTGATGCATTTGCCTATTTGATTGATAACGATTTTCCGAAGCTCGTCCAGATTTTGTACAAGGCCGATGTAGATCAGTACAAATTAAAGGAATTACTGGAAACGGTTGAAGGCTCAAGCTCGGCCGAGGTAATTGCCGATGCTTACATCGCCAGGCAAAAGGCAAAGATCGAAACCTGGAAAAAATATAGTCCTAAAAAGGATTAATTTAAAGTGCTGTGTTAGGCTTTATTGCCATCATTTTTAGTTTAGAATTGCAGTGAAATATCTTATTAATTAAAATTCTTGAATTAGGCTTGTAAATCAAAAATAAAATTAGGATATTTGCATCCTCTAAAATAGAGGTAGAAAGACTAATAGGAAATGTCATAAGCGTTGTTGCCAGCAAATTGCAAAAATGTTCTTGATGCTTTCACACAGATAACTAAAAATAATATTCAAATGAAAAAAGATTTGCACCCAACAAGCTACAGACCAGTTGTTTTTAAAGATATGTCTAACGAATATGCTTTCTTAACAAAATCTTGCGTAGATACTAAAGAAACAATTAAATGGGAAGATGGTAACGAGTATCCTCTTTATAAGTTAGAGATTTCTCACACTTCACACCCTTTTTATACTGGTAAAATGAAATTGGTTGATACTGCAGGACGTATCGATAAATTCAAAAACCGTTACGCTAAGAAATAATTTTAGCAACAAAAAGCATTTTTTAAAGTCCCTTTGCCAAAAGCATCGGGACTTTTTTTATTTTTGTTGCTTATGACAATCAATCTTTTTGATGATGCCAGCTGGATGTCCCTTCGTCCGCTTACGTTTACCAGGCCTGTGGCCAATTTGCGCATTGGTATTTTGACCATTGCAGAAAAATGGGCGAAATACTTAAAAGCCGATTTTGGATTTCAAACCCAGGATTACCTCTCTGTAAAATTTGCGCCAAAAGCTAACGCCACTTTATTTATAAACGGTTCGGTTTGTCCGGACGATGATTTGCTTAACGCCGTTACCGCACTTAAAGCCGGTGAGGTGTTGTTGGCAGGTGATGTTGTTTTGGCCTTTAGTAATAATGAGGTTTTAACCTATCAAGAGGCACAAAAACAGCTGAAACCGGTTAGTTATAGCTTAAATTTTATAAGAATTAGCTACCCGGAGCATATTTTCGGGAACAACCCGACCGAAATCAGGAAAGATTTTAAGTTGCTAACAGAAGGCCGTACCTCCGCAAATATTAGCAGTACCAACCAGTTGTTGGGCAACGATATTTTTCTGGAAGAAGGTGCCAAGGTAGAGTGCAGTGTGCTCAATAGCGGTTACGGCCCAATTTATATTGGTAAAAATGCCGAGGTTTGGGAAGGATCACTAATAAGAGGCTCTTTTGCCCTTTGCGAAAATTCATCCATAAAAATGGGTGCTAAAATATATTCGGGTACTACCATTGGCCCAAACAGCCGTGCCGGAGGCGAAATAAATAATGCCGTAATCTGGGGTAACTCAGCTAAAGGCCACGAAGGTTATCTCGGTAATTCGGTAATGGGCGAGTGGTGCAACATTGGTGCCGATACCAATAACTCGAATTTAAAAAACAACTATGCCGATGTAAAGCTTTACGATTACGAAAGCGAAAAACTGCGCAATACCAATTTGCAGTTTTGTGGCTTAATTATGGCCGATCATGCCAAAAGTGGCATCAATACCATGTTTAATACCGGTAGCGTAGTAGGCGTAGGGGCCAATGTTTTTGGCGCCGGTTTTCCGCCACACCACATAGCCGATTTTGCCTGGGGCGGTGCTGCTGGTTTCGAGACCTATAAACTGCACAAAATGTTCGAAACAACCGAAAAGGTGTTTGCAAGAAAAGATGTTGCTTTTAACGAGGTAGAAAAAAACATCCTGACCAAAGTATTTGAATTAACCGAATCGTATAGGCGATTTTAATATAAAACCTGATCTTGAAAAGATCAACCAATCCTTAAATAATACAAAATGAGAAAAAAGATTGTTGCCGGTAACTGGAAAATGAACTTAGATTATAACGAAGGTGTTTCGTTATTCAGTGAAATCGTAAATATGGTTAGAGATGAGCGCAAAGGCGATCAGTTAGCGATCATTTGTTCACCATTTATCCATTTAAACAGCCTGGCAAAATTGGGTGGTAACGATGTTAAAATTGGCGCTCAAAATATCAGCGATAAAGAAAGTGGTGCTTATACCGGCGAAACTTCTGCTAAAATGGTAAAATCTGTTGGTGCCGAATATGTTATTTTAGGTCACTCAGAGCGCAGACAATACTTTGCAGAAAGCGATGCTTTATTGTCAGAAAAAACTAAAGTTGCTTTAGCCAATGGTTTAACCCCTATTTTTTGTATCGGCGAAACATTAGACGAGCGTAACAACGGCAGTTATTACGAAGTATTAAAAAAACAATTGGTAGAAGGTATTTTTGGTTTAACCGAAGAAGACTTTAAGAAAATTGTGATTGCTTACGAGCCGGTTTGGGCTATTGGTACAGGCTTAACAGCTTCACCAGAGCAGGCACAAGATATTCATGCTTTTATCCGTAGCGAAATCCATGCAAAATATGGTTTCAACGTGGCCGATGATACAACCATTTTATATGGCGGTAGCTGCAACCCGGGTAACGCTGCAAGCTTATTTGCCCAAAAAGATATTGATGGTGGCCTTATTGGTGGCGCGTCATTAAAATCGCGCGATTTTACAGATATTATTAAAGCATTAAACAGCTAATGCAGTACACAAAAGCAATATTTACTTTCAAAGGTATCGAAGATTATCAGCAGGATTTGCTTATTAGCGAATTGGCTGATTTAGGCTTCGATACTTTCGAAGACAGTGAGGGTGGTTTTACGGCGTTCGTAATAAAAGATAATTTTAACGAGCAGGAACTGAAAGATCTGCTCGGTAATTACAGTGATGAGTTTGCAACAAATTATACTTTAGCAGATGTTGCCGATGAAAACTGGAACGCTGAGTGGGAGAAAAATTTCAGCCCGCTGGTAATTGATGATGTGTGTTACGTAAGGGCAACTTTTCACGAGCCACAACCATCGTATCCCTACGAAATTGTAATCGATCCGAAAATGTCATTCGGTACTGGTCACCACCAAACCACAACCATGGTGATGCAGTATATTCTGGCTGCTGACATAAAAGATAAGGCCATTTTGGATATGGGCTGTGGTACTGCTATTCTGGCTATTTTGGCCGCTAAATTAGGTGCGAAAAGCCTGGTTGCTATCGATTACGATGATATTTGTTACCAGAGCACCATAGAAAATGCTGCGCTTAACGGTGTCGATAATTTAACAGCGCTATGCGGTAGTAAAGAGGTGATCCCGGATGAAACTTATGATATTATTTTTGCCAACATCAACAGGAACATTCTTTTAGATCAGATTCATCGCTATGCGGAAGTATTAAAACCAGCAGGAAAGATTTTCTTCAGTGGTTTTTACCTCGATCCTGATCTAAGTATGATTACTGCCGAATGTGCTAAATACGGTATTAAATATATCGACCATAAACAAAACGGCGACTGGGTTGCGGCACAGTTTGAAAAAAAATAATGATTTGAATTTTGAATGAGTGAAGGATTGAATGTGTTGCAACGTTTATATCCACTCATTCTTTAATTCTGTCATTCAAAATTTATTTGTATGCGTATACATTTTATTGCAATAGGTGGAAGTGCGATGCACAATCTGGCTATTGCCCTGCATAAAAAAGGTTATCAGATTACCGGTTCGGACGATGTAATTTTCGAACCCGCAAAATCACGTTTGGATAAATACGGTTTATTACCTGATGAAATGGGTTGGGAAGAAAACCGCATTACCAGTGATTTGGATGCTGTTATTTTGGGTATGCATGCCCGGATTGATAACCCTGAGTTGTTAAAAGCACAGGAGCTTGGTGTTAAAATTTATTCTTACCCCGAATATATTTACGAACAAAGCAAAAATAAACTGCGGGTAGTTATTGGCGGTAGTCACGGTAAAACCACCATTACCAGTATGATTTTACACGTGTTGAATTACTACAACCGCGATTTCGATTACCTGGTAGGCGCACAGCTTGCCGGTTTTGAAACCATGGTGAAAGTAACTGCAGAAGCACCAATAATGATTATTGAAGGAGATGAGTATTTATCTTCGCCGATTGACAGAAGGCCTAAATTTCATCTCTATAAAGCTAATGTGGCTGTAATTAGCGGCATTGCCTGGGATCACATCAATGTTTTTCCTACTTATGCCGATTATACATCCCAGTTTGATAAATTTATCGATACCATTGAAGAAAATGGTACTTTGATTTATTGCGAAGCAGATGCTGATTTAAATGAGATTGTAAGCCATTCGAAAGCTAAGGTGAATAAAATCGGTTATGCTATTCCTGCCCACGAAATTAAAGCAGGGGTTACTTATTTACTTCCTGAACAAACAGCTTTGAAAGTTTTCGGCGATCATAATTTAATGAACCTGAATGCTGCCAAACTGGTATGTGCACAACTGGAAATAGACGAAGCAGCCTTTAATACGGCTATCGCTTCCTTTACCGGAGCGGCTAAACGTTTAGAAGTGATTTCGGCCGATGCTTCGACGAATGTGTACAAAGATTTTGCGCATTCGCCATCAAAATTAAAAGCCACCATTGATGCCGTTAAAACACAGTTTACAGATCGTAAATTGGTGGCCTGTATCGAACTGCATACTTTTAGTAGCCTGAATAAGGATTTTTTGAAAGAATATGCCGGCGCTATGGATAAAGCTGATGATGCCATTGTGTTTATCGACATTAAATCTTTTGAGCAGAAGCAGATGGAGCCTTTTTCGGAAGATGATGTGCAAAATGCGTTCCATAATCCAAAACTTAAATTTTTTAACGATGCCTCCAAGCTGAAAGCATACTTGTTGAGCCTGAATTATACCGATACGAACTTGCTGATGATGAGTTCGGGTAATTATGCAGGTTTTGATTTGCCTGAGCTGGCGGCTGCTTTAAAGAAGTAGATTTGAGGCGTGAGATTTGAGACAGGAAATAACTCCGTCTCAAATCTCACGTCTCATATCTTATATCTCAAATCTCAAACACATGAAAAGCATAGGAGATCACATTAAGCAATGCAGGCTGGCTTTAAATTTAAGTCAGGCCGAAGCGGCTAAAAAACTGAATATCTCTACTCCGGCTTTTTGTAAAATCGAAACTGGTCAAACCGATCTGAACATTTCCCGTTTACAACAAATTTCGAAAGTTTTCAAAGTTCCCATTCCTCAGTTACTCGGGTTGTCGGCCGCGACTGATTCATCAGAAGAGCTCGCTATGTTGAAAAAAGAGCTGATGGAGAAAGATGAAGAGCTAAACAAACTCCGTAAAAAGGTAATCGACCTGTACGATAAGCTTGGTATGTGAGTTATATTGTTTTCGACTATTTGTCATGATAAAACTATAATTATGAATAAAATTCATTTTTTATTAAATATAAATGATTTTTATTCTAAATGTTTGTAGTTTTATAATATGGTAACGGAAAATAATTTTAGTCTTGATCACATCGATCTGGCTATACTCAGATTGATGCAGGAGAATGCACGTATTTCGAATGTCGATTTAGCCAAAGCGCTTGAGCTGGTTCCATCAGCAGTGCTGGAGCGGGTAAAAAAACTCGAAAAGAAAAAAATAATTACCGGCTACAATGCAAAGGTGAACCCCCTTGCGGTTGATTTAAAGTTATTGGCTTTTATCTCCATGAAATCGTCGCAGAGCTTTAGTTGCAATGATACAGCCAGTGAGCTGGCTAAAATTCCGGATGTACAGGAAGTGCACGTAATAGCAGGAGATGATTGTTTTCTGGTGAAAGTACGAACGGCCGATTCGGCTTCGCTGATGGCTTTGTTACGCGATGAGTTTAGCAAGGTACCCAATATCCTTTCCGTTAAAACTACTATTGTGTTAGAAACCGTAAAAGAAGAACAAAAACTGGTAATCCCCGAAAAATAAAGTTATGACAGATTTAAACAAAAAAGCATCGCCGGTGATGGTTTACCTGGCTTTCGCCATCGTATATATTGTTTGGGGTTCTACCTATTTTTTTATCCAGAAGGCACTGGCCGGTTTCCCGCCTTTTGCTTTAGGAGTAATCAGGTTTTTTATTGCCGGAGTTTTAATGCTGGGCTGGTGTAAGTTTAAAGGTGAGGATATTTTTAACTTCAAAACGATTAAAATTGCTACGATAAGTGGTGTTTTAATGTTAGGGCTGGGCAATGGTATCGTAATTTGGGTAGAACAGTTTATTCCAAGTGGTTTGGTAGCCATTATGGTGGCTTCGGCGGCGATTTGGTTTGTTATTCTCGATAAATCGCACTGGAAAGAAAATTTAAGCAATAAATATATCGTATCCGGACTGGTAATTGGTTTTTTGGGTGTGGTATTGTTGTTTGGTAATCAGCTTTTACTGGCGCTCGATCAACCACAAAGTAATTTGCAGGTTATTGGTATGGTATTGCTGGTTTTTGGACCGGTTGCCTGGGCTGGGGGATCGCTTTATTCTAAATATCACCCCACCACCGGTAGTTCGGTTTCGGTAAATACAGGCTGGCAAATGTTAATGGCCAGTGTTGCTTTTTTACCGGGCAGTTTAATTAAATCTGAATTTAAAACACTTGATTGGGGGAGTATTCCACTCGATGCATGGTTATCCATCGTTTACCTTATCTTGTTTGGCTCTATAGCTGCGTTTAGCGCCTATGTATGGCTTTTAAAGGTGCGTCCGGCTACGCAAGTAAGCACCTATGCTTACGTTAACCCTGTAGTAGCTGTTTTATTAAGTTTAACCTTTACCAACGAAGTAATTGGTGTAACGCAGGTAATTGGTTTGGCCATTATTTTAGGAAGTGTGTTGTTGATTAACTTGCCCAAGTATAAAAATGGATAGGTCATTTTCAGAGTTTATAATCATCGTTTGTAACGAGGATTGGTGAGCATCACATTTGTAATGTGATTGGAGTAATTTATGCTCTTTATGGCGATGAAATCGCCGGTCTCATTCATCCCCGTTGTTCCAAAGGAATCACTTTGTGACAAACGAGGACGATGGAAAATAAAAATGGTTCGTGGAGACACGAACCATTTTTATTTTAAGTTAAAATACTTTCCGCATGGTTAAGTGTTTTTTACCAAACGTTGCACCTGTAGCTTTGTGAATCGCGATCATCTGTTCGTTAAAATCGCCAACCCAGCTCAATTCCAGTTCTTTATATTGATTTTTGGGTAAAACATACTCGCCTAAACGGATAAAAAGCACCGACTCCAGGCCATGTTTCTGAAATTTAGGTTTGGTGCCCATTACAATAGCCCGCATGCGGGTAACGCCCACCCAGCGCCTGTAAGCGAATTTTAATTTTTCTATTAAGCCCAGTTTTCCGTCAAAACCTTTAATCATTTGGTTGGCATCAGGGATAAGTACCACAAAAGAAGCCGGTTCGCCATTAAAATAGGCAAACTGTATTAAATGCTCATCCATAATGGGCTCCATGCTTTTAAAGCTTTCCTGCAGCGTTTCTTTTTTAATGGGTACAAAGTTTTCAAAATCCTGCCAGCCATCGTTGTAGATTTCCATTAAATCGTTAATGTACTTATCTGAATTGGCTTTGCTAAAATATTCGAAGGTATAGCCCGGTTTATTTCGTACCCAGTTGGCAATTTTGGTAAAACGCTCAGGGAAGGGGATAGTAAGGTTAATGTGATTGGTTAATTGCTCATATTCTGTAACGAAACCATATTTTTCAAAAAACTGCTGATAGTAAGGGAAATTATAGTTCATGCCAAAAGAAGGAGGGGTGAAGCCCTCAACCAGCAGTCCCCAAAAACTATCGTTTTCGCCAAAATTAATGGGGCCGTCCATAGCTTTCATGCCGTTTTCGGTTAACCAGGCTTTTGCTGTATCGAACAAAAGGAAAGCCGCTTTTTCATCGTTAATACATTCAAAAAAACCCATTCCACCGGTTGGCTGCTCATAGTTATGTGCTTTTTTCTCGTTGATAAAAGCAGCAACACGGCCAATTAGCTTTCCCGAATCATCTTTTAATACCCATCGTGTACATTTTCCATGCGCGAAAAAGGGGTTTTTATCTGGGTTAAAAACGTTTTCTACCTCACTATCCAGCGGACAGATCCAGTTTGGATCGTTTTTGTAAAGTAATTTTGGCGTATTGAGAAAGTCTTTTTTTAAAGATGGATTACTTACAGGTATAATTTGCATGAGCAGTTTTTAAAATTAAAAAAGCATCCTACCAAGCGGTGGGATGCTTTTCAAATATATGTTTTTTAAATATTAATAATCGTCGTCGTCGTCATCATCGAAATTATCGAAAGTGTCAAGATCATCTAACGGCATGTCAAAATTGTCATCATCATCATCTTGAGACTTCTTTTTCGTAGTTTGAATATCGTCATCTTCAAGATCATCGTCTTCGTCTACCTGTTTCTTGGTAGTCGGCTTTGCGGGGAGTTTCTTTGGCGCTTTCATAACACAAAAATAAAAATTGCTTTTATACTTTAAAATTACGAAAAAACTTTTTTTAATAACAACCTGGAAGCAAAGAAAATAAATTATTTATTCAACACTTTCGCCCACAGTATTTTCTTCTTTTACGATATCTTTTAGCTGCGGAAGTTGGTTTAAACTGTTTAAACTGAAATAATCCATAAATAAGGAGCTCGTGCTGTAAAGAATGGGCCTGCCCGGTGTTTCGGCTTTTCCATCAATACTGATCAGCTCTTTTTCGAGCAGCCGTTGTACGGAGTAATCGGAGTTAACACCCCTGATTTGCTCGATCTCGAGCTTTGTAATGGGCTGGCGATAGGCGATAATGGCCAGGGTTTCCATCGCGGCCTGACTTAGTTTTTTCTTTGAGCGGTGCAGTTGCAGCTGGTTAACCGTTTCGTGGTAATCTTTTTTGGTAAGAAACTGGTAACCATTGTTTAAAAAGACCAGTTCGATAGCAAAATCATCCTGGTTATATTTTTCTCTAATTTGTTCAATGCTTTCGAACACCTGGGTTTCGATGTGTTCGGTATTAACAATGGCATTTAAGGCAAGTATAATCTCCTGTACACTGATACTTTGAACAGAGGAGAATACCAGGGCTTCGATGTGCCTGGTGATGTTGGAATTGGGCATATGCAAAAATAGAATTTTTGGGTATAAAAAAAGCGGTCTCGCTTTTAAAAACAAGACCGCTTTCAACACACAAATGAAACCTGAATTAAGATATAGTTTTAGGTTAGGTTATTAAATATCTATATCAATTCTATAAGAACGTCTTTGATAAACACTATCGTTTATTTCTATTACAAGTTTAAGGCTAATCGGGCTTCCGTGAAACTCCTATTTAGTGAGTGGTATTAATAATTGAGTAAACGGTAAATTTTCTATTTTAACGGTATAGAAATGGATACTGTTGTACCATTTGTAGTGTTTTGCCGTACATTTAAGTGTATAGGTTTTGCTCCAATCTGACCTAAAAGGTGCAATCTTTCTTTAGTGAGTTGCATGCCTTTGCTGATATGGGTTTCTTTTTTGTTCTTTAATGAGTTATCAATACCCACGCCATCATCAATAATTTCTATGTTTAAATAAAAAGCATCCTGCAGTTTAATGTTGATCTGGATTTCGCCGCCGGTTTCTTTAGGCATAATGCCATGCCAGATCGCATTTTCTACATACGGCTGCAATAACATCGATGGAATAAAGGTTTCTTCCTGATCGATATTTTCGTCAATCGTAAAAATATAGTCGAGTTTATCGCCAAAACGGTTTTTTTCCAGTTTAAGGTAAAGGTTAAGGTATTCCAGTTCTTCCTCTAAAGAAATGTAACTCTTGGTACAAATTTCAAGGTTCTTTCTAATCAGGCGGGCAAAACCGGTTAAAACCTTGTTTGCCGAAGCAGTATTTTGTGTATTGATGTAATGCTGAATAGAGTTCATTACGTTAAATACGAAGTGAGGATTCATCATCGCCTGCAAAGCCTGTTGCTCCAGCATTAATACCTTGTTTTTTAGCAGTAATTGTTCCTGCTCTTTATCTTTTTGTTTGCGGGTAATGTAAACGGCTACTTTATAAAAGATATAGGCCACAAGCAAAATTAAAATGGAAAGGAACCAGAGGCTTTGCCAGAAATGTTTTTTAATGGTAAAGGCAATTTTTGCAGGCTCGCCCCAGTTTCCGTTCTGGCTTTTGGCACTCACTTCAAAAACGTAATCTCCGGCCTGGAGCGAAGAAAAATCGAGTCGCCGTGTACGGGTTTCTACCCAGGCCAGGTTATCATTTAAACGGTAACGATAAGTGATATCGCTTGTGGTAAAATCAACTGCACTAAAGGTAAACAGAATGGTGTTGTTGCCGGTTTCGAAGGTAAAGTTGGCCTGGTCAACCGGTAAGCGTTCATTATCTTTAATAATAGAAGTTACATATACCTTAGGCAGGCTTTTAAGGCTGTTTTTATTGTTGTATTTAAATAAAATGAGGCCTTTATTGGTGGCGAAATACGCTGTACTATCATCAATAAACAAACTGTTTACATCATCGCTTAAAAGGTCTTTTCCATAATCAAAATTGGCCACGCTGGGTTCGCTGGGGTAGTCGGTAATTTTATTTACCCCCTTGTTGGTAAGCACCCATATTTCGCTGTTTTTGACAAATATTTTGGTGCAGATATTATTGGTTAAACCATCTTTTTGCGTAATCTGAGTCCTGATTTTGTTGTCTTTATAAAAAATCAGTCCATAACCATCGGTGGCCAGTACCAAAGTACCGTCGGCCAGCTGCTGGATATCGTTAATCCGTTTGGTAAGCAAAGGATGGTTTTCGAAGTGCTTAATCAGTTTTCCTTTAATCAGTTGTGATAAGCCATTGATGTTGGAAAACCAGAGATTGCCATCTCGATCATAAAAAACATGGTAGGAACGGTCTTTAAAAAAATCTTCCTTTTCGCGGTATTTGGCAGCATTAAACTCGAATTTATTCTTTCTATCGGCCAGGAAAACTACTCCTGAGGAAAGTGCAAGCGCCAAATAATTGTTGTTTTCGCCAACGCTGAAGTGTTTAATTACGAACATGGAGTTGTTCGATTCTTTTAAATAGTTAACATCCTCGGTATTGTTGTAAACGTCTTTAAAAACCCCCATGCCGTAATCGGATGCAAAGTAAATTGATTGGTCTTTCGGATCGAAAGTAATCTGCTTGATGGTTTTATACTTTTTAAAATCGTCTAAACCAATTTCGTCAACCTGGTAGTTGTTGATGGTTAAAACATCAATCACGGCATCATCAGTACCTAACCAAAGCCTGTTTTTTCCGTCTTTGGTAATACTTTTAATCACATTACTGCTTAAGCCCGATTCGGCATCGATAATGGATAAACGGTTATTTACATTAGGCAACATGTAAATGCCCTGCGTAGTGGCAAACCACATGTTCTGGTTATTGTCTTTAATAACCTGGTTAACCGGAATATCCTGAAGGTACTGCACCGTTTTGCCATTTTTATTTAGGGCAAAGGCACCATTGGCATTGGAGAGCCATACTTCTTTGGTGCTGTTATCATAATAAAAATAGCCCGACATATTTTTGATCAGGTTTTGTGGGATGGCAATCAGATCGTTAATACGGCCATGTTTAAATTCTTTTAAACCACCGTTATCAAGATAAAACATTGATTTGCCTGCGGTATTGGCCGCTGTCATGTAAGAAAGTGGCAATACTTTAGAATTGATAAGCGAAAAGGTTTTACCGTTAAATTGCTGCACGCTCTGGTCGCTATAGGCCAGAATATTACCCTGCTCATCTTCGTGGATAAAAGCGTTGATAAACTTATCTTTAGGGTTGGGCGAAATGTATTTTTTGATGGTTTTTCCATCCCAGCAAACAATCAGGTTGGAGTTAGTACCGAGCCAGATTCTGCCGGATTTATCAATTAAAAAAGAAACAATTACCGTGTTGAAACTCAGTTTTTTCAGCAGCTGATTGTTGTTGCGGTTATAAAATTTACCTTCTTTTAAATAACTGAGTTGACCATTGAGTGCAAAAAACCAGATTCGACCATCTTTATCCTCTTTCATTTGAAGGATTTGCGTATCGGGCAGACCATCTTCAATGGTGAAATTCTGGAAATTGGTGCCGTCAAAACGACTTAATCCGTTATCAGTAGCAATCCAGATAAAGCCTTTTTTATCTTGTAAAATATAGTAACAATTGTTACTGGCCAGGCCACTTTTTGCGTTGTAATGCGGTAGGTATGTGGTTTGAGCCCGAAGTATTTTAGGTTGAAAAAAAGCCAAAAACAAAAGGAAAAGTGCAAAGAAAATTTGGCCGGGGTTTAATTTCAGCAAGGCTTTTTTAGCCTGATTTCTGCGCACTATGCGGTATTTAATGCTCACTGTTTGCCTTTGTAAAGAGTTTTATTTTTTCGAAGAAATCGCTGGCCCTGCGCCGCGAAATATTAATACTTTCGCCATTTTTTAAGAATACCTGAAGGCCGTTTTTAGAATTGTATTCTTTTAAATGGTTGAGGTTAATGATACTCGATTTATGGATTCTGACAAACTGATCGCCAGGTAAAAGCTCTTCAAATTCGCGTAAAACTTTAGAGACTGTTATCTTATCCATGTTGTTTAGGTGGACGATAGAATAATTGCTATCGGCTTCGATATAAATAATGTCGTCAATATCGATCATTTTAAAGCCTTGGCCATAAGGTAAAGTCAGCTTTTTTATCTCGGTTCTTGAGCTTAAACTCGTAGCTAGATTTTGGATTCTCTCATCGTTTTCTTCCTGCCCTTTAAAGCGCTTAATGTGTTGGGAAACCTTTTCTACAGCGATGGTAAGCTCATCAATATCAATCGGTTTGAGTAAATAATCAAGTGCATTTGCTTTAATTGCTTTAAGCGCATACTGATCATAAGCGGTTGTAAAAATCACTGCTGCATTGTGCTTTTGTGCATCCGGAATGAGCTCAAAACCATTACCGCCAGGCATGGCAATATCTAAAAAAATGAGGTCGATAGGGTGGTGTGCTAAAATGTCTTTAGCCTCGGCCACAGACCTTGCAATGCCTGTAATTTCTACCTGCGGGCAGTTCTGTTGCAGCAAAAAAAATAACGATGATCGGGCAAATTCCTCATCATCAACAATAATGGCTTTTAAGGTTGTCATAGCTAAAGGATGGTGAATGTATTAAAATCGGCCAACAAAAAAAAATACAATCGTAAAAAACCAGTGCTCTGATTGTCACGTATGTATCATCAAACGAATTCAAAACCACTAAACATAGATTACTATGAAAAACAATGAACTAGAAACAAAAAATGAACTTCGGGAAGAAAGTTTATTTGACAAAACTGTAGGCAGAAGATCTTTTCTTCAGTATGCAGGTGCAGGCGCTGCCGGTATGGCCCTGGTAGCGGCAGGTTGTAAAAAAGATCGTGGCTATCCGGATATGAACACCGGGGGGGCGACTTTAGATTTTAAAGATGATTTTGGTGTTTTAAATTATGCTTATGCTTTAGAACAATTAGAGGCTGCGTTTTATATTCAAGTTGCCAACAGCAACACTCCATTTTCTGGTACCAATGCTGCTGCAAAAAAAGCTTATTTCCAGGATATTCAGTTTCATGAGATTGCACACCGTGAATTTTTTAAAGCAGCTTTAGGTACGGCTGCAATAGGAAGTTTAGAAGTTGATTTTTCTTCAATTAACTTTAACAGCGAGGCAAGCGTTTTAGCGACTGCTATGGCTTTTGAAGATTTAGGGGTTGCCGCATATAACGGCGCCGGACCACGAATTAAAGGCGGTACTTATTTACTATTAGCAGGTAAAATTGTTTCAGTTGAAGCCCGTCATGCGGCCTATGTACGCGATTTGATTTCGAATGGATCGTTTGCCGATTTAAACAGTCTTGCACCACTAGGCGCCAACAATGCTGGTGGTTTGGATGCTGCTTTAGCACCGGATAAGGTTTTGGCTATAGCCGGGAAATATATCAAAACCAAAATTAATCTAATCAATCTTTAATTTTTAAAATCAGAAATCATGAATATCGTAAATATATTAGAAGAAATTGAAAAAGTAGATGGTGAGGTTTATGAGCGTTTAAACCCGAGAAGAGCCGCAATGAAAAGCTTTTTCAATATGGGTAAAAAGATCTCTTTGGCTGCAATGCCGCTGGCTTTAGGTTCTATGTTCCAGAAAGCTTACGGGCAAACTACTTTACCAGCTGCAGTGGTTGACGTGTTAAATTTTGCTTTATCATTAGAGTATTTGGAATATCATTTCTACAACCACACTATTGTTGGGATAACAAAGAAAAATCAGGATGGTACTACTAACAACAACGTAACCGATGTTACATTTACTTTCCCTAGTGCAGCCGGTTTGGCAGCTATTACCACTATAAGAGACCACGAAAAAGCACACGTAGATTTATTGGTAGGTGCTTTAGGTGCTTCTGCACGCGCGCCAATTGCTTATGCCGATACCGATTTTAGGGCAGGAGGTAAATTTGCAAGTGTATACTCAGATTATAATACTTTTTTAGCGGTAGCGCAGGGCTTTGAAGATACCGGAGTTAGGGCCTATAAAGGTCAGGCAGGTAATTTATTGGTTAGCCCCGGTGTATTGCAAACAGCTTTACAGATTCACTCGGTAGAAGCACGTCATGCTTCACACATCCGCCAAATGCGTACTGCTGCTGGTTCAACTGTTTACAAACCATGGGTTAGCTTGGGTGCTTCGGGGCAGGCAAATGATTCGGGTGTACCAGATGTAGATGCAGTATATGCGGGTGAAGATTTAACGGTACAGGCAAATGTTAATATTGCCACTACAGCTATCACAGGAGCGCCTAGTGCAGCAGCAGCTAAATTAGCCGCGGTAGAATCATTTGATGAGCCTTTAGATAAAGCCAGTGTAATTACTATTGCTAACTTATTTTTACAACCAGGTAAAAAATTATCGTAGCCGAATAGATATTGAGCAGGTAATGTTTAGTTTAAGGTAGGGAGGTAGCGTTTGAGCTGCTTCCCTTTTTTTTGTGATGTATGCAAATTAAAAAACTAATGTTTAAGCCATATGGTACTCAGGAATGTATCTTTATTCCTGATACTTTTTCCATCAGGTAAGATACAGGTGAAACTATATGAAGTACCTTCTAAAAAGCAAACATTCATGTAAAGGCTAAGTTTGTTTTCTTCATCGCGGGCTGTTACTGCATAGGTTCTTTGTCCACTTACCATAATCAGCTTCGGATTTTCAAATTTATATTTTGGAAACGAACCGCTTATACCAACAACAAATTCGTCTGCAAATACCTGCGTTTCAATTTCTGCATTCAAAGTTGTCAGATCTAATTGTGTAATAGGAAGCAGGTCAACTCTCGAGCTCACATAAATAGTGCCTGTCGAATCTTTTACTGCATAAGAAGTCTCGTTAACTTTTTTAGGCTGAATTGGAAAGCTAACGCTTACGTTTTCGTTAATTTGTTGTTTAAACCATTTGCTTTGGGCATTTAGTTTAACAGCTCCAATTACCAGGAGCAGCAAAAGCGTTGTTTTTTTTAGCATGAGCGTATTTATTTTGCGTTTAGTATGTTATCACCTGCTCTTCCAAATGTTCTGGTAAATCCCTGTAATTGTATTTCTGTCCACGTAACTGAGGTTCGAAACCTGCTGCCCTGATAGATTGCTGAATGCCTTTCGCAGTAAAACGATGTGGTGCACCTGCAGCCGAAACCACATTTTCTTCGATCATAATTGATCCAAAATCGTTTGCACCAGCATGTAAACACAGTTGAGCGGTTGTTTTACCTACCGTTAACCAGCTGGCCTGTATGTTTTTAATATTGGGCAACATGATGCGGCTTAGAGCAATCATGCGGATATATTCATCGGCAGTTACGGTATTGCTAATGCCACGTAGTCTTTTTAACAAAGTGCCATCATCCTGGAAAGGCCATGGAATAAAGGCCAGGAAGCCATTGGCATCGGCAGGTTTTTCACTTTGTACCTCACGAATCCAAACCAGGTGCTCGAAACGTTCTTCGATGGTTTCTACATGGCCAAACATCATCGTTGCCGAAGTGGTAATATCCAATTGATGGCAAGCACGCATTACATCGAGCCATTCCTGCCCACCGCATTTACCTTTCGAAATTAAACGGCGCACACGGTCGTTTAAAATTTCGGCACCGGCGCCAGGTAACGAATCCATACCGGCTGCTTTCAGTGTTTTTAAAACTTCGGTATGACTGATGCCCTCAAGTTTTGCAACGTGTGCAATTTCTGGTGGGCCTAAGGCGTGAAGTTTTAAATCGGGATATAGTTCTTTAAGTTTTTTAAACAAATCGGCATAAAAAGCCAAACCTAAATCGGGGTGGTGACCGCCTTGCAGCAATAACTGATCGCCCCCTAAACGGAAAGTTTCCTCGATTTTTACTTTGTAAGTTTCTATATCGGTAATGTAACTCTCATCGTGGCCAGGCCGGCGGAAAAAGTTACAGAATTTACAGTTGGCAATGCAAACGTTGGTGGTATTTACATTCCTGTCGATTTGCCAGGTTACTTTACCGCTCGGTACCTGTATTTTTCTCAGTTCGTTTGCCACAAACATCAAAGATGCGGTATCGGCATGATGGTATAAATGTACGCCTTCTTCTTTGGTAAGAAAGTCGAAATGTAATGCCCTTTGCAGTAAATCGGCTGTATTCATAAGGCAAAAATACTAAATTGTTATACAACAATGCTTCGCTATTATGGCAGAAAAGTAATTTTTTGTCATAAAAAAAGAGCGACTGCAATAAACAGTCGCTCTTTTTAAAAAGTTAATTACTTATTTTAAAAAGCTAATTACTTAAGGCCTAATAAAAAACCAATGGTAAAGTTGGCATCCCAATCAAACACAAAAGTATCGCAATTGGTAGCATCCTTAATGGCTTTGTAGATGTTTACACCACTTTTAATTTTAATTTTATCGGTGTTGTATTTATCCGGATCATTTAAAACCGTAAATCTTTCGTCACCGGTACGGGTTTGTTTTGCCAGTTCAAAAGGCACGCCACCGATAATGAAACAAACTTCGCGTTTGGTAGATGGGATTTTAGAGGTTAAAGATTTAACATCTTTATAAACCGCATCATCTTGCAGGTTTTTCTCATAATATTTAGCGCCGGGTGCTTCAAAAGATTTTACATCGCCATCCATCCATGAAACTTTAGTGTTGCCCGAACCAATGTCGACAACAAAAGAGTTGTCGTAATAAGAAGCAGGTAATACACATTTTAAAGCCAGTTTACCTTCCTGCTCTGCTGTAACGAGGTTAACTACAAAGCCCATTTTCTTTAATTCAGAAACAATGGCAGTTGTTTTAGGCTCTTTTTGCGCACCAGAACTAATTACAAAGTGAATGTTTTTAGATTTAACACCTTTATCAAACATGGCACCTATATAATCTTTCAGGCCGGTTCTGATATCGGCAGTATTTGCCAAACCTTCGTAAACAAACGATTTCCCAAAATCTTTAGAGATAATTTCCCAGCGTTTTTCTTTATCGATATTAACTACAAAAGAGTTAAAACCCGATGCACCAACTTCTACAACACCTTTATATTCGCCGTTTACAGGTTTTTCGGGCGTATAATTGAAGGTTCTTTTGTCTTCGCTTTTACTTTTAACATCGGTAGGTGAAGATACCTGTTCGGTACTATCTTTTTTAGTTCCGTCAGTTGATATAGCATCAATTTTTCCCGATTCGAAAGCCCAATAGCCCAGGCCAATAATAGGAATTGCAATAATAACAGCTTTTATAGGCCAGCGTAGTCTTGCCCAGGTTGATTTTTCTTCCATTGTGATATGTTTTTAATTAAGAGTTTGATTAATCTAGTAATGTAAAGCCTTTGTCTACCTTTTCTTCAGGTTTAAGTTCGTAAGAAGCATCGGTCATTCTGCTTACATTAAGCATTTTAAGGTTGCGATCGTCTACTTTTTTGATGAATTCTTCCAGTTCGCTTTGCGATGGTGCACCACCAACGGTAATGTTATTGTTCTGATCTAAGAAATCGAGGTTAGAACGGATAGAAGCAATGTTTTGGCTAATGGCTCCGGTAGCAGCATTCATCGCTTCCTGAAAAGCCCATCCATCTTTAATGTTAAAAACTTCTGCAAGGCCTTCAGTCGCATTCTTCATTTTTTGCGTTGCTTCCAGTTTTTTAGAAATGATAGAAATACTGCTATCTAAAGTACTTACATAAATACGGGCAGCACTTTCGTTATCTTTTAAAACCTCTAAAACTTTGGCAAACTGGTTGGCATATTGTACGTAGCTGCGGGCATTTTGCTCTTCGGCTTCGCCTTCTTTACCCAAAAGGAAAGCTTTTGTACGTGTTTCTTTGGCATCTCTGTTTAAATCGTTGGCCTTTTCGATGTTGTTGTTCGTTGTTTCCTGCTTAGCTTTTTCATCTAAACTGGCCGCTTCAACAGTAAAACGTTTAGCATAGGTATATTTTTCTTCGGCAGTTTTTTGGGCTGTTTCTCCGCTTTGTATCATGTCTATCCGTACACCGTCAACATTGGCAATTTTATCTTTTACTCTTTTTAAAGTGTCTTTTGCGTCTTTTGAGAGTAGTTGAAGGGTTTCAATCGGGTTACCTCTTATAATGGCTTTTTCGCCTTTAAAAAGTAAAACAGTACCCAACCTGTGTAATAAAGCAATAATTTTTGGGGCCAGTAAAAGCAACACAATCAGTATAATACTAAAAATAACCAGTAAAATACTTTTGGCTGCATATTCCAGCATAATTGGCAGGAATTTGAAAAATGCAAATGCACCGCCTAAAATTAGCGCCCAAAAAAAGATACTTGAGATTACCTTTTTGCCTTCAGGTGTTTGGATCTGACTTGGAAGATGATCGCCTAAAACCTGAAATATAGGCAGCTGACTTTTAATTTCGGCCGGAATATTTACATACTGATTTTTGTTTTCCATTACGTTTTCGTTAATTTTTAATCGTTAATTTATGTTTGTTTCAATAATATTCAGAGCTTTTTCTATATCGGCTATTACCTCGTTAACTGCCGCATTACCCAAAGCAATTTTCTGATCAATATCTTTCAGCTGCGGGTCGTATTTGGTATTAATGTTCTTTAAATCCTGCTCTTTAGTTTGCAGTTTGGCTTTAAGATCGGCAATATCTTGTTCAATAATTTTAATTTCGTTTGCCAGCCTGTTTTTCTCATCAACAATGCTGTTTTCTATGTTTTGTTTTTGCTGCTGTTTCTGACTGCTTTCCTGATCTATTACTTTTTTTAACTCCTTAGCATAATTCTGGCCGGTAGTTAAAAGCTTTTGTTTATTTAAATCTTTTTCTACATATTTTAAAGAGGTATAAGCCGCTTTTATGGTCGATGCATCAATGCTGCCCATTGCTGCTGCAGCATTCCAAACCTCAAAAAAATCGAGTCCAGGCTCATTCATTTTTTCCAGTATGCCCAAAACTTTTACCTTCATTTGCTTAACATCGGTAACCCCAATTACGGTAGCATTTTCTTTTAGATTAACTTGTGGTTGGTTAGTTACAGGTTCGGGTGTTTTGGTAGTGTTGCTGGCCGCTTGCTGATCAGGTGCGGAACTGGTTGCATCTTCACTGTCTTCGAAAATTAATTTTTTTAAACTGTTTAAAATTCCGAAAGAATTTTTTGCTGTTTCCTCGCCCATGTTTACTTGATTATCTGTTGCTAAAGTAATAAAAATAGAATTGTTAAGGGGCAAATTATCTTTTAATTGTATTCTCTTGGTAATACATTCTGCTAAACCAATTATTAAATTATCTTTACCGCTCTAAAATTAGGTAATGGTAGATTTTAATCGTTTTACACTGGCTAACGGGTTAAAAGTTTTGGTGCACGAAGATGCAACTACTCCGATGGCAGTTCTGAATATTTTATATGATGTGGGCGCGCGTGATGAAGACCCTGAAAAAACCGGATTTGCACATTTGTTTGAACATTTAATGTTCGGCGGATCGATCAATATCCCCAATTACGACGAACCTTTGCAACGTGTTGGTGGCGAAAATAACGCCTTTACCAGCAACGATATCACCAATTATTACATAACGCTGCCTGCCGAAAATATTGAAACGGCATTTTGGTTGGAAAGCGACCGGATGCTGAGTCTTGCTTTTTCTGAAAAGAGCCTGGATACACAAAGGAACGTAGTAAGTGAAGAATTTAAGCAGCGCTACCTGAACCAGCCTTATGGCGATGTTTGGTTGAAATTGCGTCCGTTGGCTTATAAAAAACACTCGTATCGCTGGGCAACCATTGGTAAAGAGCTTTCGCACATCGAAAATGCTACCATGGACGATGTAAAAGCATTTTTTAAGAAACACTATAATCCGCAGAATGCCATTTTGGTTGTGGGTGGTAATGTGAAAACCGAAGAGGTGAAAAAAATGGCCGAAAAATGGTTTGAGCCAATACCTGCAGGAGATAAATACAACAGAAACCTGGTTCAGGAAGAACCGCAAACCGAAGCCAGGCAGGAAACGGTTAAAGCAAATGTGCCGCTAAATGCCATTTATATGGCTTTTAAAATGCCGGGCAGATTAAACGGCGATTATTATGGCTTCGATTTGTTATCCGACATTTTATCGCGTGGACAATCGTCGCGCCTGTACAACAGCCTGCTTAAAGAACAACAACTTTTTAGCGATATTAACGCTTATATTTCGAGTAGTTTAGACCCGGGATTATTTATTATTGAAGGTAAATTAGTAGAAGGTGTAGCCATAGAAACAGCCGAAAAAGCGATATGGACAGAACTGGAGAAATTGAAAACCGAATTGGTTTCGGATACTGAGCTAACCAAAGTGAAAAATAAAGTAGAATCGATCCTGGTATTTTCGGAGATGAGTTTACTTGATAAAGCGATGAACCTGGCTTATTATGAATTGTTGGGCGACGCAGCTTTATTGAACAACGAAACAGCCGAATTTTTAAAGGTTCAACCGGCCGATCTTAAAAGAATAGCCAACGAAACTTTTGGCAAAAACTCATCCTCAACCTTATATTATTTAACAGAAGAACATGCTTAACAGACAACAAGCGCCTGATTTTAAGCAGGTATCTGCTATAAATTTTATCCAGCCTGAAAAAAGGTTGTTAACCAATGAGGTACCTGTTTTTATCATTTATTCGGGGGAGCAGGATTTGGTACGCATTGAGTTTATTTTTGAAAACGTAAACTGGAATCTCGAAAAACCTTTGCAGGCCATTGCCGCTAATACCTTAATCAATAACGGTACTAAAAAATTATCGGCAAAAGAGATTGCAGAGAAAATTGATTTTTATGGTGCGTTTTTTCAGACAGAATATGCGCAAGATCAATCGTCGGTTACCTTATACACTTTAAACAAGCATTTACATTCGGTATTGCCCATTGTAAAAGATGTTTTAACCGATAGCCAGTTTCCGCAAAACGAATTGGATATTTACATTCAGAACCAGAAACAAAAGTTGCAGGTTAACCTTAAAAAGAACGATATCGTTTCGAGAAAGGAATTTGCCCATGCTTTATTTGGTGATACTGCTTATGGCGTAGACATTAAAGCACAACATTACGATGAGTTGAAACGTGAAGACCTTTTAACCTATTTCAAAACTGCTTACGCACCAAATAATTGTACCATTGTAGTATCAGGAAAATTTGATACTGCAGGTTTTAATCTTCTGGACAGTAACTTTGGCAGCGATTGGGAAAAAAGTGAGGTGGTAAAAAACTCCTTTAACTTTAGTGCTGCCGAAAAACAATTTGTATATA
>Ga0308170_10000229_pt1 | contig 88097 bp, 73 predicted proteins | sample PhyBR2_2_FD_202136 | JGI IMG/M metagenome (GOLD analysis project Ga0308170, IMG submission 202136) | Phyllosphere microbial communities from UC Gill Tract Community Farm, Albany, California, United States - DLSLSB.R2 | ecosystem: Host-associated > Plants > Phyllosphere > Unclassified | place... | reverse complement strand
CCAAAAATAGAAGAAAGGCGTAACTGATCGCCACCGGTAAAAATAATTACTTCCGCCGCTTTAATGCGTTCGTAGTTTTCATCTGCATTAGCCTCTTCGCGGTTGCTGATATTTAATACACCTACATTGTGTACATCTAATTGTGCGTAAGCTTTAATGTATTCTTCGCCAACCTTTTCGGGCATTAGCGATGCTGTTGTGATAATTTCGAACCGTGATGCAGTATCGTTTACAGATTCAGTGGTAATCCGTTTTAAAATTCCACGCTCAAAAAAATTCATGTTATCGGGCAATCCGAATTGTGTTTCGGCAAAGCTACCTGTATTTATTGCGCCGCCAATTATGATGAGTTTACCTTCCGGAACCATTCTTTGTGTATTTGATATCAAAAACCCCAAATATATAGGCTTAAGATAAAAAACACGACTTTTTTTGTCAATATTATTTAACTTATTAACAAAAGTTGAAATAATATAACATAAAATTAACAAGCTTATGCCTAAAAATAAAACAAATTGCGGTTAAAATTGATTTAACCAAAGACTAGCGCTATTCTGAGAATAAATGCATAATTTACAGACAGAATTTTCTCGATCCGAAACTAGATTTTCATTGGTGGGAAAGGCTTGTGGATCAAACTAAAACAGAACATATTTAAAATGAAGATATCTAATATACAAGTATTACGGGGACCAAATATTTGGTCGATTAGCAGAAAGAAACTAATCCAGATGCGTTTGGATTTGGAAGATATGGAGCAGAAGCCTACCAATGTGATCGAAGGGTTTAGCGAAAGGATTGAAAAATTATTGCCAAGCATGTTTACGCACCGCTGCTCTAAAGGTGTAGAAGGTGGCTTTTTTACCCGTGTGAAAGAAGGCACCTGGATGGGGCACGTAATCGAACACATCGCTTTAGAAATTCAGACCCTTGCAGGTATGGATACTGGCTTTGGCCGTACCCGTATGACCAAAACTGAAGGGATCTATAATGTAGTGTTCAGTTACCTGGAAGAAAAAGTAGGCGTTTATGCTGCTGAGGCCGCGGTGCGCATTGCCGAAGCGCTTATTGATAACAGAGAATACGATCTGGAACACGATATCCGCCGGATGAAAGAAATCAGGGAGCTGGAAGCACTGGGACCAAGTACAGCCTCTATTGTGGAAGAAGCCGTGAGCAGAAGTATTCCATGGATCAGGCTGAATAAAAGTTCGTTGGTACAATTGGGCTATGGTAAAAATCAGGTACGTTTTAGGGCTACCATGACCGAAAAAACGAGCAGCATTGCTGTAGATATTGCCAGTAATAAAGAAGAAACCAAGCGTTTGCTCACCGAGGCAGCCATTCCGGTTGCAGCTGGTGTAACCATTGCAAATATTGATGATTTAGAAGCTTCGGTTAAAAAAGTGGGCTTTCCGCTGGTATTTAAACCTTTGGATGGCAACCATGGCAAGGGAGCAACTATTAACGTTAAAACAATGGAAGCGGCAATAGCTGCTTTCGAGTATGCCAAAACCTACTCGCGGAGAGTAATTATTGAAAGATTTATAACCGGATACGATTTTAGAGTATTGGTAATCGACCATAAAGTGGTGGCTGCTGCACAACGCGATCCGGCACATGTTAGAGGGAACGGAATCCACACCATTCAGGAACTGATTGATCAGGAGAATGAAGATCCGCGCCGTGGCTATGGCCATGAAAATGTGTTAACCGAAATTGCGGTAGACCGTGATACGCTGGATTTACTGGCCAAAAAAGAATATACTTTGGAAACCATCCCTGAAAAGGGCGAAATTGTATACTTAAAATCGACAGCCAATTTAAGTACGGGTGGAACATCTATCGATGTAACCGACGTTGTCCATCCACAGAACATTTTTATCTGCGAAAGAATCTCGAGGGTAATTGGTCTGGATATTTGCGGTATCGATATTATGGCGCAAAACCTTACCCAGCCCCTAACTGAAAACGGTGGAGTAGTTTTGGAGGTTAATGCTGCTCCGGGGTTCAGGATGCACCTGGCACCAAGTGAAGGTTTACCCCGAAATGTGGCTGCGCCGGTGATCGATATGCTTTATCCACAGGGGAAGCTATCGCAGATTCCTATCATTGCGGTAACCGGAACTAATGGAAAAACCACTACAACGCGTTTAATTGCACATATTATCCGCAGTAATGGTAAACGGGTAGGTTTTACCACCAGTGATGGGGTGTATGTACACAATACCATGCTGATGAAAGGCGATACTACGGGGCCTGTGAGTGCTGAATTTATTTTAAAAGACCCGACAGTAGAGTTTGCCGTGCTGGAAACAGCCCGTGGCGGTATTTTAAGAGCCGGTTTAGGCTTTAATGCCTGTGATATTGGTGTGGTAACCAATATTCAGGAAGACCACCTTGGCATTTCTGATATTCATAATCTTGATGATTTAACCCGTGTAAAAGCTGTAGTAATTGGTGCGGTTAGGCGTAAAGGCTGGGCAGTATTAAATGCAGATAATGGTTATTGCGTACGTATTGCCAAAGATGCCCGTTGTAATGTGGCTTATTTTAGCATGGATGAAAATAATCCGGTTGTAAAAGAACACTGCAAAAAGGGCGGTATTGCCGCGATTTATGAAAATGGATATATTACCATTAAAACCGGCGATTGGAAATTGAGGGTTGATAAAGCTACCCACATTCCGCTAACTTTTGGCGGTTCGGTAAATTTCATGATCCAGAATGTACTTGCCGCCACACTCGCAACCTATTTATGGGGCTATAAACCGGAAGATATTCGCCTGGCATTAGAAACTTTTATTCCTTCAGCTGCCCATACGCCGGGAAGAATGAATGTTTTTAGATTCAAAGATTTTAAAGTGCTGGTAGATTTTGCTCACAATCCTGATGGCTTTAATGGTGTTAAAGGTTTCTTACAAGGTGTAGAAGCAACTGAGCATGTAGGGATTATTTCGGCAACTGGCGATAGAAGAGATGCAGATATTATAGAAACTGCGCGTATTTCAGCTCAGATGTTTGATAAGATTTATGTTTGTCAGGAGAAGTATCTTCGCGGACGGCCACAGCACGAATTGGTAGATTTACTCGTAAAGGGGATTAAAGAAGTTGATCCAAACAAAGAGATCATTATCAACAACAAGAGTACCGAGTGTTTGCAGATCGCGATTGAAACCGCTAAGAAAGGTTCTTACCTAACCATTTTGAGTAACACCATCGATAACACGATCCAACGGGTTACCGAGCATCTGGATAAAGAGTTGGAGGCTTAGTCTTTCATATCGAAAACCGTCATTTCGGGTGGAGTGCAACGCAGTCCAGAAATCTGTATAGGCAGATTTCTCTATTTCACCAAGCATCGAAAGCTTGGCTGACTTCAGTCGAAATGACGATCCTATTATAAGTAGCAAAGGCGAGAAGTCTATCTGCGCTTCTAATAAAAAACTCTTCTGAATTATAATTCAGAAGAGTTTTTTTGTTTTTATACAAGTTATTCAATTAAGCCTGTGCATCGCGTAACCGCTTAATTTCATCATGCGAGGTTCGCAATGATGCTTTCTGATCCGAAATCAACTCTCTGATGTTCGATGGAAGGTCTTCTTCTTCTAAAGCCATTTTATAGGCATTTTGTGCCGCATCTTCTCCGAACTCACAATTGTTTAAAACGGTTTGGCGATCGTTTCCGGTAAACATGGCCTTAACATCCATCCATACCCTGTAAATTTTGCCAGAATTGGTGGTTCCGGTTTCAATATCTTCTCCTAAAGCCGATACTTCAGTTGCTAAAGCCATTTTATATTTCTGGCTTTCACTAATCATGTTCAGAAAAAGTGATTTTAAATCTGCATCGCCATCTTTTAATTCCTGGCGGCCTCTTTCATAGCCTTCAATACGGTCGTTATTAATTAAGATGAGATCGTTAAGTACTTCTGCAGTTGCTGTTGCTGTTTTCATGTTGTTATTTTTTATAGTTTTGATGTATAAAAAGAACAGGAGCCATTAAAAAAAGGTTTGTCATTTTTTAAATAGCTCACAACAACAGGCTATACTGCGAATATTTGCTAAAATTATTTTTTAGAGAAGTATTGCGCCAGTTTTTCTTTAACGAAACGCCTGACCCGGGTAACCATATTACCTTTTCTTTTTGCCAAAAAGCTTTTTATTGATTTATAAGCCAAAGTATCTTCGGCAATTACCGTTGGAAATTCTGTAATGGGCTTTGGATTGATAATGACATTATAGATATCGTTTATCCCTGAATGCACACCGGTTCCATCATGACCGATATTGTTGACCAGGGATTGCGAAGGGTTAAGCGTTAAGCCATCTTTTAAGAAAATGGAAGCATACCACCTGATGGCCCAGCTATTATTTTTACCTTTTTTAAATTCCAGCATTTGTTTCCAGAAATTCATGGTATGATCTATCGAAAATGCTTTCCTCTTTTTCTTGTCAAATTGCTTGATTAAGAGGTTGATATCAGGTTCGAAATCTTTCCATGCCCTTCCCCAGGTAGCCCATCCCCAGCTGGTTGCTGCCCGGTAAAAAAACGATTGCGGAAGCTTTTCAGCCACAAGCGGGTACATGTATGCGCCAATATGCATTACTCTTTCCTCGTCGCGATAACGGTTTAAAGCATCGTTAAAATAGCTTAACGCGTGTGGAGAGGTAACGAGGTCATCTTCAAAAACAATTACCTGATCATATTCGGTAACCAATTGGTTTACGCCTGCAATTACCGAATTGGCTAAACCAGCATTTTCCTGCCGCTCGATTACTTTAACCGATTTGAAACCTTTGGCTTTATTGATGATGGCCCTTACCTCCTTAACCTTTTCATCATCCTGAGGAGTTTTTGCCCCATCAGAAAAAATATATAAATGACTGTCAGCCGCCAGCTCATTTTGGCGCAAAAAGTTTAAGGTACGCTCGGTATGCTGCGGGCGGTTATAAACGAAAAGGGCTATGGGAGCGAGTTTGTGCATGTTTGTTTTATTTTATAAAAGGGTTGTCATCTCGACCGGAACACAGTGAAGCGGAGCTATCTACCTCGAGATAGATTTCTCGACTCCGTTTCCATTCGCTCGAAATGAAGATTATCCCGGCCAAGATTACTACCTAAAATATATGCAGATTCTGATCTGACTTTTGAGTAAGCACGGTATAAGCATTGGCAAAATGTTCCTGTTTTTTCTTTCCCAATAAATTGCCAATTGTTTTTTTAATCCGGTATTCGAGTTCTATTTTTAAGTTTTTGGTGAAAGTTTTTGGAGCTTTTCGGTTAATAAACTCATTAAATTTTATGGTTTCGGGGGCTGTCATCGAAGTTTTATCAGCTAAAACCTCAAGGCCTTCGCTTTGCAATAAAAACCTTAGCGAAGTTGGAGTGTACATGTTAATGTGTCCGTAATCCATAAAGTGTTTCATGCGTTTATCTACGCCAAAACGGTAATCTTTTGGTACTTCTATTACAATGTATTTGGCAACCCGTTTTAACTCACGGATAAGGATACGCTCATGTTCAACGTGTTCTAAAACATGCGCCAAAATCAACAGATCGAAGGCATTATCCTCATAAGGGATTTTATAGCCATCAAAAGTTTGCGCTTCTTTTAGTTTAGAAAGCTTACGTTCTTTAATGATATCGACACCACTTTGCGCAATTTCCAAAGCATAAAGCTCCGGGGCAAAGTTCCATTCATTTAAAAAATGTAAAATACTGCCATCGCCGGCACCAACTTCAAGCACCCTTTTAGGCTTAAGTCCTTTGCAAACATCAACAATGTTTCGGGCTTTATATTTGGCTCCGAGCATACGCCAGGCTACATCGCTGTTGGTATAAAAATTATCGTAGGCCGTTTTTACTTCTTCGCTTAACATTTGAGTCATCAAGTACAAATATAACTCTTGGAAATTATATAATTGGAATAAACTGCCGAGACGAAATTTTAATGATTATTAAAGCGACACGTTTTGTGTTATAAAAACTACTTGAATGAAAATTTAATATGTATTATTAAATATATTTCATACATTCGAGATATCGATATAAGTTCTGATCAGATTTTCCTAATTAAAAAACTATGTAAACAAAAACATCTCACATTTTAAAAACTAAAACGATTTAAATTAAGCTTCATTTATGAAAACTAAACAAACCATCAAGGGGTTGCTTATGATTGCAGCCATCTCAATTTATTCCCTGGGTTGTAAAAAGAACGGGGAAAGTGTCACTCAGCCTGAGACAAATAAAAAAGACGCTGTTTTTAATTATATCAAAAGCCTGGGCTTTCCAGCTTCATCAATTAAAGACATTGGTAACGATTATATTGTAGAAGAAGATATCTTGTTTTCTAAAGATATGCAGATTCCTTCAAGTACGGGCCCCAAAACAGAACAGTATTATACAGGCAATTTGGTGAGTACGACAAACAGAACCAACATCAGGATTTTAGTAGATGCCTCGATGTCAAGTATGACGTCGGAAATTAACTCCGCCGTTAATCAATGGAATAATGTTCCTAATGCAAATATTCATTTTAATATTGTTTCCGGTGGGGGCTATGATATTCTGATTACAGATGAGAATTTAGGTAATGGTTATTGTGGTGTAGCCCGTTTCCCTATAAATGGAAATGCAGGCGGGTTGATTAAGATTAATAAAACTTATATCTCAGGGAATAGCTTTGATCAAAGACAACGTACAATTACGCACGAAATAGGCCATTGTGTAGGTTTCAGGCACACGAACTGGCAAGCAAGTGGTGAGCCTCAAAATGGTACCGATGACATTGGCACTCCTGCAAGTGCAATTGATGTTCCGAATGTTGGCGGTACTGACCCTGGTTCGTTAATGAATGGCGGACAATGTGGTTCTGGTGCAGCTTATCTGTCTAATATGGATAAACAAGCTATTGCATCATTATATCCTGTTGTAACAACTAATCCTTCTGGTACATTGGCAACCATGGCAGGTATTGATATAGGTACGGATGATGGTGTGTATTTCTGGGGCTTATCTGGCTTAGTTACCAAAGGTAATTCTACATCAATAAATGGTCCTACCCAGCAATATTATTTACCATCAGGAAAAAATTATAGTGACGTAATTGATATGGCAATATCAAATGCAGGTCGCGGATATGTTTGGTATAAAGATGGAACTATGTCAGTAGGACAAGGTATAGGCAACTTTGGTGATTATATTTTGCCAAAAAACTATGTATTACCCGCTGGTAAGGTACCCGCAGATATAGCTGGTATTGCCATTTTGAAATCTAATGATCATTGCTTTGCTTTTTATAGAGATGGAACTTTTTCAGAGGGTAATTCCACTGATTTAGGAGCTTATGCAGGTTTGCAAAATTATGCTATCTCATCTTCAGAAACATATAGCAATATTATGGATGTGGGTATAGCAGCTTCGTCAGGTAAATTCTATGTATGGTTTTCAGACAATAAGATGTCAGTTGGAAACGGTGCATACAACTTAGATGATTATGTTCCTTTAAAACCTATGAATTAATTGCCTTTGAAAATATTCTCTCAGTTACATTCCCCCTATGAAGATATTCTTAGGGGGAATGTTTCGATATAAATGCAATCATCTAACGTAAAACAGTAATACTCCCATTATAAACCGAATTATATTTATCTTTTAATTGGATAACATAATAATATACCCCAATTGACACAGGTTTACCGTTACAGGTACCATCCCAGGCCAACCAGGTACTGCTGTTATCGTACATAACTCCACCATATCTGTTGTAAACTGATACCTTAGACCCTGGGTAGTTCAAAATATTTCGGATATTCCAGGTGTCGTTGATGCCATCTCCATTGGGTGAGAAGCTTTTTGGAATTTCAATTGTATTTAAAACAATTACTTCGATCGGAATTATCTTTGTACAGTTAAGGCCATAATTAAGTTTTAATGTATAAGTAATGTTTTCTCTCGGACTCGCGTCCGGGCTTATGCTATTGGGGTTTTTTAATCCAGTTTTAGGAAACCATTCAAAACTGTACTGTTCCTGCGGAGCTAAATCTGTAGTTACCCCGAGATTAATCACATTTCCGTAATCAATAGTAAATTTTGCTGGAGCGCTTACAGTAATGTCCCGATAAGAAATAATTTCTACCTCGTCATTAGTCGAGGTATTGCAATTGTTATTTGTAATTACCCATTTAAGCACAACGGGTTGATTGGTGGGGATGCCCTTGATTAGGGCACCAGGATTATTTATGTTTGAAGCTGTAAACGGATTATAGCCTGCCGGTGAAACAACAGTCCATGTTCCAACTTCATTCTCGCCGGGGATATTTGCATTTAAAATAACAGCAGATTGCCCACACAGGTTAAGGTCTGCACCTGCGTTCGCAATGGTTGGCGGTGAGTTGATCGCAATTTTTAGCGGGTTGCTTTTAACCTGGCAGGAATTGCTGTAAGTTATTCTTCTAAAATAAGCTGTTTTTGTTAAGTTGTTTATTACGAGATCTCTTGATGTTTCTCCTGTAATAGTGCTCCAGATTATACCATCGGTACTGATTTCCCAAGTATAGTTTATGGTTGCGTTATTTGCTCCGCTGGCGACGGTGCCCAGGATATGGAGCTGATTAGTTTCATTGCCACAGTAGTTTAATTGTGCACTGCTGATTATGTTGTTTTGGGTAAGTGGCGAAACAGTCAATTCGTATTTAGAATCGGTGTAGGTCTCGTTTCCAGCTGTTACCCTTCTTCTGTAAAGTGCAACAATAGGGGCGTCTTCAAAATGTTCCGTGGTTTTTAGTACATAATCTGATTGACCGGTGTTTGGTATATCTTCCCAAGTTCCTGCGTTAAAAAATTGCCATTGAATGGTTGAATTAGCGGCAATAAATGCTTCGCCTGTTAGCTGAGTTGTTTCACCTGAGCAAAGAGATAGTTTAGTGGTTTTATCGATTATTAAAACAATATCTTTCTCAACACTGCAATTGAGTCCATAAGTAACTTTGAGGTGATATGCTGTTGTTTTATCAGGTTTTACAAATGGAGTCAATACATTAGGGTTATCGATGCCGGTTGCTGGACTCCATGTAAATGTATAGTTATTGGAAACAGGGTTTACAACGGCAGGCATTTGTACCGATTGACCTTCGTTAATGGTTAGGTTGGCGGGAAGTGTTAGTGTAGCGGGACTGTAATTGCGAATGGTAAACGTTGATGATGAGGAAGTTTGACAAATGTTATGAGTGATTGTCCACTTTAACACGACATCAATATCATTAGGGATATTGGCAATTTGTGCAATAGGGGTATTTTCGTTGGCAGCACTAAAAGGATTGTAATTTGCAGGGCTTTCTACAGACCATTTACCTGTTTCGTTTGTAGCCACTGCATTGGCACTCAAAGCTGTTGTACCATTATTACAAAGAACGATGTTATTTCCGGCAGAGGAAGTTGTAACCTTTGGCTGAACTTCTATTTTTAAGGTATTACTATTACCGATGCAATCACCAGAGAGGGTAAGACGTTTAAAGTATTTCGTTGCGGCAACAATGATAGAAAGATCTTTACCAGTTTCGTTGTTGATATCACTCCAGGTTAAGCCATTGTCGCTTTGTTGCCATTTGAAGGTAATTGTAGTGCTTTCTGCTCCTTGTGGTACAGTACCAGTAATTGCAACATTTGCCGAACCGTTACACAGTAAACTTTCAGTTGTGCTGATGATGTTATTGGTTGTTGAGGGATGCATAATTACATTTATCTCTGCTTCAATAAGCTCATTACCTGTTGTAAACACCTTTCTTCTAAATTGATAAATTATGTCCTGGCTGGTAAAATTGGTTAGTTCTTTTAGTTCGTAGTCGATACTTAAATTAGAATTAGGTGCAGAAATCCAGTTACCGGCAGGATCTTTAATCTGCCACTCGTACGTAGTTGACGGCTTGGTATTGGCTATATTACCCACCAAAATTTGTGTTGCTCCGGAGCAAATTGTTATTTCGTTTTTTTCATCTGCCTTTACAGTAACCAACCATGTGTAATCCTGGCAATTCGATGTGATAATGTATTTTTGGGGTTGTGTGAAGTTATTAATTGTACCAGATAAAGGAGCGATAACCCCAATATCAGCAGTTATTGTGGGTTTAAGCGCTGTAAGATTGGTGCCTGGTTTTACCCTAATGGTTATGGTTTTATTTGTGGCATCTATTACTGCCGGGGCAGATTGTTCAGCAAGTTCAAAAGAAATAATATTTGCATCGCCTGTAAATTTAATCTGGTTATATTTGGAAATGTAGCCATCTGATATTCCGTTTTTTGCAGTTATTTTTAAATCGCATATTCCTGGATTAAAATCTACTGTACTACAGAATGAGCCGCCAAGTAAAACATTTTTTTTCGAGTCAACAGCAATTTTATGTCCGAAATTACCTGAACAGCTGCTTCCAAAATTAAATGCCCATACAAAATTGCCTGTTCCAGTATATTTTCCAAAAAAAGTATCTCTAGACCCATGGTATGTCAGGGTTTTGCTTAAAGTAGCATCACCAAAAATTAGGGTGCCATCAAAGTAACCACCTATATAAACGTTGTCATCCACGTCAGCGGTAATGTAGTAGCTATATGGTGTAGGAGTAGTCCCACCAATATTTTTTGCCCATAAAGTTGCACCAGAAGAGCTATATTTTCCAACAAAAAGATTTTTGCCCCCGGTTGATGACAAAGAAATATTGTTTGATGGCGAAGTAAGGGCTACGCTTGCACTATAAACGCCAGTTAAGTAAATATCATCATTTGGCCCTGATGCTAAAGAAGACACTACAACTGATGAACCATTGATTTTATTGCCCCAGATTAATTGCCCACTCTCAGTGTATTTTGCAATGAAATAGTTTGGTGAAGAGCCAGTGATATTGCTGGCCGGCCCTTTGGGATTTAAATCTATACTTGATGAAAAATAACCCATTACCACAATTTCATTATTGGTATTGGTAATCACATGACGAATTTCATCGGTGCCGCTTGCTCCAAAACTATAACCCCAAAGTATATTACCATTCTTATCATATTTGATCATAAAGCCATCTAAGCCACCTTTGGGAATTAAGTTAAAGCTTCCCAGGTTAATAATAGATGAGTACGAACCTACAAAAATTACATTGCCTAAATGATCTGCGGCAACAACATGCCCATATTCTGTTGATGACCCACCAACATTCTTTGCCCACTTAAAATTGCCGTCTGTATCTAATTTTACAATAAAGGCATCATTTCCACCCATATTGCTCAGGTTAAATGTGCCTGATCCCGGATCACAATCCATGCTCCCGGAGCTAAACTGACCACCAAAAATTACATTTAATTCATCATCAACAGTAAGGTTATTAACCTGATCCAAATCGAAACCACCAATGCTTTTTGCCCAGATTAATTTTCCATCGGAGGTATACTTGGCAATAAATACATCATAATCACCATTAGATGTTAAACTCGTTGGGGTGGAAACACCTGATAAATCTACTGTAATTGAACTGCGAAAATTGCCTGCGATGTAAACATTATCAAATTTATCAACCGCAACTCCTGTAACTTTGCTTTCGCCACTGCCACCTATATCCTTAACCCAGTCGGGAATAGGCTGTTGTTGAGCATAAATGTAAGACGGAGCGATCAATAATACTAAAAGGCATAAGAACTTGTAAAATGGCGGGATTTTAGTATACATTATTGGAGCGGTAAAACAGTTTTTTCTAGCGAAAATAAAACAAATTTACAACTTAATTAAATCTCAGCAGTTTTATGCTTAGTAAACCAATGAATTAATATTCGCACTTTTTACTTAGTTTTGAAATCGATAGATTCAAAACTAAGTAATGAAACTTTTATGATTAAAGCGATAAAGAAGACCTTATTAAAATATTTGCCTGTAAATTATTTTGAATATAGTAAATCCTACTCTCAGGATGGTGAGGACATGATCCTCAAGGCAATTTACGAGCAGAAAAAAGGATATAAGGGTTTTTTTGTTGATGTAGGCGCGCATCATCCGGTAAGATATTCGAATACCAATTATTTTTATAAACGTGGATGGAAGGGGATTAATATTGAGCCTACCCCATCAGCAATTGGTGCTTTCAAAACCTTCAGGAAGAGAGATATTAATTTAAATATTGGGATTGGACCTAATAAGACTAAACTTAAGTTTTATTGTTTTAACGAGCCGGCTCTAAATAGTTTTTCAGAAGAAGTTTCGAAAAGAATAGACCGCGAATCCGAAAAATACAAGATTATTAAAGAGCTCGATATTAATGTATTACCCTTGGGAGATGTTTTAGATGAATACCTGCCCGCAAATACCACAATCGACTTTTTAAGCATTGATGTAGAAGGCTTAGATTACCAGGTTCTGCTTTCAAATAATTGGAATAAATATAAACCAAATGTGATTTTGGTTGAAGAAAATGTTGACGTTGATAATCTTAAAGATTCGCCCATTTATAATTTTTTAAAGGACTTAGGTTACAGTTTTTTCGCAAAGACATTGCGTACATGTGTATACCGCCTGTAATTATTTTTTAAATATTTTTTGAAACGCGGTAACCAGAAAAAGTGATTTTAGCATCATAAAACCTTGCTGCCGCGTTTTTTTAAATAAAAGAATAAAAAAGGTAGAGCAGAAGTAGGCAATCACAGTTGCTATGGCTGTGCCGATCATGCCCATTTTTGGAATTAGGATTAGGTTTATCGCAATATTTATTATGGCGCCAAATCCGGTACGAATAAAAGTAAGGCGACTAAATCCTTCGGCAATTAAGTATTGACCACTTGCTACTCCTAAAAAAACAAAAATACTTCCCCAAACATGCAAAGCCAGTGCAGGTGCAGCGTAAGCAAACTCTGGATTGAAAAGTTTATATATGTAAGGGGCAGCAAAGGTTACAAATAAGGCAAATGCAAGACTCAGCCAGGCCATTAAATCGTATAAATTCTGAAGTCTTTTCTGATAACGCTCAGGACTATCTCTTCTGGCATTTAAAATTGCCGGAAAAAGCGAAGTTACGATAGCCACAGGTACAAAGTTTAAAGCCTCACTTAAGCTAACTGCAGTTGCATAGGCGCCGGCCTCAGCAGTTCCTTTTTGTCCCATAATTTCTTTTAGCATAAGCTGATCGATCTTCATATACACAGACACCATAATTCCTGAAATAATTAATGGCCAGGAAAAATGGAGCAATTTGATAGCCAGTTGTTTATTAAAATTCCAGTTAAAAATGCTCTTACCTTTGCGTTGGTAAACATAAAAATAACCTACTGAAAGAAGAGCTGTGTCGAAAAGAAATGCGTACACAAAATAGATCAAATTTGCTGAAAATAAAATCAAACCAACTTTGGTAAGTGCTGATATGATATTTCCGATGATCTGTACTTGCATAATGTATTTAGATTGAACTTCAGATTGGAAATACGAATCGATTACAGTTAACGACTGAAACAAACCTGTAAAGGATAATATTAAAATGATCTGATATGGGATGTCGGAAAGCGGATGGATAGTCCAGGCCAGAAAAATAGCGGGAATACAAATCAATCCAGCAATAATCTTTAATAAAAAAGCAGTACCCAATATGGTATCCCTGTTTTTTGGAAATTGATGAAGCTCTTTTACAATGAATTGATCTAATCCAAGCCCGGCAATTGATGCAAAAAGATAGGTATAGGCAATTGCACTGGTTAGGATCCCATTGTTAAAAGCAAGCAGATAATTAGCCACCATAATACTAACAGCCATCTTAATGGCTAAGCTGCCTACTCTACCTAGCATGAGTAAGCCAGTATTTTTTAAATACTTGTTAAATGCTTCTTCGTCAAAACCTTTTATGGCGGGTAATTTCATTAACGCAAAGATGTGAAAAAAATGTGCGTTAAGCGCGATATTGAAAATTCAAATTATGTGGTAACTATTTCCCTTCGCTTTTAACTTCAACAGCCTTGGTTTCGGATGTTTTGATTTCAGATGCTGGAGGAGTGATTACAGTTTGTGCCGGTTTGCTGTTTAATGGGGCACCCACCGCAATGTCGCAACGATGGTTTGGTTGTCCGTGTGGCGGGTTTAAACCTTTACCCACTTTAACGTTCGAAACTTGTGTTACTGTTGGCTGTGCAGAAGCTACATTTGCTACTGCTACAGGTTTAGAATCTAACGGGGCTCCGACAGCAATATCGCACCGGTGACCAGGTTCACCATGTTTTGGGTTTAATTTTTTACCTGCAGTGTTGGCTACAGTTACAGCAGGTGCCGGTGCAGGTTGTGTTACAACTGCTGGCTTGGGTTGCGTTGGTGTTGGTCTGTTTAATGGCGCACCAACAGCCAAAGCGCAGGTATGCCCGGCTTCGCCATGTGGCGGATTGAAAATAAGATTGCTTTTTGTGCTGATAGCCGGAGTTGCCGTTGTGTTACCTTTCTGTAATCCCTGAATCCCTGCAGGTGTAGGAATCATGGCCTGGGCGTTTTCTTTTTTTTCACCTTTACAGGCGCAAAATAGAATAATGGCTAACAGATAAAAAGCGTTTTTCATAAGGTTGAGTGTTAAGTACTACCCAAATATGGCGAAATTAATTTAAGCCCGGAAACTCTTTTCTATTCTTTCTAATTGCCTGAGGTGGTGTTTTAAATGAATTTCGATAAACCTTAGCCATTGTTTGGCATTTAAATAACCTAAGCGTGGGTGTTTGGTTTTACAAGTGCTTGTTGCCAAGCCAACCAAAGGATAGTTGTCATCTAAAGCTTCCTCAAACTCTAAAATAAAATCGAGTGCTTCTGGTTTGCTGATTTTTTTGACCCTTTCGGCCAGCCTTTTGGGTACTTTGTATTGCTGCGCTGGTGGCAGTGCCCCTAACAGCAAAATGAGTCTTACCGCAAAATGGGTAGGCTTATCCTCCCCTTTACCTTTTGCTGCATGTTCTAAAGCCATAAGCGATAACAGGCTTGAGTCGAAAATATGTGAATAAACTTCGCTATAGCTCCAGCCTGCTATAGGTGGTTCCTGCTGAAAAATATCGTCAGCATAGGCAGATAGTTTCGATTTATAGGCATCGACAATTTTGTGTATCGATGCCTTTATTTTTGCAGCCCTCATATCATAAAGATAAGCGAATTATTCTTTAGTGATGAAATTCAAAAAATCATCCTTGCTAGATGGAAACCTGAATGTATCAGCTAACAGGGTATAATTTTGTGTGTCTATAGTTTTGGAGAACAGAAGTTTCGCAGTCTCTAAACGCTGGTCGTCAAAAGCAAATTCTTTCAGCAGGTATCTCACTTGCTCAGTACTGAAGGTCGCATTTTTACTGGTAGCTTTAATTAACCTCAATCTGCCATCATCGAACCTTTCTTTTTTGTACAAACTAAAAAATTGCTGAAAAGCTTCTGGCGACATTAAAGTGTAATTCATCACAGGTCCTCTGTCTGGCCTTGGTGAAATACCGCCATTGTAAGGTTCGCTGTAACCATAAAAGTCGTCTAAAGCGTATTGATTGTTGCGAAACAAACTAAGTTGTTTAATTACGTTCAGTCTGCCATTATCGAAACCTAAAATGAGGCGCTCCTGTGCATTTACATTTATTCGCTCCTTTAAAATCACTCTATCGCCCTGCATTATAGACAGCTCGGGTTTAGAATTATATACATCGTAGAAACGGAATCTACCTTTGGTTGATCCTACAAGTTCATCGTCTAAGTATACGGTATACTTGCCCGGTTTGGTAATTTGAAGGAATACTTCGGCTGAGCTGCGGTTGTTTTGAGCAAAACTTAGGGTAGCAAAGAGCATTGCCATACCTAAAAAGATGGTTTTTTTCATGTTAATTAAGGTTTCATTTGTGTGTGTATTCGAATCTTTGCCAAAGCAATGCCAAAACCAATCAAAAATGGGATAAGGCTAAAAAAGTTTTAATAATTCTTCAAGGTGAACAATTTGGTGCTTCACATCTTGGGGTTTTTCTTTTTGTGTAGGGTTAAAGAATATCGCATCCAAGCCAAAATTTAAAGCGCCATAAATATCGGCCTCGAGACTGTCGCCAATCATAATGCTTTCTGCTTTTAATGCCTTTGCTTTATCGAGCGCATATTTGAAAATAATCGGATTGGGTTTGTTAACGCCGACATCTTCTGAGATAATTACATTTTCGAAATAAGGATTTAGCTTCGATAAGTTCATTTTGGTTAAGGTTGTTTCCTTAAAGCCATTCGAAATAATATGCAGTGTATATTTTTGTTGTAGATAGGCCAAAACCTGCTCAGCGCCTGCAAACAAATTGGTTTTGGTTGGCGAAATGTTTACGTAATCGGTTTCAAACTGGTGTGGCACTGCATCAGGATGGATGCCCATTTGAATAAAAGTTTTACTGAACCGCTCTGCCCTTAAAAAATCTTTGGTAATTTTTCCCAGGTGATAATCGGCCCACAGCAAATGATTGTTTTCGGTATAAATACTGATGAAATCGCTACAGGATTTAATGCCCAGTGTATCTAATTGATAGGTTTGGTAAAGCTCTTTCAGTGTTTCTTCGGCATTTCGGTCAAAATCCCAAATGGTATGATCGAGATCAAAGAAGATATGTTTTTTCATTGGTGTAATTAAGGTTTTTGCAAAGGTAGGGCTATTGAGATAGGAATTATAAATAAGCCGTCATTTTTGATTGAATCTGTTCTATGAGCTCTTCGTCCATGTACTCATAATCGTCAGGGATGTCGAGGATCACAAGCTCTTTTTCTATAACTTCTGTTGCAAAACGTTCAGTAATGATTTGTTTGTGCCTTTTCTCCATGACAAAAATTGCATCGGCCCACAAAATAAGCTTTGCATTGATTTTAACTCTGGCTGATGGAGCGGTACCTGCAGACCGGACTCGATGATCAGGATGGTTTTTATAAATTGTTTCGGCAGTGGCGCTGCGCCATTTATTTCTACTGCATACAAAAAGAATATTCACTTGCTTTGTGTTGTAAGATTAAAAGGTTGCGGGCAAGAGACCTCTGAGAATTAAACCTTTTCTCCATAAGCCAGGTCGCCGGCATCACCCAAGCCAGGAACGATGTACGATTTGCTGGTCATTTCTTCATCAATGGCACCCAGCCAAAGTTTTGCCTTTGGTAAATTGGCCCTAACATGGGCAACACCTTCGGTACTGGCAATGGCAGCAACAATGTGCAGTTCGGCAATTTTATAACGGTTAATGAGCTCTTTACAACACATAACCATACTTTGGCCGGTTGCCAGCATGGGGTCGGCCATAATCAATACCCTGCCGTCCAGATCGGGCGTAGAAACATAATCCATCTGAATAATAAAATCGCCACTCTTTTTTACCTTCCGGTAGGCCGAAATGAAACAACATTCGGCTTTATCAAAAATGTTAAGCAAACCCTGCTGAAGGGGTAAACCGGCGCGGAGTATAGTTGCCAGCACGGGCTGTTCGGCTAATACTTCGCATTTAGATACTCCAAGTGGGGTGGTAATTTCGCTCGAAGTGTATTTAAGCGATTTACTGATTTCATAAGCAAAAAACTCTCCAACCCTTTCCATATTCTTGCGAAAACGCATCGAATCTTTCTGGATATTTTCATCCCGAAGTTCGGCAATAAAGGTATTGGCTATAGACTGGTTTTTGCTTAGATCGAAAATCATAATATCGGTTTTGCTGTACCTGTTTAAAGATAGATGATAACAGGTTTCCTGCTCTAAATTTAGCAATTTTAAGCTAATAGTTGAAGGTTCTTTAGTTCACATTTAAGGAAACAATTTTTCATGTCTTATTTATATTAGTCTAGTACTATTATTGACTTAATTAAACAGAGTGTTATATTTCGTTCTTTGTTCGCGATTTACGAACAAAGAATGGTTCTTGTATATTTACACTATGAGAGCTCACAATTACCTGCGTAATTAAGCATCTCATTAAATACCTTTTTAAGTTTTTTGTATTTTGGATTTTCAGATAAGCTTTTTAACTGCCAGCTGCTGTAAAAAGTGCCATTTACTACCTTTACGGCATCAACATATTGATTCACTGTTTTTATAGCGGCATCGGTTGTTAAATGTTGAAGAACCTGATCGGTTAGGCAGTAAGGATTTACGATTAAAGGTGTCACTTTTTCGAGTTGTAAATCGTACCAGTTAAAGGGAGTGCAGGTTCCGGCCCTGAAACCGGGTGCATTGCTATAGCCCATGGAATAATCGGTTGTGATGCCCGAATTGAGGATATTCAAATAACAGATCGGGAATTTTAAAATCTCCAGTTGCTGGCTACTTAAAGGAGAAACATTCGGGCGGATTTTTTTCAGTTTCGAAAGGCCATCTTTTATTTCGTTTATTTTTTGTTTGTCGCTGGCGCATGGTCTCAACAAGCCAACGGCTTTGGCTGTAAGGGCCTTTGCAACACCATTTACATTGCTATGCGCTAGGGGAACGGCGGGGAAATCAACAAAATAGAGTGGTTGGTGCTTTTTAGTGCTGAATAATTGGTTTACCTGAGCCAATACATCCTCGCTTTTAACCCCAACGCCTGTTAGCTGATCAAATTTTGAACGCAAGTACCCGTTTTCCTTTTTGAAAACCGAACTAAAAATAAATCTTGTCTTATTTAGTACACCTTTTGGCATTTTAGGTGTAATGTTGAAATTGATGGTGGGCTGATGATGAAACTTTTTTTCGCTGAACTTAAAGTTGGGATATTTTTTCCGGATCATGCTTTTGATGATCAGCGCCCATTCATCGATAACCGGCCGGTTTAAAACCCGCCATTTGTGCTGCCTGCTTTTAGCAGGATTAAAATCTGTAGCTGAGGTTTTTTGATGGAGATATTCTTCATACCTGCTGATGATAAAAAACGAAGCTGCAAAGACATCAAAAGTCAGTGCAGAGCCTTCTACCGCAAAGGGAACCTGGTAGTCGCCAAAAGGAACGCTTTTAAGCTTGAGCTCGTCGAGCTTTTTAGAGAAAAGAAGTGGTGTACTTTTAAAGAAAAGCTCATCACCCAGGGCTTCATCACCATAGCTGATTTTTGCCTGTTCGCTTTGCAGAAAATACTGACTATTGTCTGTAAACTCCACTTCGGATTTCAGGATATCTTTAAAAATAAAACTGAAAATATATTTAATGCGAGGCGTTAATATGTTGGAGAAGATGATTAGGTGCATAACTTATTTTAACAACACGGATTTAAAAAAAGATAACAAGAAATATTCCTCAGCTCATATTAACTTAAATAATATAGCTATTAAAATTAATGGTAATTTAACATCTAACCATTATCTAATACAAAAATTACAATTAAAAGTTTGCAGCAAATTTCTTTTCGGGATAAAGGACCTTGCTGCTTTTACGGATAGTACCTTTCACAATATGTATAATACTCATTTGGTCATCAAACAGGTCGTAAAGAATCGTATTGTTAACTTCAATCGATTTTACCGATGATATTTTTTCAACTTCCAGGTAAATATTAGTGGCTTCGTGGTCTATTTCAAAGCCAATATAATTTAATGTTGTTGCTTTTCCATTGGCCTTAAGCTGTAAATGTGATAGCAAATATTTTTTAACCAGTTCATCCATCGCAGTTTTCATGTTGGGATTGCTTAGGTCAGTTTTTTGTTTGTATAACCTGGCTAAAATAGATTCAAAATCATCAGAAAAAATCTTACAGCTTATTTCGAGCGTTTTGTCTTTTGCATTAAAGTTTACTTCAGTAGTACTTACGTGTAAAGGGTGCTTAACGCCTGCCTTAACAAAAAAAGTACAACATAACAGGAGCAAAACAAATTTTAATTTACACATGGGTATATTTTGGACTATAACGCAAAGTTAACAGATAAATTGGCTACTTGTTAAATGTAATCAACGTGTTATGTCCCTTGCTTTCTACCTGCAGAAAAGGCTTTGGGTACAGCATCAAAACCTTTTTGAAAATAATATTTGGACCTTAGCATTGTACCTTATAAAATCCGTTAAATTACCTTGTACCAATATACTGTGTTAACCATGTATAATGAAACAACAATTTGATTTACAATTGTAAATACAGGTGTTTTTTAAACCAAAAGCTTTAAAAACAGTAACAAATTTGGGATTTATTGTTTTCTGTACAGGATATTTGGTGTTTTTGTAATTAAAAGCATAATTTTAGTCTTTATAAACTATTTTTAATTGAGATAGTTAGCTTACTATTCATGCCGTTACAAGATTTTATCTTTTATTTTAAACTGGGTTGGGAGCACATTATCAGCATCGATGCATTGGATCATCAGCTTTTTGTTTTGGCACTCGTTGCCATTTACAGCTACAAAAACCTGAAACAAGTACTCATATTGGTAACAGCCTTTACCATTGGTCATTCGCTAACTTTACTTTTAAGTGTTTTAGATTACATCAGGTTCGATAGTAAATGGGTAGAGTTTTTAATCCCTTGTACTATTGTAATTACTGCTGTAAGCAATATGTTCAGGAAGAACTTTTCATTAAAATCGATTAAAATTAACTATTCCCTTGCATTGGGTTTTGGGTTAATACATGGAATGGGCTTCGCCAACTCCATCAGGATGATGCTGGCCAAAGATCAAAATATAGGCTGGGGGCTGTTTGGTTTTAACGTAGGACTAGAAGCAGGGCAGGTTTTTGTGGTGATGATTGTTTTACTCATTACCTTTTTAATTTTTAACTATACCCGGATTAAACGATTGAGCTGGGTTTTATTTATATCGGCAGCCGTATTTAGCCTGGCTTTAAAAATGGCTTTAGAACGAATTCCTTTTTAACTAACATCATAATGAACAAACTGTTTACTTTAACAGGCTTGCTGCTTTTTTCTGGTAGCTTAGCTTTTGCACAAAACACTCAGAACAATCCGGGTAGTAACCACGGGAATAAATTTGAGCAATTGGGTACCATTTTGCCTACACCAAATGAGCAGCGTACCGCCAGCGGTGCACCGGGCGTTAAATATTGGCAGCAACGTGCCGATTACAACATCAAATGCGAACTGGATGAGAAAAATTTGTTGCTTACCGGATCAGAAACGGTAACCTATACCAATAACTCACCCGATCCCTTAACCTATATCTGGTTGCAGCTCGATGAAAACGAACATAGCACCGATAAAAATGCCAACTACCAGGATGCAACTAAAATGCCTGCTTTTGGTACCACACAAAATTTAGACCAGTTAAGTGCAAAAGGCAATAATGGTAATGGCATTAACATTACTAAATTAACCGATGCTACAGGCAAAAATTTAAAATATACGGTTAACAAAACCATGATGCGGGTTGATTTACCTGTCGCGCTTAGAACCGGACAAAAATTAATCTTCAACATTGATTGGAACTATAAAATTACCGACCGCATGTCTGTAGGTGGTCGTGGAGGCTACGAGTTTTTTCCTGCTGATGGAAACTACTTGTTTACCATGACCCAGTGGTACCCGCGTTTATGCGTATACAGCGATTTTCAGGGATGGCAAAATCACCAGTTTACAGGCAGGGGCGAGTTTGCCCTTACTTTTGGCGATTTTAAAGTACAAATGACTGTTCCAGCCGATCACCTGGTAGGCTCAACAGGCGAGTGTATTAACTACAGCGCTGTTTTAAATCCAACCCAGTTAAGCCGATATAATACCGCTAAAACTGCTGCGGCACCTGTTGAAATCCAGACTTTGGCCGAGGCTAAAGCTGCTGAAGCTAAAAAATCGACTGCTAAAAAGACCTGGGTTTTCAATGCAAACAATGTGCGAGATTTTGCCTGGACTTCTTCACGTAAGTTTATCTGGGATGCCATGCCGCAAAAAATACGGGCCAATAACAATACGGTAATGTGTATGAGCTTTTATGGAAAAGAAGCTTATAACCTGTACAGCAAATTTTCTACCCGCGCGGTAGCCCATACCATTAAAACGTATTCAGATTTTACCATTCCTTATCCATATCCGGTTGCACAGAGTATTGAGGCCGCTAACGGTATGGAATATCCGATGATCTGTTTCAACTATGGCCGTACTGATGCGGATGGGACTTATAGCGAAAGCACTAAAAACGGAATGTTGGGCGTAATTATCCACGAAGTTGGCCACAACTTTTTCCCGATGATTGTAAACAGTGATGAGCGTCAGTGGACCTGGATGGACGAAGGTTTGAATTCTTTTGTAGAGTATTTAACCGAAGAGCTTTGGGACAATAAATTCCCGAGTAAAAAAGGTCCTGCATATACGATTGTTGATTACATGAAACTGCCTAAGGATGAATTGGAGCCGATTATGACCAATTCTGAAAATATTGCGCGCTTTGGCCCTAATGCCTACTCAAAACCGGCAACAGGATTAAATATTCTTCGCGAAACCATTATGGGCAGAGAGCTGTTCGACTATGCATTTAAAGAATACGCCAGAAGATGGGCTTTTAAACACCCTGAACCTGCTGATCTTTTCCGCACCATGGAAGATGCCAGTGGCGAGGATTTAGATTGGTTTTGGAGAGGCTGGTTTTACGGAACAGATCCGTGCGACATTGCTTTGGATAGTGTGAAGTTTGCTAAAGCCGATTTCCCTAAAGAAGTACCTGCTGCAAGATCGAGAATGGTTAAAATTGATAAACCTGCTGTAAATGCCTTTGAAGATATTTCCAAAATCAGAAACCGAGAGGACAAGAAAATCAACTTCTATGTAGATAAAAACACAGCAGCCCAGGATTTCTATTATAAATACGATAGAGGAATGGTGAGCATTGATACCACTGGTACAACCAAAATGGAAGGTACTCTTCCGGTTGAAGTAGTAGCATCGGCCGATCAGGGCAAATATGAAAACAAATTCCTTTACGAGCTAAGTTTCAGTAATAAGGGTGGATTGGTTATGCCAATCATTGTTGAGTTTACCTACAAAGATGGCACCAAAGAAGTCGATCGCATTCCGGCGCAAATCTGGAGGCACAATGAATTGAAAACTTCTAAATTTTATGTAAAGGATAAGGAAGTGGCTTCTATTTTAGTCGATCCGTTACGCGAAACAGCTGATATCGATACCAGTAACAATGGCTGGGGCGGTAAAGCAAAAGAAAGTAAATTTAAAGTTTACAAAGCAAAAACCGGTGGCGCGGTTAGAGGCCAATCGGTTGGCAAAAACCCAATGCAGCAAGCTGCAAGTAAATAAAACGTTTACAGCTGACATTTTCAGTCAAATCCCCATTGAAGTAATTCGGTGGGGATTTTTGCTTACAGAGTTGCTTTAGTTTTGAATGAGGTAAAAACTAAACAGAGATATTTTCCAGCTTAATATTTTGTACCTACTTCGCATTTGATTCTCCTGCCCAGCATATATTAAGGTATTGTATGTAGGTAGCTTTTCTCTAATAATTTAGCAGCTTTTAACTCTTCGAAATCCAAAGGGAGCAATTTAAATAAAGCGACCCTCCTGGTAAGTGTTTGAGCACTGCTATTTAAAAGATGAAAATTTTGAGAACCGGATTGAATTTATCTTGAATCTGCATAATTTTTATTTTGAATTTGCATAGCTTTTATTTTGAAATTACATAGATTATTTGGGTCTTTAAGGTTTTTCACCTTTTCGGCTCTTCTATATACACAAGGTCTGTCATTATCGCATATCTCCCGGTTTCTATCCTGCCATGCCCGATATCAATATCCTCATCGTAGCCCTCAGGTTTTAAAAAACGGAATGAATCTTCTATGTTTTGGCACAAAGATCCCTGGTTGTTTTTAACTGCCAAAAGGTTGTTGCCTTTACCTGCTACAATATGTTCGGCAATATCCCCCTGGCAGCCCATTGCATCAACGCTGATCAGACAATCTTTTATGAGCAGGCTTTTTAGCAACTCGGGAATAACGGTGATCTCGTTTGATTTCTCATTTAATTTTACTTGTCCGAAAACCAGATTGCTATCCCCTGCCCAGGTATTAGCATGTGGATAGGTGATTTTACCCCATGGCTTTTAGCCCCTGTTATTGTTTTGCCATCGATGTTGATCTGCCGCCCTGTATGACTTTCAAGGATAGTGTTAACCCAGTTCCTGAAACACACCTCAAATTTGACGGGATCCTTATTGGAGAACACCCGGTTAGAAGTGTCGTGCGAGGGTATTTCACTTGGGAGTGCTAAGAACGTCTTAAACCAATCTTCTCTTACCACCCCGAAATCTTCGATATCATCATAACTTTCTATGCCACATAAAGCGGCAGCTATTGTTATGATATCGGTTTGCGAATGTTGTTTGCCTGGAACCCAATATGGCTATTGCTGGCGATTTTTTTAGCCTGCTTCGTAATTGTGTAGCTAGATTTCTATTGGTTAACATGCACAAATCAACCTAGTAAATCTAAAGTTTAACTTTAGATTTACTAGGTTGTATGTTGTTTAAATGGTTTGGAGTCATATTGAGAAAAATGGCGTTGAAATTTATTTAAACTTTATCGCAAACTGTTTTTTCAATTTATCCCACACAAAATTACTTTTCGATGGTTGAATAAAGTATGCTAAATTGTTTAGCACCATAAAATTTCAGTAGATTTGGTATACCGATGAAATTTAAAATCACCTCAGAATATAAGCCTACCGGAGATCAGCCAAGTGCCATTAAACAACTGGTTGATGGCGTAAACGCCAACGAACATTATCAAACGTTACTCGGCGTAACCGGATCAGGTAAAACCTTTACTGTGGCCAACGTAATTGAGCAAACCCAAAAGCCAACGTTAATTTTAAGCCACAACAAAACACTGGCTGCACAGCTTTACGGCGAGTTTAAGAATTTCTTCCCCGAAAATTCTGTTAATTACTTTGTTTCTTACTACGATTATTATCAGCCAGAAGCTTTTATCGCTTCCAGCAATACTTATATCGAAAAGGATCTGAGCATTAATGAAGAGATTGAAAAACTGCGTTTGCGCACTACATCATCTTTAATGAGTGGTAGACGTGATATTATCGTGGTGTCGTCTATTTCGTGTATTTACGGTATGGGTAATCCCGAGGATTTCTCTAAAATGGTTTTCCGTTTTGGCGTTGGGCTAAGGATTTCGAGGAATGCCTTTCTTCATAGTTTGGTAGAAATTTTATACTCGCGTACCACAACCGATTTTAAACGCGGAACATTTAGGGTTAAAGGCGATACGGTAGATATTTATCCCGCATACCTCGACCACGCCTACCGAATTTCGTTTTTTGGCGATGATATTGAAGAACTTTCTTCCATTGATCCCGTTTCGGGCAAAACGCTAGAAAAGCTGGAAGATATGGCTATTTACCCGGCGAATCTTTTCGTTACCCCTAAAGACCGGTTCAATTCTTCTATCTGGGGCATTCAGGAAGAATTGGAGGTTAGAAAAAACCAGTTAATAGCCGACAGGCATTTGCTCGAAGCTAAACGCTTGGAAGAACGGACCAATTTTGATATCGAAATGATGAAAGAGCTGGGCTATTGTTCGGGTATTGAAAATTACTCGCGTTTTTTCGATGGCAGGCAACCGGGTATGCGCCCTTTCTGCTTGCTGGATTATTTTCCGGATGATTATTTAATGGTGATTGATGAAAGTCACGTTACCGTTCCGCAAATCAGGGCGATGTATGGTGGCGACAGATCGCGTAAGCTTTCGCTGGTTGAATATGGTTTCCGTTTACCGGCTGCGTTGGATAACAGACCTTTAAATTTTAACGAATTTGAAGCCCTTGCACCGCAAACCATTTATGTAAGTGCAACCCCTGCCGAGTATGAACTCGAAAAATCGGAAGGGGTGGTAATCGAACAGGTAATCAGGCCTACAGGTTTGTTAGATCCCATTATTGAAATCAGGCCGGCCATTAACCAGGTTGATGATTTGCTGGATGAGATAGACCTGACCATAAAAGATGGCGGCCGCATTCTGGTAACTACTTTAACCAAACGGATGGCCGAGGAGTTAACCAAATACCTGGACCGGTTAAATATTAAAACCCGTTATATCCACTCTGAAATTAAGACCCTGGAGCGGGTAGAAATCCTTCGTGGCTTGCGCCTTGGAGAATTTGATGTTTTGGTGGGAATTAACCTTTTGCGTGAAGGTTTGGACTTACCCGAAGTAACATTAGTAGCCATTTTGGATGCCGATAAAGAAGGTTTTTTACGTTCAGAAAAATCGTTGATTCAGACCATTGGCCGTGCGGCGCGTAACGATAAAGGGCGGGTGATTATGTATGCCGATGGCATGACCGATAGTATGGAGAAAACCATTGATGAAACCAATCGCCGTAGGGAAAAGCAGATTGCTTATAACCTGGAGCATGGCATTACACCAAAAACAGTAGGTAAATCGCGAGAAGCCATTTTAGAACAGACTTCTGTGCTCGATTTCTCGCAAAAAGCAAGTGATAATAAAGCCAGGGCTTATATCGAAAATGCTGAAATTAGTATTGCTGCCGATCCGATTGTGCAATACATGGGTAAAGGTGAAATGCAACGTGCCATTGATAATACCCGTAAGGATATGCAGAAGGCCGCCAAAGAAATGGATTTTTTACAAGCCGCCAAACTGCGTGATGAAATGTTTGCACTAGAGAAAATGTTTAACGAGAAGTTCGCTAAGTAACGATTTCGTTTTAAAAAATTGTTTTTTAGATAATTTGAATTAGAATTGCACTTCAAACTTCAATAAGTTATCTAAAAATCACTAAATGAAATCTTTAAAACTAATAACGCTGATCGTACTCAGCGCTATCGGGCTGGATGGTTATGCCCAAAACCAGGCAAATATTACACTTCCACTTGGGGGCAATGCATACAGTTCACTGCATCAGGATTCTGAAAGAACTTTATCCAATCGCGGAATTGTAAACTGGTCAAATTCAAAAGAGTATTTTACCGCATATTTCAGGGTGGCTAAGCCTGGTACAGTTATCGTTTCAATCAATGATAAACCCGCTATTGATGGACAATCAACTTTAGAATTCTCGATTAACAATCAACCGAAAAAAGTAAGTTTTGATGAAAGCAAAGTTTTTGAGGGTAAAATTGGTGAATGGACAATTCAAGATACCGGTTACGTGGCCTTAACCATTAAAGGCTTAAGCAAAAGTGGCAACAAATTCCCTTCTATTGCAAATTTGGCAATTAGCGGATCGGCTATTGAAGGCAAAACAGCATATGTTAAGAATAACGAAGGCAATTTCTTTCATTGGGGCCGTCGTGGGCCATCTGTTCACTTAAACTACCTGCAGCCCGAAAATGTTAATGCCGAGTGGTATTACAACGAAGTTACCGTACCAAAAGGTGAAGATATTCTTGGTTCTTATTTTATGGCCAACGGCTTTGGCGAGGGCTATTTTGGCATGCAGGTAAACAGCCCAACAGAAAGACACATTTTGTTTTCGGTTTGGAGCCCATTTAATACCGACGATCCGAAAAGTATTCCCGATTCGCACAAAATTAAAATGTTAAAGAAAGGCGAAAGCGTACACACCGGCGAATTTGGTAACGAGGGTGCAGGTGGACAGAGTTATTTAAATTACATGTGGAAAGCCGGAAATACCTATAAATTTTTATTGCACGGTACACCCGGAAAAGATAGCATTACTACTTATACAGCCTACTTTTTTGCGCCTGAAACCAATAAATGGCAATTAATTGCCAGCTTTACCCGGCCGCAAACTAAAACTTACTTAAAACGTTTCCATTCCTTTTTAGAAAATTTCTCACCTGTGCAAGGCGATTTATCCAGAAAGGTTTTGTTTAACAACCAGTGGATTTGCGATGATAAAGGCGTTTGGACGGAGTTAAAATCGGCCAGGTTTACTACCGATAATACAGGCATGAAAGGTTACCGGATGGATTACCAGGGAGGGATTAACAAAGGTGCTTTTTACCTGAAAAATGGTGGTTTTTTTAACGATTATACCGTGCCAAGAAAAGTACTGAACAGAACCACCGCAGGAAAGAAACCAGAAATAGATTTCAGTAAATTACCATAGATATTCAAAATTATTGTGGAATTTTGGTGTTTCATTAATCTCAATACAGCACAATGGACGGGCAAAACAGAAAAGATATTTATCCGGGATTAGAAGTCGGAATTATTTTGAAGAAAGATCAAAGATCAGGAAACATTACCTACGGTATTGTGAAAGATCTGCTTACTTCATCCGCATTCCACTCCAGGGGGATAAAAGTTCGGCTCGAAGATGGCCAGGTAGGTCGCGTAGCTGAGATTATAGCAGATTAATGGCAATATTGAAAACCTTTATAGTCTTTTACACGTATTATATTTGTAATCAAATTGCAATTAAAGGCCCAAAAAGTAACAAAATAAATTTTGCGTCGTCTATATTTGTATTAACAGTAAATTAATAGCATGGCATTATTAAAATTCATATTCATAACCATATTGGTGCTTTGGCTGATCAGAATGTTGATCAGGTTAATACTACCTATGCTGTTTAATAACCTGGCGAGCAAAATGCAAAGTCAGGCTACCGGGCAGCAACAACAGAGACGATCTAAACCCGAAGGTTCTATTTCAATAGATTATATGCCGCCTAAGCCCGATCAGAGTAAAACAGATAAGCTCGGCGATTTTGTCGATTACGAAGAGGTAAAATAATTCTGACCCTGAACTTGTTCAGGGTTTTTTGTTTTAAGACATTTCTGCTGCCAGTTTTATCGCTTCATTTCGGATGGTTAATAACTTTCGCAGATAATATTCCAAAAATAACCAGTCTATGGCTCGACCAATTAAACCCATTGGTGATTGGAATGCAAAAATATCCGTCATTTCTGTAAATGCACCTGCTGCGGTAAAGTGGTGTTGATGGTGCAATAGCTTAAACGGCCCGTTCAGCATTTCATCAACAAAATAATATGGGCATTTCATTGCCGTAATTTTGTTTGTCATCTTAAAACTTATCCCGAAATGACAGGCCTGCCAGGTAACCTGCTCGCCAAGGCTGATTAAGCCTGTTTGCTTTCCTCCAACAACTTTTTCTTTGTACCTTTTCATCGATTCTGTGTGTAAATCTAAACTTCTGGATAAATCAAAGCACTTTTCAATTGGCGCATTAATCCTTGTTTTTAAAATTAGAGTTGGCATGTAGCTACTTTAAAATATCTTCAATAGCCAGCTCAATGGTTGGGTATTTAAATTCAAAGCCGCCATTTAACAATAATGTAGGTTTAACCCACCTGCTTTTTAAAATCAGTTCGGTTTCTGTGCCGATAATTTTCGCGCCAATTGCCAATAACCAGGCAGGGGCCGGTAAGCCGAAGCTTATGCAGTAAGTTTTACGGATTTGAAGCATTAACGCATGATTTTTAACCGGATTTGGAGCGGTGCAGTTAATAATTCTGTTAATTTCTTCCTGTTGAAGCAACCATTCTATGCTTCTTGCAGCATCCTGCTCGTGCACCCAGCTAACATACTGTTCGCCATTACCTTGTTTGCCGCCCATACCTGCCTTTACCAGGTTAAGCAAACGTGGAAAAGCGCCATCTGCTTTACCAAGTACTATGCCCATTCTCAAGGCAATTTTCCTGGTTTTAGGTGTACTGGTTTCAAAAAAGCAATTTTCCCAGGCTTTACAAACCTCTACTGAGAAGCCTGTGCCAATTTCTCCACTTATTTCATCCTGATAGCGGTCTTCGGCATGTCGATATATAGTTGCAGAGGTAATATTGATCCAGAGCTTAGGTGGAGCTTCCATTTCCTTTATCATCGTGCCCAGTAGCGCGGTTGGTTGCAACCTTGATTGAATAATTTCTTCCCTGTTTTTTGTGGTATACCTGCAGTTTACATTTTTGCCGCAAAGGTTTACCAGAAGATCAGCGTTTTCAAGTGCCTTAGTCCAGTCTCCAACAGTTTTTCCATCCCAAACGATCGTTTTAATATTACCCTTTGCAGGCTGAGCTTTCCTCGAAAGGATAATAATTTTATCAGTTATAGGGCTAAAATGTTTGGCCAGTACGTGGCCTAAATAACCATTTCCACCTGCAAGAACGATTTTGCTGTACTTCATAATTTTAGAATAATAAGATTAACGCCAGAACGATTAAGCGATAAAGTACCCAGCTAATACTCATGGTGTAACCCAGGTTTAAAATTTTGCTTCGACGCAAATGTTCCAGCAACATCAGTCCGGCTACCACTAAAAAGTAGAGCATAAATAATACGGTGCTCATTTGAAAATAATAAGCAACAACCAACATTGGTGAAAGCAGAAGTGCACCCGCAAAGGAAATGGTCATCATGTTACCCAGATATTCCCAAATCTTGTCTTTGCGATAAAAAAGGATAACCGTTCCCTGAAATAACATTTGCCCGCCACAAATTAAATATTCTCGGTAGCTGCCACCCAAAGGAACAAAAGGGGTTAACAGATTTGCATAAGCGGTTAAAATATGAGCCGTAACCAGCCAGGTGAAAATTAAATAAATCAAACGGTATTGAATTTTAAAACTTGGCTGAATCGTATTCGCCTTAACTTTTACCGGGATAATTACTTTTCTGTTGTAAGAGATAAGGGCGTAAAATTTCTGCATCAAATAAACAAAAGGAACAAATGAAAATAGCGTTTTAAAGATAGGCAAAGCATGTCCAATGATTTTAAAAAGACTCTGTATGCCATAAGTTACCTCGCCGGTTAAGGTGTTAACCAGCGCAATTTCATTCGCAGCTCTTTGTTTATCAACCAAGGGGCAAATGTATGCTGGCATATTTTGATAGGCTTCACGGCCTTTTTTATCCAGCATGCCAGTTCGAATAAATGTTTTGGTATAAGCATAACACATTGGGCATTCATCATCGAACAGGATAACGTGATTTTGCAATGTTTTCATTTTATTTAAATTTTAGTATTTTCAATAAATATTGAAACTTACGATTAAAAAATTAAGCCGAACTTAAGTAAGGCTTTTAGGGCTTAAGGTGTAAGGTTTAGGGTAAGTCTGTCTTGATACTTGCTATTCCAATCTGGCTTACCCAGTCTCAAATCTCTATTTAAACACCTTTAATATCGATCCCCAGAACCAGCTCTCCTCAGCCTTAAGCATGGTTTCCAAAGTCTTGTCAACGTTGCCAGCCAGTTTATTGATATCCGAAATCGATTTTTTGAAAGTTTTAAACTCCGGGTCTTTTTCATCACCTTCAACGTTCGAGAGTTCGTTTAAAACCTTTAAAACGGGCTCTAATTCTCTTTTTTTACGCTCTTTGGCTACCTGACGGGCAATATTCCATACATCTTTATCTGCAAAAAAGTATTCCTTACGTTCGCCGGCTTTATGTTGTTTTTCAATTAGCCCCCAGCCAATTAAATCGCGGAGGGTCATGTTGGCATTTCCCCTGGAGATACTCAGTGTTTCCATGATCTCTTCGGTGGTAAGTGCTTCGGCAGAAATTAACAATAAGGCATGTACCTGTGCCATGGTGCGGTTAATGCCCCATTCTGAGCCTAGTTTACCCCAGGCCTCTATAAATTTTAACTTTGCTGCTGCTAATTCCATACACAAATATAAATTGTTTTATTAAACTTTCAAAAATTATTGAAAGTTTATTTATTCTGAAATTTATTGCTATCTCTTTGCAACTGATCCAAAATATCTGAGACGCTTTTTTCTTTACCTTTAACCAATTGGAGCACCTCTAGTAAGTTCGGATCAAAATAAACGGCGAGTTTTAGTACTGGCAATGCCAATTCAGGTTTAAACATAGTGCCGGGTGCAAATCCGGCTTCGTTATTCTTTGCCCGGTCGCGATCAAATTTTACGGTGGTATTAACATATTCTTCATGCTGTTTTTCGCCTTTTATATATGGAATTAGCCAGTTAACTGATTTGCGGATCGATGATCCTTTAGGCGATTCGTAGGAATAAAAATCCACTCCCTTCGCGCGGTCAATCATAATGGCTAGCCTAAGCATGGGCTCTAAATCATAAATATGGTAGTGCATCGCATCGCGCTCTTTAAAATCCAGGCTCGTGCCGTCAGCATACAAATTAATGTTGATATGGCTTTTGAGGTTATCGATGGTCCAGTTAATGAAATCAGGATTGTTTAGTGCATAGCCAATTTCGCCAACCACTTTTAAGCGGTGCGCATTCCAGTTGTTAATGGCTGTAGCCCTTCCCGCTTTCATCCGCTTACTGTTAATTTCGGCCAGTGCAGTTTCCGCCAGCCATTTTTCAATTTGTTTTTTATCTGTTTCAGTAATATCAGCCTTAATCAGATCGTAAGCTTCTACGGCTTTATCGAGGTTGGTGTCATCAATCGGATCGCCGTTGGGCTGGTTAATTTTTGCCCATGCACCAAGAAATTCTGCACATTTGTTGAGATATTTTTGATCGCCACTTAAGCGGTATTGTAGCGCCAATGCAAACATTTTGTTCATATCGGCCAGTGCCAACCGCGTGCGTTCCTTTTTAGGGTTACCTTTTAATAGGCCTTCCGTGCGGATAGTGTCAATGGGGTTAGGCTGTTCTGCAAGGTAGTTTAGCGCATTTTTTACAAAGCCTGCATATAGTTTCCCGGTTTCGGAGTTATTTTTGATCTGGTTTTTAAGGTTTTTAATTTCTCTGGTATTTAGGCTAACCACTTGCGGAAACGCAGTAAAAGCCATACCCAGTAGTACGATTGTAGCAGCAAACTTTCTCATCTTTAAATAGATTGAATTTTTAATCTCTTCTACAAATCTAGTTTTTATTCGCCTTGCATTTAATTTATTACTTTTTTATACCGCCCATTTTTTTATTTTTGACGTTCGTTTAAACTTAAACAAACCTTAATGAATAACTGGTTTAATAAAAATGGCATACATCTGGCCATTATTGCATTTTTTGTAGTCATTACATTTGCCTACTTCAGTCCTGTTTTGGTAGGCAAAGCTCCTGCACAGAGCGATGTGATTCAATCACAAGCCATGCAAAAGGAAATTATGGAATTTAAAGAAAAAGATGGTAAGGCACCACTTTGGACTAATCAGATGTTTGGCGGTATGCCGGCCTACCAAATTTGGGTGCCATATGCTTATAATGGTGCAACTTATGGAATTGCCTTAGTTACCAAGGCCTTACCGAATCCTACAGGTACGGTTCTTTTATTGCTTTTTGGCGCTTATTTCTTATTCATTGTATTAAAAGTCAACCCATGGCTGGCAGCTGCGGGAGCAATAGCCTTTACATTTACCATGTATAACTTTGTTTTAATTGCCAGCGGGCATAGTAGCAAGGCGCTTGCAATTGGCTTTTTTGCTCCTATAATAGCCAGCATATTATTAACCCTCAGGGGAAAATATTGGTATGGAGCTAGTTTGACTGCACTGTTTTTAGCGCTCGAAATAAGAACAAACCACGTTCAGATGACTTATTATTTGATGCTGGCTATTTTTATTTTTGTTATTATTGAAATTTATCAAGCCGTTAAGAATAAGACCGTTTCGAATCTCCTAAAATCATTTGGGTTTCTTGCGTTTTCTGTAGCTATCGCTATAATGATCAATGCAAGCTTACTCTGGTCGACGGCAGAATATGCCAAAGAGACAAATCGTGGTAAATCTAATCTAACATCAGCTGAGACCGCATCTACAGAAAAGGATAGCGGGATGTCAAAAGAATATGCATATCAGTGGAGCCAGGGAGTTGGTGAGAGCTTTACCTTTTTGATTCCTGATCTATATGGAGGCCCGTCCGGTGTTGAGGAATTAGTAAAACCAGAAGGCAATATGTATAAAGCGGTTGCTGAAATTACTGGAGGTGATCCAACTCAAACTTCACAGGCTATTCAACAATTGGGTGGGCAATTAAATATGCAACAGTATTGGGGCGAAAAACCTTTCACACAAGGTGGATATTATTTTGGTGCTATTATCTGCTTCCTATTTGTTTTTGGATTGTTTATCGTTCGAAGTCAGTTAAAATGGTGGATATTAGCCACAACTACTTTATTTATCCTGCTTTCATTTGGCCGTCATCTTCCGTTCGTAAGTAACTTGTTTTTTGATTATTTTCCACTTTACAATAAGTTCCGCGCAGTTGAGTCAATTTTGGCTGTCGTTGGATTAATGGTTCCAATTTTGGCCGTTTTAGCCGTTAAAGAGGTTCAGGATGGGGATATAGATCAGAAGGTATTGATTAAAAAATTAACCTGGTCTGCTGGAATCACAGGTGGTTTTGCTTTAATCGTAGCAATTGTACCTACATTATTTTTTAGTTTCAAGGCTTCAAACCATACTCAAATTGTAGAGGCTTTAACCCAGACTTTACAGAACAATGCCTCTATTGCTCATAAAATAGCAAATGGATTGGTTGAGGATAGAATTGCCATAGGACGTGCAGACGCTTTGCGCTCGTTTTTCTTTGTACTTATAGGTTTTGGAATTATTTGGTCACTCATCACCAAAAAATTGAATACACAGCTAGCTTTGGGTTTATTGACCTTGGCCGTGTTAATTGATATGTGGCAGGTTGACCGCAGGTATTTAAATAATCAGAATTTCGAATTTAAAAAAACTGCTTCTGATTTTTTCAAGCCTAGAGACGTAGATAATTTTATTGCAGCTGACAAAGATCCGAACTTTAGAGTATTCGATGCTTCGATAAATACTTTCAGTGATGCGAGCACGTCTAATTTCCACAAAACAATTGGTGGTTATCATGCTGCAAAACTTAAGCGCTATGACGAATTAATTCAGCATCAAATGACCAAAAGCATCAATCAGGATGTACTGGATATGTTGAATACCAAATATATCATTACACAAGATCCTCAAAACGGATCGTATAAAATGCAGCGTAATGCAACGGCTGCAGGTAACGCCTGGTTTGTACAAAGTGTGCAGTTTGCAAAGAATTCTGATGAAGAAATGAAAGCGATCAGCAGTTTTGATGCTAAAAAAGAAGCCATTGTGGATGAAAGCTACAAAGATTTGATCGATACAAAACGTTTAGGGACCGGTCAGGAAGGATTTATCCGATTAACCACTTACAATCCGGATCATTTAACTTACGAATATTCATCGGCGAAGGATGTAATTGCGGTTTTCTCTGAGATTTATTACAAAGAAGGCTGGAAAATGTATATTGATGGTGTTGAAAAACCATATTTCAGGGCTGATTACGTTTTACGTGCTGCACAATTAGAAGCAGGTAACCATAAACTCGAGTTTATTTTTCACCCAACCGCGTACTATGCAGGTGAGAAAATTTCGCTGGCAGGTTCGATTCTGCTATTGGCTGGATTAGGTTTCGGTTTTTATAATGAAGAAAAGAAGAAAAAGAAAGCGGTTAAGGCTGAGACTAAGGCTTAAGCCTTAGTCCCGTATATTCAAGCCCCATAGGATTTCGATCTTATGGGGCTTTTTGTTAACAGCGTTAACAGCAAATCTTATTCCGAAGACTAACCAGCAATTTAACAATTAACCAGTTTATACAATTACCCTGTTTTAACATACTTTATCAAATGGAATAATAATTTAACAATGCCGTAACATTTGTTTGATAAACAGCGTCTTACCTTTGTATTGTAAAATCAGATGATATGTTAGAGTCTTTCTTTGCCGTGTGTTTATTAATTGTTGTACTTTATTTCTTTAGCCCTTTTGAGGTAAAACTCGATGAGGAAGAGGAGTGGTAACAAATCTAATTTATGTCGGAACTGCTTAAACCGAGCGGTAATAAGATTCTTCCCCCTAAAATTTCCCGTTTATGGATAAAAGAAATGTCGATGTAGTCGTAATTTCCGACGTGCATTTGGGCACCTATGGCTGCCATGCTAAAGAGCTTTTAAAGTATCTTAAAAGCATTAAACCCAAAACATTAATTTTAAACGGCGATATCATCGATATCTGGCAGTTCAGCAAAAGTTACTGGCCAGAATCACACATGAAAGTAATCCGTAAGCTAATGAAATTCGTTTCAGAAGGCGTGCAGGTTCATTATTTAACCGGTAACCATGACGAAATGCTGCGTAAGTTCGATGGCATGAAAATGGGCAGCTTTCATTTGCAGAATAAACTGATTTTGGAACTTGACGGTAGGAAAGCCTGGTTTTTCCACGGCGATGTTTTTGATGTAACCATGCAACACTCTAAATGGCTGGCCAAATTGGGGGCTGTAGGTTACGATACACTGATTTTAATCAACAGTTTCGTAAACTGGGTACTCACAGCGTTTGGCAGGGAAAAAATGAGCTTTTCGAAAAAAATTAAAGCCAAATTTAAGGATGCCGTTAAATTCATCAATAGTTTTGAGCAAACTGCTGCGGAACTGGCCATTGAAAAAGGCTATCAGTATGTAGTGTGCGGGCACATCCACCAGGCTGAAAAAAGAGAAATTGCTACCGAAGATGGAAGTGTTACTTATTTAAACAGCGGCGATTGGGTAGAAAGTTTAACTGCTTTAGAGTACGAAAACAAAAACTGGACTGTTTTTAAATATGAGCACCAGCATTTTACCAAAGATGAATTGGATGAAGGACTGCTGTCTGACGCAGAAGATTTGAAGAGCAAACTGGATATAAATATTCTTTTACAGAATATAAAATATGAAATTGCCCAATAATTTTAGATATTCGGGCATAAATGAAGATACTTTACGCGATACAGGGAACCGGAAATGGACACATTAGCCGGGCAAGAGAGATTATTCCTTTGCTGCAGAAATATGGTGAACTCGATATTTTAGTGAGCGGTACCCAGGCCGATGTTAAACTCAGCCAGCCGGTAAAATACCAGTTGCATGGTTTTAGCTTTATTTTTGGTAAGAAAGGTGGCGTAGACCACTATAAAACCTGGCTCAACATGAATCTTTTCCGTTTCAGAAAAGACATGAAACAGCTCCAGTTGAAAGATTATAACCTCATTGTTAATGATTTTGAACCGGTAAGTGCCTGGGCATGTAAGCTGCAGGGCATCGAGTGCGTTTCCTTAAGCCATCAGGCTGCTTTTAAATCGAAAAAAGTACCACGACCTAAAACTTTGGATTGGGGAAAACTGATTTTAAGCCGTTACGCCCCTACCAAATATCATATTGGCTTCCATTTCGATCGGTATGATAGTTTTATCCATACACCGGTAATCAGGGCTGAAATCAGAAACCTCGAAAGTGTAAATTTAGGTCACTATACTGTATACCTTCCCGCTATTGATGACAAACGTTTGGTAAAGCTTTTTACTCAAATCCCAAATGTGAAATGGGAAGTTTTCTCTAAACACAGTAAAGTAGCTTATCAGGAAGGCAATGTTTTTGTGGAACCGGTAAACAACGAAAAATTCAACAAAAGTTTAGCCAGCTGCGAAGGTTTATTTACCGGTGGTGGTTTTGAGGGACCAGCCGAGGCCCTTTATTTAAAGAAAAAGCTGTTAGTAGCTCCAATGCGTTTTCAGTTTGAACAGCAGTGCAATGCCTATGCTTTAAAACAGTTTGGCCTGCCTGTTATCTGGGGAAGCACGCGTAACTGGTTGCCTATTGTCAAAAACTGGGTCGAAAACCCTCAAAAGCACGAATTTGATTTCCCGGATGAGACTGCTCAGATTATTGATGATATGGTGAAGAAATACGCCAGGGTATAGTCGCGAGTCCTAAGTCTGAAGTCATTAGTCAATTATCGAGGTTTAAAAGAAATGATCGTCATCGTTGAGGCACAAAGCAATGACGGGGTATCTTTTCCCTTTCCACTTTGGTCTTTAAGCTTTAGTCTTTCTGCTTTACTCTTAAATTATTTTCTTTACTTTGCCTAATCGTTAAAAAGGCATGATTAATCAGTTTAGAAAGCTAAATCCAGTTAACCTCATATTTTTGCTGGCCTACACATTTTTTATGCGTATGGCTATCTTTTATGAAACACCAGCGCAGTTAAACTTCGATTTTCTGGAGCCTTTTGCCAGGCTGTTGATCAATGTTGATCTGGATAATGCTTTTTCGGCACAAACCAATATTTTTATTGCGGCAGTTTTGGTTTATGTGCAAGCCCTGATCTTTAACCGGGTGGTAAACAATCATAATTTATTGGGTAAGCCAAGCTTTTTGCCTGGTTTAATGTTTATAACTGGCACCAGTTTGTTTATGCCCTTTATGACTTTAAATCCGGCATTGATCTGTAATTTCCTGCTGATCTGGATCATTGACAAGTTTTTGAAATTGGGAAAAAGTGCCAATTCGATTACTACTGTTTTCGATATCGGGATGATTATTGCCATTGGTACACTGGTTTATTTTCCTTTTATGGGCATGTTGCTCATGATTTTTTTAGCCTTGCTCCTGTTCAGGTCCTTTAACTGGCGCGAATGGGTTGCAGGGATTGTCGGTTTTATTACCGTTTTCTTTTTCCTGGCCGTGTTTTACTACTGGAAAGATAATTTGAGTTCTTTTTATCAGATCTGGAAACCTCTGGGCAATAAGTTTCCATCTGTGTTTAAAATCAACTATAACGATTACCTGGTGCTTATTCCGGTAGCCATAATCATTATTTTGGCATCGCTGCAACTGCGCGAAAATTTCTTCAGGAGTTTTATCAGTACCCGCAAAGGTTTTCAGCTACTTTTTTTCATGTTTATTGTAGCTATTGTGAGTTTTTACCTCAAACCTAATTTCCGTACCTGGCATTTTTTGCTTTGTGTACCGCCGGGGGCAGTGCTATTAGCTTACTATTTTAGCAATGCCAAAAAGCGTTGGTTTTACGAAACTTTGTTCCTTTTATTCGTGCTTTCGGTGCAGTACTTTCTGTTTGTTTAACCTTTTTTAACAAATAAGCGGGCCGAAACTTGACAAAGATTAATAGCTTTGTGCATGATTTTAGGCTTAAAGCTTTTTTAGGTTTTAATTTGATGGATAGAATTGAGATCTTCGGAATTTCTAAAGTATTAATTTGATAAAGGGAATTTTAAATGCGCACGTTAAGCATTGATATTGGAAATTCTGCTGCAAAAATGGCCGTTTTTTCAAACAAAGAAATCGTTCACCATCAGCGGCTTAATAAATTGGGTATTATTGACCTGGCTCAGCTGATAGAGAAATTTTCACCGCATAAGTCAATCATCAGCAGTGTTAACCAGGAAATTGGCCAGCTTGAAGGATTTTTGAAAAAACATACAGAGTATACCCGTTTTTCGACCTTACTGAGTAATGGTGTGCAGAACAGCTATAAAACGCCTGCAACTTTAGGATTGGATAGATGGGCTGCTGTGTTGGGCGCAAACGGATTATTCCCTGAGGTAGGCAGTTTAATTGTAGACGCTGGCACTTGTATCACCTACGATGTGTTAAGCCTGTCGAAAGTGTATTATGGTGGCAGCATTAGTCCGGGGATTAAGATGCGTTTCAGGGCTGTACACGAATTTACCGGCCGGTTGCCTTTGGTAGAGTGGAACGAGCAGGAAGAAATAATTGAGGGTACAGATACACAATCGTCCATTAAAAACGGCGTTTTACAAGGTGTAATAAATGAAATTGAAGGCTTTATTGCCCTAAATAATAAAAAAGAAAGTGCTTTGAAGGTAATTATAACGGGTGGCGATGCTAATTTTTTGTATAAGCAATTACAAAACAGCATCTTTGCGCCTCAAATTATAAAAGATCCCTACTTGGTATTAAAAGGATTAAATGAAGCTATTGCAGATTAAAATGTACAAAAGAATAAATTATATTGCAGCCATACTCGTTCTAGTTGGTGGTTTAAGTGCTCAGGCACAGGTTACTACATCATCGCCATATTCAAGATATGGGCTTGGTAATATAAAAGGCTCTTTGTTGCCGCAATTGCGTGCAATGGGTGGTATTTCTACTGCTGTAAATAAAGTAAGTGGTTTTAACTACATCAATATGCAGAATCCTGCATCATACGCTGGCATTTCGTTAACTACCATCGATATTGGTATGAGTGCAAGTGTTAATAATTTAAGTCGTGGCAACTTAAGCGAGAATACTTTCAATGCTACTTTTAGCCATTTGGCTTTCGCTGCGCCTACAGGCAGAAAATCGGCTTTAAGCTTTGGTATTTTGCCCTATTCTGATTTAGGTTATGCCTACAGAAACAAAGTTAAAATTGATACCACCTCTGTTGATCAGCTTTACGAAGGTGAAGGTGGTTTATCCAAAGCATACTTTGGCTACGGCTACCGTTTTGGCGATCATTTAAGAGTTGGGGCTAACTTAGAATACATTTTTGGTAACCTGCAAACTACGCGTTCAACTGAATACAGCAGTACCATTGTTGGCGCTTACAATGCCAAACTTCAAAATAAAAACAGTGTAGGTGGTTTAGCTTATTCGTATGGTATCCAGTATGATTTTAACGTTGGGAAGAAAACCCTGGTAACCCTTGGTTATTCGGGTAGTACCTCTGGTAAAGTAAACTCAACCCAAACTTTTTTTGCAACACGTTATCTTAGAGATGCCAATGGAAATGAGCAGACAGCGCTAGATACTTTGAGCAGAATTGACAAAGGAAAATCTAATCTTACCCTGCCTCTAACCCATAATTTTGGTATTGCTATTCAGCAAAACGATAAATGGATGATCGGTGCTGATTTTAGAATGAGCAAATGGTCGGCAACTACCATTAATAACGTAAGCCAGGGCTTGCAAGATAGCTGGGGTGCATCATTAGGTGGCCAGTGGACTCCTGACGCGTATTCATACAATAACTACATGAAACGTGTTGATTACCGTTTAGGTTTTAATTACGATAAAACGTATATTCAGGTAAACAATCAGAATATTAAACAAATGGGTGCTTCGCTGGGTTTTGGTTTCCCACTGCCATCAGCAAACGGAGGTACTGCATTTTATAAAATCAACTTTACAACTGAGGTTGGCCAGAGAGGAACTTTAAGCAATAACCTGGTTAAAGAACAGTATATTAATTTTCACTTAGGCTTTACCTTAAACGATACCTGGTTCCGTAAGTACCGCGTAGACTAATGAAACTAAAAACATTTTTATATGGTTTGTTTCTGGCGTTGCCAATGTTTTTGGCTTCCTGTGGAGACGACGATCTAAAAAATGCAAATTCGGTTTCAGCAGGTAAAATAACCTTAACCCGCGACCGCACTATCGGGGTGGAGATTATATACAGCGATTCGGCCAGGGTAAAAGCCAAAGGTTATGCCCCGATACTGGATAAGATTACCCCATCAAGTGGCGGCTCTTACCAGGAAATGATTAAGGGGGTAAACATCGATTTTTATAATCCACAGGGTACGGTAGATGGAAATCTGGTTTGCGATTATGCCATCAGAAAGGATACTGAGCTGAAAACCGAATTCCGGAAAAATGTAGTGGTTAAGAATAGCAAAGGCGATACTTTTTCTTCTCAGGAATTAATCTGGGATGAATCGAAGAAGATTTTCTATTCAAATCAAACAGTTGATATTCTGAGTGTGAACGGAGATTTTACCCGGGCAAAGGATTTTAAAGCTCCCCAAGACTTTAGTACTTATGAAATGGGGCCTGGAACTGGTGAAATTAATTCGAAGGGAACCTTATAGCTGAATATGAAATAGTGGTGGGACCTTAACCTGATGTAATATGGCAGAGGTAAAATGGAAAAAGTATTGGCAATCCATTCAAATTTCTTCGCTATTGTGGCTAATTTTAGCGGTAACTCTTCCCTTTTCCATCAGCCATTTTACTTCTTCCATCACGCTAATAATTAAGCGCTTGATAAATAAAATTTTGTGTTTTCTTTTTTAACGCAAATTTGTATCTTGCGCCCTCTTAAAAAAGAACTAAATAAATTTATAATTACAATATGGGATTAATGACATTTTTGCGTAACCGCGCAGGCTATATACTGGTCTTTGCAATCGGTTTTGCAATTGTTGCATTTTTAGTAGGTGATGCAATTAACGTAGGTAAACCTTTTTGGTCAGCAAATCAAAAAGTTGTCGGATCTATTGATGGTAACGAAATCAGCATCGATGAGTTCGGTCCAAAGGTTGATCAGGGTGTAAACCAAATGAAACAACAATATGGCGGTAGTGCAAACGCACAAATGACTGCTATGGCTGTAGACCAGGCATGGAACGCAGAACTGGCTAAAGTATTATTAACAAAAGAGTACGAGCGTTTAGGTTTAACAGTATCAGAAGATGAATTGTATGATTTATTGCAAGGCCAGAACCCTAGCCCATTAATTAAACAATATTTTTCTAATCCTCAAACTGGACAATTAGACCGCGTAACCCTGATGAACTTCTTGAAATCAAAAGAACCTCAGGCTTTACAGCAATCTGATATGTTGCAACAGGAGATTAAAAACCAGGCTTTACAAACCAAATATTCTAACTTAATCCGTAATTCGGTTTATGTAACTTCGTTAGAAGCTACAGATGAATATAACAACCGCAACAAACTGGCTAATTTTAAATATGTAAGTTTAGATTATACTTCTATTCCTGATGCTTCAGTTAAATTAACTGATGGCGATTTTTCTGAATATTATGATCAAAATAAAGCACGTTTCAACAATCCAACTGAAACCCGTGCTTTCGAATACGTAACTTTCAGCATCAGTCCAACTAAAGCCGATTCATTGGCAATTAAAGCGCAGGTTGATAAAATTGCAGCCGATTTCCAGGTAGCTAAAAATGATTCGCTTTTCGCGGCTATCAATTCGGATGTTAAAGTTCCTTTCACTTACCTAACAAAAGGTAAATTAGATCCGACTGTTGATTCTGCAGTATTCGCATTGCCAGCAGGCAGTTTCTATGGTCCTAAATTATCAGGAAACTCTTACAAAATTATTAAAGTGGTAGCCAGCCGTTTCTCTCCTGATTCGGTAAAAGCAAGCCACATCTTAATCGATCCGGCTAAAATTGGTGGCGACGATAAGGCAAGCAAATTAGCCGATTCATTAAAAGGTCTGATTTTAAAAGGTGGTAACTTTGCTGAACTGGCTAAAAATTATAGCGTAGATGGTTCAAAAGATAAAGGCGGCGAGCTAGGTACATTTGCACGTGGTACCATGGTTCCTGAATTTGAAAACGCTGCTTTCGATGGTAGTACCGGCGATATTAAAGTAGTTAAATCTCAGTTTGGATACCATATTCTTAAAATCGAAAAACAAATCGGTTCATCTAAAGTAGCTAAACTGGCTTACGTAGAGAAAACATTGGCTGCAAGTAGCAAAACGCAGGCTGCTGCCTATAAAGCGGCAAGTAATTTCCTTGCTGACGTGAAAGGAGCTGATTTTGCTAAACTGGCTACCCAAAAAGGATTAAAAGTTGCTGTTGCAGATAGAGTAGCGGCTACTCAAGGCTTCGCAGCAGGTTTAGATAACCCACGTAAATTAATTCAGGATGCTTACGCAGCAGATAAAGGTGAAGTGTTACCTGAAATTTATACAATGAGCAATGCTTATGTGGTTGCACGTTTAACTAACGTTAGCCCTAAAGGTACCCTATCGCTTGCTGACGTGAAAAAAGAAATTGAGCCAATGGTGCGCAATGCGGTTAAAGCTAAATTGCTAAAAGAAAAACTAGCTAATGCTGGTAAAGGAAACATCGATCAGGTTGGATCGAAGGTTGCCCGTCCGGTTAACCCAGTGCAGAACATTGTATTTGCTAACCCTGTAATTCCAGGAGTAGCACAAGAAAATGCTTTAGTTGGTAGCGTGTTTGGTTCTCAGCCAGGAAAAGTATCTGCTCCTGTTCAAGGAGAGCGTGGTGTGTATGTATTCTCAGTTGATGGATTTACAAACCCTGCACCAATTGCCAACATGTTTAAACAAAAAGAAGGAATGTTATTAAGCTTAGGTCAGCGTTCATTAGGAGCAGCTTTCCAGGCTTTACAAGATAATGCACAGATAAAAGACAATCGTGTGAAATTCTATTAATTAGAAAATACGTAATTTTGTAACCGTTCCGATGATTCATTGGAACGGTTTTTTTATTTATGGCCATGGAAATTCAGGAAAACTTCGTTAATAAAGTAGCAAACAGTGGTTTAATCACCTTAAACCTCGAAGACTTTTATCATAAGGGCGAAAGGGTGCTTTATGATATTGTAGATAATCTTTTTCATGGTTTGATGTTAAGAGAGAAAGATTTTAGGGAGTTTATCCAAAATCACGACTGGGCGCAATATCAGGATAAAAATGTAGCCATCATTTGTTCTGCCGATGCTATTGTACCCACATGGGCTTATATGCTTTTGGCCAACAGGATGAAGCCTTACGCTAACGAGGTGGTATTTGGCGGGCTGGATACTTTGGAGGCTGTACTGTTTTCGAAAGCACTGGCTAAAATTAATCCGCAGGATTATGCTAATGAACGTGTAGTGGTAAAAGGTTGTGGCGATATTGAAGTGCCCGTTTCGGCTTATGTAGAGGTCACTAACCTATTAACCCCAGTGGTTAAAAGCATTATGTTTGGCGAACCGTGCTCTACCGTTCCGGTTTATAAGCGAAAAGATTAGGATAGGTTTGTTTTTTGGAGATCTGCATTTCTGTTAAAGGATTTGTTGAAGTCCTTGCCGGACGGGCTTATCTTCTTTTGACAACAAAAGAAACAAAATTGCCGGCTTAAAATTTTTGTATTGAAGTTAGAGCAATGGCTACTTGTTGCAACCCCAAAAATTTGTTAGGCCGGATTAGGGTAAAACGGGGATGCATTGGTAAGGCCTTTTGTGGTGCAGGGTTTAATTTAAGCGAAGGATAAGGTTAGCCGTTATAAGGTATATAGTTGAAAAGATTAAAAATTGGTTTGCTTTTTGTATATCTTCATCATGAAAAGAATATGTCCCATTTTTTTAAAAAGGATGTTTCTTTTATATACACACAAATGAATACAAGAGCGATGAAAAAACTGTTTTTAATAGTCACGGCTGCATTATGCAGTTTTTCTGCAATGGCGCAGGAGCTCCCCCTGAAGAAAGAAGCCGTATTTCAGGAAGGAGAGGTTTTAAAATACAAACTTCGGTATGGATTTATTACCGCCGCAGAGGCCACGATAAAGGTTGCCAATTCCGATTTAAAGTTTGATAATAAGCCAACTTATAAGCTTACTGTAGATGCCGAAACCTCAGGAACATTCGATATCTTTTATAAAGTTAGAGACCATTACGACTCTTATATTGATAAAACGGATCTTCTGCCTTACTTCTACCAGGAAAACATTCGGGAGGCTAGTTACCGCCGCCAGGATAAGGCCAGGTTTAACCAGGATGGAAAAAAAGTGGTGTCGAACAGAGGCACTTTTACCACCCCGACCACGCAGACATTCGATCTGGTATCGGCTTATTATTTTGCCCGGAGCCTTGACATCAGTAAAATTAAGGTTGGCGATAAATTTAAATTAAACTATTTCCTGGGAGATGAGATTTCGGCTCTTGAAGTAGAATATATAGGAAAAGAAACCATAAAAAGTAAACTGGGGAATATCCGCTGTTTAAAATTTAGTCCATCTATTAAGCCGGGCCGGATATTTAAAAAAGACAGCAGGTTGTACCTTTGGGTGACGGATGATGGGAACCGGGTACCTGTAAAAGCGCAGGTAGAAATATTGGTTGGCGCGGTAACGATGGAATTAAAATCGGCCGATGGGCTGAAATATGCTTTAGCAAAAGAGTAATGATGATAGAAGTAGAACAAGTGCTGGTGCACGAAGATGTATTGAAAGAAAACTTTGTTTGTAATTTAAGCAAATGCAAGGGGATCTGTTGTGTGGAAGGCGATTCGGGCGCACCTTTGGATAATGAGGAGAAAGCGATTTTAGCAGATATATATCCTAAAATAAAGCATTTGCTAAACGAAAAGGGGATTAAAGCTATTGAAGAACAGGGCGTTTATGTGGTGGATGAAGATGGTGATTTAACGACTCCCTGCGTTGATAAAAATAAAGAATGTGCTTATGTGCTTTTCGAAGGCGGCATAACTAAATGTGCGATAGAAAAAGCTTATGAGCAAGGACTGGTAGATTGGCAGAAACCGATTTCCTGCCACCTGTACCCTATCCGCATTACCAAATACCCGGAATTTGAAGTATTAAACTACGACCGCTGGCACATTTGCCACGATGCCTGCACCTTTGGCCGTGAGCTCAAGGTGCCGGTGTATACCTTTTTAAAAGGACCACTTATCCGTAAATATGGGGAAGACTGGTACAAAGAGCTGGAAAGCTCTGTTGCTGCGATGTAGATATGAATATTAAGATAGCACTTTACGTAATTTCCCTATCCTTTTTAACACTAGATAACTAGTGCTCGTATGGTGCTATCTATTTGCCTTACCCATTTTGTATTTTGGTTGATTTAAGTTTATTTACCTGAAATTTTCTTTGGTGATGGATCTACTACATCACTGTAGGGATTTGTTCCAGGCTGTAAGCAACTTATTTTTTGCAGATAACCAATGAAATATCATTCAGCTTAGCACATTTATTCATTTTCTCTGAAATCGATATTTGGAGGCTATATGTTTCCGTTAACAGATTTTTTTACTCAAAAATCGATAGTGATCACTATAGTGATCCAGTATCAAATTAATTTTATTTTCGTATGGAGCGTCTAAATTGAGTTGATTATTGAACCAAATTGATTGTTTTTATGATTAATTCTAGATCTTTTTACTGTTTACCCCGCTCGTTTCGAAAAAATATAGGCTCTGGACTAGGTGTTACACTTTCCTCCATATATTTAATTTGCTCTTCTTTAATGATCGAAGCTTGGAAAAGTTGATTTCCAATGCAAGTGGCGAATCTTTTAACCAGTTCTTTAGCACATCTCTTCTCGGCTGCATACTTCTTTGCTAGTATCCACCGTAAAAATCGATATAGATCACTATGGTGATCACCAGACAATTAATTTTTATATCTCGACTTTTATCACCAACCACCTGGTCTGTATCTCAGGTAGGTAAATAAGTAAGTTGAGGTATGAAAAAATTAAAAAAGTGTAATCAATATTGTAATGCCCCGTGCCATGGCCATTCTAAAGTGCTGGAATTTCAGTGGATAGAAAATGAATCAGTTAGTTTAGGAATTGTACAGATGGAGTATGCTCTGGTAAGAAACCAGAGACAGCTTTTGAAAGGGGTGCGTCTATGAAAACGGTAAAAAAAATTGGTACGATTTATCCACGTAAAGTAATGTGCCGTTTAACAGTCGATGATTATCAGCAGCTCAAAGCCGAATCTATAACTCTTGGACTATCACTGTCGGATTATTTCAGGCGACTCGTTTTTGATAAAAGGGCTCACCTGATTGTCGATGCTTCCAAGTTAGTTGAATGGTTGGACAGGGTTGCGGTAGAATCTAATTTTTCAATTGATGCTTTAAAAAATTACCTCAGTGTTCAAACTCGTGATCCAAATAACCCGGAGCACTTTGACAAGATGTATATATTGGCAGGAGCCTGCTTGGTCTCTCAGCAGAATATCGAAAAGTGTATTAAGCGCCTCATTCAGTTAATGGGTAAATAAATATCCGAATTTTTCATTCCTGATAAAAAATATAAAATGATTGTCGAGTTTCTATCCTCCAGTAGCAGGTTTGCTGCAGTAAGTTATAATGGCGATAAAGTTTCCTCAGGCAGGGCTGAGCTATTATGTGTAAAAAATTTTCAGTCTTTACAAGTGCTGAGGAATCCCAGAGTTGCTGATTTCAAGGCCTACCTGCGAATGGTTGGATCGCTAAACCCAAGGGTCAAAAATAAGCAGCTACATGTTAGTATTAGTGTTGAAAAAAGTAAATGCGATAAGCATACACTTATGCAGCTAGGCGAAAAGTGGTTGGAAAAGATGGGATACAGCGATAACCCATACCTGATTTATTTCCACAAAGATACTGCTAATAATCATGTTCACATTGTATCAGTTAGGGTAGATAAGAACAGGAAAGCAATCTCTTCACGTTATGAGAAACTAAGAGGGACAATGGCATTGCATGACCTGATAGGTTTCGATGCTGTTGCCCAGGCTAAATCTGATGCAAATAAAGCGCTTACTTACGGCTTCTCAAGTATTGACCAGTTTATAGCTTTGTTGAAATGCTTGGGCTATTCTGGTTATGTTAAAAGTTCGTCATTACATATGGTAAGACATCATAGAACGCTTCATTCGATCGATCTGAATTTAATTGAGAATTTTATAAGCCAATACCAACCTAGTCAAACTGCCCGGAGGGCACTGCAAGGAATATTTGACATGTGTTTGAAAATTGCTGCAGGTGAACCTAAAAGACATCCGTCCTTTTGGCATAGTTATCTAAAGAATAATTATAAATCTGATTTAGGAAACTTATTGTCTGAGAAACTCAATATTAATATTATTTATCATCGCAAATATAAAGCGGCTTCCGGATTTACCGTTATTAACCATAATACCAGACGGGTGCATGAGGGCGAAGAAATTGTAAGCTTTGATAAACTTACCAGGCATATGGAAAGGCCTGAAGCATTCTTTGATGGTGAGGGAATCCGGTTTTATGAAAATGGTGATGCAAAGATTAAGGTATGGCAAGAAACTTTTTCTGACCAGTCTGGTTTAAGAAATGATGAGCCCGAAGATAAACATAGAAAAAGGGGGAGATAGTGGCTCGTTTTGAAGATGCAGATTTGAGCTGTTTTTGCAATTGTTGAATGTCGAGGAGACTTTTTGAAGTGCATTTTATTTTGTCCACTTAAAGAGATACAATATTCATAACACTTTGATGAAGTTTGAAGACTGCATGAGATCTAATTTGAAATTTCAAATATTGGGATTGCGCTATAGCCTTGGAATAATTCTTCCTAGTTTTTATAGACATCGTGCCCATTCAAGGCATCTGTCTAGGTATGGAGCGCCTGAATGAGAAGAGTTCTGTAATTTTGGTAAGAAAATTATCCACGCATGGTCTAAAAATAGAAATATTCTATGCTCCAGATAGAACTTTAAAGCAGATAGCCTGCTCTGTAATTAATAACAATATCTTGGGAGCATACTGGTAATTGATGAGCAAGTTTTCGAATTTTAGCCGCATTAATTTAGAATCCGGTAAGATTGCAAGACAGAGAGAAGCTCTTTTAAAGGAGAGAAGATCTAATTAACATGATCATGCTGGAAAATCTGATTGCAAATAAAAGGATATTGTTATTTGGAAGGACTCAGAGAGAACCAAGATAGGATTCACTGATTTTAACTAAAAGGACCTTCTGAGTTGATACAATGAATTTGTTTTAAAGGGGCGTAGTTAATATTCATTTAAAGTTTTGATAACTGAATAAGTATTTCAATAATTATCGTCACTTTAAAGCAAAATTAGTTGTATTTCAGGTAAATCTGCGCTAATTTAGCCGACCGAAAATCATTTAATAACTGTGAAAAAAATCTTAATCACTGGTGGAGCGGGCTTTATTGGCTCTCACGTAGTTCGCCGCTTTGTCAATAGTTATCCTCAATACGAGATTGTAAATTTAGACAAGCTAACCTATGCAGGTAATCTGGCTAATTTGACTGACATTGAAAATAAACCAAATTACCGATTTGTAAAGGAGGATATTACCGATGCTCAAGCGATTGATCAACTATTCCAAACCGAAAATTTTGATGCGGTAATTCATTTGGCTGCCGAGAGTCATGTTGATCGTTCGATTACTGATCCAACGGCTTTTGTAATGACCAATGTGATTGGAACAGTTAATTTATTAAATGCAGCCAGAACACACTGGAAAGATAGCTATGATCAAAAACGTTTCTACCATGTGAGTACCGATGAGGTATATGGCGCTTTAGGAGAAGAAGGCATGTTTACCGAAACAACAGCGTATGATCCGCATAGCCCGTATTCAGCTTCAAAAGCCAGCTCTGATCATTTTGTACGTGCATATCACGATACTTATGGTATGGACTGTGTAATTTCTAACTGTTCAAACAATTATGGCTCACACCATTTTCCAGAGAAATTGATTCCGTTAGCCATTAATAACATCAAGAATAACAAACCTGTACCGGTTTATGGTAAAGGTGAAAATGTGCGCGATTGGTTGTGGGTTGAGGATCACGCCCGTGCGATTGATGTGATTTTCCATAACTCAAAAACTGGTGATACCTACAATATTGGAGGCCATAATGAATGGAAAAATATCGATCTGATTAACTTGCTTTGTACGATTATGGATGAAAAGTTAGGTCGCGAAAAAGGTGAATCTGCTAAACTGATTACCTATGTTACCGATCGTGCAGGACACGATTTGCGATATGCGATCGATTCGACTAAACTCCAAGAACAATTGGACTGGGTACCTAGCTTACAGTTTGAAGAAGGTTTGGCCAAAACTGTTGACTGGTATCTGCAAAATGAAGACTGGCTAAACAATGTAACTTCAGGTAATTATCAATCATATTACGAACAACAATACAACAGTAAATAATGGAAATTGAACAAACAGGATTAAAAGACTGTCTGATTATTAAACCCCGGGTGTTTGAAGATACCCGAGGGTATTTTTTTGAAAGTTTCAATCAGAATACCTTCGAGGAAAAAACAGGGTTTTCTGGTAGGTTTGTTCAAGATAATGAATCCTGTTCTTCTTATGGGGTAATCAGAGGCTTACATGCCCAAACCGGTGAATTTGCACAAGCCAAGTTGGTACGCGTAACTAAAGGTGAGGTTTTGGATGTTGTGGTAGATGCACGCCCTGGTTCTCCAACCTATGGCCAACATTGTTCTATCAAACTTAGTGCTGCTAATAAATTGCAGGTATATATACCAAGAGGATTTATTCATGGCTTTTCGGTATTGAGCGAAACCGCTGATTTTTTGTATAAATGCGATAATTTTTTCAATAAAGCCTCAGAAACAGGTGTGATTTATAACGATACGGACCTGAATATCGACTGGTTAATCCCGGAAGCCGACAGGGAGGTATCTGAAAAAGATTTATTTTTACAACCTTTTTCAGCTTTACAGCATATATGAATAAAATATTAGTTATTGGAGCAGGTGGTCAGCTTGGCCAATGCCTGAAAATTGTAGCTGAACGGAGAGGAATTACTGAAATTGTTTTTCCCGCAGAGCAGGATGCCAATATTTTAGATGAGACTATGCTTCATGCGCTTCTGGCCAAAGAACAACCAACTTTTGTAATTAATTGTGCAGCGTATACCGCTGTTGATAAAGCCGAAGATGAAGTTGAGTTGGCTAAAGCCATCAATGAGACTGGTGCCGGTTATCTAGCTTCTGCTTGTGCCACAAATGGTGCTGCTTTGGTGCATGTTTCTACTGATTTTGTTTTCGAAGGGAATACTGTAAGGTTGTTAAAAGAGGATGATGAGGCTAAACCCATCAATGTTTATGGTGTAACCAAACTGGATGGAGAAAGGGCTGTTGCCGCTAAATTGCCAGCTCACTTTATTATCCGAACGAGCTGGTTATACTCTGAATATGCCAATAACTTTGTTAAAACCATGCTGAAACTGGGTGCTGAGCGGGATGCATTGAATATTATTGCCGATCAGGTGGGTACACCAACCTATGCTATCGATTTGGCTAATGCGATATACGATATCATTGAATCTGGCCAAAAGGACTATGGTATTTATCACTATAGCAATGAAGGGGTAACCTCGTGGTTTGATTTTGCAGTTGCCATATTTGATTTAACTAAAACACCGGTTAAGGTAAATCCAATTCGAGGATCGGCATACCCTACTAAAGCTACTCGCCCTGCTTTTTCAGTAATGGATAAATCGAAAATAAAAACTACTTTTAATATCGGTATCCCCTACTGGAGAGATAGTCTTGAGGCTTGTATAGCCAGGCTCAATTAGCAGTTTTCAGTTAACAATTAGCCGTTAACAATAGACATTAAGAAATATAATAAATCAATAAACATTAGTGGTTACGAATGGCTACTGAACAAATGAACTAATAAACCATACTATGAAAGGTATAATTTTAGCCGGCGGTAGCGGCACGCGTTTGCACCCCTTAACATTGGCTTGTAGTAAACAAATGATGCCGGTTTACGATAAACCGATGATTTATTATCCGCTTTCTACTTTGATGTTGGCAGGGATAAAAGAGATTCTAATCATTTCTACCCCGCACGATTTACCTAATTTCGAAAAATTATTGGGTGATGGAACGGCACTGGGCTGTAAATTCAGCTATGCAGTGCAGGCTGAACCAAATGGTTTAGCGCAGGCTTTTGTAATTGGCGAAGAATTTATTGGTAAGGATAAGGTTGCGTTGGTATTAGGCGATAACATTTTTCATAGTGATGGGTTGGTCAAACTGTTACAAGCGAATTCTGATCCTGATGGAGGGGTGGTTTTTGCTTACCAAGTTGCAGATCCTGAGCGTTATGGTGTCGTTGAATTTGATGAAAGTAAAAAAGCCATTTCAATTGAAGAAAAACCGATTCAGCCTAAATCAGATTACGCTGTACCTGGGTTATATTTTTACGATAATGAGGTGGTAGAAATTGCTAAGAACATTAAGCCTTCACCCCGGGGTGAGTACGAAATTACCGATGTGAACCGTATTTATTTAGAGCGCGGTAAGTTAAAAGTAGGCGTATTGGGCCGTGGTACTGCCTGGTTAGATACGGGTACCTTTACTTCTTTAATGCAGGCTGGTCAATTTGTACAAATTATTGAGGAAAGGCAGGGCTTAAAGATTGGTTGTATTGAAGAGATTGCTTATCGGATGGGCTTTATTGATGCAGAACAGCTTAAAGCTATTGCTGCACCATTGGTTAAGAGCGGTTATGGCAGTTATTTGTTGAAGCAGATTAAATAAGCCATTATAAGGTTATTGCAATTATATTAAATCACCAATTCAGGTTATGCTTGTTGGTGATTTTTATTTGATAAATTTATTTAGATCTCTATTCTTGATCGTTCTCTGTGCACTTTCGCCCGGCCATCGGATTGGTATTTCGATCCTTTTCCAATGTTTACGTCTGTTTAGGGGAGACCCTGAAACAAGTTCAGGGTGACGAATAGCAGATTACCGAAAGCGCGATTAGCTTAACCGATTTATCTTATCTTTGCCAATTACCGAAAGAAAAATGAATTCAAAAAAGCAGATTGCCATTATTGGTTTGGGTTATGTAGGCTTGCCATTGGCAATCGAATTTGCTAAAAAATATAGAGTAATTGGTTTTGATACGAACGAAACGCGGGTATCCGAACTTAATCAATTAGAAGACGGTACAAACGAAGCCAATCTTGATGATTTAAAATTGGTGCTTGCTTCTGCAAATACAAGTATAGGTTTGAGTCTAAGTGCAGAACTGAATGACCTGAAAAATTGCAGCATTTACATCGTTACTGTCCCCACTCCTATCGATCACCTTAAACGACCCGATTTGCAGCCTTTACTTGCTGCCAGTGGAATGCTGGGTATGGTGCTGAAAAAGGGGGATATTGTCATATACGAATCGACGGTTTATCCGGGTTGTACCGAAGAAGATTGTGTGCCGGTTTTGGAAAAAAAATCACGTTTAAAATACAATACTGATTTTTTCTGTGGCTACTCTCCTGAACGGATTAATCCAGGCGATAAAATTAACACCCTAACTAAAATTAAAAAAGTTACCTCAGGCTCTACGTCTACTATAGCTACTGAGATAGATGAACTTTATGCATCGATTATCACCGCCGGAACGCATTTGGCGCCCAGTATTAAAGTGGCCGAAGCTTCAAAGGCCATTGAAAATGCTCAGCGCGATGTGAATATTTCTTTCGTTAATGAGCTGGCCTTAATTTTCGACCGAATGGGCATTGATACTGCCGATGTATTGGCGGCGGCAGCAACCAAGTGGAATTTTCTAAATTATAAGCCTGGCTTGGTGGGCGGGCACTGTATTAGCGTGGATCCTTACTATTTGGCCCATAAATCGGAAGCTTTGGGTTATAAACCCGAAGTGATTTTGTCGGGGCGGCGGGTAAATGATAATATGGGCGTATTTGTGGCCAACAAGGTAGTTAAAATGTTGGTGGCGAAGAATAAAGTGATTAACGGAGCAAAAGCTTTGATTTTGGGCTTTGCTTTTAAAGAGGACTGTCCTGATACCCGTAATACCCGGGTAATTGATATTTATAAAGAATTGAAATCTTTCAGTATGGAGGTTGATGTACACGACCCCTGGGCAAATACCACAGCGGTAAGGGCCGAATATCAAATCGAGTTGATTGACAGTAGCCAATTTGGGCTATATGATGTGGTGATATTGGCTGTAGCCCATCAACAATTTTTAGCCATTGATTATGCCCAGTTCAAAGAAAAAGGATCTCTAATTTTTGATACCAAATCTTTTATCGATCGGAACCTAGCAGACGCCAGGTTGTAGGATGCTAATTAAAACAGTATAGTGAATTAGTTTTTTCTATTGATTTGGAATTGTAATCCGGCTGAAATGGGATTCAATAAACTTTCTAATTTATTGTAGGTATTCACGGTGCGTGAGGTACTGTTGGGTTCTGAAATATCCTGGCGCTCATATGAAAAATAAAAATCTAAGTTACTCTCTGCAAATAAAAGTAATTGCGGAAGGATATTTATTTTTAATCCAACTGAAGGAGAAACAACTAAGCCACTTTTCGAAATATCTGCATTTCTGTTAACCGAAGAAGCTCCGTTGGGTTGCAGTGTGCCCGTAAAACGATTGGAACGGTAACCGAGGTCGAAAGCAAAGTAGGGCTGTACCTTAGAGTAGGTAAAGTTTTTTTCAAAACCGATTTTAAAGCTGTAATCTGTAACGGTGCCGTTGGCAGTTTCGTAATTGTTATCAAACCTGATATTATCCCTAAAATAATTTCCATTAAGCCGATAACTGATTTGGTTGTCGTTAAATTTAACCAATAAACCATTTCCATAAACATTGGTATAATTCTGCACATTGGTTTGATTCAGAATTTTGGGTAGTTGCACCATGCTAAAAACCTTTACACCAATTGAATAATTGTAATCGGCTGTGTTTTGCGCTCTAAGACCAAATGAAATGAATAGCAAAGAGATAACCAGTAGGGTTCTGTTCATAAAAATATTTAACGAGACAATAAGGAGTTGTAAAAATAAAAATAATTCTGAATTATTAATGGAAATAGATCAGCTTAATTGGTTCTTTTAATTTACCGATAAGTGTTTGACTATGAATTTTTTGCTTTATGTTGTGTCTTTTAGAGCTAAATGTTGTTAATTTAATTGCCATTTACTAAAATGATAGGAGCATGTTATTTTGCTTTTATACCTTTCAATTCTATCCACATAATGAACTTCGTTTTTTTACAAAAGAATTATTATGTATGTTTGCGTGCTCAAAACCTATGATAATTTATGAGGGTTGCCCTTATTACTGGCGTTACTGGACAAGATGGTGCTTATTTAGCAGAATTTCTGCTTAGAAAGGGCTATTTTGTGCACGGTATAAAAAGACGTTCATCCTTATTTAATACCGATCGTATCGATCACCTCTATCAGGATCAGCACGAAAGCCATGTGAACTTTAAATTGCATTATGGCGATTTAACCGATTCTACCAACCTAATCCGCATTATTCAGGAAACACAACCCGATGAGATTTACAACCTGGCGGCAATGAGCCATGTGCACGTAAGCTTTGAAATGCCCGAATATACGGCTAATGCCGATGGTATTGGCACTTTGCGTTTACTGGAAGCCATCCGGATTTTGGGTTTAGCTCGTAAAACTAAAATTTACCAGGCCAGTACTTCAGAGTTATATGGTTTGGTACAGGCGGTTCCACAAAGTGAAACTACGCCCTTTTACCCACGTTCGCCTTATGCAGTTGCCAAAATGTACGCTTACTGGATTACGGTAAACTACCGTGAAGCTTACGACATGTTTGCCTGTAACGGGATTTTATTTAACCACGAAAGCCCGTTAAGAGGAGAAACTTTTGTAACCCGTAAAATTACCCGTGCAGCTGCTAAGATTGCATTAGGCTTACAGCAGTGTTTATACTTGGGCAACCTTTCTGCTCAACGCGATTGGGGGCATGCCAAAGATTATGTTGAAGCGATGTGGTTAATTTTGCAACAAGAAAAGCCTGAAGATTTCGTTATAGCCACAGGCGTAACCACTACGGTACGTGATTTTGTGCGGATGAGTTTTGCAGAACTGGGTATTGAGATCGAATTTTCTGGAAAAGCAGAAAATGAGAAGGGCGTAATCATTGGTTTAGATGTGGAGTTGGTTAGTGGTTTAGGCTTAGACCCTGAGAAATTATTTTTGGGCAGTACAGTTGTGCGTGTAGACCCTAAATATTACCGGCCAACAGAGGTTGATCTTTTACTTGGCGATCCCACCAAATCGAAAACCCACCTGGGTTGGGAGCCGCGATATGATTTGCCTGCACTAGTAAAAGAAATGGTTCTTTCTGACCTTCATTTAATGAAGAAAGATGAGTACTTGAATGAAGGAGGTTTTAAAACCTTAAATTATTTTGAATAACATTACCTACCGATTATTTCGGAAACCTATGAAACAAAGCATAAAATTATTTCTATCCCTTCTTGTTGTCTGTTTATTTGTTCATTTTCAGTCTAATGCGCAGAATTATTCGAGCGTAAAGGTTGATGAACTCTCGGATGCCCAGATTTTGCAAATGATAAAAAAAGCGGAAGCCGCGGGATATTCGGATGCCCAGCTAGAGCAAATAGCAACGGCTCAAGGTATGAAAACCGAAGAAATTCAAAAACTTAGATTAAGAGTTGAAAAGGCTCGGAAACAAGGTTCAACCACAGTCATTCAAAGTGATAGTAAAGCCGTTTCAACTGGAAGAGAAATGAGTGAAACAACTAACGGTGGTGTAATTACCAACGAAAAGAAGGAGAACTCATCTGAAATTAAATCTAAGATATTTGGATCCGAACTTTTTAGAAACGGCAATATAACTTTCGAACCTAATTTAAGAATAGCGACCCCAAAAAGTTATGTAATTGGGCCTGATGACAAATTGCTAATTGACCTTAGTGGAGATAACGAAGCTAGCTATAATTTACAGGTGAGCCCAGAAGGTGTAATCAACCTTCAATATGTCGGTAGAATTGCAGTTGGTGGATTGACAATAGATCAGGCTACTTCCAAGATTCGACTTGCACTGTCTTCTACCTATCCCTCTTTAAGATCTGGCAGAACAAGTGTAGCAGTTAACTTAGGGAATATAAGAAGTATTAAAATTATTATGACCGGGCAAGTTACTAAACCTGGAACATATACTTTGTCTTCTTTGTCTACTCTATACAATGCACTATATGCCTCAGGCGGACCTTCGGAAAATGGATCATTTAGAAAAATTCAATTAATTCGGAATAATAGAGTTATCAATACTATTGACGTTTATGATTTCTTACTGAATGGGATTCAACAGGGAAATATCCGTTTACAGGATCAGGATATAATTAATATTCCAGTTTTCGAAAAACGTGTAGAAATATCAGGAGAGGTTAAAATGTCAGCCTTATTTGAGGTAGCCAAAAATGAAACACTTCAAAATGTAATTAATTTTGCTGGTGGATTCACTACACAAGCATACACTGCGAAAATTAAGGCTTTTCAAAATACAGATCGCGATCGCAAAATTTCTGATATTTCGATTTCAGAGTTTAGCAGTTATCAGCCCAAAAATGGAGATAAATATGTTGTTGAAGCTATTTTGGATCGCTTTGCCAATCGTGTTGAAATCATCGGGTCTGTTTTTAGGCCAGGAGTTTATGAATTGGATAAGAGTTTGACGTTAAGAGGTCTTATTAATAAAGCTGATGGACTAACTGAAGACGCATTCCTCAATAGAGGTTATATCAATCGGCTCAATCCGGATAATACGCAGTCTTTGATTTCTTTCGATGTGGCTAAAATAGTATCAGGAAAAGAGAGCGATATTAATTTACAGCGAGAAGATAAGATTACTATTTCTTCTATTTTCGATTTAAGAGATGAATATAAAGTTACTGTTCAAGGAGAGGTTCGTGCTCCAGGGACTTTTGAGTATGCTGACAGTATGACACTTGAATCTATTATCCAATTGTCTGGAGGTTTTAAGGAAGGGGCTACTCCTAGCAGAATAGAAATTTCTAGAAGAGTGAAAAATAGCGACGCTTTGTCCTCGTCAGCTCGTATGGCCGAATTATTTATTGTTAATGTAGATCAAAATTTAAAACTGGTTGGAAATCCTTTTATTTTGAAACCTTTTGATATTGTAACAGTGCGTAATTCGGAAGGATATGCGGTTCAAAAACAAGTGAAGCTAGAAGGTGAAGTTTTATACCCCGGAACATATACCATAGTCAGAAAAGATGAGCGTATCTCAGAATTGATTAAAAGGGCAGGTGGCCTGACTTCTTCAGCATATCCCGATGGAGCGTCATTAAAACGAATGGGAGCTGAGAAGGTAAATCCGACTGATAAGAATGCAATTAATAATAAAGATGAAGAAGATAAGAAATATCTGAATTTGAAAAGAGCTCAGGAAGCTGGGGCAAAGGATACTACCTCTGCTGATATTGAACAAAAGTTAATTCAAAGTGATTTAGTGGGTATCAATTTAGTTAGAATATTGAAAGATTCATTGTCTCGGGAGAACTTAATAGTTGAAGATGGAGACGTTATACGAATACCTAGGACTCTTCAAACAGTGAAGGTTACAGGCGAGATTTTGAATCCCAATAGCATAGTTTTCTCTCCGGGTAAAAGCCTGAGGCAATACATTAATGGAGCAGGTGGATTTACTTCAAGCGCAAGAAAAGGTGGGGTTTATGTAAAGTACGCAAATGGGTCAGTTGCAACTGTAAGTAAATTTATTTTCTTTAATAATAATCCTAAGATCAAACCAGGAGCCGAAATTTTAGTTCCGAAAAGAGCAGAGCGCGAAAAAATTTCACCTCAAGCATGGATAGGTATTGGAACAGGGCTAGCTTCTTTGGCTGCAATCATAGTTAGCTTGTTAAGATAATTAAATAGATACAATTGATGATTACTGGGATTGAAAATAAGAGTGAAAACAATGAACAAGAGGTTACATTTGTGGAGCTATTAGCAAAGTTTAAAGCAATATGCAATTGTTTAATAAGGAAGTGGTTTCTCCTCCTTTTTTTTGCACTTTTTGGTGGTATTTTAGGGTTTTTATACGCAAAATTTACAAAAGCGAAGTATACTGCTACCACTACTTTTGTACTTGAAGATGATAAAAGTAGTAGTGGATTAGGCTCACTAGCTGGTTTAGCCTCTATTGCAGGAGTGGATGTAGGAAACGGTGGTGGAGGAATTTTTCAGGGCGATAATATTTTGGAACTGTATAAATCCCGTTTAATGATCGAAAAGTCATTATTGACCTTGGATGAAGGTAATCCTAAGAGGCTTTTAATAGATAGTTACCTTGATTTTAATGGTTGGAGAGATAAATGGAAAGATAATCCAGAGTTATCCAAGCTTACATTTAATAATATTATTTCCGAAAGTAAAAGAGTCACTTTTCTTCGTGACAGTATCATAGCTAAAGTAGTTAAAGATATTAACAAGAATTATCTCTCAGTTGTTAAGCCTGATAAGAAAATTAGTATTATTGAAGTGAATGTTAAAGCCGAGGATGAGAGCTTTGCAAAAAAATTTAATGATGCATTGGTTAAGAACGTTAATGAATTTTATGTTCAAGCAAAAACAAAAAAATCCTTAAACAATATCAGAATAATTCAACACAAAACAGATTCGGTTAGATCTGTTATGAATGGTGCGATTTACTCCGCTGTTATGGTTGCTGATGCCACGCCTAATCTTAATCCAACTAGACAAATTCAGCGTACGGCTCCAGTACAAAGGTCTCAATTTTCAGCTGAAACAAATAAAGCTGTGCTAAGTGAAATGATTAAAAATCTGGAGCTGGCAAAAATGGCACTTTTAAGAGAAACGCCGTTGATACAAGTAATTGACAGCCCTATATTTCCTTTAGATAAAGAAAGTGTTGGGAAGGTATTTGCAACAATACTTGGAGCTTTTATCGCTGGTGGTCTAGCTGCTATATCAATCATATTTAAATCGATTAATACTTAAAATAAAACAAACTGAAAATGACAGTACAATTTATAGGGTTAGGATATATAGGTTTACCTACAGCTGCAGTTGTTGCCCATAATGAAATTAAGGTACATGGTGTAGATATCAATAAGTACGTTACAGAAAAGATTAACCAAGGAGAGGCACATATATTTGAGCCAGGACTTGATAAAATCTTAAAGGAAAGTGTAAAAAATGGGTTTCTGCATGCTTCTACTGCTGCAGAACCAGCTGATGTTCATTTGATAGTTGTTCCAACACCTTTCAAATCTAACCAAGAACCTGATATTTCTTTTGTTGAGTCAGCTACAATGAGTATAATACATCTTTTGAAAGCAGGAGATACTTATATCATTGAATCGACTTCACCAATTGGTACAACTGAAAAAATGGCAGAACTAATATTTTCTGTTAGGCCGGAACTAAAGGGACAGATATTTATTGCATATTGTCCTGAAAGGGTTTTGCCTGGTAATTTGCTGTATGAACTAGTTAATAATGATAGAGTAATTGGTGGAATTAATGAAGAATCGACAGAGAAAGCTATAGATTTTTACAAAAAATTTGTTAAAGGAAATCTATATAAAACAAATTCGAGAACTGCTGAAATGTGTAAACTTACAGAAAATTCCTCTCGCGATGTGCAAATTGCATTTGCGAATGAACTCTCTATGATTTGCGATAAAGCAGGTATTAATGTTTGGGAACTTATTAATCTTGCAAATAAACACCCTAGAGTAAATATTTTACAGCCAGGCTCTGGCGTTGGAGGACATTGCATTGCTGTAGATCCATACTTCATAGTTTCTGATTATCCAAGAGAATCTAGAATCATTTCGACAGCGAGAGAGATAAATAATTATAAGGCTTTTTGGTGTGCAGAAAAGGTTAATAACGCCAGACTTCAATATAAGCTTGATACTGGTAAAGATCCTAAAATTGCGCTTATGGGGCTCGCATTTAAACCAAACATCGATGATTTAAGAGAGTCGCCAGCCATCTATATCACTCACAAAATCATGCAATCTTCTCAAGAAGGAGTGTTGATAGTAGAGCCAAATGTTACCGAACATTCTTTGTTCAAATTGACGGATTACAAATTAGCTTATGATGAGGCTGATATTGTTGTATTTCTTGTAGCGCATAATGAATTTAAAACATTCGAAATAAAGCCATCGAAAAAGGTTTTGGATTTTTGCGGAGTATTAGCTCAATAAATTAAAAGGACTTTTTTGCACAAATGAAAAAAAGAATATTACTTGTATTTGGAACGAGGCCAGAAGCAATTAAAATGGCACCTCTTTATGTTGAGTTTAAAAAACATACTCAATATTTTGAGGTTATGATCTGTGTTACAGGACAACACCGGCAAATGTTAGATCAAGTATTAGGTCTTTTTGATATCAGACCTGAATATGATCTCGATATCATGCAACAAGGACAGGACTTATATGACATCACGTCAAAGGTTTTATTGGGGATGAGAGACGTTTTGAATGAATCTAAACCAGATTTGATATTAGTACATGGAGATACTTCAACATCAACGGCTACCGCATTAAGTGCTTTTTATCAACAAATACCAGTAGGACATGTGGAAGCTGGTTTGAGAACATATAATATATATAGTCCTTGGCCTGAAGAGATTAATCGTCAATTAACGGGGCGAATTTCCTCGTTTCACTTTGCACCAACCCAAAAAAGTAAGAATAATTTGATCAGTGAAGGAGTTTTGGATGAGACTATTGATGTAACTGGAAATACTGTAATTGATAGTTTGTATTGGGTTTTAGATAGAGTTAACAATGATCATGGTCTCCGAGCGCAAATAAACAAAGATTTAATATCTTCTGGATTACCAAATTATAATATAGATTCTTGGGAGGGGGTGAATGGGCATAGCAAAAGGAAAATGATCCTAATTACTGGACATCGACGCGAAAATTTTGGAGATGGTTTCTTAAATATTTGTAAAGCAATTAAGTATTTGTCAAACAAATATACTTTTGTCGATTTTGTTTATCCAATGCACCTGAATCCAAATGTTAGGCTTGCTATTCAAACGGTATTTGGCCCCCTTGACGTATTTAAAAAAGAAACATGTAATGTTTTTTTTATCGAACCGCTAGATTATTTGCCATTTGTTAAGCTTATGAATTCTTGCTATATTATTTTAACTGACTCAGGAGGTATACAGGAGGAAGCACCAAGTCTTGGTAAACCAGTTCTAGTTATGAGAGATACAACAGAGCGGCCTGAGGCTTTAGAAGAAGGTACGGTGAGATTAGTAGGAACAAATGAGCTGCTAATAATTAACTCTGTTGAGAAATTAATAGAAGATGAAAAAGAATATACCCTTATGTCTGGAGCTAAGAATCCGTATGGTGATGGGTTGGCAAGTGCAAGAATAATAGATTCAATAAAACGGAAATTTAGAGTTGAGGAGTAGAAATATAATGTCACAGACATTAAGGTTAAAGTTCAAATCTTTATTAAATTCCCCTACAATTGTTAGGTTGCTGACCGGTACAGGCTGGTCCTTAACAGGTGAAATTTTATCAAAAGGATTACTGTTTTTATCTTGGATAATAGTTGCAAGACTTTTGGGGAAAATTGGTTACGGCCAATTTGGTATAATCCGTTCAACAATTACAATGTTTGCAATTTTTGGAGGATTAGGATTAGGTTTAACAGCAAATAAGTTTGTTGCTGAAAATAGGTCTTCCAATAAAGTTTTTGCGGGACAGATTATTGGTATGACGCAGATTTTTGCGTTTATATCTGGATTAATCCTTGCGGGATTGATCTTAGTATTTTCTCATTATATCTCTGTCACATTATTAAAAGCACCGTTTCTTGAGAATGAGCTAAAAATAACTGCCGCTATGCTATTTTTTAGTGCAATGAATGGAGCTCAGATTGGGATTTTGCAAGGCCTGGAAGCTTACAAGAAACTAGCTTTCTTAAATGCAATTCAAGGGATATCTGCTTTTCCATTATTTTCAATAGGAACATATTATTTTGGATTATCAGGTTCAATATGGGCATTTGCAATAAATATTATTATAAGCACAATACTTTTTCAAATTGTAATTCAAAAAGAATTAAAAATAAAAGGCATAAAAGTTTATTTTAAAAATGTAGGAGATACTTTGTCTGTTTTTTGGAGTTTTAGTTTACCTGCTGCGTTAACCGGCATAGCAGTGTCACCATTCAAGTGGTATAGTGAAGCCTTGTTAGTCAAGTTTTCTGGCTTTTCTAATTTAGGTATATTCCAGGCAGCTATAGTTATAACCAGTATTGTTATTTCAATTGCCTCAACATTAAATGCTCCGTTGATCTCTATAGCCGCTAATGATAAGGGGAACAAAAGTGATCAAAAGCTACAGTATGTTACCATGTATGGATCTTGGTACGCTTTTTTGGTCCTTTCTGTCCCTTTTCTGATTTTTCCTCATATCCTCATTATTTTTTTTGGAGAAAAATTTAATGATCCTAATCTCTTCAGAACAAGTCTTTTGATGTTGTTGTGGTGTGGGATGATGCTATATTATCAAGGCATTACGCGGATTATTATGCTTAATAACTCGATTTGGTTTTTGTTTTCTACGAATATTGTTGAAGGCTTAACTCTAATTGGAGCCTTTTATTTTCTTAGAAATCAAGGTTCCTTAGGCTTGGGATATGCATACGTATTATCCTATGTTGTTAGGATTATAATTTCATTGCCTTATATTTATTTTAAGAAATTGATGTCAAATAAAATTTTGTTTGATAAATATTTTTGGATCTCTGTACTATCATTCTTCTTGGTAGTCTTTTTTTTAATTAAATAGGAATATGAAAGTTATTATAACAATTAATATTTTTATTTTGTTGTGTGCCTGCTTATTGTCAAATAGATTTCTTGCATTCCATTCATATGTATTATTTGGTCTGCAATTTATAACATTGATACCCTATCTTTTATCGAAGTTGAAGTATTTGAAAAACTTCTTTCTTCCCAGTTTCTTTATTCTTTTATATTATTTAATTAATCAAAGTTTAGGTGCTTACTTAGTTCCACGCGGTTTTGGTTTTAATAATTGGTTTGAGCCTTACTTGGCGAAAATTGAAAATTATAACCTTATTGTGTCATATTTAATAGTTTGTAATTTTACCTTATTTGTTGTTTGCATTAGGACATTAACTAAACTTAATGTAATAGATGCTATTGGGCCTAAAGGCAATCTTAAAATAATTAGGTATGATTTTTTATTGGATATCGCAAGAATAATTACTTGTTTAATCATATTCCTCGTTTTTTCCTATATAGATATTTACTCCTTATTTTCGTTTCAACTAATTATCATTATAATTCTTAGTAGCTATTTGGCTTATTGTCAAAAAACTATCCGATTTTTAGTTTATTTAGTCTTCTTGGTATTAATGGTGAAATTTAATTTTGAGAACAAAAGAGAAGTGGTGATCTCTTTATTCTCTATTATTTTTCTAGAGGCTTATTACTCAAGGGTTGTATTACAGTTTACTCTGAAAAAAATTGCAATCTATTTCTCAGGCATTTTCCTGTTTTTTTTTCTAGTACTTACTTCTTCAATTCTTCGTGGCTACGGAAGTTATGGTGCAGACACTTTTTCAACAGCAATTACTTATCTTCCTCAGTATGTGGAATCAGATATTTTCGTTGATGGTATCACTGATAATTTAGAGCTAAATTATAGCTATGGAACCGGTATTTCAGCCATGAATATGATTGTAAAAGGAGATTTGCCTTATCAGTATGGTTATACACTAATAAAGTTGTTTTTTCTTCCAATACCAAGAGACATGTTTCCGTTTAAACCGGAAAGTATAATGCAGATGTTTACCAAAAAGTTTTTCCCATCATTTTGGGCTGAAGGGGGCTCCTTACCCGTAATTCTACCTGTCGACATGTTTCTAAATTTTCACTTTCTAGGGTTTTTGGCCACAGGGTTAATCGTATCGTTGTTAGACTATTTCTTTGTAAAGTTTCATCAACTTAGATATAGGAGCTTTCTGTATTTTTCATTTGTCTTTTTATTTATCACAATTTTAGCATTCGCCAGAGGGAGTGGTATAGATCTGTATATGCTATATTATATTGTTATTATCCCATTTATAGTAATGTATATCTTGAGTAGGATCTTTTTCAAAGGCTTTTTAAAGAAAATAAATGAACTTATTTCAGTAAAAAACAAAAAAATATGAAAATTATGTTTGTTTCAGCATTCTATTCAGAGGGAATGGGATATTCGGAAAATAGTTTACCCAAAGCATTGGCCAGCCTTGGGCATGAGGTACACGTTGTAACTTCTGACTTAAATGTATACGGTAACGATCCTGGCTATAATCAGACTTATAGGTCGTTTTTAGGTGAAGCTAAACAGCCATTGGGAACCTTTGATAGTGTTGGATATAAAGTACACAGGTTAAAATCTGTTAATGCTTTTGGGTATATTTATATTAAAAATTTGAGGAGAATGATTGTGGAATTATCTCCTGATATTGTTCAGGTTACAGAAATCGCATCTTTGAATACATTTAAACTAGCACTATTAAAACCTTTTTTTAAATTTAAACTGTATACAGAAAGCCATCAGCATTTATCAGTTGTGAAGCCGTACGTTATTAATCCAAAATTAAATATTCTTAAAAATATCATCTATAAATTAACACGTACTCTTCCATCTTATTTAGCCAGTTTACTTATTGAAAAATGTTACGCTATAGCACCTGATTGTGTAGAGGTTGCAAATAAATACTATGGTGTTCCTATTTCAAAGATCAAGTTACAGCCGTTAGGAACGGATACAATTTTATTTCACCCATTACTTACCGAGCAGGATAAAAATAAGAGGGAAGAAATTCGCCTGTCATTAGGATTAAAGGAGAATGATATTTTGTGTATTTATACTGGTCGTTTTACTAAAGATAAGGATCCGTTAATATTAGCCAAAGCAGTAGATAATCTGAGTAGGAGCGGGCATAATTTTTACAGTTTGTTTATAGGCGAAGGAGTTCAAAAAACTGAAATTGAAGCTCAAAATAATGCAAAAATCCTAGAATTTATGCGGCATGTCGAATTAGCTGATTTTTATAGGGCATCGGATATAGGTGTGTGGCCAAAACAAGAATCTATGTCGATGTTAGATGCTGCATCGACCGGCTTACCTTTAGTTGTTACTGATTCTATTGGGGAGTTTAAGAGAGTTGATGGAAATGGATATGTATATCAAGATGGTAGCATAGATGATTTGGCTGAAAAACTCTTAAACATGGCAAATAGAAGCTTAAGAGACCAAATGGGTCGAAATGGTGCAGTGAAAATGAAAGAAAGCTACAGTTGGATTAATGTTGCATCCAATATTGAAAAAGATTATTAGCCTTTTGTTATCACTTAATTTAATAGAGTTAATATTTTAAATAAATAATTTCTTAAAGGTAATCTAGAATAGATGTCTTAAATTTAATACTGGTAATTAACTTGAACTGGGTAAATAATGAATAAGAACGAAAATCTTAAAAAGATAGTAGCTATAATTGGAGGGAACGGATTTATAGGTAAAAATTTCACCCAATATTTTTCAGAATCAGGTTACAAAATTAAATGTATTGACCGACATTTTGATAGTGTAGATGACTGTTTAAATACTACCTCAGAATTAGCTGACATCCATCATACCAAAGAGTTAATTTCAGTATTACAAAATGTCGACTATGTTATGTGGTTAGTTCATGCGTCTGTCCCGTCTACTTTAGACGATAGCCTTGTAGATGATTTTGAGCTAAATATCGCACCACTCATTAAGTTTTTAGAGGCGGCAAAAGTAAAGTTGCCAACGTTAAAGAAATTTATTTATCTATCCTCTGGAGGAACTATATATGGAGATACCGAATTAAAAGTCCCAATTTTAGAAACTAATCAACAGAATCCAATATCTAACTACGGGATGTCCAAAGCTATTGCTGAAAGATATATTAACTATTTAACCGAAGGAGCCAACTTCGAAAGTTTTATTTTAAGGCCGTCTAATGTTTATGGCATGTATCAGAATTTAATAAAGCCTCAAGGAATAATTGGTTTTGCGTTCAAATCTATATATGATAAAAAGCAGTTGAATCTTTATGACAATGGCCAGGTAGTGCGAGATTTTGTATATGTTTTGGATTTAGCTAAAGCTATAGGTAAGTGTTTGTTGAGAGAGGGTAATGTTGGCTTTACGACTTGCTACAATGTCGGAAGTAATGAAGGATTGACGATAAGACAGGTATTAGATAAAGTAGAAAAGTTAACTAATAGCAAATTGGTCTTTAACCACATGAAGTCTAGGGAATTTGATTGTCAATATAATGTTTTAGATACTAGTAAAATCCGTAAGGAACTATCTTGGGATATTGAAACCAATATTGAAGAGGGATTATTCAATGTTTGGGAATGGATAAGAAAATCGGATAAAAAATGAAAATATTATTTTTAGCACCAATACCACCACCTATAGACGGGCAATCGAAAGCTTCTCTTATTTTATTAGAAAAATTGTCAGTTGAAAATGAATTAACCGTTATCAACTTGAGCAAAGTGGGATTAAAGAAAAGTGGTGGATTTTCCTTTCAACGGCTCAAACAGATTTTTAATATCTTGCGAGATGTGAAAAATAATAGGAAAGACAAAGATATAGTTTACTTATCATTAGCCGAATCTTTTACGGGTAATTTACGCGACTTATTTATTTATTGCCTCAACTTTAATCAACTTAATAACTTATTCATTCAAATGTTAGGTGGGGCTGGAATGAAAGAGATACTGGAAAAAAAAGGAGTAATAGGAAGACTTAATCGTTATTTTATTAAGAGATTAGGAGGGGTAATAGTAGAAGGACAAGTAAATTTTGATGTTTTTAATCGTGTACTACCCTCAGAAAAAATACACATAGTACCAAATTTCGCAGAAGATTATTTGTTTGTAACTGAAAATCAGGTGAGTAAGAAATTTTCTGATATGGAAACAATAAACATTCTTTACCTGAGTAATTTAATTCCTGGCAAAGGTTACAATGAATTGGCGGATGCATTCATCCTTTTAGATGAACAAGTTCGAGATAAATTGAAAATTACTTTTGTAGGTGGATTTGAATCTACAAGTAGTGAACAGGAATTTTTAGCTAAAATATCTCAATTCCCACAATTAGAATATTTGGGAAAATTTATTGATGGTCAAGCTAAAAAAGACTTATACTGTAAGTCTCATATATTTTGCCTCCCAACTTACTATCCTTTCGAAGGGCAGCCAATTAGTATATTGGAAGCGTATGCAACGGGCTGTTTAGTAATTACTAGTGATCATAGTGGTATTCCATACATTTTCAAGAATGAAATAAATGGATTTATTGTAGAGAAAAAGTCCGTAATTTCTTTGAAACATTCGCTCGAGAAGTTAATTATTGAAAGAAATAATCTAGAATCAATAGCGAAATTTAATAGATTACAGGCAATGGAAAAATATAGAACAGCAATTTTTCAAAACAAGATTAGCGATTTGTTGGTAAATTTTTATCATGGTTAGAATTTTTTTCGTCCTTCTTATATTTTTAAATACAACTTCGTTTGCAGGCATTAGGGACACAACAGTTATTAAAATTTCTGATAAAAATCCTAATTATGTAGATAAAATAGATAGCGCTTTGAAGATATCAGGCTCTAATAGTCTTAAATTGATTTTTTACGGAACGTTTCGTTTATCTAAAGAATTACAAACTTATCGGGATAACACAGTTTTTTCATTTGGAAAGGGCACCAAATTAATTTTTACAACTTCTGAAACTTCTGGCATAATTATAAGGCATAACAAATGTTCTGTAATTGGGGCGCTAATTGAAGGAAATGGAATATCATCTAAAAATTTTTATGCAGGTTTTGGTATATTATTATCAGGAGTAAAAAAATGTGCTATAAAAAATAACAATTTCACAAATATAAGCGGTGTTAATATTCTAATTATGCCAAATAGTTCTAATGTTGGTTGTTCAAATAATCAGATAGCCAATAACAGAATTATTAATCCAGTAATGGATCTTGGGCTTGATGGGGATGAATCCGGAATCCTATTAGGGTACGCAGGTTATGGATATAAGCATCAAAATAACATTATTTCGAATAATTTTATTGATGGTAACTCTAAATTAAAAATTGGAATTGGTATAATATCGCATGGTGATAATAATATTATTAAAGGAAATCTTATAGAAAACTGCAGGCATTACGGAATATTGGCATATGAGTCGAAGGATGTAGATTCATCCTTAGTAAGGACGAATATTTCTTATAATATTATTCGCAATATTGGCGAATCAGGTAATAAACTAACAATGAAAGGAATGGGGATATATTTGATGAAAGCCATTAGATCAACCGTTTCTAATAATAAAGTATATAATACGCTAATCAACTCTGATAGGAGTGAAACATTGGGGGCTGGTGCCATTTCAATAAGTATTTCTCCTGAAACTCAGGTGATTAATAATATCGTTGATGGTTCACATATGTACGGTATCACAACAGATTATAGCTTCAATTCCGTTTTTACTGGAAACATAATCAGAAATACTAAAAAATCTGGCATGTATTTTTTAAATATTAGTAATGTTATTGTTGAAAGAAATAAATTTGAGAATATTGGAGCAGTTGTTTTAAAAGGATATTTTGAAAATACTTCTTTAAGGTATATTAAAGATCAAATGAGGACGGATAAATACTTAAATAGATCAACCGGTAGTGATTTTAAAATTATAAATAATATTTTTTATACGGATAAGGAGATTTTATTTTTTACAGGAACAGAAGGCGTAGAGAAAAATGGATACCTTGGGAATAGAATCGAAAAAAACCTCGTGAGTAATAACAAAATTTTAAGAAGTCGAAAATCTTTGTCCGAATTATTTGCTTTTAGAATTGTTGGAGAAAAAAAGAATATTATTAAGAATAATAAGATTATGTAGGTTATATCTTTAAAATTAACTTTACTAACTTTGTACAAAGTAGAACTAAATGGATAAATTTTCAAATAGAGATTATCAAATCTGTACCAAAACAATAATGGACACGTCTGATCCCAACATTATTTTTAATGATAAAGGCGAAAGTGATTATTATATCAATTATATAGAGACCATCTTACCGAATTGGCACACTGACCAGAGGGGCTATGATGAATTGATGAAAGAAGCTGACAAGATTAAAGCAGATGGCAAAGGAAGAGATTTTGATTGCATAATCGGGCTTAGTGGAGGTTTAGATAGCTCTTATGCAGCTTATGTGGCAAAAGAAGTAATGGGATTAAGACCATTAATTTTCCATGTTGATGCAGGTTGGAATACGGACAAGGCTGTGGGTAATATAGAGAAATTGGTTAATGGACTTAATCTTGATTTATATACGGATGTGATCAATTGGCAGGAAATGAAAGACTTACAGGTCGCTTTTCTAAAGTCGCAGATTTCAGACCAGGACTTGCCACAAGATTATGCTTTCTTTTCAGGACTTTATAAATTTGCCAAGAAGAACAAAATAAAATATGTTCTAACCGGTGGTAATTTTTCTACCGAATGTTGTCGTGAACCTGAGGAGTGGGGTGGTTTCCCTGGAATTGACACCACTTTAGTAAAAGATATCCACTCTAAGTTTGGTAAGAAGCCTTTAAAAACCTTTCCGCTTGTTGACATTTTAAGTTATAAGATTTATTATCGATATGTTTTGGGCATGAAAGTTTTTAAACCTTTAAACTTAGTCCCTTTTATTAAGAAAGATGTGGAGCAGTTGCTGCTGGATAAATATGGCTGGGAGAGTTTCCAACATAAACATCACGAATCAAGGTTTACCCGCTTCTATGAAGATTATTGGTTGCCTAGAAAATTTGGATTCGAAAAACGACGTGCGCATTTTTCAAGCCTTATTTTAACCGGTCAAATGTCACGTGAAGAGGCCTTGGAAAGAATCTCTAAGCCAGAATTATCAGAAGATTTTCTTCAAAAGGAATTCGATTACGTTGCTGATAAATTAGATTTGACTAGAGCGGAATTACAAGGCATTTTTGATAGCCCTAATAAAACTTATAGAGATTATAAAAATAAAATGGGAATTATTAAGGCAGGCTCGAAGATAATGATGAAAATTGGTTTAGAAAAAAGACTGTTTAGATGATCACGATAATTGATTATGGTGTTGGTAATATTTATGCATTTCAAAATGTCTATAAAAGATTAAATATTCCAACCAAAATTGCTAAAACTGCAGTCGATTTAAGCGACGTAGATAAACTAATTCTTCCAGGAGTTGGATCATTTGATTATGCTATGACTCAATTGAATAATTCCGGTATGCGTGAAAGACTTGATGAGTTAGTTTTGGAAGAAAAAAAACCCGTAATAGGTATATGTGTAGGGATGCAGATGATGGCTAATAGTAGTGATGAGGGGAAATTAGATGGCCTGAGATGGATTGATGCGAGCGTAAAAAAGTTTGATGAAACAACAATAAAATGTGTCACAAAGTTACCTCACATGGGTTGGAATGACGTAAGCCCAATTCAAAACCATCCTTTATTTATTGGTTTAGAAAACGATGCATTATTTTACTTTCTGCACAGTTTCTATTTTCACTGCAACGATCAGTCTGATAGTATCGCTCAATCCGATTATGGCATCAATTTTACAAGTTCTGTAAATCATGATAACATTTATGGAATACAGTTTCATCCCGAGAAAAGCCATCATTATGGTGAAATGTTGTTACACAATTTTTCTAAAATATAATGCTCCGTCCAAGAATTATTCCCAGCTTATTGGTTCATGAAAATGGGTTGGTAAAAACTGTCAATTTTAAAAATCCGAAATATGTTGGGGATCCAATTAATGCCGTAAAAATCTTCAACGAAAAGGAAGTTGATGAATTAGCTGTATTTGATATTGATGCCACAGTGTTGAACAAAGAACCGGATTACGTACTCATTGAAAAATTAGCCAATCAATCGAGAATGCCCTTATGTTACGGTGGAGGGGTTAAAACTGTTGAGCAGGCTCAACGTATATTTGGACTGGGTATTGAAAAAATTGCACTAAGTAGTGCTGTGATTCAGAAACCTGAATTGATAACTGAAATTGCTTCACGTGTTGGTAGTCAAAGTGTGATTGTTGTTTTGGATGTGAAGAAAAAATTATTAGGCGGCTATGAAGTATATACGCACAATGGGAAAAAAAGCACAGGTCTCAATCCGTTTAAGTTTGCAGAGGAGGCCGAAAAACTTGGTGCCGGTGAAATTATTATCAATTCTATTGATCAGGATGGCGTAATGAAAGGGTATGATATGAATCTCATCGAAAAAATCCGGGAAAAAATATCTCTACCAATGACTGTATTAGGAGGTGCAGGTTCTTTGGATGACATCGGTAAAGTTATTAATAAACACGGTATAATTGGTGTTGCAGCAGGAAGCCTTTTTGTGTTTAAGGGGGTATACAAAGCTGTACTTATTAACTATCCGAAGAGAAATGAGAAAGACGAACTTATTTATAAAAACCATCAGGGTTAATTAAAATATTACATCATGTTAATTCAAAATAAAACTCTGCTGATTACAGGAGGTACCGGTTCCTTCGGCTCAGCTGTATTAAACCGTTTTTTACAAACTGACCATTTCAGTGAAATCCGCATTTTTTCTCGGGATGAGAAAAAACAAGATGACATGCGTAACTCTCTTAAAAATGACAAGTTGAAGTTTTATATCGGAGATGTAAGGGACCTTCAAAGTGTCGAAAGAGCTATGCATGGGGTAGATTATGTATTTCACGCAGCAGCCTTAAAACAAGTACCTTCTTGTGAATTTTTTCCAATAGAAGCTACTAAAACTAATGTTTTTGGTACTCAAAATGTAATCTCTGCCGCTATTGTAAATAAGGTTAAAAAAGTTATATGTTTGAGTACTGACAAGGCTGCATATCCCATTAATGCTATGGGGATCTCAAAAGCATTGATGGAAAAGGTGGCCATTGCCGCCTCTAGAGATTCAACTGAAACTACAGTTTGTTTAACCAGGTATGGTAATGTAATGGCTTCAAGAGGTTCGGTAATCCCGTTATTTTTAAAGCAAATACAAAATGGTCAGCCACTTACAATTACGGATCCGAATATGACACGGTTTTTAATGTCATTGGAAGATGCAGTAGATTTAGTATTGTTTGCATTTGAGCACGCCAATCCAGGTGATTTGTTTGTAAATAAGGCGCCTGCTGGAACGATCGGAGATTTGGCTCAGGCATTAAAAGAATTATGTAAGGCTGATAATGAAATTAAAATCATTGGTACAAGGCATGGCGAAAAGCTTTATGAAACACTTTGCACAAGGGAAGAAATGACTAAAGCAGAAGATATGGGTGAATTTTATCGTATTCCAGCTGATAATCGTGATTTAAATTATGCACAATATTTTTCTGAAGGCGAGGAAGAAATATCTGTAATTGAAGATTATCATTCACATAATACAGAACAACAGGGAGTAGAAGGTATGAAAAAATTGTTGTTAGGATTACCGTTAATTAAAAGAGAAGTTCTTGGTGATTTAACTGCTTTACAATATGCCGGATAATGATTGAGAGTGCTAGTGTAATCGTAGGTGGCAAACATGCCGATGAGCGTGGTGAAATATCTTTTGTTAATGATTTTGATATGTCGCAGGTCAAGCGTTTTTATAAAATCAAGCATTTAGATACGACTACAGTTAGGGGGTGGAGAGCTCATAAAATTGAACAGCGTTGGTTTCATGTGTATCGCGGAAGCTTTATTGTTAATTTGGTAGAAATCGATCACTGGGATCTGCCGAATAAAAATGCTACTCAACACAGCTTTCATCTTAGTGCTTCAGACTTTACTGTTTTACATATACCTGTTGGTTACGCCAGCAGTATTCGGGCTGTAAGAAAGGATTCCGAAATGATAGTATTCGGAGATTATCCTATTGAGCACGCTTCAATGGATAATTATTTATTTCCAGCTGATTATTTCAACCCATCTCAAAATTTATCAAATGAAAATTAAAATAGGTATAACAGGTCAGGAAGGATTTGTTGGTCAGCACTTATACAATACAATCGGGTTGTTTACCGAAGAGTTTGAAAGAATACCCTATCACATAGATTATTTTTCAGATGAATTACAATTAGAATTATTTGTTAGCCAATGTGACGTAATTGTTCATCTGGCCGCAATGAACAGGCATAATGACCCAGAGGTATTGTATCAAACCAATATAAATCTGGTTAAACAATTGATTGCTGCATTAGAAAAAACAGGCAGTAAAGCTCATGTACTATTTTCTTCTTCTTCACAGGAAGAGAGAGATAACTTGTATGGTCAAAGTAAAAAAGAAGGCCGCGAGCTGTTGGCAAAATGGGCATCTAAAGCTGAAGGGGATTTTACAGGCTTAGTAATTCCTAACGTATTTGGGCCATTCGGTCATCCTTATTATAATTCCTTTATTGCAACATTCTCTCACCAGTTAACGCATAATGAGCAACCCAAAATTGACGTTGATGGTGAGGTTAAATTAATTTATGTTGATGAATTGGTAGAATTTATCATCAATGAAATTCGGGCTAAAAAAAGTAATCCTCTTTTTGTTATACCGCACACCTCAACGCATAAGGTTTCGCAGATATTGAATTTATTGGAAAGTTACAAAACGCAATATTTCTTATCGGGAATTATACCACAATTGAATTCGAAATTTGAGCTAAACTTGTTTAACACGTTTAGGTGTTACATTGATATAAAAAACCATAATCCGGTTAAATTTGTGCAACATACTGATCCAAGAGGTGCGTTTGTAGAAGTTATTCGTTTAAATGTTGGCGGGCAGGTTTCATTTTCTACTACCGTACCTGGTATAACAAGGGGAAATCATTATCATACCAGAAAAATTGAAAGGTTTGCCGTAATTAAGGGTAAGGCCTTGATTCAATTACGGAGAATTGGGACGAATGAAGTTTTAGATTTCTATTTGGACGGCAAGGAGCCTGCATATGTAGATATGCCCATTTGGTATACACATAATATTAAAAATATCGGAGAAGAAGAACTATATACCAATTTCTGGATCAATGAGTTTTATGATCCAGCAGATGCAGATACCTATTTTGAAGTAGTTTAAATTTTAAAGAATACGATTGATGAAAGCGAAATTAAAAGTAATGACAGTTGTGGGCACCAGACCAGAAATTATTAGACTGGCTAGAGTAATGGCTGCATTGGATAGATCGGAAGCAATAGAACATATCATTGTTCATACTGGTCAAAATTACGACTACGAATTGAATCAGATCTTTTTTGATGATTTAGCTATCCGTAAACCTGATTTTTTTTTAAATGCAGCGGGTAAAACAGCTGTAGAAACAGTAGGTCAGATCTTAATCAAGATAGATCCTTTATTGGAAAGTGAAAAACCGGATGCCTTTTTAGTTTTAGGTGATACTAATAGCTGTTTATGTGCTATTCCAGCAAAGAAAAGACATATTCCTGTTTTCCATATGGAAGCAGGCAACCGCTGTTTTGATCAGCGTGTTCCTGAAGAAACGAATAGAAAGATCGTCGATCATGTTTCCGATGTAAATTTAACTTACAGTGATATTGCCCGCGAATATTTACTAAGAGAAGGATTGCCGGCAGACAGAATTATCAAAACCGGTTCGCCAATGTTTGAAGTGCTAACACACTACATGCCTAGAATAGAAGGGTCTGATGTGTTAGAAAAACTGAAATTAGAGAAACATAAATATTTTGTGGTATCCTCTCATCGCGAAGAGAACATCAATAGTGAGAAGAATTTTATAGGTTTAATGGAGAGTTTGAATTTGATCGCAGAAAAATTCCGCTATCCAATCATTGTGAGTACTCACCCTCGAACCCAGAATATGATAAATGCGAAAAATATTGAGATGAGACCGGAAGTTCAATTTTTGAAACCAATGGGCTTTAATGATTATAATGCGCTGCAAAAGGATGCTTACGCTGTTTTATCGGATAGTGGAACTATATCTGAAGAATCCTCAACTTTGAATTTTCCAGCATTAAATCTGAGAGATGCCCATGAAAGGCCAGAGGCAATGGAGGAGACATCAGTAATGATGGTTGGGATGAATAAAGAACGCATTATTCAAGCCTTAATACAATTGCAATATCAAAAAAGGGGTGCAGAAAGAAATTTTAGAAAAGTAGCTGATTATTCGATGCCAAATGTATCAGAAAAGGTCGTTCGAATTATTATTAGTTATGTAGATTATGTGAAGAGGGTTGTTTGGAGCGAATAAATTAATGAAAAAAAAAATACTTATACACTCAATTGTTTTTAGCCCAGACGGGGTATCAACGGCCTATTTATATAATGATATTGCCTTAAAATTTAAAGAAAATGGCTATGATGTGGTTGTTTTAACCACCACTCCGCATTATAATGTAGTAGACGCTCAACTTCTAGAACAGCCATTGTTATCAAAATTAAGAGGACTTTATTATCAAAGTGATTTTAAGGGAATAAAAGTTATCCATGTTCCGCAGAAGAAATTCAGAAGTAGTATTTTGAGAATGATAGGTTTTGTTTATTGGCATTTTTTATCACTAATCCTCGGCTTATTTCAAAAAAATATTTCAATCATCCTTTCTCCATCACCACCATTAACTATTGGATTTATTAATTTGATTATTGGTAAATTAAAAGGAGCAAAGGTTATTTACAATGTTCAGGAAATTTACCCGGATTTTTTAATTAATCAGGGAGGGCTAAAGTTTAGGCCCATTATCAGTGTTTTAAAATCCTTAGAATCTATTGTTTATAATAAGTCAAATGCAGTAACTACAATTGACAACGTTTTTTATAATACAATAGCTGATCGGTTTAACGATGTTAACAAACTTCATATTATACCTAATTTTGTTGATACCACTTTATTTAAGCCTGTAAACCTTTCTGAAATAACACTCGATCCTATTTTATTTCCTAAAGATGATTCCCTCAAAATCATGTACGCTGGTAATATTGGCCACGCTCAAGATTGGGAGCCATTACTGGAAGTCGCTAAGAGGATAAAAGATTTAAATGTTGACTTTTGGGTTATTGGAGAAGGCGCAATGAAAGCTTATTTAATGGAACAAATTCAGTTACATCATCTAGATAATATTCATTTAATATCTTATCAGCCAAGAAAGGATATGCCAACACTCTTAGCCTACGCAGATTTACATTTTATTTTTATGACACCAGAGATGGAAGGACAAGGTTTTCCATCTAAAGTATATACCATTATGGCATGCTCTAAGCCTTTAATGGTTATTTCGGGCCAGAATACGCCTATTAATAATTTCCTAAAGCCATTGCATTGTTCATTTATTATAGAACATACAACTCTTACCGATAAATGCGAAGCAATTATATCGAATATAAAAGAATGCTTAACTGACCGGACTGTTTTGGATAAGCTTGGACAAAATGGGTTCGATGTTATTGAAAAAAAATACTCGAAAGGTGTTGTTTCTCAAAAGTATGTTGAACTTTCAAACCAAATTTTAAACATATAAAATGAATAAAATTTTAATATCTGGTAGCTCGGGATTTGTTGGGGAAAATCTATGTTCGTATCTGTCAAATCATAATTTCGACATAATTAGCATAAGCAGAGATGAATTACAACAAATAAACTGCAGCATTTTTGATAAAGGTTCTACTTTTATTCATTTAGCTGGTAAGGCTCACGATTTGAAAAAGACTTCGAATCCTAGAGAATATTATGAAGTTAATTTTGAAATCACAAAAAAACTATATGATGCGTTTTTAATATCTGATGCAAAGAAATTTGTTTTTATTAGTTCAGTAAAGGCAGTTGCAGATAGTGTTGATGGTGTATTAACAGAGGATGTAATTCCAAATCCTCTAACGCACTATGGCAAATCTAAATTGATGGCCGAGGATTATATTCAAAGCCAACCGTTACCTGAAGGTAAATCTTATTTTATTCTTCGCCCATGTATGATCCATGGCCCTGGTAATAAAGGCAATTTGAATTTGCTTTACCAAATTGTAAGCAAAGGAATTCCATACCCTTTAGCTGCTTTTGAAAATAAAAGATCTTTTTTAAGTGTAGAAAATTTGTGTTTCGTAATAAAAGGCTTAATCGATAAGGAGATAGATTCGGGGGTCTATCAAGTAGCAGATGACGAAGCATTATCTACCAGCGAAGTAGTATCCATTTTAGCCGAATCAAGTGGAAATAAACCAAAATTATGGCATATTTCTAAACGCTTAATTAAGATGTTAGCTAGTGTTGGGAATGTTTTGCATTTACCACTCAATACGGAGAAACTAAATAAACTTACAGAAAGTTATATAGTCAGTAATCATAAACTCAAAATAGCGATTGGTGAAGAATGGCCAATGAAGACTAAAGATGGGTTGACTTTGACAGCTAAATCATTCTTAGACTAACTCAATATGGGGGCTGTACAATTCAAAAGTATAATTTGCATATCTTCGCAACATTAAAATAAAATCCTATGTCTGTTCTTTATGCACTACTATTGCTCGTTATATTGTTAATGACAGAGTTGGTCTATTTCAGGATTGCCGATCATTATAATATTATCGATCAGCCTAATCATCGGAGTTCGCACACTGTCGTTACAATTCGGGGAGGTGGAATTATTTTTGGCTTAGCTGGCTTGTTGGCATTTTTCCTTTTCGGATTTAATTATTTGTTCTTCAGTATAGGATTGTTTTTGATTGCGCTTATCAGCTTTTTAGACGATATGCATACATTAAATAACAAGGTACGTTTGGTAGTGCATGGTTTATCGGTATTGTTGCTATTTACACAACTGGATGTTATCTATTTCCCCTGGTATTTTACGGTGACTGGAGTAGTAGTGGTTATTGGAACTATAAATGCATACAATTTCATGGATGGAATTAATGGGATTACCGGAGGATATAGTTTGCTGCTTTTAGTTACACTTTATTATATCGATCAGTATGTTGTCGATTTTACATCTGTACAGCTATTGCTTACCGTAATCATTTCTGTAGTGGTCTTTAATTTTTTTAACTTCAGGAAGAAAGCCAAATGCTTTGCAGGTGATGTTGGGAGTGTGAGCATTGCCTTTATTATTGTTTTTCTTTTAGGTCAACTCATTTTTAAAACGCAGAATCCGGTTTACATTTTATTTTTACTGGTGTACGGATTGGATACGGTGACTACAATTTTCTTCAGGGTAATGCGGAAGGAAAATATTTTTAAAGCACACCGCTCACATTTTTATCAATATTTAGCTAATGAGAAAAAATGGCCACAACTGACCGTTGTAGTACTTTATTTGGCTGTTCAATTGGTTATTAACTTCCTTATTATTTTTGTTATCCAGGCTAATTTTTTATCGGCATTATTCTTGTTGGTGATGTCCCTGGTTGTTTTTGTAACCTTAAGATTTAAAATTGAGGGTAGAGAACATTTGTTTAACTTAAAGTTAAGTAATGAGTGATTGGATAATTTATGGTGGCGGAGGCCACGCAAGGGTGATTGGGGAGGCGATTAAATTAAATAACGACGAGTTGGTAGCTTACTTTGATGATAATAAGGATTTATCATTAATCAACGGTGTTCCTATTTCTTCTTATCACGAAAGTATTGAGCAACAGGCAAAGCTTATTATAGGAATTGGTAATAATGAGATTAGGAGAAATATTTCCAAATATATTGTACATGAATTTGGCACTGTAGTGCACCCTAAAGCCGTAGTTGCAGCTGATGTTGTAATTGGTGAAGGCAGTGTAATTTTAGCTGGTGCTGTGATACAATCTGGAGCTATTATTGGTAAGCATGTGGTGATTAATGCTAATGTTACTGTTGATCATGATGCAGTTATTGGAGATTTTTGCAGCATATATCCTAATTCGTATATTGGTGGGGGGGCTAAAATTGGCAAGGGTGTAAATATTGATGCCTGCAGTAGCGTGGGAAGACTAAAAGAGATTCCAGGTGCTTTTTCGACCGATGAAGTAATAGAATTAGATTTGTATTAGTTTTGTTAATATGTATCTTTACTAAAATTTAGCCTATTGTATTTTGTTTACACAAATTAATATTGTTCCGCGTTGGGTCATTTTCTTGTTGGATTTGACCATATGCACCTGTTCTTTAGTGTTTGCTTACTCGCTTAAGCATAATTTAGATTTAACTGCAATTGAATTGCCTGAATTGTCCCGGAATCTTTTGATTTTGGGTACGATAAATGTTGCTGTATTTTTTCATATTAAGACCTTTACTGGGATTATCCGCTATACGAGTGCCCAGGATTCGTTTAGGATTTTGTTATCGGTTATTATTAGTAATGGAACTTTCTTTGTGTTAAACCTGATTTCGATTACGTTTTTTCAATATCCACTCGTTTCTTTTACTGTTTTAATAACCAATGGCTTAGCGAGCTTTTTGCTGCTGATGACCTACCGGGTATTGATTAAATACTTTTTTATTTATGTGAAGAACCTTAACCTGGATAAGAAGAAAGTAATTATATATGGTGCCGGCGAAGCTGGTTTGGCTACTAAACGGACTTTCGATCATGATGGCAGCGTAAATAAAAATATTGTGGCCTTTGTTGATGATGATCAGCGTAAGGTCGGAAAAACCATAGATGGCGTAAAAATTTTAGATGCTGCAAACCTGGTGCATCTGATCGGTGAGCATGAGCTGGATGAAATTATTTTTGCTTCGTACACTATTCCTGATGATAAGAAAGACGCCATTGTGGATTTGTGTTTGGAGAACGATATCAAGGTGTTGAACATACCTCCACTGGATGTTTGGACCAATGGTCAGTTAAAACCTGCGCAAATCCAAAAGCTGAATATTGAGGATTTGTTGAACCGGAAGTCGATTAAGATCGATATTGAAGGTATTGGCGAAATGCTGAATAAAAAACGGATTTTAATTACCGGAGCGGCAGGCTCTATTGGGAGTGAAATTGTTCGGCAGCTTTCTAAATTTGATGTTGGTTTGATTATTCTTTGCGATCAATCGGAAACGGCATTGCATGAGCTTTATCTGGAATTAGAGGAAAATAACAAAAACAAGAATTTTCATGCTTTTGTAGGTGATGTGAGGGATGAGCAGCGCATGGATAAATTGTTTGACACCTATAAGCCTCATTATGTGTACCATGCTGCAGCCTATAAGCACGTGCCTTTAATGGAAGATAACCCGGCAGAGGCGATTAAAGCCAATGTTTTAGGTACAAAAACCATTGCCGATAAAGCGGTTAAATTTGGCGTACAGAAATTCGTGATGATTTCTACGGATAAAGCGGTTAACCCTACTAATATTATGGGCGCATCGAAAAGGATTGCAGAAATTTACGTGCAGTCTTTAAATAATTCGTTAAGTACTGAAGGTTTTATTTTTAGCAACGGTTTACAGTATATTAACGAGCTAAATGTTAAACCGATTACCAAGTTTATTACTACCAGGTTTGGAAATGTTTTAGGATCAAACGGATCAGTAATCCCTCGCTTTAGACAACAGATTGAAAAAGGTGGCCCGCTAACGGTTACGCATCCTGAAATTACCCGTTACTTTATGACGATCCCTGAGGCTTGCCGGTTGGTGTTGGAAGCGGGTTGCATGGGCAAAGGTGGTGAGATATTTGTTTTTGATATGGGCAAATCGGTTAGGATTGTTGAATTGGCGAAGAAGATGATCAGGCTTGCTGGATTAGAACCCAACGTGGATGTGAAGATTGAATACTCGGGTTTGCGACCGGGAGAAAAGCTTTATGAAGAGTTGCTGAACGATAATGAAAATACGATGCCTACCCACCATGAAAAAATTATGATAGGTAAGGTACGCGAATATGTATTTGCTGATGTAGAAAAACAGATTTATGAACTGGTTGCTTCGGCCAAATCAGGTAATGACCGGCAAGTAGTGATCAATATGAAAAAACTGGTCCCGGAATTTAAGAGTAAAAATTCGGTATTTGAAGAATTAGATGAAATTATTAACGATTAGAAAATGACGAGAAAATTCCTTTTTATGGCCTTTATGGCCATTTTTGCTTTAAGTGCAAAAGCGCAAAATCCTACACCCAATAACATCATCTCTTACGATTATCAGTTTTATCAAAAACTAAATCCATCGGTTTACGATCGTCAATCGAAATTTCACTCGGCCATTAAAGGATTTTACTTAGACGATAGTACTTTGCAAAAGCAATATGATTCGTTGATGAATGCCGGTACGGATAGTTTAAATAAAAGAAGCTGGGTGCACCGTAAATTGTTTCAGGAGCATTTACTGGAGTTTAATGACGAGGATTATAATATTTATGCTGATTTTTTGCCTGACTTTCAAATTGGCCGCGATGTTGCCGGAGATCAATCGACCTGGTTAAACACCCGCGGCTTTCAGGTAGGTGGCAATGTGGGTAAACAGTTTTCGTTCTATTTAAACGGTTTTGAAAACCAAGGGAAATTTGCCAACTATGTAAATAACTTTATTGTCGCCAATCAGGTTGTGCCGGGACAAGGATATGGTAAATTGGGAACAGATAAACAAGACTGGTCTTACGTAACCGCACTATTGTCTTACACACCCAGTAAATATTTAAATTTTGCCTTGGGTTATGATAAGAACTTTATAGGTGACGGATACCGATCGATGTTGCTATCCGACGTATCATCTAATTATTCTTTTTTTAGGGTACGAGCAACTTTAGGTAGTGTACAATACCAAACGATATTTGCCTATATGCTGGATCCAGGAGCAGAACGGTTTACCACAGATAGAAGATTGGGAGACAGAGGCAAATGGATGGCTGCACATTATGTAGACTGGAATGCTACGAAACGTTTTTCGGTTGGCTTTTTTCAAGCTGTAACCTGGGCCGATGCTGAAGCAGAAGGAAAACGCGGATTTGACTTCAACTATATCCATCCATTTATGTTTTTGCGCCCTGTTGAGAATACCAATACTACCTCGCCTGATAAAATGCGACTGGGTATTAATTTAAAATATGAGATACTGGATAAAACAGCTTTGTATGGGCAATTTATGTTTGATGAATTTACCGCAAAAGAATTTTTTAAGGGAAATGGTTATTGGGCCAATAAATTTGCCGTTCAGTTTGGAGTACGGGGATCGGATTTATTTAAAGTACCCGGTTTAAATTACCTTGCTGAGTTTAATACTGCCAGACCATATACCTATGCGCATTTTGACCGCATTTCTAATTATGCCAATTATAATCAATCTCTGGCTCACCCTCGTGGAGCCAACTTCAGGGAGTTTTTGGGAATATTGAATTATAGTTATAAACGCTTCGATCTTCAAGGACAGGCTTTATATTCACGATATGGATTAGATTCTGCTGGCCAGAATTATGGAGGCGATATTTTTAAAAGTTATGAAACCAGGGCTGTACAATACGGCAGTCATATTGGGCAAGGCATTGGTACCGATTTGTATTATGTGAAAGGCCAGGTGGCTTATTTGTTAAACCCTAAGTACAATTTAAGAATAGAAGTAGCAGGTACTTACAGAAGGGAAAGCAATGAATTGGGATTAAATAAAACAGGCTTAATTACTATAGGTTTGAGAAGTTCGTTTAGAAATATTTATCACGATTTTTAAGCGTGATAAATATTTCAGTGAGGTGTTAATTTGATTGGTAATAGTTAATTTTCTATTTGCCTCTAAATTGGTTAACCATGTAGCCCACAAAATTGAAAATTAGTTTACTAAATACAATCGTTTTTCTAATAGCAGTCATAATTTAGTATTTTTTATTCGAAACAAACCATGTTTGCGATGTTAAACATATGAAAGATTAAATTGTTTTAAAATTGAAGTAGATTTATTCAGTTTTAAAGTAGATTGCTGTTTTAAGTGAATAGAAAAAGGTTTTTATTTAAATAAAATTAAAATAAAGCGCTAATTTTTTGATCAGCGCTTTATTTTTTATCTATTCTACTGTTACCGACTTTGCTAAGTTTCTAGGTTGATCTACATTACAGCCTCTCATAACCGCAATGTGGTATGAAAGTAGCTGAAGTGGTATGGTAGCCAGTAAGGGTAAGAAAGCTTCGTTAGCATCAGGAATTTCAATGCAGTAATCGGCCATTTTCTTCACCTCCGTATCGCCTTTGGTTACAATGGCAATTACTTTTCCTTTCCGTGCTTTTACTTCCTGAATGTTGCTGATTACTTTTTCGTACGATGAATTTTGGGTAGCAATAAATACTACCGGCATTTCTTCATCAATGAGGGCAATAGGGCCGTGTTTCATTTCAGCGGCTGGATAACCCTCTGCGTGAATATAAGAAATCTCTTTCAGTTTCAATGCACCTTCCAGCGCAACCGGGAAACCACTGCCTCTCCCTAGAAATAAGCAGTTTCTCGAATCTTTAATCTTTTCTGATACTTCTTTAATCAGCTCATTTGATTCCAGTGAAGCTTGAATTTTATCAGGGATATTATCTAACTCGGTTAAAAGTTCAATTAATTTAGATGTGGTAATCGTACCTTTTTGCTGAGCCATGTAAAAGGCCATTAAAGTTAAAACCGTTACCTGTGCAGTAAATGCTTTTGTAGAAGCTACACCAATTTCGGGGCCAGCATGCGTATACACACCAGCGTGTGTTAAACGTGGGATAGATGCACCGGCAACATTACAGATGCCAAAAATAGTAGCACCACGTTCTTTTGCCATTTCTATAGCCGCCATGGTATCGGCAGTTTCGCCTGATTGTGAAATGGCTATTACGACATCCTTTTCTGTAATGATTGGATTGCGGTATCTGAACTCTGATGCATACTCTACTTCAACAGGAATGCGTGCATATTCTTCGATTAAGTACTCTCCTACCAAACCTGCGTGCCACGATGTTCCACAGGCTACAATAATGATCCTATCGATGTTTTTTAATTTATCTGCAAATTCCTTTATTCCACCCAGTTGAACTTTACCTTCTTCGGGGTAGATCCGCCCGCGCATACAATCTTTAATTGACCGTGGCTGCTCATATATTTCTTTTAACATAAAGTGATCGAAACCACCTTTCTCGAGCATTTCGAGCTTTAGTTCGAGTTCCTGTATTAATGGGGTTTGTATCACATTATCCAGTTGTTTAATTAAAAGATCATTTTTGGTCAATAATGCAATTTCGCCATCTTTGAGGTAAATTACATTTTTGGTGTATTCGATAATAGGCGTGGCATCAGAAGCAATAAAATATTCGCCTGCTCCAACGCCAATTACCATTGGACTCCCTTTGCGGGCGGCAATTAGGCGATCGGGATTTTCGCGATCCATAATTACAATGGCGTAAGCGCCACTCACTTCCTGCAGAGCCAAACGAACAGCTTCCATCAAATCAATTTGCTCAATCTTTTGTATCTCTTCAATTAAATGGATCAATACTTCTGTATCGGTATCGCTTTTGAACTCGTGCCCACGCTCCAGTAATTCTTCTTTTAGGGTGGCGTAGTTTTCGATAATACCGTTATGTATGATAGAAAGTTTATTGTTATTTGAGGTATGTGGGTGCGAATTCCGATCAGAGGGTACGCCATGGGTTGCCCAACGGGTATGCCCGATTCCGATGGTGCCGGATTTATCTTGCGTTGCGGCGAATTCTTCTAAAACAGCAACTTTACCTGCTTTTTTATAGATATGTTGGCCGCTATCATTCATTAATGCAATGCCTGCACTATCATAGCCGCGGTACTCTAATCTTTTAAGCCCTTTTAATACAATTGGCCAGGCTTCTCTAAAGCCTATGTAGCCTACAATTCCACACATAATAAATTTAGATTTTAATTATGGGGCTAATATAGTAAATCAAACGTTTGTTTAGTGATTTTTTACTAATTATGGTAGCGCAATGGTTACGGTATTTACATAGGTTTACAATATTGATGTACTGGATAAACACTACTTATATGTATAATTAGCCATAAAAGCTTATATTTTAGTGATAGCATTATGCGCTTAAAAAAAATCCCGTTGTAAATTTTTTTACAACGGGATTCTGTATATTTTGACGTATTTGTTTTAACCAGCCATACTATCAGTTGTTCTTTTTACAGCAACTTTTCTAACCGCTTGCACAATGGCATTTTTATCGTAACCACATTCGGCCCAAAGTTCGGGCTGTTCACCATGTTCTATAAACTGATCGGGAATACCCAAACGGATAACGTTGGCGTGGTAAGCATGATCGGCCATAAACTCTAAAACGGCAGAACCTACGCCACCTTGCAGCGAACCATCTTCTACTGTAATTATATTTTTATAATTCGCAAACACCTCATGCAGCATTTGCTCATCTAAAGGTTTAACAAAACGTAAATCGTAATGTGCAGGGTAAAAACCTTCGGTATTTAACTCAGCACGTGCTTCAACAGCAAAATTGCCTACATGGCCAATAGTTAATAATGCTACATCTTCCCCATCGCATATTTTACGGCCTTTGCCAATTTCTAATGCTTTGAATGGTCTTTTCCAATCGGGCATTACGCCATTGCCGCGCGGGTAGCGGATTACAAATGGGCCGATGTTTTCTTGTTGTGCTGTAAACATCAGGTTACGGAGTTCTTCTTCATTCATGGGAGAAGAAACTACCAGATTTGGAATGCAGCGCATATAAGCAATATCGTAAGCTCCGTGGTGGGTTGCCCCATCGGCACCGGCTAAACCTGCCCTATCCAAACAAAAAACAACGTTTAGTTTCTGGATGGCTACATCGTGTATCACCTGATCGTATGCCCTTTGCATAAAGCTCGAATAGATGTTACAGAAAGGAACCAAACCTTGTGCGGCCAAGCCTGCAGAAAAGGTTACCGCATGTTGTTCGGCTATACCCACATCGAATGCCCGCTTTGGCATGGCTTTCATCATGATGTTTAACGATGAGCCGGAAGGCATAGCTGGAGTAATTCCCACAATTTTATCGTTTGCCTCGGCCAGTTCGACCATGGTATGCCCAAAAACATCCTGGTATTTAGGTGCCTGAGGTTTATCAGGCGTACTTTTTTTAATTTCTCCTGTAATTTTATCGAAAAGACCCGGCGCATGCCACTTGGTCTGATCTTTTTCGGCCAATGCAAAGCCTTTACCTTTAACGGTAACGCAATGCAATAATTTCGGACCCGGAATAGCAGAAAGATCTTTAATCACCTGAGCCAAGCGTTTCACATCATGACCATCTACCGGACCAAAGTACCTGAAATTTAAAGCTTCGAATAAATTACTTTGTTTAAGCAGGGTACCTTTAATACTTTTCTCAATCTTCTTCACATATTTATGCGCATTTGGACCCAATTTGGAAAGCCCTGCCAGTACATGTGAAATATCATCGCGGAACCTGTTATAAGATTTCGAAATTGTAATGCTGGTTAAATATTCTTTCAGTGCACCAACGTTAGGGTCGATAGACATGCAGTTATCATTTAAAATAACCAGTACATTACTATTTTCAATCCCCGCATGATTTAAACCCTCAAAAGCCAAACCGGCAGTCATAGCGCCGTCGCCAATTACTGCAACGTGCTGCCTGTTGGTTTCACCTTTTAACTGTGAAGCCACAGCCATACCCAAAGCTGCAGAAATAGAAGTAGAAGAGTGGCCTACACCAAAGGTATCGTACTCACTTTCTGAAATTTTAGGGAAACCACTAATGCCTCCATATACGCGGTTGGTGTGGAATAAATCTCTACGGCCGGTAAGGATTTTATGTCCGTAAGCCTGGTGGCCTACATCCCAAACCAGTTTATCGTATGGTGTATTTAATGCGTAGTGTAGTGCCACCGTAAGCTCGACAACACCTAAACTGGCACCAAAATGGCCACCATTCACACTCACTACATCGATAATGTATTGTCGTAATTCCTGACTTATTTGTTCTAAGTCAGACTCATTATATTGCTTTAAATCAGCGGGATAGTTGATTTTAGAAAGCAGTGGGCCAGCTTTTACTTGCATTCGAAATTTATGGTAAAAAACAAGA